>Ga0070731_10000969_pt1 | contig 32464 bp, 25 predicted proteins | sample Coa_R1_2_FD_66448 | JGI IMG/M metagenome (GOLD analysis project Ga0070731, IMG submission 66448) | Surface soil microbial communities from Centralia Pennsylvania, which are recovering from an underground coalmine fire - Coalmine... | ecosystem: Environmental > Terrestrial > Soil > Unclassified ... | reverse complement strand
CATTAATTGATAGCAATTGAAAAGGGAAGGGTTTTAGGCGGCAGGCATTCGTGGTCATTGCAGACCATGAACTCCACCGTTCCGTTCAGCCTGGTTTTCACCGCTGCTTTTAGTTTCACGACCTGCACAAAATCCACTTTATCCGAATATCGTTTTACATCCACATCAAATACGGCCTCATGGTATTTTTCCATTTTGCCAAGCTCTTCCACATTTCCAACCCGCGTGACCAGCGGATTTTTTCCGAATGTAATTTTCGTAGGCAGCGGTCCCCCATCCGGTGTGGTTTGGGAATAGGTATGCCAGCCATTATCGATTGCCGCCGTCAGGTGAATCGCATAAGTCTTATCCGCGGTTTTTTTTGCAGTAAATGCCCAGCGATAGGGTTGCTGTGCACGCACAGTTAGAAAAAGGCCAATCGCCAGAACCCCCAAAATAATCCTATGCATCAAAGTTATTTTTAGTAAGACACGCAAAACGGCAAAAAGGGGTAATCCCTTTACCAAAATAGGTGGGAAAAAACAGGCTCTACCCTATAAAAAAAAGGAGAAAATATAAAAAAAGAAAAATAGCGCTCACAATGCGCTCGCGCAAATAGCGCAGGGAACCGGACATTTTTTTCTCTACGGTCTTGACCGAGATATTTAATTTTTCAGCGATCTCACGGTAGGAAAGCGCTTCTTCGCGGTGGAGTAAAAATATATTGCGCATGTCTTCTGGCAGTTCCGCCAGGCAATCCTGCAGGAGTTTTTTCAATTCCTTATACGCAAGGTTATCGTCCTGTACAACAGCGAGTGTAAGATCTGCCAGCCTTTTTTCCAGATCCACGGACGCTTTACTCGCGCGCAACGCCTGGAAGGCTTGGAAACGGGCCGCCTGGTGGAGATAATGATGGAGGTTTTCAATGACAGCAGTCTCACGATTCTTCCAAAGCGAGAGGAAAACCTCCTGCACACAATCTTTCGCGGACTCTACTGAACCCAAAAAATTATAGGCCCTGGCAAAGAGTGAATCCGAGTACCGGCGCATGATTTCCCTTAGCGCAGACTCCTCACTTTTTGCGAGCAGCCTGAGCAATTCAAGGTCATTATAGGTAGAAAAATCCGGCACAATGAAGCGATTATTAAGTAATCATGAATTCATTGTAAAATAAGTAAAAACTTCTAGAAAAGGTGTTAATATTCTTTCTCGAAAAGAAGAATTTCGTAATTGCAAAATAAATTTTATTTTAATTCTACAAAATTGTCTTTCCTGTTTATGTCGGCCATCCGATGGGTTGGGTCAATCTCTACATTAAGAATTTCAGAGAGTTTGCGATCAATAATAACTGTATAAACTGGATCAGTCCATTTCCAGGGCTCATGAATTATTCGCGGTATTTCAAAAGACTCACGCTCCTTTAGGCCAAACATCAAATAAGCAGGTATGTATTCTAATTCTTTACTGCTGTCTCTGAAGGTAACCATCAGGTCAATTGGCATAGGGATCTGACCATTATTCCTGATTCTGACCTTGGTTACCCCGTTCTCTTCATAAACACTAGCAATCCCATAATCTATTACTTTGATAGTGTTTATCCAATACTCTTTATACCAATCAAGTTGCAAACCGCTTACTTTTTGCGCGACCTGGATAAAATCGTTGGCATTGGGATGTTTGAATTTCCACCAGTTATAATATGCAAGCATTATTTTATCTCTAACTTTATCCCCAACTAAATAGCCAAGCTGTTCCAAAAAAATTGCGCCTTTAACATATGACCCTTCTACATAAGCCATTTTTGTATTGAAATGATCTGCGTGAGTCGTTAACGGTTCTTCTTCTTTACTATTGACTAAAGTCTTGTACAAGCCAAAAAACCTTCCTGGTTCAAAATCTTGATTAGAAAACAAATGATATCCAATTCGATTTTCATAATAAGTGACAAACCCCTCATCCATCCATGCGTACATTGACTCATTCGTACCAAGGATGCCTTGGTACCAGCTATGCAACCATTCATGAAGCCAGCCTGCAGGCTGCTTAAGCAGTGTCGCCATTGGATATTCCATGCCCCCATCGCCGCCATGTATAAAAGAAAACTGCTTATATGCATATCTTCCACATATTTTTTCTATTATCGGCAATGCCTTTTCTGCCTTGTTGAGAATAGCCATCCAATTAGAATCGGCCTCATTCGTCGGTTTATAAATAAGATGAAAAGTTAAATCATTTCTAGTTTTTTTTGATACGTGTTTGAATTCTGGGTCAGCCGCCCACATAAAATCATGGACATTTGGTTCATAAAATATCCAAGTCATATTATTCCCCGGAGGCCGCGAAACTTTTGTTCCTTTTGGCTCATAACCGTATCCAATTTGTTTTGAATTTTGTAAATAACCTGAAGCTCCAATAAGATAAGTTTTGTCAATATTAATTTTAACGGTATAATCACCCCAGACTCCGTAGAACTCGCGAGCGACATAAGGTGTAGGATGCCATCCCTCATAATCATATTCACAAATGGCAGGATACCATTGACTCATCGAATAACGGACTTTTGTTATGGGATTATCCCTCCCGCTACGCCTTATTTGAATAGGTACCTGCGCATCGAATCCAATATCAAATATAACGCTTGACTTAGGCAAAATCGGTTCTGAAAGATTTACTACTAAAATGGTCTCTTCAATAGTATAGATTTGTGGTACTCCGTTCATCTTAATCGAACTGATGTGCTGATAACCAATTTCATCAGGCTTAAGATATAATATCCGACTACCAATTCTCTCGTCCCCATTACCCGTTTTTTCCAGCTCTCTGTTCCGAGTATCCATCATGCTTCCCGGTTGAAAAGCGTTCCAATAAAGATGGTAGAATACTTTATTTATAGTATCAGGCGAATTATTAAAATACTGTAGCTCTTCTTTCCCTGTAAATCTATTAGTACTAACATCAACCTTAATGTTGATAGTATATTTTACTCGCTGTTGCCAACGATCGGTCTGAGAAAAAATAATCGATGGCAAGAATAAAAATATCGATATCCAAAATGTGATGTATCTTTTTTCTAATTCAAAAATAAAAATAGACTTTCTAGTTTTCCTATATTCATTATTTGGTAAATGCAGTCGTTTAATCATCGGGGTATTTTTAAAATGAGAGTAATGTCAAAACTTTAGCACATAAAATATTCGTTCAATAGATATGAATAGGAATGCGGATGAAGAACTAATCCAGCATATTTAAATGAAATACACAATTAATTATTGACCATTTTATAGGGTAGCCCGATTCAAATACTTATAAACACCACTGAAATGAGGTCCAATCTCATTGTTGTAGTGCGGATTGAATTATTTTTTTCACGTCTGTATTTGTGTCGGGAAACCCACCCAGACCTGACAACAAGATCTTTCCATTTTTATCTATTAACAATGTAAATGGAGCTCCATCGATCTTGTAGTAATCAAGCAACCCGGTTTTAAAACCTTTAGCATTCGCAAATAGATTAATATCGCTCGGATTAGTGTATATGTCCTTATATAGACTATTGATCCAGGTTTTTTTATTTTCATCAAGATTGATGGAAATCACCTTAAAGTCTTTATTACCCTTAAAAGCGGGGGCTAAACTGTCTTTAAACCGTTCATAAAACATTGCGCAGCCGGTGCAGCCAGTAAACCAGCAATCAACCATAACGACTTTTCCTTTGAAGGAAGAAAGCTCTACATTATTTCCTGAAGTATCGATATAAGAAAAATCATATGCCTCTTTTCCTTTTGCCAATACTGCCTTGGCAAGAAATGCTTTTTTTATATAAGGGGACTTAGTCAATTTAAAGCCTTCCTCCATACAATATTGGAACTGTTCAGAACTAGAAGTAAGTCCCCACGAAATACTAAATGGATAAAACATCAATTGCCCAATTAATCTATCAAATAATACTCCCTTGTACTCCTGAGCTATTTTTTCAAATACCTTCTTTAAAGTCGGTTTCCTCCCGAATTTAACATAGTAGTCGGTTTGTATTTTATTTATTACATACGATCTCCAAGCCCATGACCTTTGCAAAATCAATGAATTTGATGTATCGACCCCTAACATAAATTTATTTTTATAGTTAGCAATTAATTCCTTTCTGAACCCAGGGGTAAGCGCAGATCCCTGAATCCCCACCGTATCCGAACAAAGAAGATCTTCAATGTCGGAAACAAAAAGGTTTCTAAAATTGGCCTTCACTTCTTCATACAATAACTTATATACGATTGGAGATATCTTTGACTTAAAATTGTTCAAAATCGCGAGATTATCTAATTCGAACTTATTAACTCTATTGTAAAAAGAATCCAGCCAATTGCGGCTTGAATATATTCGCCGGTATGGCAGAACCTGGGCTGAGTATGTCCAGATAGAAGGTATCTGACCCTGGCATTGATATTTTGCAGATCCTGGTCCGCTATACAACGCTGATACGTCATATTGCTCATTCATTGTAATATTAATATTGATATCGTCTCCAGGCTCGACTATACCATCATAAATTAGTCCTACCCCGTGAATATGCCTTTTAAATAACATAACCATCCTACTTAGATGCCCATAAGAAGGAAGATCGAATTTAAATTTTCCCATTGAATCAGGATCTACCCATAGTGTTATTAGACTGTGTTCGGAAAGTCCACTTCTAATTCCTTCATCGTCATATTGAATGCGTAAACTGTCACCATTTTGATAATCCAATATAGTTCCATGATAATGTAATTCTTTTCCTTGCGAGCTCAAATATTGAGAGAAACTACTTGTGCTATTGTTATTCCAAAAAGAAAAACATACAAATAACAACACTAAAATATTCATATATACATTTTTATTTATTGAACTAAAAAGGTCGCATTCCTAAAATCAAATGGTAATCTTGTAAAGAGCCCAACTTTTCACTTAGTGTTAGCTTGGCCTAAGAAATGCACCAATGTTTATATTCTACCTAAATTGTATGTCATTTCTTTTCAGCAGTTCGTACTTTGAAGCCCATAAAAACTTGCGAATTGTATAATTTGTTTGTTCGCGATGATTTGATCATTTATATTTAGTAAGTAAACCCAGGTATCACAACCTGAGACAGGTTTCCTTACTGCTTATCCCAAAATCGATAATGCACCTTGGTTTTTGACATCGTTTAATCCTTTCGACGCCTCTGTTGACAGTTCACACATTGTTCGCCTTCACTAACACTTACCTGACATCTTTATCGATGCCTTTTCCTTTTATGCTCACTACCACAACTCTTAATTGCAGCAGCTAAAGGTGGTTTGATAGCTGCTCCTGTAAGCCGCTACCGATGGGTCTCTCATCATCGTCTACACAGCATTAAATAACAAACTCAAAGAACTAATTTGAGATCGCTCTCTATTCGTGACACTCAGTACCCAGTATTCTGAGTGATTTTAGAATTGTTTTGAATTTCGGAAAATGGGATAGGATACAAAGTATCCGTCGCAACCCAAGGTATTTTTTCACTTCCTAAGATAGCATTTGACCTGCCCGTTCTATTTAGGTCAAGCCACCTATGACCCCATTCTGAAAATAGTTCAACCTGTCTCTCATGATAAATTGCGTTTAAAACGGAATCCTGATTCGTGGGTCCTGAATAGGGATTGAGACCGGCGCGATTTCGGATGATATTCAAATTATTAATTGCTGAGAGAATTCCATTGCCAGCGCCATTCGCTTCAGATTCTGCTGCTATAAGGTATAATTCGGCTAGTCGAATAACCATCGAATATTCAGTTAAAGTAGAACTTGCCTGCACTTTATATTTATAGGGAAAATACCAAGTATTGATTCCATCGGAATAGGTGCCTACCCAATTGATTAGTCTATTGTCGCCGGGTTCAAACTCAGACATGATAAAAGTACTTAGCGAGACTAAAGTCGGAGCTGAGGTTAAAATAAATAAATTCCCTTCATTTGTATTCAGTCCCGGACTAACCGGTAAAAGCTGCCAAATTGCCTCATTGCTGTTTTTTAAAAAAACACTGTCCAAAGAATTTAAACTATATAATGATGAGTTGTTGATAACCGTGGTAGCCTCCGCTTCAGCACTATCCCATTGTTGGGTGTACAAATAAACTCTTGAAAGAAGAGCCGTTGCCACCCATTTATTTGGCCTTATGCGCTCACCTTTTGAATAAGAGTAATCATTACCCAGTAAATTTTGTGCATCCTTGAGATCTGAAACTATCTGCTGATAAACTTGGGTCGAAGGTGTTCGGGTAGCGATCGCGTTTACCTGATAGTCTGATGTAACATGTAAGGGCACATCACCAAATAAATTTGTCAAATAGAAGTAACAAAACGCCCGGATAAATTTCGCTTCCCCATTCAACTGTTGACTCACGGGAGAACTAACTCCATTTTTCTGTTGTAACCCTTCCAAAATAACATTTGTTGTATATATGTAAGTATAAATTTCAGACCAAAGTGTATTTAACGCTCCATTCGTAGCAGTAAGAGAATTATTCGCAAACTGAATATTATCACTGTTGGTAAAAAGATTTATAAATTCATCGGCGCTTAAGCCGGATAGCTGCGTAACACTTTCATAACTGCCACTCGCAAATCCAGTCGATATCATCATCCTCGTGTATATACCAGTAACCAGGCCTGTTGCGCTGGCATCATTAGAAAAAACATCTGAAGCCAACAGCTTATTCGGAGGAGAGGGAATATCCACAAACTTTTTGCAACTGCTTACCACACTTATTATCAATATAATAGTTATAATGAAAATTGTCCTTAAATATTTGGAAAATGACATAATAATGGAATTTAGAATGTTAATTGAAAACCAGCATTTATTGTTTTTAAAGGAGGTAAAGCAAAGACACCATTTGACTCAGGATCAAGCCCCTTAAATGATGTTAATGTGAAAAGGTTCTGTGCCTGGATGAAGATCCGAGCTTGCTGAAGTTTAGCTTTTTGAATTATTTTTTGCGGAAGCCGATATGATAGAGCAATATTCTTTAATCTAATAAATGAGGCATCGCCAATTTCATTATCACCTAATGATCTGCCATAGGCAAAAGCCAAGTAAGCAGGAAATCCCGCGCCCCCTCCAGTGGTAAATTTCTGTACATTGGTATTGTCACCAGGTTTTTGCCATCTGCTAAGAACTTCAGTAAGCTGATTGCTCTCGCCTCCAGGTTGAGTGTTGGATGTTGTAAACAATGCATTGTTCCCAGTTTGTTTTACAAACTGAAACAAAAAGTCCAATTGAAATCCATAAATAGATAAGCTATTTTGGAGTCCTCCATAAAAATTCTTCGCAATTTGTTTAAGAGGCTGGAGATCGCCTGGATAATCCAATCCTGTTCCACTCCCATCAATATCCTGATATTTATAGATTCCTGTGGTTGGATCAACTCCCAGTGAATGGAATCTTTGTTGAATATATAAAGATTTACCTACCGCATAAGTATACTCATAAGGTGAACTTTTGATGTTGGGATAAGAAATTAGTTTATTTCTGGGTATAGAAATATTAAACGAGGATGTCCATTTGAAAATCGAATTGCCAACGTTGATTGTATTTAGCGATATTTCTACACCAGTGTTTTGAACCAATGCAGGCAAATTTCCCTGTATAAATGATAAACCAACGCTAGGTGGTAAAGCATAATTCACCAGCTGATTACCTGATCGGTTTTGGTACCAATCCGCCGCAAATAGAATACGGTCATTCATAAATCCAAGATTGACCCCGATTTCCAGTTTTTTATCTTTTTCCCATCCAAAAGTTGGATTAGCCAGATTGATAGGATAGAATGTAGTGCTATTTTGGAATGAATAACCAGTACTGCCAAATAGTTGCTGATAACCGTAATCAGGTATTTGATCGTTTCCGGTAGTACCATAACTCCCCCTGATTTTTCCGAAACTTAGAAATGAAAGATTTTCTTTTAAAAAAGTTTCGTTAGAAAATATCCAGGCCGCTCCAATTGCCCCAAAATTTGCAAATTGGTTACCAGGACCAAACCTGCTGGATCCATCCCTGCGGCCTGTTAAATTTATAAGATATTTATCGTTGAAATTGTAATTGGCTCTGCCAAAAAAAGAATTATACCGGTATAAAGAGTATGAAGTCCCTCCACTCGTTAACTGGCCAGCGGAATTGATGTCCTTCAGGAGATCATCATTGGTATACCCTGTAGCATTTATCACCGATCCAGATTCAAGAGTTTGGAGAAATGTCGTGCCTATTAAGATACCAATCTTACTAAAGCCGATATGTTTTATCCAATTTAGTTGCGGTTCAATATTCCAAGTCTGTACACTATTGTTTGCAAAATTTGAACTTCCCGTTGTCACGCCATAAATGGGATTATTCGCTTCGATCGGGAATGTTGTAATCTCTGCAAGTGCTGTTCTGCTGAAACCCAGGTCAGTTAATATTTCCAAAGTAGGAAGTATTTGGTAGCTCAAACTTCCATGACTAATCAGGTTGTTGCTGGTAAGGATGTATGAATTTCTTATATCCGCGTAGGGATTATCACGCACATGAGCGGGCCACAGAAGATTCCCATTGGAATCTATTAAATTGGGCACATTAGGAGAAATAGTGGTAGCGGGGGTTGGATCATATAGCGGTTGATTATTATTTTCGTTTAAGTAATTAACACTAATGACAGATTTGAATTTTTGATTGTCCGAAATATTATTAAAACTAATATTGGCCGACCCTCTTTTATCTGAAAAATCTCCTGGGAATACGGTTCCGACTTTGAGGTAATTACCACTAATTAGGAATTGCGTATTTTTATTTCCACCGGAAATAGAAATCTGAGCATTTGCATTATGGGCGGTTCCACCAATGAACTGTTTTTGCCAGTTTGTATATTTAGTGGTATCCCAGGAAAATAAATCCGGAGCTGAGTTGATGGTGGGGACCAGACTATCGTTAGCGAACGCTTCCCTTCTCATCGCTAAATACTGTTTCGTATTGAGCAAATTCATAAAATGTCCTACTTGGGAAGTACCGGTGGAAAGATTCACATCAATTTTAGTCTTCCCTGACTTTCCTTTTTTTGTAGTGATAAGTACTACCCCATTAGCACCCCTAGATCCATAAATGCCAGTAGCATCAGCATCTTTTAAAATATCAATGCTTTCAATATCCAATGGATTTAAAAAATTCAATGGATTAAGTAAGTCGGCATTGGACGTTAGTCCATACCCAAGAAGTGAAGTGGAACTGCTCGTCGTCGAATATGGAATTCCATCGACGATGTACAATGGTGCTGTTCCTGCTGCAATCGAATTTAGTCCGCGTATCTGAACGCTAACTCCGCCGTTAGGAAATCCTGTTTGTTGTACGATATCCATACCAGGTACGCGGCCTTCAAGGGCCAATAAAGGGTTGGCCACAGGCTGGTTCCCGATTTCCTCACTGGTAATTGTGGTGACATTTCCGGTATTAAGCCGGGCAGTCGTTGTGCCATATGCAATGACCTGAACCTGGTCCAACTGGCTCGTGCTATGGAAGAGCGCGACATCAATGGTATTTTTGCCATTTAATTTTATCTCCTGAGCAATATAACCCGTAAAGGAGATTACCAACGTAGCATTTTCCTCTACGTTCTTTAATTCGTAGTTCCCATTAGCATCCGTCGAAGTTCCTTTTCGGGTACCCTTTACCGTTACAGATGCTCCGGCAAGCGGAGCACCGGTGGAATCGGTGACGCGGCCGTGAATATCACTTCCTTTAAAAGTCGACTGCGCACGGCTTAACTGTGGTGGTTTTGGACTCAGCACAATATAGTTGTCCGAGATCTTGTATTCTATCGGCTGGTTCTTAAAGACCATGTCAAGGGCGGCAATGAGTGTCACGGCGCTCACGTCAATGCTGACGGGCGCAGCATGGCTGATGAGGTCTTTGCCATAAATAAAGTTTACGCCGCTTTGTTTTTCGATTGCGCTCAGGACCTTTTGTAAGGGTGCATCTTTCATCGACAGGGTGATCGGTTGAGAGTACCCCTTAGCGCCGGCCTCGAGGCAGGCCGCAACAACAAGGATCGCTGTGAGCTTCATAACCAACAGGTTTTTGGATCGGAAAAGCCCTGCTCCCGGCAATGCTTTTCCATAAGCAGTCAAATGCATACTTTTGTTCAAGTTTTGGGTTAACTGAATAGAATTGTAATTAGTCGTTATGGTTTTTCATTTGGGTTGCCCAAACTAATTCCCCGCTTCGGGCCTAAACCGGAGCGGTTTTTATTTTGGGACCCTATTGCTGTTTTTCTTTTGAGTCTTCTACTGTAACTGTTTTACCGTCTATCGTGAATTGTACTTCTTTAGTCATCTCTAATAAGTTCAGCAGCCTGGACAGTGCCACGTCGCGCGAAATATTGGCGACAAAGACATCATGCACGGTGCTCTTATACACGATATCCATATCATACCAACGGGATACTTGTGTAAGGATATCCTGGATCGTTGCGCCGCTGAACCTGAAACGGTTATTCTTCCAGGCAACCACTTCGGTGGTATCCGCATCCGTAGAAATATGAATGTTGTCTCCGTTGAGCAAAGCCTGTTCACCCGGTTTCAGCGAATATTTTTCTGACATATTGGTCACCGTTAGTTTTACCGCACCTTCTAGCAGGGTTGTTTTTATTTCCGGCGTGTACGCGTTCACATTAAAATGCGTCCCCAGCACTTCGATCGTCTGGTTTGCCGCTTTTACTCTGAAAGGTTGTCTCGCGTTATGGGCCACTTCAAAATAGGCCTGCCCCGTGATCTCGACCATTCTCTCCTTCCCCGGGAAACTGGTTGGAAAACGGATCGAGGACATGGCATCCAGCCATACACGGGTACCATCAGCAAGTTTTAACTCATAGTCCCTGCCTTTCGGCGTGGAGACGGTGTTGTATATGATTTGTTGCTGTTTATCTGCAGGCACTGATTCATAAGCAAGGGTGCCATTAAATTTTTCTACCCTGGTCTTTTCTTCCGTAGGAATGATGCCATTGGCGAGGCTGTCCAGTTTTACCTGCGCGCCATTGCCAAGTGTCAGTACCGCGCCGGAATGACCGGGCTCTATATCATTTTTAAACCGAGTGGTCGCAAGTTTCGTTTCGGACTGTTGTTTATGTCCCGAAAACAAAAAATATGATGCCGTAGAAATTCCGAGAAAAAGCGATGCGGCAACCGCAATCCGCGCCCAGCGGCGACGCAAAGGAATAACGGGTGCAGGCGTCCTGATCCTGCCCATCACGGCACTTTCAATCTGCGCGATAATGCGGTTCCGGTCCGCCTGGCTCAATCCCGGGATATCTTTATCCGCCAGGATATCATGATAGGATTCCAGCAGCTTCCTCTCCTCTGCGGTGGCTGTGCCATCGAGATATTTGTTTAATAAAGCGTAAAAAAAATGCTTATCCATAACGATCTGTAACATGGAGGTTGCAAAAAAAGACCCCTACCCTATGGATAATTAATGATTTTTTAAAAATTATTTAATGATAAGTTTTTTTAGCAGCACGAGGCCCCTTGCCTTCTGGGTCTTTACGGTGCCGATGGCAAGACCGAGTTCTTCCGCCACCTCGCGGGAATTCTTGCCGTCCTTAAATATCATGGAGATTATTTTCTGACATTGCGGCGGGAGAGATTCCAACGCCGTGAATATTTCGCGGAAAGTCTCCGCACGGATGATATTTTCAATGGTGTCCTCTTCCATCCTTTCCATCCCTAAACCAATTTGGTCTTCAAGTACATGCCGTCTTTGTTTTTGCAGGCGGTAATTGATCGCCATATTTTTCACCGTGGTGTAGAGATAAGACCGGACTACCTTTATATGAAAAAAGTTTTGTCTCCGCTCCCACACTTTTACAAAAGCTTCCTCTGCGATATCTTCCGCCGCCGGCTGATCCGCCGTGATGCGAAAAGCAAACAAACAAAGCGCAGGATAAAATGCATGGAATAGCTGCGCCAGGCTCGTTTCCTCGCCCCGTCTGAAATCATCCATCCACTGCTGCTCCTCCATGTTCATGGAAATCGATTTTAAGCAGCGATCTCAATGCTAATGGTCATGCATATGCGAGTTATTAAGGTTTGTTCCAAAAAATAAAATAGCGCGGAACTCAACTTACCGTCATAGAGGCCGTAGGAGCCTGGAAACGAATAAGAGAGCCCGCGCCGTAGCGCGGGCACCCAACTTATCCTCTCGTTTCCATTCGAAATTTCCTACGTTTCTATGACGAGACTCAAAGCGAATGCCTTCACATTAGTTTATGAAGAATCGCAAATCTATTAATAGTTATCTATTCAATGATTGACACAGTAAATATAATAAAAAAATAAGTATGGTCGAATTCGACCGCATTTATTATGAAATATTCATTCAATTTTCTTTTTGAAATTGAATGAACGCTAAAAAGAAAAAGGAAATTAGAAAATTATTCGGCGCCTATTTAAAAAAACGCAGAATAGAGGTCTTGCAAATTAAAAGTGTGAGGCAATTATCTTTTTCATCTAACCTTGACCCCAGCAAATTAGGCAAAATTGAAAAGGGAAAGTTGGATATCCGATTCGATACGTTGATAGAAATTGCATTGACATACAAATTAAAGCTAAAAGACCTTTTCAATTTTAATATTGAGTTTTGGGAAAAGGAATCAGACCAGTAATTACTTATATTAGGTCTGATGTCAAATATTACATTCCTCTCATTTAAAATTATTTCAATGATATGGATGTTTACACCGGGTGAGGATTCAGGACCTGGTTTTTTCATCAAAAAATGCAGAAAGTTGCTTAACCTGAATTTTGGGGAATATCAACGGCAGTTCCTCATACTTCTTCGGCAAATCGAGATAATAAATTCTACTCATCTTCGAAATGTATCAATCTTTCGACATACAACACCTTTGATTAGTTTCGGAAATACCTATCTAAATAACAATGCAACTCCATACCAAATAGGTTCCAGGCAACGATTCTCCCGTTCTGGTCTATAAGGACATTTGCCGGAGAAGCCCCCGACCAGGGTTTATATAATGCAAAAATATCCTGGCCTGCCACCTGATACCAGGTAAGATGGTCGTCCAATATTGCTTTCCGCCATTTTTCACTTTTGTAATCATCCCAGGAAACTCCAATTACATTCAATCCCTTGTCATGAAACTCCTTGTAAAGAGGAACCAGGCTTGACCTGAATTCTTTTCTGCAAGGACCACAAGTAGAGCCCCAAAAATCAACAATTGTCAGCTTACTTTTATCAATTACTCCTTTTAAAGATATTATTGGTCCATTTACAGTGCTGGAACTGAATTCAGGAGCTAGGTTACCCTCGCTAAGTTGCAATACCCCCTTCATAAGCTTTCCATAATAGCTGTTTCTCGAACCCTCACCCATGTTCCTATATAGAGTCACAAAAAAAGAATCGCATCGAATGTAGGGCGGAAGACTCAAAAAAAAATATGGAAGAGATTTATTATAAAGATTAAATGCAAATACGTTTTTGATTTCATTTTCAAAAATCAGTTTTGTATTTTCGAGCGCTTCCATCAACTGATTATTATATTCCGTAGAATCTTTTAAGTAATCCAGATAAATTCTTAGTTTATAAATTCCCGAGTTCCAAATAACTAAAGGCCCGATCAAAATCCTTCGATCAATTTCTGCCCGACCGCCAATTACGTGAAAAGATGTATCTACAGCAAAATATTTATCAACTTGACTTCCTATTTTGCCTTGCAATTTTATTTTTTCATTATCTAACATGAACCGGCGTTCAAATTGGTATTTGGTATTACCAATTCTTAATATCACGAGTCGTGGACCATCTGAAATATGTCCCTGTAATTTGAATGCACCTTTTCTTACTTCACAAGAATCAATTGGCATTTCATGCCCCCCGTATATTGGTTCCAAAGACAACCTGACCATCTCACCTTCTTTAAGACCCATGATTGAACTCGTGATAAGAAACCTGGGGTTTTTCTGAGCATTTACACTCTGGTCGATCATTATAACAATGAAGAAGGTGACAAATGTTATTTTTCTTAATAAGTTCATAAATTATTTAATTTAGAAGCATCTTGAAATGCGGAATTTGATGATCTTGATAGGAAATTTTTTAAAAATTATTCATCTGGAACACTTGTATAGGCTCATTACTGCCTATGACTTCCGATCCGGAGATTACTAAAGTGTTATTTTTAAACAGGGCATAATTCCAAGAGAATGATGTTAACGAATCGCCAGTTAGTTCATCCCGAATCGTAAAATTATAGTAACCAGGAACAGCACTACTGCTGAGGTATTTCTTCCAGGAACTTACCGTCTTATAGGCAAGGTTGCTGAATTCTGCCTGCGTGGCTGGATTTCCCTCTATCGTCACGCTCATCGGCATACTTCCGGTTGTAAGATTGACAAACCGGACGCCCGCGGAACTATCGCTGTATGCAGGAATTTGGTCCTGCACAAACAGCGTGTCTGGGGCAACCGAATCGCCTGCCAGGAAGAAAGAATAAATGCCTCCGGCTGCCAGGTCAATAGTTCCATTGAACAATTCAAACTTGGGGTCAATAGCCGTTGTATCGGTATTTTGAACGATATAAAGGGTATTTGAGCCATTGAGGGGAGAATATACAGCTGAGCCTGTGTAGCCGATTGATTGCGCATTACCAAAATACTGAATAGGCGCTTGGGTACCAAGTATCGGGATGATAGGCTGACTGTTCGGGATTGCATTGATAATATTTAAGGCTGTCGGAGCGACAGTCACCGAACCGGACTTATGACAGGCCTCTGCAATCAATAAAAAAGCAATCACAGGCAGAAGTATTTTTAATCGATTTTGCATGGTTTTTTTGTTTATTCATCCATTGATTTATATTCATGTTCTCATTCCTCGCTAATAGCCGGCATTCTGTGTTAAATTTGGATCAGTCTTCAGGTCAGAAAATGGAATTGGCCACACCAGTTGGTTGGTATTGATATTTCCCGCTTTATAGGAAATCGTATCTAATGTGGACACAGCTGTCCCCCATCTTTTTAAATCAAGCCACCGATGCCCCCATTCGGCAAGAAGTTCTATGCGTCGCTCTTGTACTACAGCAGCCATAACCTGAGTTTGCGTTAAAGAGCCTGACAATGGACTTAAGCCCGCCCTTGTGCGAATCACATTCAAATCAGCAATAGCAGAGGCTATCTGACCTAATGCGGCCTCGGCTTCAGCTCTTATTAAATACTGCTCGGCGAGACGTAGCATCATGTAATACTCTGTGGCTGTACCACCAACTTCGTAATTGGAACTTCCTATTTTATATTTAAAAGGATAATAATAGGTGCCTGTCCCATCATTTGTGCTATCAATCCAGGCAGTCTTCCGCTGATCTCCCGTTTCAAAAGAAGCCAATAATTGGCTAGAAAGATACCAAATTGGACTACCGGTTGTGAGAGGGTTTGGTAAAATCCAATATCCTTCAATGGTTGCATTGCCCGTTCCGTTATTTGACGTGTTTTGTTGTAACTGCCAGATGGCTTCTGTACTGTTTGCAAGGAATATTCCATTGAGGGTATCCAGTCCAAAAAGAGATGAATTATTGATTACAGCAGTCGCCTGCGTAACCGCATTGGCAAAGGAATCTGTATATAAATAAACTCTGGCAAGTAAGGCCGTTGCTGCCCATTTATTCGGGCGTATGCGCTCCCCAGATCCTACAGAAAAGTCTGAAGGCAATGCAGATTGTGCATCAATCAAGTCCTGAATGATCTGTGCATATACCTGTGATTGCGGAGTCCTTGACAGGTAATTAATTTGATTGAAATCAACCGAGAGAGCGAGTGGTACATCCCCAAACAAATTGGTAAGATAGAAATAGCAAAAGGCGCGAATAAATTTAGCTTCTCCAGTTAATTCATTTTTTACGCTATCATGTAGTGATACTGAGGTGGATGCAGCTATTCCTTCAATCACTGCGTTTGCATTATAGATGTCAGAATAAGCTGGCGCCCAGAAATTGGTGCCTACAATACCATTGCTTGATAATAGAGAATTGTTATTGAATTCATAATAAGTCGGTAAAGCAGATCCATAATAGAACACCAATTCATCTGAAGACATGCCCCCAAATAATGTCGTATAGCCATTAGAAAATTGATCATTACCGTAATCGCGGGAGCTTAGGTTGATCATAGAAGAATAAATTCCTGCTATGGCTGCATTCGCTGTCACATCATTGCTAAATACCTGCGTAGTTGTAATCGTGTTGATTGGTGGTGACACGGAAACGAGCTTTTTACAACTAATGATCCCAATGGCAATAAGAAGTAAATAAATCAATTTGGCAAACCCTTTTTTACAAGTATTATTATTTTGCATTATAACCAAGTTTTAAAAATTGAGTGAAATACCTCCGGTAAATATTTTAGACAGGGGCATGCCTCCGAAATTATGGGTTTCCGGATCGATTCCTTTATACTTAGTGATTACGAACAGATTTTGTCCCTGCAAAAATAGATGGCATCCCTGCAACCCGGCTTCCTTAGCTATATGTTCCGGCAGGTTATAAGAAATAGAAAGATTGGTCAAACGAATAAAAGAAGCATCTGTGTAGCTGGCGTCTGAGTTGGAATAATCAAAATCTGATCCCTGAGGATTAGTGGTAAATCGAGCAAAGGCTGCGATATCGCCTGGCTTTTGCCACCGATTTAAAACTTCGACTGACTGGTTGCTGATATTACCAGGAATTTGTCCATCATTAAATGCATTTCCAGCCATTTGTTTTGTAAAAGAAAAAAAAGCACTCAATTGCCAGTTTTTATAGCTAAAGTTATTCCCCAGGCCACCTGTAAATTTCGGAGACAGGTTAAGCGCTACATACCGGTCATCTGTACCTGTACCTGGAGCGACGCCCCCATTTATGTTTATGATTCCATCATGATTCCAGTCGGCATATGTGTATTGACCCGTTTGTGGATTCACTCCAGTATAATGCAGGAGATAAACTTCATTTAGTGATTGTCCAATTTTTAATGAATTGTAATAAGGAGATTGGGCCAAATTTGGGTAAGCGATTAGTGTGTTTTTATTAATCCCAATATTGAAATTGGTTGTCCATGTAAAATTCTTCTCATTGATTACTTTCGCATTCAGCAGAAACTCCCATCCCGAATTCTGCACATTTGCGGGAGAATTGGCAGTTACAGAGGTAAATCCTGTAAATTCGGGAGTAGGAAAAGGCACCAGCTGGTTATTGCAACGGTTGCGATAATAAGCCGCTTCCAGGTTTATCCTATCTTTAAAGAATCCCAAATCTAATGCTCCCTCCAGTTTCTTAGTCACCTGCCAGTGAAAATTTGGATTCGGTTGAATTAAAGAAGTTAAGGCGGGTATCCCACCATATGGCAAAAGTGGAACGTAATTGCTATTACTACTCCATTGAGAAAGATATTGGTAATCGCCTACGTTATCGCTACCTGTGAGTCCGTAACTGCCTCTCATCTTAACGAAGCTAAAAACAGAAGGCAGGGATCTTTTCAGCCATTTTTCTTCGGATGCTATCCAGGCACCGCCTACAGAACCAAAATTGCCATACTGGTCTCCTTGTCCAAAGCGAGAGGAGCCATCTCTTCTTCCGTTCAAGTTCAAAATATATTTATCTTCCCAATTATAATTAATCCGGCCAAATATGGCGGCATACTTATATTGTGCTGAAAGGTTAACTGCCCTAATCGAAGGAGCGAAGGCAATTGAGGATATTAATACATCGCTGGTATAGCCGGATCCTTGGACCTGAAATGCATCCGTTTTTGTATTTTGTGCTGAGCCTCCTACAAGAATATTTAATTTCCCCTTACCAATGAACCCGTTATATTCAAGCTGTGGCTCTACAATCAAGTTCGTATTTTCGTTGGTTCCAAAATAGGATCTTCCTGTAGGATTATATACGGGATTCTGGGAAGCAATTGGATAAAATAGTGTTTGATCATTATGCGAATTATTGTATCCGAAATTTATTCGGAGTGAAAGTCCCGTGATTATTTGATAGTTCAAATTTAAATTGCTATTTAGAAAATTAGTCCTGGATGAATAGGGCTGCAACAAATTAGCAAATGGGAAACCAAAGGGTAATTGATTACCACCCTGAGCATTCCACTGACTATAATTTAAATTTCCATTTTTGTCATAAACAGGAGGCGCATCCGGTGGCAGGATAACTGCACTGGGTACACTTATCTGATCGGTTTGAGCCAGAGAATAGATACCAGTGAATGAAATACTCAACCTCTGATTTAATGCCTTATGGGTCAAATCGAAAGACGCACCGCCACGTTGATCAGCCCCGCTTGCTGTCAATATGCTATTCTGGCGATGGTAACTTGCCCCAACCCGAAATGTAGTACGGGCATCGCCGCCTGAAAGTCCTGCTTGTACGTCGGTGTTTTTGCCTAAATTACCCCACAAATATTTTTGCCAGTCGGTAAATTTAGTGGTATCCCATACAAGCAAATCCGGTGCATTTCCTTCAGTTGGTATTATATTATCATTTTTAAATGCCTCCCTCCGCATTTCCAGGTATTGCTGTGTATTGAGCATTTCCCAATGATTTGTTACAGCACTAATCCCTTCGTACGCACTCACATCAAATTTCGTTTTACCCGCGTTGCCTTTTTTTGTAGTAATTAAAATCACTCCATTTGCGCCACGAGAGCCATAAATGGCCGTCGCATCCGCATCTTTTAAAACTTCAACACTTTCAATATCTGCAGGATTAATACTAAAAAAAGGGCTTTGCCCTCCGGCAGGTGACAGACTTAATTGATCGAATCCAAACGAACCGGTATTATAGATTGACCCATTTATTTCTAAAACTGTTAATGGGACGCCATCAATAACATAAAGAGGATCAGAAATGAAGTTAGAGTTAATCGAGTTTCGGCCTCTTATTTCTACTTTAATTCTACCACTGGCATAACCATCCACCGGTGTTACAACCAACCCTGCGACGCGCCCTTGCAATGCCAGCAAAGGGTTCATAACAGGTTGTTTTTCTATTTCGGCGGCTGTTACCGTTGCAATATTACCTGTTGCATAGCGTTGGGAGGTTTTGCCGTATGCCTGAACAACTGCCTTATCAAGCTCGTCAGTAGCTTCTTTAAGGGTCAACGTCAAATGATCATTCGTACCGGCTTTTTTTATGGTCTTAGCCTCATATCCCACAAAGCTGATTGTAATCTCGTCGTCAGCCCTTATATCTTTTAAAGTGAATTCGCCGTTAGCATTGGTGGTAGTCCCTTTCTTTGTTCGCTTTATCACCACATTCGCGTTCTCGATCGGCTGTCCCTGTTCGTTAGTGACGCGCCCATGAATTTCAACCTGGGGGGATGCAGTTTCCGGAGTGGTTATCGAAGCTGTCTTCGGTTTAATTACCACGGTCTTTTCGATGATGGTGAAGCTAAATGGCTGATCTTGGAAGCAAATCGACAGCACCTCGTCGATCGAAGCGTTCTTTACATCGATGTCCACCGGTTTTGCTGCCTGAAGCATCTTGATCGTGTACACAAATTCATAACCGCTTTGCCGGTTGATCTCATCAAAGACCTTATCCAGCCGAGCGTTTTTTTCTTGCAGCGTGATCTGTTGAGAGTACGTTTTCGCGCTTACCTGGAGAAGAGCGCACAGCATAAGAATTGCGGTAATCTTCATAATCCGCAGCAGTTTGATTAATTCCGCCGGCGGCGGAATATAAAGAAGTTTTAAAACCATAACTTCGTTTTAGTTTGGGTTAAACAAAAGCAGTCCGTAACAGATTGTATAAATGGGTTAACCCGAACTACTCGCAGGGGAGTGGCTCAAACACTTCCCTGTTTTCTTTTGGATTAACCAGGATAACTCACTTTATTAAACAGATCTTATTCCCTTCAATTGTATAATGAAAAGTTTCAGTAGCTGCCAGGCGTTTTAATAGTTCCGAAATATTGGCTTTCCTGGAAACAGATCCACCAAAATTCAGGTCAGAAAAATCGCCCTGATAACTTATCTCCACATCATACCATCTTGCCGCCTGTCGCATGATCTCCTCAATATTAGTATTACTAAAACGGAACATGCCGTTCTTCCAGGCCATCACTTTTACAATATCCGTTTTGTTCTCGATTTCTATCGCCGATGTGACGATTGCCTGCTCACCTGGTCTGATGATCTTTGTTGAATTATCTGTTGAAACTTTTACCGAGCCTTCCAGCAATGTCACTTTGATATCTTTTTCATCCTGATAAGCATTAATATTAAAATGTGTTCCGAGCACCTGCACCTGTGTATTGCCGTTAGATACCGTAAAGGGCTTTGTTTTATCACGAGCCACTTCAAAATAAGCCTCTCCGGTAATCTCTGCTTTTCTTTCTTTAGGGCCAAAACTCACCGGGTATCGAATAGAGCTTTCTGCGTTGAGCCAGACCTGCGTGCCATCGGCAAGCGTGAGGGTGATCACCTTACTTCCTCTCGGGTTGCTCAAAGTATTATATAGTGTTTTCGTTATCTTCGGTTGTATATTACCGTTATACTCTATATTCCCGTCCGCTTTTTTTATCACCGCTACCGATGCTTCACTGGCGAGTTCGCCGTTTGCCGCACTGTCCAAAAATATCGTTTTGCCTGTTGACAGGGTAATCGTCGCGCGGCTCTTTTCCGGGGCCTTGATGTCTGCTGTTGACCCCTGCGTTTTTACTATCTCATTTTCCGTTTTATGATAAAAAGCAAAATAGCTTCCGCCGAGGATGATCCCGATCACTGAGGCGGCGGCGGCAACAGTCCACCATTTTTTGGTGTGGACGACCTTTGCTTTTTCGGGCGTGGAGATTATTTGCTTAAATATCTCTGCCGCCCTTTCGTCCGTCATCTCTTTATCGATCAATTGATTTTTTGAATCGATCAAGAGGGTTTCCTGCAAGATCAATTCCTTTAATGCGATTTCCATCTGCGGATCCCGGACAAGCCGCATCCATTCGGCGAACTCTTCCTGGCTAATGTTTTTATCCCGGTAAAGCCGGAATAAAGCGGTCAATCGTTGATTTGGCTCCATGTTATGATTATTATCAGACACCCTTGTTAAAAAAAAGGGGTAGTGAAAAATTAATTTTTATTTAGTGGTGGTGTAACCCTAGCAAAATAATTGGCAAGTATATTCCTTTGGCGTGCAGAAATTCTCGTACGGATTTGGTTGCCGCCATCATGTGCTTTTTTACGGTCTCCCTGGATATGCCCAGTTCCCTTGCGATCTGTTCGTGTTTCCAGCCTGCTATTTTGCCCAGTTGGAATACTTTTTTTTGTTGCGTCGGGAGGTTGGCGATCGCCTGGTCTAAAAAAGACTGGAGCTCGTTGAAATCGGTTACCGGCGATTCGGAATTATTTTGCAAATTTTCCCGGATATACACGTCTTCGGAAGCTTTTTTACGCAGCATGTTATAGATATGGTTGCGCACGAGCGTATTGATATAGGCGTTAAAATTCTCTATGGCGGCAAGGTTTTGCCTAGAGGTCCATATCTTGGCAAAGACGTCCTGCACCACGTCTTCCGCTTCGGTTACGGAGTGCAGCAGTTTCCAGGCAATAAACCATACTTTCCGCCGGTAATGATCAAAGATCATCCGGAAGGCCTCTGTGTCGCTATTAGCCAGTTGCTGCAGGAGCAGGGGTTCATTATAGTCCAGAAAATCCGTCATGAATTACCGATAAACTTAGGACAATATTTGGTTACCGCCAAGATATAACGGTGATGCGTAGTTGAAAAAATGGTGGCACGATGGATAATAATTAATTCGAGAATCGGTAAAAAACAATGGATAATTTTGTTCCTTTTATCCATTTCATCTTTCATCTTAAAAACAATATGATATGCCTAAAATAACTTATTTGCTGGGAGCAGGGGCAAGTGCTAATGCACTTCCGCTTATCAAAAAAGCAAAACAACCGGCGGCTGGCTTTTCTGTCTTTCCACCAAATAAACCAGGGTTGCCGGAAGAGCTTGTGCAATTCGTACAGAAATATAAAAATTCGGCCTTATCTAAAACCACCCTGGTTATAGCATTGGATGAGATCACCCGCAAATGCATGGAATTCGAAACCCCTGATCTGCTGGCTAAATTTTTACTGGAAACCGGAGACAACAAAAATTATATGCTTTTAAAAAGATTGCTGTCCAATTATTTTTCGGAGCAGCAGTCAGGAGTTGGACCGGGGAGAAAGCAGGCATTTGATTTTAGGGCATTGACCTTTCTGACAACCATATCGGCAAATAGTAAATTACCCGAAAATGTAAAAATATTATCCTGGAATTATGACAGGCAACTGGAGATAGCCGCTGAAAAATTAAAACCCGTAAATGCCCAGAGCCGAAGTAAAATTAAAAATTTTAATCCTTGGCCAAATTATAGGGATGGTGTCGAAGGAGAGCATTTCAGGGGCATTCCCTTTTTACTGCATCTTAATGGCATAGCCGGTTATAAGTATACTGCGGCTGCAGGGGCAGAAGAAGATGCCTCCATTTTCAATTTTGATGACAATATGGATCCGATGATCTCTTTTGCCTGGGAAGATGAATCCAATGATTCGAAAAATACTTTTAACTCTAAAAGGATCCAGCATTTGCAAAGTATTGCGGCAAATACCGAAATCCTTGTTGTTGTCGGATATTCATTCCCTTTTTTTAACCGCAAGATCGACGATGAAATTTTTAAAAGCGCGAGAAGCTCACTTTCAAAAATATATTTTCAGGATCCCAATCTGGATGGCAATCAACTGATCAATCAATTTGATCTGTCCCCGAAGCTCGCACAGAATCTTAAACATATCCGGGAAGTCGATAATTATTATGTTCCTTTTGAATTATAGCGCACTGTGATCGAAAAATCTTGTTCGCTGTTCGCGATTTGCAAACAAATTAATCCTATATTTGTCATATGAAGACACATAATGGCATGCGCCCGCAGGATATTGTAGTACTTCTAAAGATATTGACCATTGGAGATTCACCATGGCAGTACAGGGATCTCGCAAGTTCTCTTTTTCTAAGCATTTCTGAAATTTCAGAATCACTTCGTCGCAGTCATGCGGCGAGGCTGGTAGATGAAACCAAGCGAAAAGTATTTCGCCGATCGCTCATGGAGTTTATTGAATTTGGTTTGCGCTATGTATTCCCTGCCCTGCCGGGTACGATGGTGACCGGCATACCAACCGCGCATTCTCACCCATTTTATGCCGCGAAATTTAAAAGCGAATTAAACTATGCCTGGCAATATGAAGACGGAATGGGCCGGGGACTTGCTATTTCGGCGTTGTATCCGTCTGTACCCAAGGCGGTAATACAGGATGGCAAATTATATTTTTTACTCGCCAGTATTGACATTATCCGTGTAGGAAGAACAAGAGAATTAAAAGTGGCATTGCAGGAAATTCGAAAAAAAATACTGCTTGACTGATTAATCAGAATGCGGTGAATAAATGCTCCAATCGCCGCATAATTTGCGGCGAATAATTGGAAATGCGGTGAATAAGTCATATATTCACCGCATAATCTGCGTGAAATGTATATCTATCAACAAAAAGAATGGCCCCGTTTCCGGTGGGACCCCGAAAAACTCGCTGACCAACTGAACGGTGTGCGGCACCGGCAGGGGCGGCTTCTTGGCCGAATGGAAGGGCTCGGCTTCCATCTGCGGGAGGAGGCCACCCTGCAAACGCTTACCCTCGATGTGCTAAAATCCAGCGAGATAGAGGGAGAGCTGCTCAACCCGGACCAGGTCCGTTCGTCTATTGCGAGACGCCTGGGTATGGATACCGGGGGATTGGTTCCCGCAGACCGGAATGTGGAAGGTATCGTAGAGATAATGGTTGACGCAACGCAGAACTATAGCGCATACCTTAGCGACGAGCAATTATTCAGCTGGCATGCGGCACTCTTTCCCACAGGATACAGCGGTATGCATAGGATCGTGGTCGGCGGCTGGCGCGATAATACCAAGGATGATCCCATGCAGGTTGTTTCCGGGGCGATCGGAAAACAAAAGGTGCATTTCCAGGCACCGGATGCGGACACGCTCCCCGACGAAATGCAGGCGTTTATCAACTGGTTCAATACAGAAAACAACCTGGACGCGGTCATCAAGGCCGCCATAGCACACCTGTGGTTTGTCACGATACATCCCTTTGATGATGGCAATGGCCGTATAGCCAGAGCGATCGCCGATATGCAGCTGGCCCGCTCGGATGGAAGCAGGCAGCGGTTCTACAGCATGTCTGCCCAGATAAGAAAAGAACGCAACGGGTATTATGATATCCTGGAAAACACGCAAAAAGGCGGACTGGATATCACTGCCTGGCTGCATTGGTTTCTTTCCTGCCTGGAAAGGGCCTTGTCCGCTACCGATGAGACCCTCGGCACTGTCCTGAAAAAAGCAACATTCTGGGAAAAATATGAAACCGTATCCCTGAACGAACGGCAAAAAATGATGCTCAATAAATTACTCGATGGGTTTACCGGAAAGCTGAATTCCTCCAAGTGGTCCAGGATCGCAAAATGCTCTTCCGATACGGCTGTCCGGGATATCAATGACCTGCTCCAAAAAAATATCCTGGTAAAAGAGGCAGCGGGCGGCCGCAGTACCAGCTATGCGTTGCGGGATTTTTGATAGATGGCTTTATAACGGTCATGCCTATCCCCAAAAAAATTTAACAATCGAAATATTTTTTTTTACAACAATTCCGATTATTTTGCACCCGCTTTTAGACGTACACATACACACCTGAAGGTGCTGAGGGAACAACGGGCCCGATGACGCACCAGGGATGGCCGGTTTACCAGTGCGGACACACTTGACCGGCGGGCAGTGTTACTTCAAAAACCGTTGACCTGATATTATTTAATTTTTTTTAAGCTATGCCGGAAGAAAAGATACTCGTGATCGGCGCGTGCGGCCAGATCGGCGTCGAACTTACCCTTGCGCTGCGCTATTCCTTTGGCGAAGAGGCGGTCATTGCGGCGGATATCCGTCCCGAACCCCATGTATTGCGCAATAGCGGAAGGTTCATCCCGATAGATATTATGGACCGGGAGACTCTTGCCATCCAGGTGCGCAGGTACCGGGTCACCCAGGTCTATTTTTCATCCATTAAACAACACCTGATCACGACTTAAATGCATATCCGGTTAACCATAAGCGTTATATTCTTGTTTCTGTTTCCGGCAATGCTGCCTGCGCAGATAGCCTGGAAGGGAGAAGCCCTAAAAATAAATGACAGCACATATAAGCTAGAGGCGGCCGCCACCATCGAAAAGGGTTGGCATATCTACGGAAGCGATGACACTGCAGATGGAATTTACGCGCTGAAAATATCATGTAAAAATCAGGAATTGCCGGTTACAAATGAAGCGGGGCTATTTGCTGATCCGCTCTTCAGCCGGAAGAAACTTTCCGTCTTTACAAAGAATATTATTGCTGCTAAGGAAATAAAAATAACGGGAACGGTTCCGGACAGCGCGGAAATATCCATCACCGGTTTTGCCTCCAACAATATTTCCTTTCTGCCCATCGAAGAAAAATTACACGTAGCCCTTCCGGGCGGACAAAGGCATGCTGATCCCCTTTCAACGACAACACGTCTGCAACCGTTGGTTACCTGCGGAGCGGAGTCGAAGCCAGAAAGCAATGCTATGACCATATTCCTTTTTGGACTGCTTGGTGGTCTGCTCGCCTTATTGACCCCTTGCGTATTCCCGATGGTGCCATTGGTCGTCTCTTTTTTTGCAGGCAGCAGGGCTGGAAAGGACCGTTCGATCCGGCTCGGTTTACTCTATGGTTTTTTTATCGTCCTGCTCTATCAGCTGGTCAGCCTGCCCTTTCAACTTCTGCACGGGCTAAGCCCCCGCCTGCTCAATGATATCGCGACAAATCCATGGGTCAACCTGCTTTTCTTTGTCGTCTTTGTCGTTTTTGCCTTATCATTTTTTGGACTTTTTGAAATATACTTGCCCGGCCGCATTGGTTCAGCCACTGATGCTAGAAGTAGTAGCGATTCTGTGCCGGGCATTTTTTTTATGGCGCTCACCCTCGTGGTGGTGTCCTTTTCCTGTACCGGGCCATTGCTCGGGACCCTGCTGGCCGGCACTGTCTCCGGCAGCAGCGGGGCCTGGCAGCTTTCGGCTGGACTGGGCGGTTTCGGTCTCGGCCTGGGTATACCGTTTGCTCTTTTTGCCATGTTTCCGCACTGGCTCAAAAAACTTCCCCGCAGCGGCAGCTGGATGCTGACCTTAAAAAAATTCCTCGCTTTTGTGGAGCTTGCGCTTGCACTTAAATTTCTCTCCAATGCCGATCTCATCATGCATTGGGGTCTGCTCAAAAGAGAGACCTTTTTGTGTATCTGGGGCCTGATCACCCTCATCCTGGGCGCCTGGTTTATGGCTGGAAATATCCATTCCCTGGTTCGTCTTACCACAAGCGTGCTGATCATGCTCGGTGGTTATTACCTGATCTACGCAGGTTTTAGCAACAGTGCCCCCAGTCTTGGGTGGTTAAGCGGTTTTGCGCCACCGCGGGAATACAGCCTCTACGCCTCAAGACAAAACCCGGGAAGGATCATCAATGATTATGACAGTGCGCTCTATAAGGCAAAAAAAGAACATAAGCCCGTGCTGGTGGATTTTACCGGCTGGGCCTGCGTCAACTGCCGCAAAATGGAAGAGAGCACCTGGAAGGATCCTGAAGTTGACCGGATGATGCAGGAGAAATATATCGTGGTATCCTTATACGTGGATGACAAAGGACCCACGGGGGCAAGATGGGCAGCTTTTGAATCGGCGGGTTTTGGGCAGCTCAGCCAGCCACTCTACGCGCTCATGACCCCCGACGGAAAATTACTGAACAGACCGGTTGGCTACACCCCCGATGCTACAAAGTATTTAGCATGGTTACAGTGCGGACTGGATGGGATGAAGCAAACCGGCAAATGATTTCAAGCAGAGTAGTTGATAGTATTTTCTCATGTGAATTCAACTACTAATCCAGGGTCTGTTTCTACAGATCCTGCCTTTTAAAAAAATGGGTCGCTTATGATACCTGAATTTGTCCCACATTTCGAGGCGCAATATCATGCCCTTCTCGGCCGCCTCGAAAAAATCGTTACTGCGGGTTCAGCAGAAACAGGAACGCTGGAAACGGCCTACCAGGAAGCACTCCGTGCCTGGCAGGAAGTGGCGCGCGAGATCAAAGCAGGGGGCTTTTGCAATAAAGAGGCGGAGATCTATTTTTTTAAACTGATCAAACCTTTTTTTACGGGTCAGATCGAGCTATATACCCACCGCTACCATGCCCTGGTATTTTTGAGAGGGGGCATCCTGGTGATGGGAGAAAAAGATTTCTGGAAAAATGAGTTCCGGAAGATCACGCGTTTTGAAGTGACTCATGCCGGGTTTATCCGCTATTATCATAGCGGCAAAAAAGACATGGATGAGCAGTACTTTCTCAGAAGCGCTTCAGCCGAGCCGCAATTCCCCCGATCCAATATTTATGACAACGATCCGGATGTCTCCGCCCCCTATGATCGCATCCTTGCGCTCTGCATCGGCTACGGGCATTACCGGCAATTCATAGAAGACCAGTTTAAAAAACCGGCAGGGTAAAAATAAATAAGGAAGATCCCGGACAGGACCTTCCCTTTATTTGCGCGCTTCAACGGGCAGTCGCAAAACCCTTTTCCATCGCATGGAGGCATGCCTGGTTGGCCTCCCTTGTACCGATGCTGAGCCGTATGCAGCCTGGCAGTCCAAAGGGCTCCGTAGTCCTTATCATTACCCCGGCATGCAGCAGGTCCGCGGCAAATCGTGTCGCATCATATGGCGACCGGAATAAAATAAAGTTTGCCTCGCTCGGCCAGGTAAATACTCCGAGCTTCTCCAGTTGTTCCATCATCCATTTTTTTTCCTGGCGTACTAATTTTTGGGTCGCGAGTACATGCGACGTGTCCCCGAGGGCTGCCATGGCCGCTTCGCTCGTAATGGTGTTGACCATGAAGGGTCTTTTCAGCTTTCTGAGGTAAGTGGCTATTTCAAGCGTACTGTAAGCATAACCTATACGGAGACCGGCAAGTCCGTATATCTTGGAAAAACTGTTTAGTCCAATGATGTTTTTTCCCTGCTCCACATACTCCGCTGCACATACATAATCCGGGTCGCGTGAGAAATGGCGATAGACCTCGTCATAGACCACGATCACTTCCTCCGGGAGATTCCTGAGGATCTCATCCATCGTTTTTCCCGGTATGATCGACCCCGTTGGATTATTGGGACTTGCCAGAAAAAGGATCCTTGTCCTTTCGTTTACAGCATCCAGGATCGCTCTTGCATTCAGGGAAAAATTTTGGGGGTTCAGCGGAACGTCAATCACTGTTGCTCCCTGCAGCTCAGCAAAATTCTTATAGGCCAAAAAGGTTGGTGTAGAGAGGATGCATTCCAGCCCGGGATCCAGAAATCCGCGGACGATCGTTTCCACAAGTTCGAGTGCGCTATTGGTGACCAGGAACTGCTCTGTTGTGAACTGGTTGCAGTAATGATCGGCTAGCTTTTCCCTGAAGCGGCCATCATCCTGGTAATTGTATTCATGGATCATGGCAAGGTTCTCCCGAATCGCCTGCATTGCTTTGGGAGATGCCCCCAGCGGGTTCTCATTGGAAGAAAGTTTAAATAGTTTGGTTGTGCCGTTGACCTCTGCCCGGGTAGATCCACCCCGGTATGGTTCGCCAGCAGCTATATGGGGTTTAAAAATATTTCTGTTCATTTCGGTTATTTGGGTGTATGAGTAAAAGGATCTGCCAGGCTTCTGCGATCTTTTCTTCGGCGATGAGGCTGGATGCATGGCGGTGAACTTCCTGCGCAAAAGAAAGGGAGCGTTTATCCATCAGCTGAAAGAGATAAGATTCTGATTCTGCTAATGCTTCTGCTTTGGGGATCTCCGGGACTCCTGCCAGTTTTGCAAGCTCGCTCCCTGTCAATACGGGGCTCTTCCGTATTGCTTCAGGCAACCCGTCAAAACCTATTGCATGGGGAAATGCAGGTTTCGGGAGGGTAAACAGGTTTTCTTGGGAAATCTGGCAATACCAGTCGCCGCCCAACCTCGCGACATGCCTTATCTTTTGCTGATCGATCTTTCCTGAAGCATTTAATATTTTTTCGGAAATATGAACGACCAGGATTTCCGCGATGATGAGATTGCCCGCGCCGCCCCTGGTTCCCAATGGTTTTATCTCGATGATCCTGCACTCCAGTTTCGCGGGACTTTCCCTGACTATCGGGGGACGCACGCGGGTTGCTTTTTCGGGCGTGAACCCGGCTTTGGTAAATTCATCCACGCCGCGATCAAAATCCGCACTCGCAAGATTTGCCTGGTGGAGTATATCCTGGTCCACGATGTGGATGACCGCTTCCGGGACCTCACAAATATTTTCGTAGCTATGTTTGGTTGACCCATCCCGCACCCTCCGGCAGGGAGAAAAAATCACAATGGGAGGATCGGTCGAAAAGAGGTTAAAAAAACTAAAGGGAGCAAGGTTGGGGTTATTGTTTTTATCTATAGTAGAAACAAGAGCTATGGGTCGGGGCGCAATTACATGCTGGAGGATATCCTGGCGCTCTGACACACTCATCTTATCCAGCTCCCGGATCATGATTTTTTTAGTTCAAGGAGTGAATGTCGGGTGTTTTCCATGGCGATCGTGCTGGAGAGTATTCCCAGCCCTTCGATTTCCAGCTCAATGTGATCCGCTGCTTTAAGCCATTGTTCGACATGAAAGGAATCATGCATTTTCGCCGTGCCGTTCAGTTCGAGGAAGCAGCCGGTGCCCACGGTGCCCGAGCCGATGACAACACCCGGGTAAAGCGTCACGCCATAAGAGGCGCGCTCGATGATCTCGGCAAAGGTCCAGTCCATATCTGAAAGATTTCCCCGGCTGACTGTTACACCGTTGACGCGGGCATACATCGAGAGTTTCCAGCTCAATCCTGTATGACCCGCTTTTGGAGGACATGCCATTTCCTGCAATTCATCGAGGGTGACGAGCCAGGGGCCAAGCACCGTAGCAAAATCCTTTCCCTTGGCAGGCCCGAGATTCAACAACATCTCTTCCATCTGCAGGTCCCTTGCGCTGAGGTCATTCATCACCATCAGGCCACCGATATGGCGGTCCGCGTCCGCCGCTTTGATATTTTTCCCTTCGCGGCATATCACGAACGCAGCTTCGAGCTCAAAGTCCAGCCTGCCCAGGTGGTCGGGCATGCAGTGCACGACGCCAGGTCCCTGTACTGTCCGGTGGTTGGTAAAATAAAAAACGGGAAACTCATCAAAAACCCTGGTCATGTCGGCACCGCGGTTTCGCCTGGCTGCTTCTACATGCTGTCGAAAGGCGTAACCATCGCGGCAGGAGCCCGGGTTTGGAACCGGCGCGCAGAGTTCTATATCCCCCAGTGCAAGGTTGGACGGTTTTGGAATAACATGGTTACGCAATTTCTTTTCAAAGGACCAGAGCCTTTCTATCCAGCGGTCCCAGCCTTCCAGGAGCTCCTGCATCGTTTCCGGGAAACCCGGTTGCAGGCGGCCCACGGGATATACCTGGTCGCCAATTAGCAATCCCAGTCGTTTATTATCGTCATCCCTGAAGGAGATCAGTTTCATTCGTTCCAGCTTTTAAAATAATCTTTGTTTTCTATCGCGAGCGCATCTTCAGTCAGCATGAGGGGATGAAAGGTATCCACCATCACCGCGAGCTCTTTGGTCTCTATGGCGCCAAGGCTTTTTTCCACTGTTCCCGGGTGCGGTCCGTGCGGGATGCCTGCCGGATGCAGGGTGAGGGATGCGCGCCCGATATTTTTCCTGCTCATGAACTCGCTTTCGACATAATAGAGCACTTCATCGCTATCGATATTGCTGTGGTTATAGGGAGCAGGGATCGCCTGAGGGTGGTAATCAAAAAGCCGTGGCACAAAACTGCAGACCACAAAATTGTCCGATTCAAAGGTCTGGTGGACGGGCGGCGGCTGGTGCACCCTTCCCGTGATCGGTTCAAAGTCGTGGATAGAAAGCGCAAAAGGATAGCAGCAGCCGTCCCAGCCAATGACGTCGAAGGGGTGGTAGCGGTAATGCAGCCCATATAGCATGCCCTGTTTTTTTGTGCGGACTAGAAAGTCTCCCTCCTGGTCATTGGTAATCAGCTGTACCGCTTTTCTAATGTCTCTTTCGGCAAAAGGTGCATGCTCCAGAAGCTGTCCATGGCGCGACAGGTATTTTTTCGGAAATCGTATCGGGCTTTTGGATTCCACGATAAAGTGCCGGTTGGCGGCGTCAGAAAAATCAAGCTGATAGATCGTTCCGCGCGGGATAACCAGGTAATCACCTTCGCCAAAAAATAAGTTGCCATAAGGAGTCTTTAATAACCCGCTTCCCTCGTGCACGAAGATCAGCTCATCGGCATCGGCATTCTTATAAAAATAATCCCTCATGCCGCTCTCGGGCCTCGCAAGGGAGATCGCACAATCACCGTTCATGAGTATCGTTTTGCGGGATGCCAGAAAATCGGGCTGCCCGCCGATCTTTTCCCCGTTAAAACTGCGGTGGGCAAGCATTTTTTCCTCGGCTATTTTTGGCTGAACACTGTGCGGCTTATCTGCCCTTAAGATCGCAGTCGGCGGATGGGTGTGATAGAGCAGGGAATAATCTCCTGAAAATCCTTCAGTGGAAAAAAGTTGTTCCGCATAGAGATCACCGTCAGGTTTGCGGAACTGTGTGTGTCGTTTTTCAGGGATTTTTCCCAGTGTATGGTAATGCGGCATAAGTGATTTTTTTTATAGGTTTCCACGAAGCGCCTGCTCTTTTTCTATCGCTTCAAACAGCGCTTTAAAATTTCCCTTGCCAAAACTTTTTGCACCCTTGCGCTGGATGATCTCAAAAAAAAGTGTCGGCCGGTCTTCCACCGGTTTGGTAAAGATTTGCAGGAGATATCCTTCGTCATCGCGGTCGATGAGAATACCCAATTCCTTCAGCGCGCTCATGTCTTCGTCGATTACGCCGATTCGCTGTTGCAATTCAGCATAATAGGTGTCCGGCACTTTTAAAAATTCCACGCCTTGTTTCTGGAGTGTGGACACGGTCTCTATGATATCTTTTGTTGCCATCGCAATATGCTGGACACCTTCCCCGCAATAGAATTCCAGGAATTCTTCCACCTGCGATTTCTTTTTTCCTTCGGCAGGTTCGTTGATCGGGAATTTTATATACCCGTTACCGTTAGCCATCACCTTGCTCATCAGTGCGGAATATTCGGTAGAGATGTCAATGTCATCAAAAGAAAGGATATTGGTAAATCCCATCACGGATTCATAGAACTGCACCCAGTGGTTCATGCGGTTCCAGCCGACATTGCCCACGCAATGGTCCACGACGA
>Ga0070731_10000968_pt1 | contig 32468 bp, 33 predicted proteins | sample Coa_R1_2_FD_66448 | JGI IMG/M metagenome (GOLD analysis project Ga0070731, IMG submission 66448) | Surface soil microbial communities from Centralia Pennsylvania, which are recovering from an underground coalmine fire - Coalmine... | ecosystem: Environmental > Terrestrial > Soil > Unclassified ... | reverse complement strand
ATTGCGCGCGCCAAGGCGCAGATGAAGGCCGGCCTGCTGATGGCATTGGAAAGCTCCGGTGAGCGCATCGGACAGCTCGCTCGGCAGATCGTCATGCACGGCCGGCCTATCCCGGTCGATGAACTCGTCGCCAAAATCGATGCGGTGACGGTGAAGAGTGCGCGCGCGGCCGGGCGCGCGCTGCTCACGTCCGGCAAGCAGGCGACCGCCGTGCTTGGACTAGGTTTGGGGCTCGAAGGCGCCGCCGCGATTGCCGAGAGCCTCACGCGCCGGGCCGCGTGACGTGCACAAGCTCGGCCGCCCATAGCCCCAATGGCGTTCTTTCGTACCATCAATTTTTCCGAGCCCCTGGCGTCGATCGCCGGTGAAGGCGTCACGCTGCGTACGCCGCAGATGACCGACTACAGCGACTGGGCGGCGCTACGCGAGGAGAGCCGAGCATTTCTCACTCCCTGGGAGCCGACTTGGCCCGCCGACGATCTCACGCGCGGTTCGTTCCGCCGCCGCGTGAGACGCTATGCCGAGGATCTGCGCACCGACCAGGGTTATGCATTCCTGATCGTGCGTAATACCGATGGGGCGCTGCTAGGCGGATTGACGCTTGCCAATATCCGCCGCGGCGTCGCCCAGGCCGCGAGCCTCGGCTACTGGATGGGGCTGCCGTTCGTGCGTTGCGGTTATATGACGGGAGCGGTGAGCGCCGTCATTCCGTTCGCCTTCGCCACGCTGCGGTTGCATCGCTTGGAAGCGGCCTGCATCCCGACCAATGCCGGCTCGATTCGGCTTTTGGAGAAAACCGGCTTCGTACGCGAGGGCTACGCCCGGGAGTACCTGTGCATCAACGGGATTTGGCAGGATCACCTGCTTTATGCGCGCCTCCAGGGTGTGGCAAAGTCTTAACCAAACTATCCTAGAGCGCACCCAGTAGGGCGCCTTGGGATGGTCACGGTTCTCTTGGTATCATTCGCGGGGGCCTGCAGTGGCTTTGCTGCGATTTGCCGTGGTTGGGCCGCGTTTTGGTGATGAGCACGGGGAATGTCCGGGGACGTTAATTCCACGCATTGGGGCGGTCGAATCGCGATTGGCGTTTTGCTGTCGCTTACGCTTCTCGCGTCCGGGTGTGGCGGCGGCAGCCTTTTTGGCGGGCCGGCGGCCACGGCTCCGCCTCCCGCCAATACGGCTGCGGCACCGCCCGCGGCTGGGAGCTCTGGATCGTCCAGTTCCAGCTACCTGGCGAACTTCTTTTCCGGTTCCTCTGACAAGGGTCAGCAGGCTGTTGCGGGCGCGACTGCTGACGTCGAGTGTCCTTACATCAATATCCGCGAAGGCGCCTCGACGCTGACCGTCAATGCTGCCGGCGACTATGGGAGCACCGACAATTCGGCAATGTCGCTGAAATATCAAGGAACCTTCGTGCGCGCCGCGCGCCAGTGCTCTGTAGTCGCCGGTCAAATGACCATCAAGGTCGGGGTCGAGGGACGTATCATTCTGGGGCCGGCGGGTGGTCCCGGTCAGGTCGATGTGCCGTTGCGTATCGCCGTGGTTGACGAATCGCCAGCCGGCTCAAAACCGGTCGCCACCAAGCTGATCCACATTCCGGTGATGGTGCAGTCCGCGAATGACAATCCAACCTTCGCTCACGTGGAGGACGGACTGACCTTCCCGCTACCGCCGTCGTCCATCGCGCTCGCCCGCTATGTCATCTACATCGGCTTTGACCCGCTCGCCGTCGAAACTGAGAAGAAGCCGAAGCCCAAACCAGCGCACAGGCCCAGGCCGGCGGCGTCCAAGCCTGCTCCGAGTGCAGGTTAGTTCATTGCATCTATGAGCTGAGCGTGTCTCGCCCGGCGTTAAGCTGCCGGCACCCTACCAACCACGCAGGTTGGTGATCGTGCCGTGCAAGTGCCGCATGTCCACGATGATGGCGCGGGCTCCGGCCTGGGACAAATCGCCTGCGAGGTGGCCTGCAGCGTCGCTGCCGCCCACGAAAGCGATCGGCGTCATTCCCGCCGCTGACGCCGCAGTGACACCGGGCACAGAATCCTCGACGACGATGCACTTCGACGGATGGATCTGCATTTGGGCGGCGGCATGCAGCAACAGGTCGGGGGCCGGCTTGCCCCTGCTGACTCTGCTGGCCGAAAACAGCCGGCCGCAGAAGAAGCCCAAGAGGCCTGTCAGTTCCAAGCTCGCCTGGATACGCTCGAGCGGCGAAGACGATGCGACCGCCTTCGGTCCGCGGATCCAGGTCAGTGCTCGTGCCACGTGCGGGATGGGTCGCAGCTCCCGGCGCATCCGCCGCAGCGTTTCGTCCCCAACCCTTTCGGCGAAATCCTTGGGCAGCCTGCGGCCGGTCGCTTGCTCGATCGCGCTAAAGACGTCGGAGGGCCGTCGGCCGTGAAAGCGGCGCGCCAAATCCTGCGGTGGTGCCTTGATACCCACAGAGGCGAGTGCCCGAGACAGCACTGTGCTCGCGATCAACTCGCTGTCGACGAGCACACCGTTGCAATCGAAGATGACCACTGGTCCCCCCGATGCTTGGCCGAATGGAAAGCTAATTGTCCGGCTGTGAAGACTCAGCAGGGCGACGATAATCAACGACTGTGGTATTCAAAGACCGCGGCCGAGCCTCAACGTAATTATGCACAGGAATTGCCGGAGCCTGTGGATGATTTACGGCGGCGACGCGCGTCTTTCGCACCGCATCAATTGAATTTGTTTTTGACGTCCTCGATGCCCCGCGCGAGCAGATCCTCGGCCACCTTTCCTTTGGCGGCGGTGGCGAGAATTTTCTCCGCTGCGGCGACGGCAGCGTCTGCCGCGGCAGAGCGCACATCGGCGAGGGCCTGCGCCTCAGCCTGAGCAATCTTGGCTTCGGCCATTTTTGTGCGGCGCGCCACAAAATCTTCCATGCGTGACTTTGCCTCGCCGGCAAGACGCTCTGCTTCGGCCTTGGCGCTGGCGATGATGGCTTCAGCCTCGCCTTCGGCCGCGCGTCCTTTGCGCTGAAAATCGGCGAGCAGCGCCTGCGCCTCTTCGCGTAGCCTCTTGGCCTCGTCGAGATCGCCCTTGATGCGCGCCTGCCGCTGATCAAGCGAAGCGATCAGCTTGCGATGGACGCCGAGGTAGGCGAGCAGGCCCAGAAAACACAGAAAAGCGGCGGCGACCCAGGCTTCGGCTGAAGGCATCGCGGGTTCGTCCTTAGCGTTTGACCGCGTCGCCGCCCAATGCGGCGGCGACCTCATGCGCGGCGGGCGCCTTGCCGATCAGGCGCTCGACGATCGCCGAAGCAGTATCGGCGGCGATCGTACCGACGTTACCCATTGCTGACGCACGCGTTGCCGAGATCGATTTCTCTGCCGCCGCAAGCCGCTCGTGCAGTTGCGCCTCCAGCCACTTGTTGGTCTCTTCGGCGGCAGCGGCCTCGCGTTGGTGGGTCTCGTTGGCGATCGCCTGGGCGCGGCTGCGGGCATCCGCGAGCGCTTTTTCATACGCCGCATGCGCCGCGTCCGACTGCTCCTTCAAGCGATTCGCCGCCGCAATATCATCGGCGATGCGCTTGTCGCGATCGGCAAGGATGCCGGCGATGCGCGGCAGAGCGATCCGCGACATCAGCGCGTAGAGCAGCACGAACGTTACCGCCAGCCAGACGAGCTGCGACGGGAAATTCTCTTTTTGGAACGGCGGAAATCCGCCCTCTCCCCCGTGAGCTTCGGTGCTGGCAGTGTTTGCGGCCATGGCGAGACGTCTTGGTGGCTAAGAAGGTTAGAGCGCGAACAGCAGCAGCAGCGCGATCAGCAGCGAGAAGATGCCGAGCGCTTCGGTGATGGCAAACCCGAAAATCAGGTTGCCGAACTGGCCTTGCGCCGCCGATGGGTTACGCAGCGCTGCGGCTAGATAATTGCCGAAGATGATGCCGACGCCGACGCCCGCGCCGCCCATACCGATGCAGGCAATGCCGGCCCCAATGTACTTTGCGGCGGTCGGGTCCATGTGAAAGCTCCTTTTTGAGGTTGCAGTACGGGTCGTCAGTGACCCGGGTGTATCGCATCATTGAGATAGATGCAGGTGAGGATGACGAAGACGTAAGCCTGCAGAAATGCGACCAGGAGTTCGAGCGCGGTCAGCATCACGACCATGAGGAACGGCAGCGCCGCGCCGAGCCAGCCGAGCACGCCGAAACCGGCGAGCATGATGACGAAGCCGGCGAAAACCTGCAGCGTAATGTGACCAGCCAGCATGTTGGCGAACAATCGGACGCTATGGGAGACCGGCCGGGAAAAAAACGACAGGATCTCGATAGGCACGATCAGCACCAGAAATGCCTTGGGCACGCCCGAAGGGATGAAGAGGTTGAAGAAGTGCAGGCCGTTGCGCCAGAAGCCGTAGCCGACAACGATGAAGAACACGAGCAGCGCCAACGCCGCGGTAATGATGATCTGGCTCGTCACCGTGAACGAGTAAGGGATCAGCCCGATCAGGTTGGCGGTCAGCACGAACATGAAAAGCGTGAACACAAACGGAAAAAAGCGCATCCCCTCGGTGCCGGCGGAACTACGCAGCGTGTTGGCGACAAATTCGTAGGACAATTCGGCGACGGATTGCAGCCGTCCGGGAACGACCGCGCGCGGTGCTGTGGCGCCGATGAGCAGCGCCGAAACGACGCCGACGATGATCAACATGAACAGCGCCGAGTTGGTGAAAGATACCTCATGACCGCCCACGGTCACGATCGGCAGGAAATTCTTGATCTCGAACTGCTCAACCGGATTGATCTGCATCGTCTTGATCTTCGAGCGTCAAATGGCCTGTCAGTCCCGATCCCTTGCCGCGCCGTCATCGAAATCGTTGTGCGGTACGACTCCCGCAGAGCGCATCACATTGAGGACACCGGCGGCAAAGCCGAGCAGAAGAAATACAATCAGCCCCCACGGCGAAATCCCGAGTAACCGATCGATCAGCCAGCCGAGGCCGGCGCCGACCAGCACGCCTGCAACAAGTTCACTCGAGAGCCGGAAGCCTCTCGCGTAGCCGGATGCAGTCGCCGCCCGATCCTCACCAGGGCCATCGGAAGGCCGGCCCGCTTGATCGCGGGCGAGTCTTTCGCTGAGCCGCTGGAGCCTCGCGGAGAGAGCTGCCTCATCGGTGTGCGCCTTGCCGTTGTCGCCATCCTCGCGCGCGTCGCTCATGCTTCCGACACTCGCGGCTTTGCGGCGACCACGGCCCGTCCGCCCCTTGAAGCCGGGCGGACCATACTGACAGGATTCTGGCGAGTCAAGAAACGCCCGATTAATCGTAATCCTTTGATTTCATGATAGATATGGCTCCTTGCGCGACGCTTGCTAGTGCCTCAACGATAGTCGCTTTGGTGCCACCGATCTGGGATCGCGGCGTGCCTAACGCCGCAAATAATAAGCGATCGATCGCCTCCCTTGCCTTCGTGGTTAACGGAGCGACAATGGAGCTCTCGGTCGCGCCAGGAGACAACCATGATCAGGAAAGGCTTTGCTGCTGCCGTCGTGGCCCTGGCTTTGACTGCAACGGCGTGTGCAGAGGATGCCGGGCCGGACAACGCTGGCGAGTCGCGCTACAGCTTCTACAAAGTTGATGACGGATTCATCCGGCTCGACCTGCAGACCGGCCAGGTGGCGTTGTGTGGCCGGCAGACGGTCGGCTGGGCGTGTGTGTCCTCGCCGGAAGACCGGACCGTGCTTGAGAATGAGATAGCTCGGCTTCAGAAAGAGAATGCGACCCTCAAACAGGCTCTCCTGTCTCACGGCCTGCCGCTCCCGTCCGGTGCACCGGCCGAGGGGCCGCCCGCGAACGACGACAAGCATTTGACGCTGCGGTTGCCTACCACCGAGGACATCGATCGCATGGTGGCTCTCGTCGGGCATGTGTGGCAACGCCTGGTCGAGGCGATTGCCAATGCGGAAAACCAAGTCCTGCATAAGGGCTGAGCGGCCGATGGCGCGCTGGACGCTTCCGTCTTGAGCTCCTTATCGTCCATCCAGGTCGCGCGCACAGACGCCGTGGTGCGTGCGGTGCTGTCGGTGGAAACAAGCGGCCAAGGATTTTTCGAAATCACGCGTGAGGTTTCCGGCTTTCTCGAAAAGGCTGGAGCGCGCGACGGCGTGCTCCTGCTCTTTCTGCGCCACACCTCGGCGTCGCTGGTTATCGAGGAGAATGCCGATCCCGATGTGTGCGTCGATCTGGTGACCGCGCTTGACCGTATTGCGCCGGCCAATGCCGGTTGGGTCCACGATACCGAGGGGCCCGACGACATGCCGGCGCATATCAAATCCATGCTCAACGGCGTGACACTGCATATCCCGGTGGTGGCTGGCAAACTCGGACTCGGTACTTGGCAAGGCATTTACGTGGCCGAGCATCGCGACGCGCCGCATCGGCGCGAGGTGACGCTGCAGTTTCTCGGCTCGCGGATCGAGGAATAAAGGAGATTTGGCATGCGAACGATCATGGCGCTGGCATTCGCGAGTGTTGCTCTGCTGATAGCGGAATGTGCCCTCGCCAACGAGCGCATCGCTGCCGACTTGCGCTTGGTGCCGGCGCATCCCGCAGCGCTGTGTGCACAGGTTATTTCCTGCGGGACAAAAAACGGACAGCGCAAGGAGTATCCGACCCCATGCGCCGCGAAAGACGATGGCGCAACCCACATCACACCGAAGAGCGGCCCGGCCTGCTAGGAGGAATAACGATCCACCGCAATGGTGACGACCAGTGGACCGGTTGCGCCCTGCGGCGGTAACATCGGAGGTAATCTGAGCCGTGCCCGACGGCCGGTTCGCCGGCGCGGCGCGACCGATTGGGGCGTCGCATTGAGCGAGGCTGTACGTCATCGTCTGGTGATCGCCGACGATCATCCGCTGTTCCGCGGCGCGCTACGCGAGGCGGTCTCAAATCTGTTTGCTGCCGAGATCAGTGAAGCGGGCACGTTCGAGGAGGTCACGGATCTGCTCGAACGCACCAGTGACGTCGATCTGATCTTGCTCGATCTAAAGATGCCGGGCGTGCGCGGCTTCTCCGGGCTCATGTACTTGCGGGCACAATATCCCGGCATTCCTCTGGTCGTCGTGTCGGGCAACGACGATCCGGCGGTGATCCGCCGCTGCATCGCGTTCGGCGCCTCGGGGTTCATTCCGAAGACGCTCGGCGCCGATGCGCTGCGCCAAGCCATCGCGCGGGTTCTGCAGGGCGAAGTATGGACGCCGCCCGATGTCGATTTGGCGCCGGCGTCCGACGCCGAAGGCGCCGCGATGATCGCGCGGCTGGCCACGCTGACGCCGCAGCAGGTTCGCGTGCTGATGATGCTGTCGGGCGGGCTCCTTAACAAACAAATCGCCTACGAGCTTGGCGTGTCCGAGGCGACCGTCAAGGCGCACGTCTCGGCGATCCTGCAGAAGCTCGGCGTCGACAGCCGCACCCAGGCAGTGATCGCTGCGGGCCGCATAGAGGCCGGCCAGTGGCCGCAGGTGCCGCCGCGCGCGTAATGATCGTGTTTATTCGGCGGCGATGCGCTGCACCTGCCATTGCGTGATGAGCGCCCGCAACGACGCCGGCTTGACCGGCTTGCTGAGTAAATGAACGCCGGCCGCCCGCGCCTCGTCGCGCACGTGGGCCGAACGATCCGCGGTAATCAGGATCGCCGGCACGTGACGGTTCAAGCGCCTGCGCAACTCAGCAATCGCCGCAATCCCATTGCTGCCGTCGAGGTGATAATCGACCAGAAGGCCGTCCGGTTCGGCGGAGCTGGCTTTCATCGCGGCGAGTGCCTCGGGCACATCGGCCGCCTTGAGGACGCGGCAACCCCAGCCGCCGAGCAGCGCATCCATCCCGTCGAGAATCGCGCGGTCGTTGTCGATGCACAGCACGACCGTCCCGGTGAGGCTTCCGGCGTCGGGCCGCGTCATCGCGAGCACTGTGGGTTTGCCCACAACGGCTGTGGCGCGCGGCACCGTGACGGAGAAACGCGATCCGCGGCCGAGTGTGGATTGCAGCACCACTTCGCAATCGAGCACGCGGGCGATGCGCTCGACGATCGACAAGCCAAGTCCGACGCCGCGCGCGGCACGCGCGCCTTCGTCGAGCCGGTGAAACTCTTTGAATACTGCCTGCCGCTTCGTGTCCGGAATGCCGATCCCGGTATCGCAGACATCGATGCGCAGATGCGCGCCCCGGCGGCGGCAGCCGACCAGAACGCAGCCTGTGGGCGTATATTTGATCGCATTGGAGACCAGGTTCTGCAGCAGGCGTCCGAGCAGCCGGCGGTCCGAGCGCACGCTCAGCGAGCACGGCATGAAAATCAGATCGAGGCCCTTTTCCCGCGCGAGAGGCGTGAATTCAACTTCCAGGCGCTGCAGCAATTCGTCGATGCGAAAGTCAGAAAATTCCGGCTTCATCACGCCGGTATCGAGCCGTGAAATATCCAGCAGCGCACCGAATATTTCCTCGACCGCGTCGAGCGACGCGTCGATGTTCTGCACCAGATCGGCATCCTCACCCGAACGCCGGCGTTCGATCAGGCTGGTAACGTAGAGGCGGGCCGCGTTGAGCGGCTGCAGGATGTCATGACTTGCGGCGGCGATGAACCGGGTCTTGGAGACGTTCGCTTCGTCGGCCGTGGCCTTGGCGCGATGTAGCTCGCTGTTGAGTCGGGTCAGCTCTTTGGTCCGCTCGCGCACGCGCCGTTCCAAAGTCGCATTGGCGCGTTCGAGGGCCTCGGCCGCCTTCACGCTCGGCGTGATGTCGGTAAACGTCGTGACCAGGCCGCCGTCCGGCATGCGGTTTGCCCGCACTTCGACCACCAGTCCGCGCTCGGCGAACCGTTGCAGGAAGGGTTCCTCGGCGGTCGTGTATTTAGCAACACGCTCGCTAATGAATCCGTCGACCTCGGCGTCGTCCTGTTCGCTTGGCTGCGCCATGTGCCGGAGAACGTCGCCCAGGTTGATGCCGATCTGTGTCAACTCGTGCGGGAGATCGAGAATCTCGCCGAACTGCCGATTCCAGCAAACCAGGCTCAAGTCCTTGTCGAACACGGCGATGCCCTGGCGGACGTGGTCGAGCGCGGTCTGCAGGACCTCGCGGTTGTAATGGATCGCCGTGTTGGCATCATCGAGCAGCTTTAGCGCCGCCTTGGTCGAGAGCGTACGCTTGCGGATCAAAAGCGAAAGCACGAGCCGCGAGGAGGCGGCGCCGATTGCCGAGGCGAGAAGGTACTCGCCGTGCTGTAGGAGCTGAATGTCCGCTTCCACGTGCGGATCGAGGCTGATGCGGCGCGACGCGGCGAAGTCTGCGAAGGATTCGCGCGTTCGGTCGGCGCCCAGGTAGCGGGCAATGGTGGTGGTGAGTTCCTCGACGGTGACCGAGGCTCGCCAAAACCGGAAATTCGGCGAACGCGACGCGAGAATTGGGGAGAGCGTGGATGGCACAAACAAATCGGCCTGCACGCGTTCGATCGCCGTCGGCCTTCGGCTGAGCGAGAAGGCGACATAGCAAACGATGTTGAGCGTGAGGCTAAGCAGCACGCCGTGGACGAGCGGCGCCAGGTCAAGGCCGAACAGCGCCTGCGGACGCAAGTATCCGAGACCCCCTGGCCCCGCGGTCAGGATGCCCGCGCTGATAATGCCGGCATCCGATAGGGTCGGAAGCAGAAGCGTATAAAACCAGACCAGGATGCCGCCGCTCATGCCGGCGATCGCACCGCGCGCGGTTCCGCGACGCCATAGCAGACCGCCGAAAAACGCCGGCGCGAACTGCGCGATGGCGGCAAACGAGAGCAGGCCGATCGATGCGAGCTGGGCGTCGCCGGCGAAGCGATAATAGGCGTAAGCAAGAAGCAGAATGACGAAGATCGCGATGCGGCGCATCGCCAAAAGCCGCGCGCCGGCATCGCTTGGCTCACTACTCAGCGTGCGGCGCCGCTTGAGTAACAGCGGTACCGCGATGTCATTGGAGACCATGATGGCGAGCGCAACCGATTCCACGATCACCATGGCGGTGGCCGCTGAAAGGCCGCCGATGAAGGCGACCAGAGTGATAAGATTCGAATGAGCGGCAAGCGGCAGCGCCAGTACGAACATGTCGCTGTCCACGTGTCCCAGCGGAAACTTCAGCAGGCCCGCGGTCGCGATCGGCAGCACGAACAAATTGATCAGCACCAGATAGAGTGGGAACAGCCAAGCCGCGCGGCGGACTTCCGCTTCGCTGCGGTTTTCGACCACACTGACGTGGAACTGCCGCGGCAGCAGCAGGATCGCGAAGAACGACAGCGTCGTCATGGCGAGGAAGCCCGGCAACGGCGGGGCTTGCGTGAGCACCGCCGCGGTGCGCGGCTGCGCGAGAGCGCGCGCGAACAGCTCCAGCGGGCCCGGGAACATGACGAAGGTCACGAAGATGCCGACGGCGAGAAACGCCACAAGCTTGACGATCGATTCCGTGGCGATCGCCAACATCAGGCCGTCCTGATGTTCGGTGGCATCGATGTGGCGCGTGCCGAACAGCACGGCGAACATGGCCATGAACAGCGCGACGAACAGTGCGCTGTCGCCGAACATGGGCTGCAAAGCACCGGCAGGCGACCCCGCGGCCATGATCGTGCCGACCGAGGCGGACACCGCTTTGAGCTGCAGCGCGATGTAGGGAACCATGCCGACGATCGCGATCAGTGCCACCGTCGCCGCGACCGCTTGGCTCTTGCCGTAGCGTGCCGCGATCAGGTCGGCGATGGAGGTGATATTTTGCCCCTTGGCGAGGCGGACGATGCGCAGGATGAGCGGATAGCCCAGCGCGAGCATCACGATGGGGCCGATGTAGATGGTGAGGAAATCAAAGCCGGTGCGCGAGGCTAGCCCAACGGAGCCGAAGAACGTCCACGACGTGCAATAAATGGCGAGCGATAGTGGGTAGATCCAAAGGCGCGAAGAGGGCGAGAGCGTCCGCGCGCGGTCGCCGTAGCTCGCCACCAGGAACAGGAACCCGATGTAGGCGAGCGCGATAAGGACGACGACCCATCCCTGAAACACGGCGTTTCCCTGTGGCCGGAAGCGATCTGTTTGGTCCGGCTTCGTTGCACAAAGTCACCATAGTTTGCCGGGGCTGTCCATCGATTAGTAGTAAAAAGATACTTCTCGCCGGGCTGCGTTCCAGGTCCGAAAAGGCTTTTTTAGATCGCCGCCGCCCGTTACCTCAGCTTCCACCTAGGCGGTGGTAGGTTTTGTTCTGGCGAATCATTTGCATGGCGACGCAGATCGAGGTCGCGATGAGCGAAGTTTTTATTGTCGACGACGATGCATCGGTCCGCTCCGCGCTTGCCATCGTGCTGAACGCCGAGGGCTTCGCAACCACGGTCTTTTCCGACGGCGAATCTTTCCTCGCGGAGGCGCGAGCGCGCACGCCTGATTGTGTGCTCATCGACGTTCATTTGCCCGGCTATTCGGGCATCGAACTGCTCAGGCAGATTGACGCGCATCACTATCCGGCGCCGATCCTCATTATTTCCGGCCTCGGCGACATTCCGACCGCGGTGGAGGCGATCCGCAACGGTGCGCTCGATTTCATCGAGAAGCCGTTCGAGCCTGGCGCCGTCGTCGCCCGCGTGCGTGACGCAATCCGCGGCTGGCAGACCATGGCGGCCGACGAGAATCTGATCGCCCGCTACTTTCCAGGCCACGAGCGCTTGACCACGCGCGAGCACGAAGTGTTGGGGCGTATCGCCCAAGGCGCTTCCAACAAGGAGGCGGGCCGGGAACTGGGAATCAGTCCGCGTACGATCGAGGTGCATCGCGCGCGCATCATGGAAAAACTTGGCGCCAAGAATGCCGCGGACCTGATGCGCATCGTGCTCGGCAAAGGCCGCGGGCATCGAGGGGGCGCGAGAGCGGCTCGGCGTTAGGTCCGGCGTAGCCTGTCGCGCCCGCTGCAAGCGCGCGAGTTGTGCCTCGTCATTTGACGGCGCTTCGCGCCGGAGGCATTCATGGCGGGGCGATGTTGTTCGCCCTCCCGCCACGGCGCACCCTTTTCGAGATCACCGAAACGCTGGCAATCGCGCTTGCCGGTGCGTTGGCTTTCGCCCTGCTCGGACTTCCGGCCGGCCTGGTTTCCGGCTCGGTGCTGGCGGTCACGACCGCAGCTCTCTTGGGCCGCCCCGTCAAGATGCCGCTCGGGTTTGTTCGTGTTTGCTACATCGTGGTCGGTATCCTGCTTGGCTCCGTGGTGACGCCGGAAACGTTGCGCGGCGTGACCACATGGCCGGCGAGCATCGCGCTTCTCATTCTTGCCTCGCTTGGCATGATGTTCGCCACCTCGGTCTATCTGCGCGTAGTGCATCGCTGGGACCCGCTGTCGGCGCTGATGGGCGCGAGTCCAGGCTCGCTAGCGCAGGTGATTGCGCTGTCGACCGAACTGGGCGGCGATCTGCGCGCCATTGCCATCGTGCAGACCGTGCGGGTTTTGCTGCTGGTGGTTGGATTGCCGAACGGCTTGGCGTTGTTTGGGCTGGTCGTGCCGGCGGTGGCGGCCGCGCGGGGTCCGGCCGGCGTTTCCGTGCTGGGCGAAATGATCGTGCTGGCTGTCGTCGCCAGCGTCTTTGCCATCGGCTTCGTCCGCCTGCGGTTTCCCGGCGGGCTTATGTTCGGCGCCATGACTGGGTCGGCAATTCTCCATGGCGCCGGCGTCATTCACGCGGTGCTGCCGTGGTGGATCGGCGCCAGCGCCGTCATCGTGCTTGGCGGGTTTGTCGGTTCGCGCTTTGCCAACACGACTTTCCGCGTGCTTGTCAGCTTTCTCGGCGCCGCGCTCGGCTCATTCGCGGTATCGATGGTGGTGGCGACCACCTTCGTTCTCCTCGATGCGCATTTCTTTGGCTTCCCGATTGCCAATATCGCCATCGCGTTTGCGCCCGGCGCGCAGGACACCATGATGGTGCTGGCGCTGGCGCTGCATCTCGACCCGGTTTACGTCGGCGTGCACCATCTCGTGCGCTTTCTTGTGGTCACTTTTGCCGTGGCCATTGGCGCGCGCCGCATCGCCAAGGAAATGCCCCCGCGCCATCGAAGCGGTCAATCTTAGCCAGCGCGGTATTTTGTTAGAGGTTCTGGCCGATCACTTTCGGCGTGCTCATCCGCTTGTGCAGATGCACCATGAGCGCCATGGCGAACAGTGGCGTTGCCAGGTTCACGATCGGGATCGACACAAAGGCGGCGATGAGCAGACCGCCCACATAAACAGTCGCGGCGTTGCGCTTGCGCAGCGCCTTCGCCTCCGCAGGCGGTTCGAAGCGCATGGCAGCAAGCTCGAAATATTCGCGTCCGAGCAGCCAGGCGGTAGCGAGGAAAAAGATCACGACGCCCAGGCCGGCGAACAGCAGGAACGGCGCGGCGCATATATAGACGATCACGGCAACAAGCGCGGTCTTAAGGCCCTCGTAAACAGAGCGCCAAAGCGGCAGTGCTGTTCCGGGGGGATCGGCCGGATAGTTCGTGCGTTCGACCTCATCGGCGATCTGGTCGGAGAAAAAACTTGCCACCAGGGCGGTCACCGCCGGCATGAGCATGACGCTGCCGACAACGATGCCTAGTCCAGCGGCGATCGAAAGCAGCCAAGCAATCGCTTCCACCGGCCAATGCGCATACGGGCCGAACGCGGTCTCTGCCGAATTGCTGCCAGTGCTGACCAGCCACACGATCAGCCGGTAGAGCACTGCGGCGACGACGATGATGAGCACAAGCGCCAGCGCGACGGATTTCCACAACACGGCGCGCAGTGGCGGCGAGAACATCTGCACGATGGCTTTGACCGCGGCGTCGAGCATGCCGGCAGAGGTAGCGGCGCCATTTGCTGAGCACAAGAGACCGTGACCAGTGAGGGTCCCCTGCGTCAGATAAGACGTTTGCCCGGCGTGTGCGGTTCGGGCAATCTGCGGCGAGGCCACAATGCTAGCCAAAACCATGCCGCGATTGAGCCGCCGCTCATTCCTTGCCGCCTCTGCGGCCTCGGCCGCGTTTGTCGCGCGACCCGCGATCGGCGCACCTGCGTCGCGCACGACAGAGACAGACGTCGTCATCGTCGGCGCTGGTGCGGCGGGGATCGCCGCGGCGCGCCGCATCGCTGCGGCGAACCGCCACTTCGTGCTGATAGAGGCGGCCGATCACATCGGCGGCCGTTGCGTCACCGACACGCGCACGTTCGGCGTGCCGTTCGACCTCGGCGCCCATTGGATCCGTTCGCCTGACGTCAATCCTCTCACCAAGCTCACGCTGCGTCGCGGCATCGAGATTTATCCCGCACCTGCGAGCCAGAAGGTGCGCATCGGGCTTCGCAACGCGCGCGAGGGCGAACTGGAAGATTTCTTGGCCGCCCAAGTGCGCGCCACCCGCGCAATCACTGACGCCACCCGTAGGGGCGACGTGCCTTGCGAGCAAGCACTGCCCAACGATCTCGGCGAGTGGCGCTCCACAATCGAGTTTGAGCTTGGCCCCTTTGCGTGCGGCAAGGATCTGGCAAAGCTCTCCGCCGTCGATTTCCTGCGCATCGCCGAACGCAGGGCCGATGCTTTCTGCCGGCAGGGATTTGGCGCGCTGCTCGCGGCTTTCGCGGCCGGTATCCCGGTTCAGTTGTCCACGCCGGCGACCGCGATCGACATCGGCCGCCAGGTGGAGGTGCAGACGCCGAAGGGTACCATCTCCGCCCGCACGGCCATCATCACGGTGTCGACCAACGTGCTCACGTCTGGCCGCATTCGTTTCGCCCCCGAGTCGATGAGCCGCGTGCTCGATGCCTGCACCACTCTTTCACTCGGCAGCTACGACCACATCGCTCTTGAATTCAAAGGCAGCCCGCTCGGCCCCGAGAGCGATGACTTGGTTTTCGAGAAATCCACCGACACGCATACCGGTGCGATCCTGGCCAACGTGTCAGGGACTTCGCTGTGCCTGATCGAAATTGCCGGCAGCTTCGGGCGCGATCTATCAGCCAAGGACGAGGCAACGATGGTCGATTTTGCCGGTGAGTGGTTGGCAAAGCTTTATGGCGCGGACGTGAAGAGGGCCGTCAACCGCGCTATCGCCACCCGTTGGAATGCCAACCCGTTGGCGTTGGGCGCGATGTCGGCAGCGGCACCCGGCGGACAAGCGGCGCGTCGCGTCCTGATGGAGCCGTTGCACGAGAATCTGTGGTTCGCCGGCGAGGCCGTGCACGAAACCCTCTGGGGAACCGTCGGCGGCGCGTGGGAATCCGGCGAGCGGGCCGCGGACGCAGCCTTGCGGCGGATTGGCGGGGCGCGCGAGCCGGTGGTCGAAGAGGAAAAGCCGGCGCCGCGCAAACGCAAGGCCGTTCGCTAGTCCCTTTTGAGTTTCACGCCCGCAGCACGCCGCCGGTGCGCTTGCCAACCTCGGCAACAATCTTGGCGGCGAGCGCCTCGATCTCAGCATCCGTCATGGTTCGCTCGCGCGGCTGCAAGGTCACCGCAATGGCGATCGACTTCTTGCCGGGCGCGATTCCGGTTCCTTCGTAGATATCGAAGACGTTGACGCCGGTAATGAGTTTGCGGTCGACTCCGGTGGCCGCACGTACTACGTCGGCCGCTTTCACGCTGCGGTCGACCACGAACGCGAAGTCGCGTTCCACCGGTTGGAACGGTGACAGGTCGAGCACCGGCTTGGCGCGTGTCGCTTTTGCCTTGGGCTCCGGGACGCGTTCCAGGATGACCTCGAAGGCGACCAGCGGCCCTTTAGCATCGAGTGCCTCCAAAGCGCTCGGATGCAGTTCGCCGAAATGACCCAAGATGTTTTGCGGACCGATCTGGATGGTTCCCGAACGGCCAGGGTGAAACCAGGATGGACCGCCGGGCACGACCTGCAGCGCTTGTGGCGGTGCGCCGGCCGCTGTCAGCACGGCGAGTGCATCGGCCTTGGCGTCGAAGGCGTCGACCTCGCCGTCGCGTTTGCTCCAGTGGCGGCCGATGCCGGATGGCTTGGCGAGCGCGCGGCGCACGCCGCCCGCGGCCGTCAGTTGGTCGGCAGGCGTGTCGCCGCGAAAGACTTGGCCCACCTCGAACAAGGCCATATCGGCAAAGCCCCGATCGGCATTTCTTTGCGCCGCCGTGACCAAGCCGGGAATGAGACTCGGCCGCATGTCGGAGAGATCGGCAGCGATTGGATTGGCCAGCGCAAGCTCAGGCTTGCCGCCGCCAAACAAATCCGCCTGTTTCTTTTCGATGAACGACCAGGTCACCGCTTCGACGAGATTGCGCGCGGCAAGCGCGCGTTTGGCCTTGCGCGTACGCAGCTGAATCGGCGTAAGCACCGGTTTGCGTGGCGCCTGACCGCGGTCGAATGGCGTCGACGGCACACGGTCGACACCAACAATGCGCACGATCTCTTCGACGATGTCGGCCTTGCCGTGGACGTCGGCGCGCCATGACGGCACCGTGGCTTTGATATGTTCGTCATTGCCAGCGAGTACAAAACCGAGTCGCTCCAGCACACCGCGCGTTTGCGGCAGCGGTACGTCGAGGCCGGTCAGCCGTTTTAGCTCCGATATTGGAAAATCGATGACGCGGGCGGGCGCCATCGCGCTGCCGGAGATGGTGATCTGCGACGGCGTGCCGCCGCACAGATCAAGCACCATTCGTGTAGCCAGCTCGAGCCCCGGCAGCATGAAGGCCGGATCAACACCGCGCTCGAAGCGGTAGCTGGCGTCCGAGTTGATGCCGAGCTTGCGGCTGGAGCGGGCGATGTTGAACGGCTCCCACAGCGCCGATTCAATCAGAACGTCGGTCGTCGCTTCGGAGCAGCCCGTCTTTTCGCCGCCCATGATACCGGAGAGCGACTCCACGCCTTCGTCGTCGGCGATGACGCAGATGCTGTCGTCGAGCGTGTAGGTCTTGCCGTCGAGGGCCAGCAAAGTTTCGCCAGCGCGTGCGCGGCGCACCGTCAGATTGCCGCGCACCTTCGCGGCATCGAACACGTGGAGCGGCCGGCCGCGATCGTAAGTGATGAAGTTGGTGATATCGACCAGCGCATTGATGGGCCGCAATCCGATCGCAGCCAGCCGCCGCTGCAGCCATTCGGGTGAAGGACCATTCTTCACCCCGCGCACGAGACGCAGCGCGAAGGCCGGGCAAAGCGACGGTGTCGCGCCGAAGTCGAGCTTGACGCCGACCGTGCACGGGAACTCGCCCTTGATCGGTTTGATGGCGGCGCCCTTGAGCTTGCCCATCTCGGCGGCAGCGAGATCGCGCGCGATGCCATGCACCCCGGTGCAGTCGGCGCGGTTCGGCGTCAGATTGATCTCGATCATCGGATCGTCGAGGCCGGCCCATTGCGCAAAGTTGGCGCCGACCGGCGCATCATCGGGCAGATCGATGATGCCTTCGTGATCCTCGGAGATTTTCAGCTCGAATTCCGATACCAGCATGCCGCGGCTCTCGACGCCACGAATGGTGCCGACAGCGAGCGTCATGTCCTTTCCGGGAATGTAGGCGCCCGGCGGCACGAACACGCCTTTCATTCCGGTACGCGCGTTCGGCGCGCCGCACACGACCTGGATCGGCTTGCCGTCGCCGGTATCGACCAGGCATACGCGCAGCCGGTCGGCGTTCGGGTGCTGCTTGGCTTCGGTGACGCGCGCGATGACGAAGGGGGCGAGCTGCTTGCCCTTGTCCTCGATGCGCTCGACTTCAAGCCCGATCATGGTCAGCTTGTCGGCGATCTCGCCGAGCGGACGATCGGTCTCGAGGTGCTCCTTCAGCCAGGCGAGGGTGAACTTCATCATGGCTTCACGAACTCAACCCTCCGGCCAGCGTCGGAAAGTCGAGCGGGCGGAAGCCGTAATGGGAGAGCCAGCGGACATCGGCCTCGAAGAAGGCGCGCAGGTCCGGCATGCCGTACTTGAGCATGGCGATGCGGTCGATGCCCATGCCCCAGGCGAAGCCTTGATATTCGTCGGGGTCGAGCCCGCAATTTCGGAGCACGTTGGGATGCACCATGCCGCAGCCGAGAATCTCCATCCAATCATCGCCCTCGCCGAAGCGGACTTCGCCCTTGTCGCGCCGGCACTGAAGGTCGACTTCCAGCGACGGTTCGGTGAAGGGGAAAAATGAGGGGCGAAAACGCATGCCGACGCGATCGACCTCGAAGAAGGCTTTGAAGAACTCTTCCAGAATCCATTTCAGGTGGCCGAGGTGCGAGCCCTTGTCGATCACTAGGCCTTCGACCTGGTGAAACATCGGCGTATGCGTCTGGTCGCTGTCGTTGCGATAGGTGCGGCCCGGGATAATGACGCGGATCGGCGGCTTCTGGCTGAGCATGGTGCGCACCTGCACAGGCGAAGTATGCGTGCGTAGCAATAACCGCGTGCCGTCAGGCTTCGGATTGAAGAAGAACGTGTCGTGCATGTCGCGCGCCGGATGATCTTCCGGGAAATTGAGCTTGGTGAAATTGTAATCGTCGGTCTCGATGTCGGGACCTTCGGCGATGGAAAAGCCCATGTCGGCGAAGATCGCCGTCAGTTCGTCGGTTACCTGGGTGATCGGATGCACGCGGCCGGTTTCAAATGGGGCCTCGCGCACCGGCAACGTCACGTCGACGCTCTCGGTATTGAGCCGCGCTGCCAAAGTGCTGCTCTTGAATGAGTCGCGCCGCTCGGTCAGCGCGGCGTTGACGCGATCTTTCAGCCCGTTGATCAACGGCCCCTGAAGTTTGCGCTCGTCAGGCGAGAGGGTGCCGAGCGTCTTCAACAGCGCCGTGACCGAGCCGCTCTTGCCGAGTGCAGCCACGCGTACCGCTTCAAGCGCGGCCTCGTCGACCGCAGCCGCGACCCCAGCCAGGATGTCCTGCTCAAGTTGCGCAATATCGCTCATCGCCCTCAATCCGGCATGAACGTCAGGTCGGTGTCGCTCGGGCGGCCGCCGGCCTGCGTCAGCATCGAATGTACTTGGCCGCGATGATGGGTCTGGTGATTGAACATGTGGGTGACCAGAACCCAGCGCGGCCGCGTCCACTCGCGGTTGGTCGCGTTGGAATAGAAAGTCTGATCGACAGCAAGCCAAGCGTCATCGACGCCGTCGGCCCAATCGAGCATCTTCTTGTCGAATGCGACCCGCTCGGACTTCAGGTCTTCCCAGTCCGGAACCAGCTCCACCGAATCTCGAATGCCGATTGTCGGCCGCGGCAGGTCGGTGAAACGGCCCATCCAGCTCCTGTCGCCCCATAGAATGTGATTGAGAGTTTTGTGGATCGAGCCGAACCAGGCGCCGCGTTCCTTCCGGCGTTCGGCGTCGGACAACGCGTCGGCGACGCCGTACAGATTTTGATTCTGCCAGCGATTGTAACTGGCCATACGCTGCACATAAGCGCGATCGATCATGTTCGTTTGCCTATCGCTTTATCGGAGTCATGCGCGGGCTTGACCCGCGCATCCCGATCCGATGGGCAATGCCTGTTGATCGGGATGACCGGCTCAAGCCCGGCCATGACCAAAAACTCTACGCTAAGGCCGACTTCGCCTGTCCGACAATCGCCTCGAAAGCTGCGGGCTGGGTAATGGCGAGGTCGGAGAGCACCTTGCGGTCTACCACGATGCCCGCCTTGCTCAGGCCGGCGATAAAGCGGCTGTAGTTAAGTCCGAACGGGCGAACCGCCGCGTTGAGGCGTTGGATCCACAAGGCCCGGAACGTACGTTTGCGGCGCTTGCGGTCCCGATAAGCATATTGCTGTGCTTTCTCGACCGCCTGTTTGGCGACACGGATCGTGTTCTTGCGCCGGCCGTAATAGCCCTTGGCGGCCTTCAGCACTTTCTTGTGCTTGGCATGGGCGGTGACGCCGCGTTTGACGCGTGCCATGAGTTATCTCCTTTAAGCGAAGAAAAATGATTATGGCTGAGCCGCGCGACCAGGCGCTCAGCCGTTCGGTAAAAAGTATTTCTTGATGTTGTCGCCGTCGGTCTTGAACAGCACGTTGGTGCCGCGCAACTGGCGAATCTGCTTCTTGCTGCGCTTGATCATGCCGTGGCGCTTGCGCGACTGCTGATAAAGGACCTTTCCGGTCCCTGTCACCTTGAAGCGCTTCTTGGCGCCCGACTTGGTCTTCAACTTGGGCATTTGGCTCTCCTTTGGCGCAAGCCATGGAGTCGCCATGGCCTCGCCGGTAAGCTCGCAAACGAGCTGATTGTGCGTGAGCACGTCGCCGCCGCCACGGCAGCCCTAATCAGCCGGGCAGCGGGAGGGCGCGGTTATGACAGAGGCCGCGGTTTATGGCAATCGGCCGCTCAGCGAGGGGCCAGAACCATAGCCCTTGGCGCCGCTTAACGCGGCGCCAAAACCATAACGACTTGGCGGCCTTCGAAACGCGGCTCCTGTTCGATCTTGGCGATCTTCAACGTATCGCCCTTGACCCGGTCGAGCAGCTTGTAGCCGAGTTCCTGGTGGGCCATTTCGCGGCCGCGGAAGCGCAACGTCACCTTGACCTTGTCGCCTTCCTCGAAGAAGCGCTGCATGGACCGCATCTTCACGTCATAGTCGTGATCGTCGATCATCGGCCGCAGTTTGATTTCTTTGATCTCGACGACTTTTTGCTTTTTGCGCGCCTCGGCGGCTTTTTTCTGCGCCTGGTATTTGTATTTGCCGAAGTCGAGGATCTTGCACACCGGCGGGCTGGAGTTCGGAGCGATCTCCACCAAATCGAGCCCGGCCTCTTGGGCCATGGCTATCGCGGCGCCGATTTCGGTGACGCCCTTGTTGGCGCCGTCTTTGTCTATGAGCTGGACCTCGCGAACGCGGATCTCCTCGTTGATGCGCGGCCCCTCCTTGGGAGCGGGCTGCGCGCTTCTGATCGGGCGACGAATGGGTTTTATCTCCTTGTGTCTGTTGCAACGTGCCGTTCACAGTCCGTTTTGCGGACCACAAAACAGAGGCATCCGCGGATTGCTGCTCGGCAAGCCCGGAAGATCGGGAGTTTCCATCAATAAGTCAACGACATTGCGTGTCGCGTGCATCGCGAAATGGCCTGATCTATCTTTGTCGCCGCGCGAAATGCGATCCCGAGTGGATGGGCCGAAAACCCGCCTTCGAGGCCCAATTCGCGCCTGCCGCATGGTGCCGGAACAAAAGTAAATGAATGATAAGGGGCTGAAATTCCTGCAAATTGGCGATGATGGCGAGCGCCGCGCCATTGCGGTACGCCAGCAGGACGGAGCCCAGCCCGGCCTGTTTTGGCTCTCCGGCTACAAGTCCGACATGAAAGGCACCAAAGCCGAGGCGCTGGCGCACTGGGCGGAGCGTAACGGCCGCGCCTGCATGCGCTTCGATTATTCGGGCCATGGAGAATCAGAAGGCAAATTCACCGAGGGCACGATCGGCCGCTGGCTTGCCGAAAGCCTTGCGGTGTTCGACACCTGCTGCCGTGGCCCGCAGATTTTGATCGGGTCCTCCATGGGCGGCTGGCTCGCTCTCTTGCTGGTGCGCGCCTTGAGGCAGCGCGGGAATGGCGGGCCGGCGTCAGTCGCAGGCCTGGTGCTGATTGCGCCGGCAGTCGATTTCACCGAGGAATTGATGTGGAAGCGGTTCACGCCGGAGATCAAACTTGCACTTGCGGAGAAGGGCGTCTGGGAGCGGCCGTCCGCCTATTCGCCCGAGCCGTATCTGGTGACCAGGCGCCTGATCGAGGAGGGACGCAATCACCTTCTGCTAGGCGGCATGATTGAGACCGGCTGCCCGGTGCGCATTCTGCAGGGCGTCGAGGATCCCGATGTGCCCTGGCAGCACGCCAAGGCGCTGGTAGCCCGGCTTGCCTGCGACGACGTCGTGCTCACGCTGATCAAAGACGGGGACCACCGCCTCTCGCGGCCAGAAGACATTGAGCGCATGCTCAGCGCGGTCAGCGAGTTCTAGGCTCGGCGCCTTTCGCCAGGCCGTTGACAAAAAAGCGGGAGACCAAGGCCTCCCGCGTTCTCCCTCGAAACTTCCGTTGAAAGATTTTTCTCAGGCAACCCTACCCTTGGTCCTGCCGACGACCGTGAGCGTGACGCGTGCGAGGCCGTCGCAGCCGATCGCGCGCGCTGCCGCCGGCATCAAGTCGATCACCCGACCGCGGATGAACGGCCCGCGATCATTGATCCGCACGATAACCGAGCGGCCGGTGTGCTGATTGGTGACCCGCACCAGAGTACCGAACGGTAGCGAGCGATGTGCCGCAGTCATCCTGTGCGGATTCGCCCGTTCGCCATTGGCAGTGCGCCCGCCGGAATAAACCGACGCTATTCCGGTCTGAGCTGAAGCAGCAACTGGTATTGAGAGGAAAGACGCAACTATAGCCGAAATGAATGCAAGCTTTATCAGGCCATGCCGAGCCATGTTCTACCTATACCGTTGTTGATGGGATGGGTGACAGAGGCGCTATGACGGGCCAAATGTGTTCATTATGCGGCGTGGGGCCGCTGAAAAATCTTTTGGCTATCTGAAGTGAACTATAAGTACAGTAGGAAAATACCGTAAGATACTGATCCGCATAAATTATTATATTAATTACAAGCTCATTGCGGTGATGGCATGAAGACATGCTGTTCGCGCATTCCGCAGCACGCCCTGTGGACGGAGTTAGTTTGACGGTTGGCGTTAGCGCCCAGCGAACGGAACTACCCGGCGGCCACGCCCATCGGCAGCACGTAGTTCTTGAATTTTTCGCGCAGCGCCGTCTTCTGAATTTTGCCGGTGGCAGTGTGCGGAATTTCGTCGACGAAGGCCACGTCGTCAGGCAGCCACCACTTGGCGATCTTGCCTTCCATGAAGTTGAGCAATTCGGCCTTGGTGGCCGATTGGCCGGCTTTCAGAACGACGACCAGCAACGGCCGCTCATCCCATTTGGGATGGCGTATGCCGATCACCGCCGCCTCGGCGACTTTCGGATGGCCGACCGCCAGGTTCTCCAGATCGATAGAGGAAATCCATTCGCCGCCGGATTTGATCACATCCTTGGAGCGGTCCGTAATCTGCATGTAGCCGTGGCGATCGAGGGTGGCGACATCGCCCGTATCGAAGAACCCCTCGTCATCGAGCACGCTCGGGCCTTCCTTGAAATAAGCGCGGGCGACCCACGGCCCGCGGACCTTGAGCCGGCCGAAAGCCTTGCCGTCGTGAGGCAGTTCGCGGTTGCTGTCGTCGGCGATCCTCATTTCGACGCCGAACGGCGCATGGCCTTGCTTCATCTGTACGTCAAGCTTGGCATCACCGGTGAGCGAAGCGTATTCGGGTTTGAGGGAGCCCAACGTACCGAGCGGGCTCATCTCGGTCATACCCCAGGCGTGGCAGACCTCAACGCCGTAAACATCCTGGAATTTCTGGGTTATGGCGCGCGGGCAGGCCGAGCCGCCGATCACGACTTTCTTCAGGTACGGCAGTTTCAGTTTGTTGGTTTCGAGATGCTGCAACAGCATCAGCCAAACGGTGGGCACGGCGGCGGTGAAAGTAACCCGGTATTGGTCGAGCAACTCATAGATCGAAGCACCGTCAAGCTTGGCGCCCGGCATGACCATGGCGGCACCGACCATGGGCGACGTCAGGGCGAGACCCCAGCAATTGGCGTGGAACATGGGTACGACGGGCATGATCACGTCGCGCGAGCCGACGGCCATGGCGTCGAGGTGCGCCGCCATCATCGAGTGCAGCACATTGGAGCGGTGCGAATAGAGCACGCCCTTGGGATGGCCGGTCGTGCCGGAGGTGTAACACATGCCGGCGGCGGTATTCTCGTCGAAGGTTTTCCAGGCAAAGTCGCCGTCAACGTCCGCGATCCACTCCTCGTACGGCACGGCGTTCTTGAGGGTGGTCGCCGGCATGTGGGCGGCGTCCGTCAATATCACGTAGCGTTCGATCGATTTGAGCTGCGGGGCAAGTTTCTCGATGATAGGCACGAAGGTGAGATCGACCAGCATCACGCGGTCTTCGGCGTGATTGACGATCCAGGCGATCTGATCGGGAAAGAGGCGCGGATTGACCGTGTGATAGATCGCTCCGATGCCCATGATGCCGTACCACACTTCCAGGTGCCGCCATGTATTCCAGGCCAGTGTCGCAATCCGGTCGCCGCTCTTGATGCCGTCGCGGTCGAGCCGCTGCGACACGCGCAGGGCGCGCGTGCGAACGGCGGCGTAATTTGTGGTGTGCATCGGCCCTTCGATCGAGCGCGAGATCACGGGCCGCTCGGCGTGGTTGACTGCGGCGTGATCGAGGATGCGGTGGCATAGCAGCGGCCAGTCCTGCATCAACCCGAACATGATGGTCCTCCCGGAACATTTGTTTTGGTTCTGCCGCTGCCCGACGATGGATGGCGGCCCCCAACTGGGGCCAAGGTTACCCGCCTCCGCAGCCGGCTGGCAACGTGCCGCGAATAATCGCCGCAATTGCCTTACAGATTGGTCGCGTGGCTTGCCGGGTGAAAATTGCTCCCATTTTCGTTGCGCTCATTTGCACGAGCCAGATCTGCATAAGCCAGATTGCTGCGGCGCAGCAGAATTCGCCATACGATAAACGGCCCAATGCCGCACGCCGCTACGGGCGGAGTACGCAGCCGACTGCTATCCCGCAACAAACCGCTCCGCCGCAGGAGGCCTTTGCGTCGCAGCCGGAGAAGCGGAACGAAACCCCGGCCTCGCCGTCGGACTGTGATCAACGATTGGGCAAGATCGCGGCGTTCCAGCAACTGCCCGCGCTTATCGCGCCCGGCGAGTGTGGCGCGCCGGATGCGGTGTTGCTGGAGAGCGTGATCCTGCCGGACCAGGGCCGGGTCGCGATCGCGCCGCCGGCGACGCTACGCTGCACGATGGCCGAGGCGGTAGCCCGGTGGATTCGCGAGGATGTGGCGCCAGCGGCGGCGGGGCTAGGCTCGCCGCCGCGCGAACTGGAAAATATGGGATCGTACGAATGCCGTGGCCGCAACCGAGTGAGCGGCGCTACGTTGAGCGAGCATGGTCGCGCCAACGCGCTGGACGTGCGCGGCTTCAAGCTCGCCAACAAACAACTCGTCGTGCTCGCCGATCCGAAAGTGCCGAGGGATTTTCGCGACGCTATTCGCACCAGCGCTTGCGCGCGCTTTTCGACGGTGCTCGGTCCCGGCTCCGATGCCGAACATGCGGAGCACGTCCACCTCGACCTTATCGAGCGGCGCAATAACTTTAAGATGTGCCAGTGGGATGTGCACGAGCCGCCTGCGCCGGCAGAAGAGGCGAAAGCGCAAAGCGCACCGATCCCGATCGACGCAGTGCCGCTGCCAGTCCCGCGGCCGCTCGCGGCAGACGCGCCCGGCGACGAACGCCACAAAGCCCGGCGGCGGCGACAGCTCTAGCCGCCACGTCTAGCCGCCACGTCTAGCCGCCACGTCTAGCCACCATGGGTTTTCGTCAGGCCGGTGGGCGCACCGTCGATGGCGGTCCAGCCTCCGTCCACCAACAACGCCGTGCCGGTCACGTAGCTCGCGGCATCGCTGGCGAGGAACGCGATTGCTGCCGCCACCTCGTCCGGCCGCGCCCAGCGGTTGAACACGGTGTGCGAGGCCAGAGCATTCCAGATTTCCGGCCGCGCCTTGAGCGGTGTGACCAGCGCGGTATCGACGATGCTCGGCACCACGGCATTGACGCGAACCCCGTGGGGTCCGACTTCCGAAGCAAGCCCACGCACCATCTGGATGATGCCGGCCTTGGTCGCCCCGTAGATTGCCAGCCCAGGTTCGAGCGTCGTTGCGCGCACGGACGAGCTAGCGATCAGGCTGCCTCCCTTTTGCCGCACCATCATGCGGCCAAAGGCGCGCAGGAAGAAAAACGTCCCGCGCAAATTGAGATCAGCGACCCGGTCGTATTCCTCGTCGGTGTAATCCAGCATCAGCTTGCGAACATGAATCGCTGGCGTTGTCACCGCGATATCGAGCCGCTCGTGGGCGCTGGCAATCGCTGTCGCCATGGCATTGACGGCCTCGCCGTCGCCGGCATCGATGACGTGCGCTTGCGCGGCGCCGATCTCCGCCGCGGTCGTCTCGACCCCGTCTTTGTTCTTGTCGGCGCAGATGACGGTTGCGCCGAGCGCGGCGAGCGCTTCGGCACACGCTTTGCCGATACCGGAGGCGGCGCCGAGCACCAGTGCGGTCTTGCCGTCGAGCCGAAACAGATTCCTGTAGGCTTCGAGCCGTTGCGCGATGGCGACCATGCCGGACTTCAAGCCTTGCGGCCGGCGTCGGCCATTTCGCGGAACTTCTTCACGTTGTCGGCTCCGGCATAGGCCGCGATCCGGTCATACGCCGGGCCCATCAGGGCGCGGAACGGCGCCAGATCGGGTCGCGTCACCGCCACGCCGCCGGCAGCGATCTTGTTGATCTGGTCGGCTTCCTGGTCGGCGATCATCTTGCGCATCAGATCGCCCGCCGCGGTGCTTTCCTCGCGGAAGATCGCCTGCTGGGCGGCACTGAGCTTGGCCCAGGTCGCTGCGCTCACGGCATGGATCATGTTGTTGTAGATGTGGCGCGTGAGTGCGAGGTGCTTTTGCACCTCGTAAAATTTGCTGAAATAGACCACCGCGATCGGATTTTCCTCGCCGTCGACGACCTTCTGCGACAGTGCCAGATAAAGTTCCGGAAAGGCGATCGCCTGCACTGTGGCGCCGAGCGCCTCCATCGAGGCCTGGATCTGCAATTCGGGCGGTGTGCGCAGCTTCAATCCCTTTACGTCATCGGGCGTGTTGATCGGCCGCACGATGTTGGTGACGTTGCGAAAGCCGTATTCCCAATTTCGCAGGAGGATAAAGCCCTGCTTTTCGGCAAGCGGCGCCAGCCATTCCATGGCCGGGCCGTCGAGCACACGGAAGACATGTTGCGAGTTATCCCAGATGAACGGCAGCATAACCGCGGCGAAGGCCTTGTCGTATTTGTCGAGCTGCCCCTGGGTCGGCAGGCCCATGTCGATGGTGCCGAGCTTGATCTGCTGCGCCTGCTCCGGCGGCCCGCCAAGCACGTTGTTGGGAAAGATGTTGATCTTGATCTCGCCGTTGGTGCGTTGCGCAACACGCTCTGCGAATTGCTTGGCCGCAATATTGGAGGGATGATCTTCGGCGCCGAAATGCGCAAAGCGCAAAGTCAGCGGCGCGGCATGAAGCGACACGTAGGGCGCGGCTATCGACAACGCCGCGCCACCGGCGCCGATTTTCAGTAGTCTTCTGCGGTCCATGACGTTTCTCCCCAATCGTATTTTATACCCGGAAGCCGAAATAACGCGGCAGGGCGGTTGCGAACCACGGCACGAACGCGACGGCCAGGAGGCCGATCAGCACGACGAGCAGATACGGCAGCATCGCGCGCGACGCACGTTCGATATCGCAGCGCATGATAGCACAGCAGACATAGAAGCCCACGCCGGCAAGTGGCATGAAGCCGCCGATGCCCATGGCGACGATGAGGACGAGCGCATAGTGCATCTCGCTGAGACCAAGCTTGCCAGCGATCGGTATCAGCAGGGGCGCTACGACATTGAGTGAAGGCAGCCCTTCAAGCAGCACGCCCACGAGGATGAGGAGCACGATCGAGCCGATCATGAAAATGGCGGTGCTGTTGCCGACCGTATGCAGCAGTTCCACCAGGCGCTGCGGCAGGTACGCGATGGTCAAGGTCCAGGAGAAGCCCGACGCGGCGGCGAAGATGAATAAAAGCACTCCAGTGAGTGCGGCGGTGTCGAGTACGGTACGGATGAGCGCCGGAAAGCTCATTTCCCGATAGAGCAGCATGGCGAGCGCGAGCCCGTAGATGACGGCGAATGCGGCGACTTCGGTCGGGGTCGCGATGCCGAAGAGAATGCCGCCGAGCAGCATAGCCGGCATAAGCAATGGCAAGGCCGCATTGAGTCCGGCCCGCGCCATGGTCCCCCAGGACGCACGCGGTCCGCGCGGCGCGCCGGCGCGGCGGGCGCGTATGTTGATCAGGCTCATCAGACAGAGCGCCATTACGGCTGCGGGTATAACGCCACCGATAAACATGGCGCCGACCGACACGCTGGTGATCGAACCGACAATGAGCATGGCGATGCTTGGCGGCACGGTCTCGCCCATGATCGCCGAGGCGGCGAGGACCGCCGCGCCCTCGGCGGCGCCATGACGCTCGCGCAATTGGTCGCGCATGACCGTGCCGACAGCGGCGACATCCGCCGGCTTGGAGCCGGAAAGCCCGGACACCAGGTACATGCTGGCGACCGTCACTTGCAGGAGTCCGCCGCGCCAATGGCCGACCAAAGTATGGATGAAGCGAACCAGGCGCACGCTGATGCCGCCGCGCTCCATGATCAGTCCGGCGAGGATAAAGAACGGTATGGCGAGCAGAATGTAGTTGCCGGTGCCGTTCACCATGGTTTGCGGGAGAATCACGAAGGGCCCGGCGTCCGCCACCCACAGATAGGTCGCGGTCGCAAGGAGCAGCACGAAGCCGACGGGCACGCCGGCGAAAATCGCCGCGAAGAACATCGCCAGCGCCACGACGATCGCGCGATCGCCGCCGAGAAAAGGCATCCATACATTCCGGCTTGCCGCAGCAATAGCCAGCGTCGCGACGAATGCGGCGGCGACGGCAAGGACGGTGCGCCTGTCGTGGCCGTAGAGATTCTCGACGGCATGCAGCGCGAACAGGGCCATGCCTATCGGCAACGGCAAGGCGATCAGCGCCGCTGGCAGTTGCAGGATGGGAGTGAGTTCACCCCAACTCGACGCGATGAATTGCGCCGACGCGAAGCCTGCGAGGCCGACGACGAACAGCACGATAACGTCTGCCAGGACAAGACAGGCCCGCTCGGCTTGATCCGGGATGAGGTTGAGAAAGATGCGGACGAAAGCATGGTCGCGGCGGCGATAAGCGACCGCGCCGCCGATGAATGCTAAAATCGACAAGGACAGGCGCGCCGCTTCGTCCGACCAGAGAAAAGAATGATGAAGGAAAGTTCGGGCGAACATGTTGGCGAGGACGAGACCGAGTTCGCCGAGCAATGCCACGGCCACCAAAGTTTCGGCACCGGTATCGATAGCGCGTAAGACCGGATGCCGCGCAGCGGGCGCCGCGCCACCGGTAGGCGGCTCAAGCGTTGCTACGTCCTCATTCGACTTGAGCACAACGGCGAATCCCCCAGCAAATCCGCCTTTTGTTATTCCGCCGCCGCTTTCTTGAGGATTTCGTCGGGCGTCGAGGAGACAACCTCCACATACTTCGGCACGAACTTATGGCCCTCGATGTATTTGATGAATTCCGGCTTGATGTCGTTGGCGAGAATTTTGCGGATGCGCGCGTGCTGTTCGATGTCCGACCATTCGGCGATCAGGAAGAAGCGCTGCGGGTCCTCAGTGTCACGGCAGAGTACGCCGTCCTTCACCTGCGCCGACGACTTGTGCATGGGGTTGCCGTCCGAATAGTCGAAGGTCTCGAACAGGCGAATGAATTCGTCTTCTTTGCCCTTCATCACGCGGAAATCGTAGATGTGCAGATAATTGCCCTTAGTGGCGAGAGGTTCTTGCGCCATGAGGTGTCTCCTTCTCGTTTATCCGCGACTTTGCCACGAACCCATCGCAAAATCGGACCCAATTGCAAGCCTAACCCAATCGGCTATGCTGAAAAAGCTCTCCCGCAGGTTTTGAACGGACGGTCTCTATGGCGTGGCAGAAGGTGGCGTCCCTGGACGACTTCGGCGATCGCGATGCGATCGGCGTTGAGGTTGCGGACACACCGGTTGCGCTGTTCCGGCTCGGCGATGAGGTGCATGCCACGAGCGGTGTCTGCACCCACCAGTTTGCGCTGCTGTCTGACGGTTTTGTCGAGGCGGCCGACGGCAGTATCGAGTGCCCGCTGCATCAGGCGTTATTCGACATCCGGAGCGGGAAGGCGCTGTGCGCTCCCGCCAGCGAAGATCTCAAGGTCTATCCGGTCAGAATCGATGGATCTGACGTACTGATCGATATGGAGGGTGGCGCACGCGAAGCAGCAGCGGTCGCCGGTGCGGCTTCGCGAGCCGCCAGCGGCGAAACGCCTGCCCCGAGCACAATCCATAACAGCCGCAATGGCAGTACTGCCAAGGCGTCAAATGGCGGCGGAGGCTTCGGCGATCGCTTTATCTGGCCTGACGACGATCCAACGATCATTCCGGACTGGGTTTACACGGACCAATCAATTTACGAGCGCGAGATCGAGCGCATCTTCCACGGCCGCACCTGGAATTATGTGGCACTCGAAGCCGAGGTGGAGAAGCCCGGCGATTTCATCCGTTCGAACATAGGCCCGACGCCCGTCGTGGTGGCGCGCGCCGACGACGGCTCGATCAACGTGTTCGAGAATCGCTGCTCACACCGCGCCTCGGAATTTTGCCGCGAGCTTTCTGGATCGGCCAAGGAATTTGTCTGCCCGTATCATCAGTGGACCTACGATCTGAAAGGCAACCTTATCGGCATTCCGTTCCGCCGCGGCGTCGGCGGCAAAGGCGGCATGCCGGCGGATTTCAAGGCGGAGGATCATGGCCCGCGCAGGCTCAATGTGACGACCCACCGCGGCGTCGTTTTCGCATCTTACGCGGACGGCATGGAATCCATTGCCGATTATCTCGGGCCGGAAGTCTTGCGCGAATTCGAGGCTACGTTCGACGGACGCAAGCTCAAGGTGCTCGGTCATTACCGCCATTCGCTGCTCGGCAATTGGAAGCTTTACCACGAGAACCTCAAGGACCCCTATCACGCGACGCTGCTGCACACATTCCTGGTGACCTTCGGCCTCCTGGTCGTGGGCAACCGCTCGCTTATGCTCGCCGACAAAAGCGGCCGCCACGGCGTGATGGCCTCGGCGAAATCCGATGCGAAGGCGATCAGTGGCGACGCCAAGAAAGAAATGCGCGCCTACAAAGAAGGGATGACGCTGCGCGAGGCGCGCTTGATGAACTTCGTCGAGGAATTCGACAGCCCCTGGTCGGTCACCATGTCGACCATCTGGCCCAACCTGATCGTGCAACGTGAAATGAACACACTCGGCGTCCGCCAGATCGTGCCCGACGGACCGCATGAGTTCGTCATGAAGTGGACCATGTTCGGCTTCGAGGGCGACGACGAGGAAATGACACGGCACCGGCTGCGCCAGGGCAATCTGATGGGGCCGGCTGGTTATCTGGGCCTTGAGGACAACGAAGCCATCAAATTCGTGCAGGATGGGATGCGCGGCATCTCCAACGGACGGCACATCGTAAAGCTCGATCCCGACAACGCGGCGGGGACCAGCGACTCTCTGATTTCCGAGGCCGCCATTCGCGCCATGTACAAGCACTGGCGCGAGGCCATGGACCTGTAGGGTCACCGCCGATGCAGCATCCCTCGCCAATCGCGATCAACGACCGGCGCCTCGAAGCGCTGCTGCTGCACCGGGAAATCGACGAATTCAACAGTGCCTATGCGGCCGCTCTCGACGAGGGAAGGCTCATCGACTGGGCCGAGATGTTCACCGAGGACGCCTTCTATGTCATAATTTCGCGCGAGAACTTCGATCGTGGCATGCCGGTAGGCCTGATCTACTGCGAGAACAAAGGCATGATCCAGGATCGCGCCTTTGCGCATGAGAAAACCGAGATGTTTGCGCCGCGCTATCTGCGCCACATCGTCGGCAGCCTTCAGATCCTGGGCGAAGAAGATAACGGCGATATCCGTGCCCGCGCCAATTACGTTGTCGTGCAGGTGCTGTTTGATCGGCCAGAGGCGAAGCTGCACCAGGTCGGCGTTTATCACGACAAATTCCGCCGCGTTGGCGATCAGCTCAAGCTCGCCGAGCGGCGCTGCGTGTACGATAATCTGCTGGTCGAGAATGCGCTGTGCCTGCCGGTCTGACGCCGGGGAGGGCGAATGCGATGAGATTGCCGCGCCGCCGTTTTCTCCAATTCGCGGGGGTTGCCGCCACGACGGCCGCGCCGTTGTTTCCACAACTCGCGTCGGCACTCGACTATCCGAACCACTCGGTGCGCATCATCGTCGGATTTCCGCCTGGCGGCCCTACCGATATTTTTGCGCGCGTCATAGGGCAATGGCTCTCAGACACGCTTGGACAACCCTTCGTGGTCGAGAACCGTCCGGGCGCCGGGAGCACGATCGGAGTCCAGGCCGTCGTCTCGGCGCCGCCTGATGGCTACACGCTGCTTCTCGTCAGCACCTCGGCAGTGATCAGCGCCCTGTATTACAAGAATCTGAATTTCAACATGATCCGCGACATCGCGCCGGTGTGCGGCATTTCCAACGAGCCGCTGGTCATGGTGGTCAATCCGGCCGTTCCCGCCAAGACGGTTCCCGAGTTTATCGCCTACGCCAGAGCCAATCCCGGCAAAATCGTCATGGCGTCGGTCGGCAACGGGACTACGCCGCACCTGGCCGGCGAGCTGTTCAAGCTGATGGCCGGTGTCGATCTTCTTCACGTCCCCTATCA
>Ga0070731_10000967_pt1 | contig 32473 bp, 30 predicted proteins | sample Coa_R1_2_FD_66448 | JGI IMG/M metagenome (GOLD analysis project Ga0070731, IMG submission 66448) | Surface soil microbial communities from Centralia Pennsylvania, which are recovering from an underground coalmine fire - Coalmine... | ecosystem: Environmental > Terrestrial > Soil > Unclassified ... | reverse complement strand
CCGCCGGCTCGGTCGACGACGGCAAGTCGACGCTGATCGGCCGGCTGCTCTACGACACGAAGCAGATCCTCGCCGACCAGCTCGAGCACATCGAGGACGCGTCGCGGCGGCGCGGGCACGACTACGTCGACCTCGCGCTGCTCACCGACGGGCTGCGTGCCGAGCGCGAGCAGGGCATCACGATCGACGTCGCCTATCGCTCGTTCGTGACGCCTCGCCGCAGGTTCCAGCTGGCCGACGCGCCGGGCCACGTCCAGTACACGCGCAACATGGTGACCGGCGCATCGACGGCCGACCTCGGCGTGATCCTCGTCGACGCGCGGAAAGGCGTCGTCGAGCAGACCCGTCGACACTCCTACATCGTTGCGATGCTCGAGCTGCCCCACGTCGTCTACGTGGTCAACAAGATGGATCTGGTCGGCTTCGCCGAGGACAGGTACGACGAGATCGCCAGAGAGCTCGCCGAGCTGTCGGCACGCCTCGGCCTGCACGACGTCTCCGTCGTCCCCGTCTCGGCGCTGCACGGCGACAACGTCGTCGACCGCAGCGACGCGATGCGATGGTACGCGGGTCCGACGCTGCTCGAGCATCTCGAGACGGTCGAGATCGCGGGCGACCGGAACTACGAGGTGCGCCGCTTCCCGGTGCAGTGGGTGATCCGGCCGATGGCCGAGGAGCATCACGACTACCGCGGCTACGCGGGTCAGGTCGCGAGCGGCGTTTGGCGCGCCGGAGACGACGTGGTCGTCCTCCCGTCGGGGCTCCGGACGCGGGTCGCCTCGGTGGAGACGGCGGACGGCCCGATCGAGGAGGCCATCCCGGGCCGGTCGGTGACGATCCGTCTCGCGGACGACCTGGATGTCGCGCGGGGCGACATGCTCGCGGACCCGCAACGCCCGCCCCTCGTCGCCCGCGAGCTGCTCGCCCGCCTCTGTTGGATGAGCGAGCGGCCCGTCGAGCCCCGCACGAGGCTGCTGGTCAAGCAGACGACGCGTACCGCACAGGCGCGGCTCGAGGAGATCGTGTCCGTCGTCGACATCGAGGCCCTCGAGGACCGTCCGGCTCCCGCGCAGATGTCCCTGAACGACCTCGGGCTGGTTCGCCTGCGGCTCGCCGAGCCGCTCGCCGTCGACCCGTATCCGGAGAATCGCGCCACCGGCGCCTTCATCCTGATCGACGAGGCGACGAACGACACCGTCGGCGCCGGGATGGTCGTCGAGGCTTCGTGACGCGCCGCGCCGACCCCTATCGCGACACCGCGGTGATCGACTCGCGCGCACCACGCGTGAATCAAGCCGTGATCGGGACGGTCGCGCTGCTCGCGGTCGCCACCGGCCGGTGGTGGCTGCTCGCCGTGCTCGCCGCACAGCTCGCCGTCGGGCTCACGCTGGGCCGCCGCTTCTGTCTCGCCTGCGTCGCGTACTTCGAGCTGGTTCAGCCGCGGTTCGGCGAAGGGCCGCTCGAGGATTCGCGGCCCCCGCGCGCCGCGAACGCCGTCGTGCTCGCGCTCGCGAGCCTTCTCTACGCCGTCGGCGAGCAGGCCGCCGGCCTGGCGTTCGGCGCGCTCGTCGCCGCGCTCGCCCTCCTCGCCGCGGCGACGGGCTTCTGCACCGGCTGCGAGGCGTACAAGCTCGCGCACCGGCTGACCGGTCGGCCCTTCGTCTCGTGCCCGATCCCCGGAGCCGGCGCATGACCCCAGGTCTGCGTCCTTGCCTCGCGGGGCCCGGTGCACTCCGTCGGCGGGCGACGAGGCCGGCATGACCTGGCAATTCGTCATCGCGGGGCTCGCCGTCGGGATCCTGGTCGGGATGACGGGCATGGGCGGCGGGTCGCTGATGACGCCGATGCTGATCCTCATCTTCGGCTTCGATCCGAAGACCGCGGTCGGAACGGACATCCTGCACGGCGCCGTCTTCAAGTCGTTCGGCGCCTGGCGGCATCGCAAGCTCGGCAACGTCCACGTGCCGCTCGCGGTGTGGATGCTCGCCGGCTCTGCGCCGCTCTCACTCGTGGGTGTTCAGATCGCGAGCTCGTTCTCGGACGGCACCCAGTCGGCCATGGGCAAGGTCGTCGGCGCGACGCTGATCGCGGGCGGCTTCGGCTTCCTGGCGAAGTCGTTCATTCGCGGAAGCCAGACCGACGCCGAGCTTCACCTCTCGCGGCGGGACAAGACCCTCGCGGTTCTCATCGGGGCGACGTTCGGGTTCGTCGTCGGTCTCACGTCGGTGGGCTCCGGGACGTTCTTCGGCCTCGCGATGCTGCTCGTCTACCCGCTCACCGCGCGGCGGATCGTCGGCACCGACATGCTGCACGCTGCGGCGCTGCTCTGGGTGGCGGGGGCGGGTCACCTGCTTCACGGCAACGTCGATCTCCACGCGATCGGCTGGCTCCTGATCGGCTCGATCCCGGGGGTCCTCCTCGGCTCTCACCTCTCGGTCCGCATCCCGGAGCGGGCGCTTCGGATCGCGTTCGCCTTCGTGCTCGTGCTGTCCGGGGTCAAGCTCGTGAAGCTGCCGGCCTCGACCACGATCATCGAGGTGGGGGCCGGGGTCGGCGTGATCGCGCTCCTCGCCTACTCGCTGCGCGAGCACCGGCAGCGCCGAGTACTCGCCCAGGAGCCCGCGTAGAATCGGCCGGGCGTTGGCCCGGGTCCTGTCGACTGCAACGGTCCTCGGATTGCTCGCGGCGAGCGCCGTCGCCTTTGCGATCACGGAGCGGGCCAAGCTGACACGGTCGCCGATCGGCGGCACCCGGGTCACGAAGATCTTCTCGCCGCAGGCGCGTTCGCCGGCCTTCCGCCGGGCGGACGTCGAGTTCCGGTTGCGCACCCGCGAGCGGGTGACGGTCTGGGTCGAGGACGCACACGGGACGAACGTGCGCACGCTGCTGCCGTCACGGACGGAGCCGCGCGGCGCGCACATCACGTTGTCCTGGGACGGCTTCGGCCAGAACGGCGTCCTGCTGCCCGACGGCGTGTATCGCCCCGTGGTCAAGCTCGAGACGTCGCACCGGACGATCGTCCTGCCGAATCCGATCCGAGTGGATACGAAGCCGCCCGTCATCTCGGTCCCGCACCCGCTCCATCCGGTGCTCTCGCCGGACGGCGACCATCACGGCGACACGTTCCGCGTCCACTACCACATCGACGAGCCCGCACACGCGCTGCTGTTCATCCGCGTCGGCGGACATACGCGCCAGGTCGTCTTCACGCGTTCCCAAAGGGTGACGGGCGAGCTCGAGTGGAACGGCAAGTACAACGGCCGGCCGCTGCAACCGGGCGGCTACCTGCTGAGCATCGCTGCGCAAGACGTTGCGGGCAACGTCTCGAAGCCCCGCCCGTTCGCGGTTGCGAACATCCGTTATGTCTCGCTGGGGCGGAAGCGCGTGACCGTCCGGCCCGGCGGCCGCTTCGCGATCAGGGTGTCGACCGACGCCCCGACGGTGCGGTGGAAGCTCCGCGGGCGGTCCGGCGTCGCGCGCCGCGGAACGCTGCGTTTCACAGCTCCGAGGCAGACAGGCGTGTTCTTCCTCTACGTGTTCGTGGGGAACCATGCGGCGCGCTGCGCGGTGGTCGTCGGATGAGCCGTAGGCTCGACGGAGCCTCGCAGGTAGTGGAGGTGCCGGCTTTGCCGGCTCAGGAGCGGAAATGAGCTCGGAGCTCGCACGTGCGGCGGGTGCGATCGGGGGAGCGGGGCTCGTGCTGCTCCTCGTCGCGGCGCGACGGGACCTTCGCGTCCTCGGTCTCGCCGCCTGGGCTGCTGCGTGTCTCCTGCTCGCGCTCTACCTCGCGCCGCACGGGCATCACCGCGTCCTCGCCGCCGCGGCGGTCGTGGGTGCCGTCCTCGCCGTCGGCGGCGCGTGGCTCGTGCTGCGCGTGCCGTGGCTGCTCGCGGCGGCGACGCTCGCCTGCGTCCCGGCGCGCATCCCCGTGCACGTGGGCTCGACGCAGGCGAATCTCCTGTTGCCCCTGTACGCGGTCGTGGCGGTCGCCGCGATCGCGCTCGCGTGGGAGCTGTACGGCGACGACGTTCGCTCGCGCGAGCTCGGCCCGCTCGCGTGGCCGCTCGCGCTCTTCGTCGGCTGGGAGTCGCTGTCGCTGCTCTGGTCGCAGGACGTCCGGCAGGGAGCGATCGAGCTGCTCTTCTTCGTTCTGCCCTTCGCGTTGCTCACGGTCGCGCTTGCGCGGCTGCCGTGGTCTCGCGCGTGGGTCTTGACGCTCTATGTGCAGCTCACGCTGATGGCGCTCACGTTCGCGGCGATCGGGATCGTGCAGTACGAGAGCCGCAACATCTTCTGGAACCCGAAGGTGCGCGTCGACAATGCGTACGCCCCGAACGGCTGGTTCTACCGCGTCAACTCCGTGTTCTACGACCCGTCGATCTACGGACGGTTCCTCGTGGTCGCGATCGTCGCGAGCGTCGCACTGGTGCTCTGGCGCAAGATGGACGCCCTCTGGGCGACGGCGCTCCTGCTCACGCTGGGGATCACCTGGGCCGGCTTGCTGCCGTCGTTCTCCCAGTCGAGCTTCGTCTCGCTGATGGCGGCCGTGATGCTCGCTGCGATCCTCGTGTGGAGGAAGCGGAGCCTGTTCCTCATCGCGGCGACGATCGGCGTGCTGATCGGGGCGACGGTCGCGTCGCCGACGGTTCGCCACAAGGCGTCCTTCTCCCACATCACGAGCGGCCGCTCGACGCTCGTGTCGAAGGGCGCCCGCGTCGCCTTCCATCACCCCGTCGTCGGCGTCGGCGTCGGTGGGTTCAAGCACGCCTACGGCGTGCTCGCCCATCTGCGCGGCAAGGAGCCGAAGGCCGCCGCCTCGCACACGACCCCCGTCACGGTCGCGGCCGAGACCGGCTTCCCCGGCCTCCTGCTGCTGCTGTGGCTCGTCGGCGCGGCGCTCGCCGTCGCGTTTCGCCGCCTGCGGCGCGGCTTCGACGGCGCCGCCCGGCTGGCGTTCGGTCTAGCCTTGGTCGTCATCCTCGTGCACTGCCTCTTCTACGACGCGCTACTCGAAGACCCGACCTTCTGGGGACTGCTCGCGCTCGTGGTCGTCGGCGCGCGCGCCGCCGAGGCGTCCGCATGATCGGGGACGTGAAACGCGCACTCGTTCTCGCCCCGCACACGGACGACGGCGAGTTCGGGTGCGGCGGCGCGATGGCCCGCCTCGTCGAGGCCGGCGCGGAGGTTCGCTACGTCGCGTTCTCGATCGCGACGCGTTCGCTTCCCGAGGGCTTCGCCCCCGACACGCTCGCACGGGAGGTCCGCGAGGCGACGGCGGAGCTGGGGATCCCGGAGCAGAACCTCACCGTGCACGACTTCGACGTCCGCACGTTCCCCGAGCACCGGCAGGAGATCCTCGAGCTGCTCATCGCGATCTGGAACGAATGGAAGCCGGACTGCGTCTTCCAGCCGTCGGTCCACGACGTGCACCAGGACCATCAGACCATCGCGAGCGAAGGCCTGCGCGCGTTCAAGCGCACGACGATCCTCGGCTACGAGATCCCGTGGAACAACTTCGACTTCTCGTACCAGGCTTACCTCGCGCTCGAGCACCGACACGTCGAGCGGAAGGTCGCCGCCCTCGAGAAGTACGCCTCGCAGCAGCACCGCCGTTACGCGAACGCCGACTACGTCTGGAGCGTCGCGCGCACGCACGGGACGAACGTGAACCGGGAGTACGCCGAGGTCTTCCAGGTGTACCGGCTCGTCGGCTAGCTGGGCGTCAGCCGGCGCAGACGGGGGTCGGCGGGACGCCGAGGCACGGCCGCGGCATCGTCGGCAGCGGCCGCGGCCGCGGCTGGGGAACGCCGAGCGCCGCGACTGCCTGCGCGTGCAGACGTCTCACCAGCACGACGACGCGTGCGGTCGCCCCTGCGGGAAGCGCCGGGGTGGTCGCCTGACGACACGAGTACGGAGCGAGGTCTGCGGGCTCCGTGGCGCCGACGGCGATCTCGACGCAGTCGTCGACGGAACCGGCGCCACCCGCGAGCGCGAGCGCCAGTCGCGAGCCGCTGATGGTGTTGCCCGAGATGCGGTCGCCGGCGAGCGGGAAGCGGGTGTGGCCCGAGACGGGGAGCTGCAGGCCGAGCACGCCGATGTTGCGGTTGTCCGCGAACACGTTCGCGGTGACGAGGTCGCCGATGCTGCCGAGCAGGTCGATGCCGATGCCCACGCCGGGACGGAGGCTGGACGTCTCGGCAGGGACGTGCACTGCGTCGTTGTCGAGCACCCGATTGTCGCGGAACACCGTGCAGCGGGCGAGTCGGGTGGTCGTGATCGTGGGGGCTGCGGTGCACGTTCCGCGCTGCGGCGGCGGCGGATCGCTGAGTGACGAGTTGAAGCTTGCCCCGACGGCGTTGTCCTCGAACAGCGAGTCCCGCACGACGAAGCGACCGCCGGCATTCGTCGCCGCGAGCCCGATCAGATTCCGCTCGGCGACGCTGTCGCTGACCACGGTGCGGCAGTTGCGGCAGGCGCCGACGTAGAGCCCGGAGTCGTCGAACCCGGAGGCGAAGACGCGGTCGAGCCGGCCGCGGGTCGAGCGGGCGGCCCACACCCCGTAGCCTCCGAGCAGGCCGTCGTCGTAGACGGTGAGGTAACGCCCGGACCACCCGTCCACGCCGCGCCAGGCGATCTGCGTCCCCGTGTCGTCGTCGTTGCGCGAGCGACGGTCGAAGTCTCGTACCGTCATGTTCTCGACGGACACGCCGTTCGCATCGACGACGATGCCGTTGCCGACCCGATGGCCACCGTCGAGCACGACGGTATTGCGATCGAGCCCGCGTAAATGGACGTCGGGCGTCCGGATCGTCAACGGTCCCCGGTACGTCCCGGGTGCGACGATGATCCAGTCGCACGGCGTCGCGGCCGCGACGGCCTGCTGAAGCGTCGATGCGTGCGCATACCGAACCGGGCGCTGCGACACAGGAATGGCGCGGCACGTGTGGGCCGGCGACGACCCGCCTGTCGACGGAGCGAGCAGCACGAGCGCGACGACCACCGCGCGTCGCACGGCTGGCTCTAGGTGTCGCGCCGAACGAGCAGCACCGCGGCGATCGCGATCGCGCCCGCGCAGTAGCCGGCGAAGAGCAGCACGCCGGGCAGCGGATGCAGCTGGTGCGCGCCCGTCGTGAGCGAGAACACTGCGCGGCCCGCCGAATCCGGCAACCACGGGGAGATCGCGTTGTTCCAGCTCGACGGCAGCACGTTGAGCAGCGGCGGGATGACGAAGAAGATCCCGGCGAAGAGGGCGATCCCGCCGGCGGTGTTCCGGACGATCGCGCCGAGCGCCATCGCGAAGATCCCGACCAGCATCAGGTAGACGGCACCGCCGATCACCGCACGTGCGACGCCGCCGTGCGCGAACGAGATCTGCAGGATGTCGTGCTTCGCGAGGATCGCCTGGCTGGCGAAGAAGGCGATTATCACCGAAGGCACGCTCAGCACGAACGAGACGATCGCGTAGACGCCGAGCTTTGCCCACAGCACCGGCAGCCGCTTCGGCACGGCGATGAAGCTCGCGCGGATCATTCCCGTCGAATACTCCGCAGTGATCACGAGTACGCCGAGGACTGCGATGGCGAGCTGCGACACGTTGACACCCGCGAGCGCGATGTCGAGCGGATGCCGGTTGGCGCGCTCGTGCGGGCTCATCGAGCCCCAGTGCGACGATGTGACCGCCGCGAAGAGGAGCGGGAAGCCGATCGTCAGCAGGACGGCGATCGCGAGCGACCAGCGCGTCGAGCGGACGGAACGAAGCTTCGTCCACTCGGAGAGCGCAACCCTGAGTTGCGTCACGCGGCCGGTGCGCTCGAGAGCCGGAAGCGCCCCGGTGAAGCCGATGCTGCTCACGCCGCGACCTCCTCCTCCGCCCGGCCGATCGAGGCGTGGAACTCGATGTCGTCGCGGGTCAGCTCCATGAACGCCTCTTCCAGCGATGCCTGCTGCGGCGTCAGCTCGTGCAGCCGCACGCCGTGCTCTGCCGCGGCGTCGCCGATCTGCACGGCGGTGAGCCCTGCCACCTCGATCAGGCCCGGCTCGAGCTCGGTGACGGTCACGTCTGGGCCGAGCAGCGCGTCGCGCAGCTGTGTCGCCTGCGGCGAACGGACGCGGACGACGTTCTTCGACGCACGGCGGACGAAGTCGTCCACGCTCGTGTCGGCGATCAGGCGCCCCCGGCCGATCACGATCAGGTGGTCGGCGGTCAGCGCCATCTCGCTCATCAGGTGCGACGAGACGAAGACCGTGCGTCCCTCTGCGGCGAGCTGCTTCAGCAGGTTGCGCATCCAGTGGATGCCTTCCGGATCGAGCCCGTTGACGGGCTCGTCGAGCATCACGGTGGCGGGGTCGCCGAGCAGCGCAGTCGCGATGCCGAGCCGCTGGCCCATGCCGAGCGAGAACTGCCCCGCGCGCTTGCGCGCGACGTCGTGCAATCCGACCAGGTCGATCAGCTCGTCGACCCGTCGCTTCGAGATTCCGTGCGTCTGGGCGAGGGCGAGGAGATGGTTGTACGCCGAGCGGCCCGTGTGGACGGAGCGCGCCTCGAGCAGCGCTCCCACCTCGTGCAGCGGCGCCGGGTGGTCGCGGTAGTGCTTCGCGTTCACGGTCACGTCTCCGGCGGTCGGCCGGTCGAGCCCCAGGATCAGCCGCATCGTCGTCGACTTCCCGGATCCGTTGGGCCCGAGGAAACCCGTGACGATCCCGGGACGGATCGCGAACGTCAGCCCGTCGACGGCCCGCTTGGAGCCGTAGTCCTTCGTCAGTCCGGCGGCTTCGATCACGGCCGCAACGTAGCCGGAGGGCCCAGCCCGCGCCTCGGCCGCTCGGCGGAACTTCGGCTCCGCCCTGAGAAGGAGACCGTCATCGCGCGAGCTCGTGCGGCAACGGGCCCGCGTGGAGGACGATCAGCGTCTTCGTCGGCCTCGTCAGCGCCACGTAGAGCTCCCGGAGGCCCTGCTCGTGTGCGGCGATCAGGCCGGGCTCGACCACCACGACGTGGTCGAACTCGAGACCCTTCGCCCGCCTCGGCGGCAGCAGCGGCACGCCCGCCCACAGGTCTTCCGGCGGCGTCTCCGCGAGCAGCTCGTCCGGCACGATCACGGCGATCAGCCCTTCCTCGCGTGCGAGGGCGGCCGCTTCGCGGTACGCCTCGGCGAGCAGATCCGCCTCCTCGACGCGGCGGATCCGCGGGGCAGCTGCTCCCGTCCGGTACGAGATGGGCGGCTCGACGTCCGGGGCGATCGTGTCGAGGAGCGGCAGCGCGAGCTCCATGATCTCGCGCGGTACTCGGTACGCGTGTCGCAGCTCCTCGATCTCCGCCTCCGCACCGCGGGGAAGCTCGGGCAGGACGTCCTGCCAGCCGTGGTAGACGACAGCCCCGGTCGCCTGCGCGACGTCGCCGAGGATCGTAAGACCGCCCTCGCGCGTCCTGCGCGCCACCATGCGGAGCTGCATCGGGGTCAGGTCCTGGGCCTCGTCGACGATCACGTGCGCGAACGTCCGGGGCGGTTCCTCGAGCAGCGCGCGGGCCTCGTCGAGCAGCGGGAGATCGGCGCTCGACCAGCCCGCACCACGCCGCCGGAGCAGCTTCTGCTCGTCCGGGTCGAGGATCCCCTCGGCGGCGCTCGCGAGCGTCGGCCGCGACGCGAGCAGCGAGCGCACGAGCTTGTCGGGCGCTACCGCGGGCCACGCCGCCTTCAGCACGTGGTCGAGGTAGCCGTTCGTCCGCAGGGCCTTCTCGATCTCGTCGAAGCTGCGCACCGCGGCGCCGCCGAGGACACGGCCGTACTCCTCGTAGAAGCGCCGGAGCAGGCTCATCCGGAAACGCTCGCGTGCCGCTGCGCCGAGCCCGAGCGCCGCCCGGGCCGCTTCGAGCAGCTCGCGGACCTCCGGTGCGCGCACCCAGATGAACGAACCCTCGAGTCGGATCACGAGCTCTTCCGGATTCCCTTCCAGCTTCAGCTCGGCCGCGCGCCGGATCACGGCCGCGAGCCGCGTGTCGGCCTTGAGCCGTGCGACTTCCGGCGGATCCGTCAACTCTGGTGTGACACCGTCGGCGAGCTCGTCGATCGCCCGCTGCTCGACGGCCTCCTCGCCGAGGGCGGGCAGCACGTGCGACACGTACTCCATGAACGTCCGGTTCGGCCCGACGACGAGCACACCGCGTCGCGACACCGTGTCCTTCAACGTGTACAGCAGCCACGAGGCGCGATGGAGGCCGACGGCGGTCTTGCCGGTGCCCGGCCCGCCCTGGACGACGAGCGGCACATCCGGGTCGCGCGTGATCAGCCGGTACTGGTCGGCCTGGATCGTCGCCACGATGTCGCGCATGTGGCGGCCGCGGCTCCGCTCGAGCTCCTCGAGCAGGAAATCGCCCACCGCCGCGCCGTCGACGATCGAGCCGTCGAGTGCCTCGTCGGCGATGTCGAGCACGCGCCGTCCGCTCGTGCGGAAGCGGCGGCGCAGCGTCACGCCGTGCGGATCCTGCGGCGTTGCCGTGTAGAAGGGACGCGCGGCCGGCGCCTGCCAGTTGACGACGACCTGCCGCCGCTCCTCGTCGTGAACCCAGCGGCGGCCGACGTAGAACGGGTGCTCGACCTCCTCGAAGTCCAGCCGGCCGAAGCAGAGCCCCCGCTCGGCGTCCTCGAACGTCGCGAGCCGGCGCGCAGCCCAGGCATCGAGCGCGGCCTGGGCCACCTCGCCGTCCGCCAGATCGCCCGCCCGCGCGACGACGGCCTGCATCCGCTCCAGGTGCTCGTAGGCGCGGTCGACGTATGCCTGCTCGCCGGCGAGGTCGGGGTGGCTCATGTTGCAACCGTAGCGAGGCCCCTCTGAATTAACGAAACGATTACGCCTTCCGGGGTGGAAGTTCGCGATTCGGGGGGAACGTGCAACGGGTGAAGCGGGCACTTGTCGTTGCGCTGGCCGCCGTCGCGGTCGTGCTTCCGGGGAACGCGCACGCGGGCACGCCGTGCCGTGACCGCATCTACAACCAGTGGTACGCGACCGGGAAGATCTCCACGAGCTTCCCGATCTCGTGTTACCGCGACGCGCTGAAGCACATCCCGACGGACGCCCAGGTGTACTCGAACCTCGACACGTCCATTCAGGCGGCGCTGCAAGCGGCGCTCCGGCGGAGCTCCGGGTCCGGCTCGGCCCGTGTGCCGAGCGCCGTCGGCACCGGATTCGAGAACCCGGGCGGCCCGCACCAGACGAAGGGCGCCCGCGAGACGCGCGGGCACGACCCGGCGGCGACGCGATCCCACATGCGCGTGATCGCACAGCCGGTCGAGTCGAGCTCGAGCAGCGGCCTGCCGCTTCCGATCATGGTGCTCGGCGGCGTCGCCGCCGCCCTCGCGGCCGCCGGCGCGATCGGCGCCGGCGTGCGGTACGTCCGCCGTCGAACCTAGACGAGCGTCGCGAACCGTCGTCTGAGACGCGCACGCTCCGCGGGCAGATAGAACCCGAGCACGGCCAGCGCGAGCGGGTACACGGCGACGAGCAGAACAGACGGCGCGAAAGACATGCCGGCGGCGCGCGCGGCGACGTCGAGTGCGACGGCGGCCCCGACGGCGGTCGCGACACGCCGCCACTGGTACGGCACCGGGTACACGCGCTGCGCGTAGTAGGTCATCCCGGCGAACAGCGCGACGTACGCCGCGAGAGTGGAGATCGACGCACCCACCATCCCGTATGCGGGTATGAGCCAGAAGTTCAGGCCGATGTTCACGGCGGCGCCGAAGCCCGTGACGGTCCAGTTGAACTGTGTCCGCCGCGCCCGGCCGCTGCCGATCGCGAGGACGGTGTAGCCCGCGTAGACCGCACCCGCGAAGGCGAGCAAGGCGATGCCCTTCTCCGCGCGGCCGTACTGCGACGCGGTCAGCACGCGGGTCCACCAGGGAGCGAGCGCGCCGAGTGCGAGCGCGACCCACGAGGCGAACGCGAGCAGATACGTGAGCACGAAGGAGTACGTCCGCTTGGCCTCCCGGTCGTCTTCGATCGAGTATGCGAAGGCCGGCCATGCGGTGCGGAACGCGATCATCACGAACGTGATCACGGATGCGATCTTCACCGCCGCCGAGTAGACGCCGACCTCGGCCCTGCCGTTGAACCAGACGATGAACTCGCGGTCGATCCAGTTGATCGTCCACAGCGCGAGCGCGGACGGGACGAGCGGCATGCCGAACGTCTGCATGTCGCGGAACAGCGCTTTGTCGAACTCGAGCCCGAGCTGCTCGGTCCGGTAGATCACGAGCGCGACGTACACCGCGAGCGTGCCGGTGAAGTTGCCGGCGACGAGGCCGATCGCGCCCCAGTGGAACACCGCGACGAAGATCACCATCGCCGCCACGGTGATGAGCACGTTGGCGACGCTGGCGATGGAGTACGCGACGGAGCGCTCCTCCACCCGGAACAGGGCGGTCAGCTGCTGGTAGTTCGTCTGCGCCCACAGGCCGACCGCGCCCGCGCGTACGAGCCACGGCGCGTGGCCGAGCCCGATCCAATGGCCGATCGGCCCTGCGAACGCGAGGCCGAGTGCGAGCCCGAAGGTGGAGGCGGCCATCGTGAACCAGAACGACGTGCGGATCACGGTCAGCTTCTGGTGGGGCGCCTTCGCGTCGAAGTAGAAGCGGAAGAACGCGTTGGCGATGCCCAGCTGGAGGACGATCGCCAGCACCGCCGTCGTCGCGGTCACGATCTCGACCTGGCCGTACGAGCCTGGCGGCAGGTAGTGCGTGTACAGCGGCAGCAGGACGGTCGCGAGGATCCGCGAGACGAGTCCGCCGAAGCCGTAGATCACCGAGTGGCGCGCCAGGCGCTTGATCTGGGCGGCGAGGCTCATCGGTTCCTTAGAGAGAACCGTAGACGTCGAGCAGGCGGTCGGCCACGCGGTCGATGTCGTGCACCTGCTCCACGTAGCTGCGGCTTCGTGCGCCGATCTCCCGCCGCAGCGCCGGCTCCTCCACAAGCGGGCGCAGCGCGTCGGCGAGCGTCTCCTTCACCGCCGGCACGATCGGTACGCGCACGCCGAAGCCCTGCTCGCTGCGCTCGACGACGTCGGGCTTCAGGTGGGAGACGACAGGCTTGCCGAGCGCCATCGCCTCGAGCGCGAACACGCCGTGCCACCCGGCGCTCAGCTGGTCGACGACGATGTCGGCGCGCACGTAGCGCTCGCGGGCCTGGTCGTGTCGGAGACCTTCGACGATGTCGAGCTCGACCGGCAGCTGCTCGCACGCCTCGATCACGTATTGCGTTCCTTTCTTCTCGCGGTTCGACGGTGCGTGGACGACGAGCGGCCGCGCGCTGTCGGACGGGGGTACCGGCGTGAAGAACCGAAGGTCGAGCCCTGGGGGGATCACCTGCGCCTCGGGAACCCAGCGGATCGCGTCGTACGAGCCGACGATCTCCGCGTCGGCGCGTTTGCCGTAGGCGAGGTCGTGCGGCGACTTCCCGCGGATGTCCGAGCCGAGGTAGTGGAAGACGCTCTTCTTTCGAAGGGCGTGCAGCAGCGGGAACTGCAGCGACTTCGGGATCAGCGTCAGCCCGAAGTAGAAGTGGAAGACGTCCGTCCGCGGTGCGAGCCGCGCGAACGCGGCGAGTTGCGTCGCCAGCCGGCGTGGGAGCCGTCCGCGGCGGTCGAGCGACCAGTCGGCTTCGGGATGCAGCAGGCCGCGCTCGAAGACGACCAGCCGCGCGTCGATTCCCTTCCGCCGGAGCGCCTCGACGTTCTGCCACGGGATGCCCGCGATGTTGACCGGGCAGTGCGTGACCCGAAGGGTCATGTCCGGGGACTGTCCCCGGACATGTCGAATTCGAGCTGGTCGAAGAAGCGCAAGGCCGTGCGCCCGGGGCGAATGCGCGGCGCGAGTGCCCGCAGCTCGTCGTCGGAGATCTCGCCGAGCGCGCGCTTCACGCCGAGGTACGGCAGGTTGAGATCTTCCTGGTAGACGACCGTCGAGATGCGCGGGTTCACCTCAATCACGTGCTCGCCGACGAGCTGGATGTTGAAGAAATGCTCGATGCCGAGCTCGGCGACGATGAGTTTCGCGATCCGCATCAACTCGGGGTCGTCGAGCGTGACGAAGAACATGGCGAGACCCGCGCGCATCGCCTCGCGCGTCTTGGGATGGCCGAGCACGATCTCGCGTCCGTTCGCGATCCCGTCGATCGTCCGCTCGCCGCCGGTCGCGAGCTCCATCACGAGCAGGTCCTGGCCGCCCTCGTCCGGCAGCAGCTCGAGCGCCTCCTCGAGTCGCATCGCGACCGATCCCGGCCGCTCGTTCAGGAGCTGGTGGGCGCGGTCGACCGTCGGGTCGAGCACGCGGAACCCGCGCGACCCCGACGAGAACACCGGCTTGAAGCACACCGGCCGGTCCGGATAGCCGAGCTCGCGCGCCGCGGCCTCGACCTCCCGTGCGCCGTTCGCGCGCCGGAAGGCAGGCGCGGGGACGCCGATCCTGTGCAGAAGCTCGTAGCTCTCGGCCTTGTCGTTCGAGCGGTGGATCGCGCCGGGGGGCGAGACCAGGACCGGCATCGGGAACCGGTCGGCGTGCTCCGCGAGTCCTTCGAGGTCGAAGGAGGACTGCGGCAAGATCGCGTCGGCACGCTCGCGCTCCGCGACCGCCAGCATCGCGTCGGGAAAGCCCGGGTCCGATCCCGCGGGCACCAGATGGAACGCGTCGCAGAGATGCCGTCCGACAGAGCGCTCGCTCATGTCCGTGCCGACGAGGCGCACCTCGCGCTCGCCGTTCGAGCGCAGTGCGCGCAGCAGCGCCGCCGTGCCCGGCGCGCCCGACGCGGAGACCATGATCGTGATCGGCTTCACTCGAGATCGATTCTGTCGTTCCGCAGCAGCTCGAGGCGCGCCGCCCGGTCGGCGTCGAGGAACGACTCCATCGACTCGCGCATCGTCGCGCCGTCGTATGCCCAGATCTCCGGGTGAACGAGGAGCTGCAGCCACTCGAAGTCACCCCGTGCGAGCTGGTCGTGCGGGCAGCCGTGGCGCCAGCGCTGGTTCGAATCGGAGCGGTAGTGCTCCGGATCGAAGAAGGGCGGCTGCATGACGTTCACGGCACCGGCGGTGTCGGCCTGCATGTACTCGGGATCGGGGTTGTGCCATGCGACGACCGGATCGAAGCGGTCGTCGAGGTCGACGTGCGGCCAGGCCGCGTGATGGCCGACGCGATGACCGAGCTCGCGTAGCCGCGCGAGCGCCCGCTCGCCCTCGCTCGAGGCGAGGTTGTAGAAGACGGACCGCGTCATCAGCAGATAGGTCGCCGTTGCGTCCTCTTCGGCTTCGATCTCGGCCATCGAGAGTGCCGCGTCGAGCGAGAGATCGACGTCGTGTCGGAGCAGCAGGTCCCGCGGCTCGGGCGCGCGGTCGAAACCGGCGAAGCGATAGCCGCCGTCCTTCGCGGCGCGCAACAGCTCGCGGTAGTGCGCCAATGAGAACTCGCAGCTCACGCCCGCCCCTCCCCGGCGTCGGCTCCAGGGCGGCGTCCGAGGAACGGGCGGTTCATTCGACCTCCACGTCGAGCAGCCGCGCGGCCGCCTCGGCGCGCTCGAGCGCCTCGATGTTCGTCGGCGCGACCGCGATCACGTAGCCGCGCCTGTCGCCGTCGAGCCGCACCGGGCGGATCGTCTCACCACGCTGGAGGTACACGTCCGCCTGCACGACGCCCGGGAACGCGAGCAGCTTGTCGAGCGGGCCGATCCTGGTGACACGGCCGACCGGCAGCGGTCCCGGCCGGGCCGTCAGGAAGCGGATCGCGAGCGGCTGCGAGTGCCGCGGCAGGACGAGCTCGTCCGGCAGGTCGTCGCCGAGCGCCATCCGGATCTGCACCTCGACGAGGTCCACGCCGACGGCGTGCCGGACGAGGTCGGCCATCTGCCCGCCCGGGATCCGCGCGGCGCACTCGACGACGACCACACGACCGTCGGGGGATGCGATGAGCTGCGGGAACGCGATGCCGGTCGTCAGACCGAGCGCGTGTACGGTCTGGGCGGCGGTGCGCTCTGCCTCTTCGAGCTGCACGCCGTAGACGGTCGCGGGATAGACGTGGATCCAACCGACGCCGAACCCGATACCGGGCGGCCGCAGCCGGTCCGAGAGCGTCAGCAGGATCGCCTCGCCGTCGCGGGCGATCACGATGCCGTTCATCTCCGTCCCGTCGACGAACTCCTCCAGGATCGCCTCGCCGGTGGGGGACGCCGCGAGCGCCTCGTGCAGATGTGCGTCGACGTCGTCGAGGGACTCGACGCGGAAGACGCCGCGCTGCCCGCCGGAGTCCGCCGGCTTCAGCACGGCGGGGAACCCGACCTCCTCGATCGCCCGGCGACGCTCCGAGATCGTCCGCACGGCGGCGAACCGAGGCTGGGGGACGCCGACCTCGGCGAACCGGCGCCGCATCGCAACCTTGTGCGTCATCAGGTGCGCGGTCTCGAGGCCGATGCCGGGCAGGCCGCGTGCCTCGGCGACCGCGGCGACGACGGGCACTGCCCGGTCGGCGCTGACGGTCAGGACGCCGTCGAGCTTCACGCGGGCCACGGCCTTGAGCACGGCGCCGACGTCCGAGAAGTCGACGACCTTCGCGATGTCGGCGAGGGCCAGGCCGGGGGCGTCCGGATTGCGGTCGACGGCGGCCACGCGCAGGCCGAGCTCCTTCGCCCGCGCGATCGCGGCACGCTGGTGGCGCCCGGCGCCGACGAAGAGGACCGTCCTGGCTGGCACGGAGCGCGATGCTAGTACTTGCCGGAGTGACCACTACGCGGCGCGCCGGGGCTCGTCGCGGTACCGGCGGTCGCGAAGCGCGAGCCGGGCCCGCGCGGCGAGGCTCCGTGGACGCAGCTCCGCGCACAGGACGGCCGAGGCGCCCGGTCCGCGGTCGCCGTAGCCCAGCCCCGGTGAGAGCCCGGCCACCGACCGCCAGCCGTCGCTGCCGAGCTCGTACAGCTCGTCCTCCCAGATCACGAAGCCCGCGGCCTCGAAGCGGTCGACCCAGGCGCGCGGTTCGTGGACGACCTGCTCGGGGCGCAGCTCCCCGGCGCCGGTCGGGACGGTGACGAGGATGCGGCGACCGACGCGACGAAGCTCGAGCAACGCCGCGTCGAGCGACGCCTCGTCGTGTTCGTCGGCGAGGCCGTACTGCGTGTTGTCGCGCCCGACGTGCTCGAGCGTGGAGATCGCGAGCACGACGTCGAACTCGCCGTCCGAGAACGGAAGCGAGCGAAGGTCGGCCTGCACGCTCCGCAACCCGGGCACCTCGGCCGTGGCGAGGTCGACGCCGACGAGCTCGCGGGCGCCCAGCGTCGCCAGCGCCGCGAGGTACGCCGGCTCGGCGTGCGCGTAACCGGCGTCGAGCACCTTCGGCTCGCCCGCGTAACGCGACAGGCACCAGCGGATCTCGACGGAACGCTCGTCGACCCCTGCGGGCGCGGTGAGGTTCCGCGGCCGCTCACCGGCGCGCCTCTGCGCTGCCGCCCACGCGACGGCATCGTCCAGGAGCTTCGTGCGCTCGAACTCCGGCGACGTCGCGAGCTCCTGGAGCAGCGCGGAGCGAGACAGACCCGCGGCGAGGCGCCCCTCGGTCGTCGCCCGCTCGGCCGGCTCGATCCCGCGCCGCAGGACGCGCCGCCAGAGGTCGTCGAGGTCCTCTTCGGCGAGCCAGCTTGCGAGCCGATCGTCCACCCTCCGAAGCTAACCTTCGCCGCATGCTGGAGGGCAAGCGGGTGCTGATCACCGGGGGCGCCGGGTTCATCGGGACGACGCTTGCGCGGGAGCTCGTCGACCGCAACACCGTCGTCGCGTACGACAACCTGCATCGCGACGCGCTCGCCGGAACGGAGCTCGCCGAACACCCGAACTTCGAGCTCGTCGAGGGCGATGTGCTCGACGGCGAGCGTCTCCGCGATGCGGCCGAGGGCGCGACGCACCTGGTTCACTGCGCCGCGATCGCCGGTGTCGACACCGTGCGCGAAAGCCCCGTGCGGACGATGCGCGTGAACGTCATCGGGACATACAACGCACTCGAAGCTGCGCTGGGCGCGGCGTCGACGCTCGAGCGGTTCGTGGACTTCTCGACGAGCGAGGTCTTCGGTACCCACGCGTTCCGGGTCGAGGAGGGCCAGGTGTCGACGATCGGCTCAGTCGGCGAGGCGCGCTGGACCTACGCCGTCTCGAAGCTCGCCGGGGAGCACATGGCGCACGCGTACCACGACGAGCTGTCGCTGCCGACGGTCACGGTGCATCCGTTCAACGTCTACGGGCCCGGCCAGATCGGCGGCGGCGCGATCCGCGCGTTCATCGAGGACGCGCTCGCGGGTCGCGACCTGACGATCCACGGCGACGGCTCGCAGATCCGTGCGTGGACGTACGTCACCGACATGGTCGCCGGCGTGCTGCTCTGTCTCGAGCATCCCGCTGCGGTCGGCCAGACCTTCAACATCGGCAACCCGCGCTCGGCGGTCACGATCTACGACCTTGCCCAGCGTGTGAAGCGCATCGCCGGGTTCGAAGGCGAGCTCGTCTTCCGGCCGCTGCACTACGCCGACGTCGAGCTGCGGATCCCGAACGTCGAGAAGGCGCGCGAGCTCCTCGGCTGGGAGCCGAGGATCGAGCTCGACGAGGGCCTCGAGAAGACGGTCGCGTGGTACAGGCAGAGGGCGCTGGCATCCGCCTAGCGAGGCCGGACGTCGGCGACGCCGAGCTGTCCGAGGTCGCCGCGGTCTTCGAGAGCGGCATGCTCACGATGGGGCCGAAGGTCGCCGAGTTCGAGGCGGCGCTCACGCGCGCCTGCGAGGTCGACCGTGCGCTCGTCGTCTCGTCCGGCACGGCGGCGCTCCACCTCGCCGTGCTCGCCCTCGGACTGGAGCAGGGCGACGAGGTGCTCGTCCCTGCCTACACGTTTCCGGCAACCGCGAACGTGGTCGCGCTCGCGGGGTTGCGGCCGGTGCTCGTCGACGTCGACCCGGAGACCATGAACGTCGATCCGGCGCGCGTCGCGGTCTCGTCCCGGACGAGGACCATCATCGCCGTCCACCTCTTCGGCCGGCCCGCACGGATCGAGCAGCTCCCCGACGGGCTGCCGGTGCTCGAGGATGCTGCGGGCGCGCTCGGCGCGCGCCGCGGCGGTCGTGCCTGCGGCGGCCTCGGCCTGCTCGGCTGTCTCAGCTTCCACCCGAGGAAGATCGTGACCACCGGCGAGGGCGGCGCGGTGACGACGAACGACGCGGAGATCGCCGACGCCGTCGCGGCGATGCGCAACCACGGCTGGCGCACGCTCGTGCCGCCGGAGATGCCCGCGCCCGGGCTGAACTACCGCCTCTCGGACATCCTCTGCGCCGTCGGCCTGCCGCAGGTCCAGCGGCTTGCCGAGCTGCTCGAAGCCCGGGCGCGCATCGCAGCCGCGTACGCCGAGCGCCTGCGCGGGCTGCCGGTCCTGCTGCCGGCGGCGGACGAGGGCGACGTCCACGGGCTGCAGGCATACGTCGTCCAGGTCGACGACCGCGACCGTGTGCTCGCGGCGTTGCGCGCGGAAGGGATCGAGGCGCAGATCGGCACGTACGCGCTGCACCTGCTTGCGCCGTACCGTGACCAGGGCGACTTTCCCGGCGCCACGCGCGTCTTCGAGCGCGCGCTCGCGCTTCCGTTCCACTCGCGCCTGACCGACTCCGACCTGGACAGGGTCGCCGAGGCGCTCCGCCGCCACCTGCGGTGACCCTCGCCGATCTGCTGCGCTGCCCGGTCTGCCGGAGCACGCTCGAGGGCGAGTACCGGTGCCCCCACTGCGGCGGCGACTATCCAGTGCGGGACGGGATCGTCCGCATGCTCGACGACCGGCTGCCGGGAATCGCGGCGAAACGTGCCGAGATCGACGGTTGGGTCGAGCTCGCGCGCGAGCAGGAGTGGTACCGCGCCGACGACGACGTCGACCGCGTGCTGCCGTACGTCAACCGCGACCTGGGCTGGGACGACGAGCACTGGGCGGCGAACGAGCGCGCGTTCACCCGCCTGCTCGAGGATGTGCGGCCCGGGATGCGCGTGCTCGAGGTCGGCGCCGCGAAGTGCTGGGGCTCCCGCCACATCATCGAGCGCGGAGCCGAGTACGTCGCATGCGACATCCTCGACGATCCGCTCATCGGGCTCGGCCGGGGCGCGTTCTACGGCGAGTTCCCTCGCATACAGGCCGACGGCGAGCACCTGCCGTTCGCGAACGGCGCGTTCGACCTCGCGTACTGCGTCGCCACGCTGCACCACGCGCTCGACCTGCGCGCGATGGTGCGCGAGCTCGCGCGTGTCACGCGCCGGCGAGGGCTCGTGGCGGCGCTCAACGAGGGGATGCGTGCCGTGCACGTGAGCGGTGACAACCCCGAGCAGGCGCACGAGAAGGAGCTGGGCATCAACGAGCACGTCCACACGGCGCCGGCGTACGTCTGGGCGTTCGCCCGCTCCGGTCTCCGCGTCCGTGGCGCCGAGCTGACCTCCCCGCCGGAGGAGATCGCGCGGCGGCGGTTCATCCGGCGGCTGCTGCCGCGCGCCCGGCGCCCGGCCCTGGTGCTGGCCGCGCTGACGATCCCGTACGGCGGGATCAGCCTCTATGCGGTGCGGAGCTTGACAAAGTAGTGAGTGACCACTAACCTACCGGCCATGGTCACGGCCGAGCGGAAGACGAAGGAGGAGCGGCGCGAGCAGATTCTCGACGCGGCGCTCGAGATCTTCGCCGAGCGCGGTTACCACGGCGCCTCGACCGAGGAGATCGCGCGGTACGCCGGCATCTCCCAGCCGTACGTCTTCCGGCTCTTCGGGACGAAGAAGGACCTCTTCGTCGCCGTCGTGTCACGGTGCTTCCGTCAGACGCTCGAGATGTTCCAGCGGGCGGCCGAGGGGAAGCGCGGCCAGGACGCGTTGAAGTCGATCGGCGAGGCGTACGGGGAGCTGCTCGCGTCCGACCGGACGTACCTCCGGGGCCAGATGCAGGCGTACTCGGCCTGCGACGACCCCGACGTCTGCGAGGTCGTCAGGAACGGGTACGGCGATCTCGTCGCCTACGTCGAGCGTGTGTCCGGCGCCGATCCGCAGACGATCTCGAGCTTCTTCGCCAAGGGGATGCTGATGAACGTGCTCTCCTCGATGCAGCTCACCGACCCGACCGAGCCGTGGGCGCAGCGCCTGCTGGCCGGCTGCAAGGACGACGGTTAGCCCTTTTTTTCGCCTGGAGGTAAGTGATGAGTCACAAACGAACGATGTGGTGGACGTTCGCGATCACGTCGGTCGCGCTGTTCATGGTCACGCTGGACAACCTCGTCGTCACGACGGCGCTGCCGGTCATCCGGCACGACCTGCACTCGGGACTGAGCGGCCTCGAGTGGACCGTCAACGCCTACACGCTGACGTTCGCCGTCCTGCTCCTGACCGGCGCGGCGCTCGGCGACCGTTTCGGGCGGAGACGGCTCTTCGCGTCGGGGCTCCTGCTGTTCACGCTGGCCTCGGCGGCCGCCGCACTGTCGCCGTCGATCGGCGTGCTCGACGCGGCGCGGGCGATCCAGGGCGTCGGCGGCGCGATCGTGATGCCGCTCACCCTGACGATCCTCTCGGCGGCCGTCCCGGCGGAGCGGCGCGGTCTCGCGCTCGGGGCATGGGGCGGCATCAGCGGTCTTGCCGTCGCGATCGGCCCGCTCGTCGGCGGTGCGGTCGTCAGCGGGATCTCGTGGCACTGGATCTTCTGGCTGAACGTGCCGATCGGGCTCGTGCTGGCCCCGCTCGCGTGGCGGCAGCTCGCCGAGTCCCACGGCCCCGCCACGCGGCTCGACCTGCCCGGCCTCGGGCTCGCGAGCGCCGGCCTGTTCGGGATCGTCTGGGGGCTCGTCCGCGGCAACTCCGTCGGCTGGGGCTCCCCGGAGATCGTCGGCGCGCTCGCGATCGGTGCGCTCGTCCTCGCCGGCTTCGTCGCCTGGGAGCTCCGGACCCGTACGCCGATGCTGCCGATGAGCTTCTTCCGCAACCGGACGTTCGCGCTGGCGAACGTCGCCAGCCTCTTCATGTTCTTCGGGATGTTCGGCTCGATCTTCCTGCTCGCGCAGTTCTTCCAGACCGTCCAGGGCTACTCGCCGCTCCAGTCGGGCCTGCGCATCCTGCCGTGGACGGCGATGCCGATCTTCGTCGCGCCGGTCGCGGGAGCCCTCAGCGACCGCGTCGGCGGCCACAAGCTGATGGGGCTGGGGCTCGCACTGCAGGCGACCGGGCTCGCGTGGATCGCGGCGGTGTCGACGCCCGCGACCTCGTACGGCTCGCTCGTCCTGCCGTTCATCCTCTCCGGCACCGGGATGGCGCTGTTCTTCGCCCCGGTTGCGAACGTCGTCCTCTCGGCGGTCCGGCCCGAGGAGGAGGGACAGGCGTCGGGTGCCCAGAACGCGATCCGCGAGCTGGGCGGCGTGTTCGGTGTCGCGGTGCTCGCGTCGGTCTTCGCCCACTACGGCGGCTACCGCACGGGGCAGACGTTCGTGAGCGGGATGACGCCCGCCGTCTACGTCGGCGCCGCGGTCGTCGCGCTCGGCTCGCTCGCGGCGTTCGCGATCCGGCTCCGGCCCCGCAGGGCCGAGGCCGTCGCCGAAGAGCCGTCGCTCGAGCTCGCGGCTTAGAGGTCGAACCAGAGCCGTCGCAGGCGAATCGCGGCCGCCGCCACGGCGGCCGCGATCGCCGCGAGCAGGACGAACGAGCCGCGGAGCGTCACCAGCTGGCCGACGCCGCCGACGAGCGGCGGTCCGATCAGCAGGCCGAGGTAGCCGATCGTCGTGACGGTTGCGACCGAGCTTGCGGCGTGGTCGCGGTCGCGGCCCGCGAGGGCGAACACGATCGGTGCGTTGAGCGAGATGCCGGCGCCGGCGGCCGCGAACCCGATCAGCGCGACGGCCGAAGACGGGGCCGCGGCGGCCAGTGCGCAGCCGGCGCAGGCCAGAAGCGCCCCGCCGGCGAGCAGCGTGCGGTCCGACCTGCGCACCGCCTGGCCGTAGAAACGGCCGATCGCCATCGCACCGCCGAACACGCCTGGACCGAGCCCGCTCACGGCCGGATGGGCGTGGAGCTGGCGCTCCAGGAACAGCGCGCTCCAGCCTTCGGTGCCGCCTTCGACGACGAACGCGGCGGCACCGAGCAGCCCGAGGGCGACGAGCGCGCGCTCGAAGCCGAAGCGTGCTCGCGGCGGGCGCCGCCCGTCCGCTTGTAACGGGCCGTTACTTGCTGCCGGATCGGCCTCGAGCGGCAGCGCGGTGAGCGCGACGAGGACCGCGATCGCCGCCAGGATCTCTTCGCGGCCGGCTCCTTGACTCCGCGCGATGCCGGCGCCGACCGCGCCGACGAGGATGCCGACCGAATAGAGGCCGTGAGCGAGGGGCATCAGGCGGGAGCCGGTGCTGCTCTCGATGCGTGCGACGTTCGCATTGATGCCGACGTCGAGCGCACCCGACCCGGCGCCCGCGGCGACCAGCGTGAGCGCGAGCACCGGCAGCGACGTCGCGAGGCCCGGCAGCGTCGTGGCGCCCGCGAACGCCAGGCATGCGAGCGCGACGGCGCGGGAGCCGAACCGGTCGACCGCCGGGCCGGCGATCAAGAGCATCGCCGGCAGCGACCCGACGGCGACGAAGAAGAGCGCCACTCCCAGCCCGGCCTTCGACGCGTTCGTCGCGCGCTGCACGCTGGGCAGCACCGCCGCCCATGCTCCCCAGAAGAGGCCGAGCGCGACGAATCCGGCGAGGGTCGGCGCCCTACGCGGCATCCGCGAACGCCGGCGTCGGCCAGGCCGGATCCGGGCGCCACTCTGCCCAGCTCTCGTCCCACCAGCGGCGGCCGGCGTCGAGCTCGGCGGCGACACGCGCGCCTTCGTCCCTGATCGCCGCCACCTGCTCGGCCGTGAAGCGCCCCTCTCGCACGCGCTCCTCGAGCAGCTCGTCGTCCTTCCACCGCCACGTGCCGCCGGAGGGGATCCAGATGTCGAGCTCGAGGTCCTGCGTGTCGAACCCGTCCGCGGTCCTGCGGAACGGCTCTTCGACGTTGACGTACCACCCCGCGAACTCGCGTTGCGGACCTCGCCAGAACACCCAGACTGCGTGCATCTCCCCGGGCCGCTGCACCATCAGCGTCCCGTGGCCGTGCCACCGCTCCTTGCCGTGCCACGGATGCAGGCCGTTCGGCGTGGGCCAGCTGCCGTCCGGAAATCTCAACGGCGCGCCCTCGGCGAGATACGTGACGAGCAGATCCTCGTCGTCGCGCACGACGATGACGGGCATCTCGAGCCAGGACCGGCCGTCGTTCAGGACCTGCCGCCGCAGAATCACCTCGCCCGCCCGCCACGTCCGCACGGCCCGACTCTACGTTTCGCGGGTTAGTGTCAGGTTCGATGGATGTTTCGATCGTCGTCACGGTGCTGAACGAGGAGCGCGCCGTGCCGGAGCTCTACCGCAGGCTGGCTGCGTCGCTCGACGGGCGCGAATGGGAGGCGATCTTCGTCGACGACGGCTCGACTGACTCGACGTTCACGCGGCTGCGCGAGTTGCACGACTCCGATCCCCGCATCCGGGTCGTCCGCTTCAAGCGCAACTTCGGCCAGCATCCCGCGATGCACGCCGGCCTCGTCCGTGCGCGCGGCGACCGCATCGTCACGATGGACGGGGATCTCCAGAACGAGCCGGAGGACATCCCGAAGCTCCTCGCGGCGCTCGACCGCGCCGACGTCGCCTCCGGCCGCCGTGTCGCGCGGCAGGACTCCCCCGGGCGGACCGTCCCGAGTCGCGCGATCAACGGCCTCCTGCGCCGATTCACGGGCGTCGCGATCGCCGATTTCGGCTGCGCGTTCAACGGGTACCGGCGCGGCGCGATCGAGCCGCTCTTCGGCGCGATCGGCCGGCAGAAGTTCACGAAGGCTCTCGTCGTCTCGAGCGGCGTGTCCGTGGAGGAGGTGGACGTGGCGCACTCGGCGGCGCGTTCCGGATCGCGCTACTCGCCGTTCCGCCTCGTGAGGCTCGCGCTGCACGTCGTCGCCGGTTTCTGGCCGCAGCCGGTGCAGTGGATCGGCGTCTCGCTGGGCGTGGTCTGCTCGTTGGCTGCGTCGGCGGTCGGCATCTACGGCGTCGTCTACTGGATCGCCAACGCGAACTTCCCCGGCCCCCTCTTCGCCGGTGCGGGTATCGTCGCCGTGCTCGGCGTCCAAGGGTTCGTGCTCGCCTTGATCGGGGAGTCTCTCGGACGGATTCAACGCGACGTCGAGGGCCGGCCGTTGTACACGATCGAGGAGGAGCTGTGAGCAAGCGAGTGCTGGTGACGGGGGGCGCGGGGTTCATCCCGTCGAACCTGATCCGGCATCTCCTCGAGGCGACGAAGCACGAGGTCGTCTCGCTGGACGCGCTCACGTACGCGGGCAACGTCGAGAACCTCGCCGACGTCATGAGCCATCCGCGGCTCTCGTTCGTGCACGGCGACATTCGCGACTCTGCTCTCGTGTGCGAGCTCGTCGAGGGCGTCGATGTAATCGTCAATGCCGCAGCCGAGTCGCACGTCGAGAAGTCGATCCGGGACGGCGCCTCCGAGTTCGTCACGACCAACGTGGAAGGGACGCAGATCCTCCTCGACGCGATCCGCGACACGCCCGTCGAGCGCTTCGTGCTCATCTCGTCGTCGGAGGTCTACGGAACCGCCGAGCGCGCACCGATGGACGAGGAGCACCCGCTGAACCCGCGCTCGCCGTACGCGGGCACGAAGGCGGGCGCCGATCGGCTCGCGTACTCGTACTTCACCACGTACGAGCTGCCGATCGTGATCGTGCGGCCGTTCAACAACTACGGGCCGCGCCAGCATCCGGAGAAGCTCGTCCCGCGTTTCGTCACGCAGGCGCTCAGCGACGAGCCGTTGACGGTGCACGGCGACGGGCACGCTTCCCGCGACTGGCTGTACGTCACCGACGATGCCGAGGCGATCGAGCGCGTCATCGAGGCGTCGATCGACGACGTGGCGGGCGAGGTGATCAACGTCGCGACGGGAATCGATCTGTCGGTCACCGACGTCGCCGACCTGGTGCTGCGCGTTCTCGGCAAGCCGGCCGATCTTCGGCGGCACGTCGACGAGCGACCCGGCCAGGTGGACCGGCACATCGGCTCGACCGACAAGGCGGAGCGGCTGCTCGGCTGGCGTGCCCGCACGTCGTTCGAGGACGGCCTCGAACGCACCGTCGCCTGGTATCGGGAGAATGAGGCGTGGTGGAGGGCGATCCTCGCTCGCAAGGCCCGCGCCTTCTCGTCCTAGGCGCCGGGCCCGCCCAGCTCGGGCTGCTCGAGGCCGCGCAGACGCGCGGGCTCTGGGTCGCCGTGGTCGACCGCGATCCGGCGGCGCCCGGCTTCCGCTTCGCCGACCGGCGTTGCATCGTCTCCACGGAGGACGAGCCGGCGGTCGAGCGCCTGGCGGCCGCGCTCGCCGTCGACGGGATCGTCTCGCCCGGCACCGACTGGCCGGTGGCGGTGGCGGCGCGGGTCGCCGGGCGGCTCGGACTGCCGCACCCGATCGAGCCGTCCACGGCGGTGCTCGCGACGAACAAGATCAGGCAGCGGGAACGGCTCGCGGCCGCCGGGATTCCGCAGCCGCGGTCGTGGATCGTCGGCGGCGAGGACGAGCTGCCCGAGCCGTCGTTCCCGTGCGTGGTCAAGGCGCCCGACCGCCAGGGTCAGAAGGGCCTGGCGCTCGTCGGCGGTCGGTCGGAGCTCGCCGGCGCGGTCGAGCAGGCGCGCGCCGTCGCCCGCAGTGGGCTGGCGCTCGTGGAAGAGCTCGTGGACGGCCCGGAGGTGACCGTCGTCGGCTTCTCCGTCGGCGGCGTCTTCACCGCCGTCACGGTGACCGACCGGGTCGTCGCCGAGCCGCCCGCCTTCGGGGTGGCGCTTGCACACGTCTGGCCGAGCCATGGCCGGGGACAGTCCCCCGACATGGCCGCCGCGGCCGTGGCCGCCCTGGGCATCGAGAACGGTCCGTCGTACACACAGCTCCGGGTCGGCCCCGAGGGGCCGGAGGTGATCGAGGTTGCCGCCCGTCTCGGCGGCGGCCATGACGCGGAGCTCGCGGAGCGCGTCTCCGGCGTGCCGCTGAACGACCTCGCGATCGACGCCGCGCTCGGGCTGCAGCTCGAGCCGCCGGAGCCCCGCGACCGCGTCGGGGGCGCGGTGACGCGGTTTCTCGTCGCCCCGCCGGGCGTGCTCGAGTCGGTCGAAGTCCCCGACGACCTCGACGGCGTGGTGCGGGTGCGCCTCTACCGCGAGCCCGGCTACGTCTTCACGCCGCTGCGCCGCGGCTCCGACCGCGCGGGCGCCGTCCTCGTGACGGGAGACTCGCGGGATCAGGCCCTCGAGCGGGCGGACTCGGCGGCACAGCGCATACGCTTCACCACCGCGGATGCCGGAGCTCTCGTCTAGACGACGCACGTTTCTGTCGTTCCAGCCGCCGGCGATCACCGAGGCGGAGGTGGAGGCGGTCGCCGAGACGCTTCGCTCGGGCTGGCTGACGACGGGGCCGCGCACGGCCGAGCTCGAGTCCAGGATGCGCGACTACCTACGGGCGGAGCACGTCCTCGCGGTCTCCTCGTGCACGGCCGCGCTCCACCTCTCGCTGGTGGCGCTCGGCGTCGGCCCCGGTGACGAGGTGATCACGACGCCGATCACGTGGCCGGCGACCGCGAACGTGATCGTCCACTGCGGCGCCACGCCGGTCTTCGCCGACGTGCGCGACGACACGCTCAACATCGACCCGGACCGGGTGGGCGAGCTCGTGAACGAGCGGACGAAGGCGATCGTCCCGGTCGACCTCTTCGGCCAGCCGTGCGACCTCGACGCACTCGCAGCGCTCGGCCTCCCGCTCGTCGAGGACGCCGCACACGCCGCCGAGTCCGTGTACCGCGGGCGGAAGATCGGCTCGATCGCCGATGCAACGTGCTTCTCGCTCTACGCGACCAAGAACATCGCGGCCGGCGAGGGCGGGCTGATCGCGACCAACCGCGCCGACCTTGAGGAGACCCTCGACGACCTGCGTGTGATGCGCCGCGGCCACGGCTCGCTCTACGACATCGCAGTTCCCGGCTACAAGGCGAATCTCAGCGACGTGCTCGCGTCGATCGCGCTCGTGCAGCTCGACAAGGTCGACGAGCACGCCGAGATCCGACGGCGGCACGTGGCGCTATACGACGAGGGACTCGCCGACCTCGACGGCGTCGAGCCTGTCGCGCGTGACCCGCGCGACGTGCATGCGAACCACCTGTACGTGGTCCGCGTGACGTTCGCGCCCCGCGACGACGTCCAGCGCGCGCTCGCCGACGAGAACATCGGGACGTCGATCCACTTCCTGCCCGTGCACCTGCTGAGCGCCTACCGCGACCGGCTTGCGCCGGCGCAGCCGCCGCTTCCCGTCGCCGAGCGCGCCGGCGCCGAGGTGCTCTCGCTGCCGCTGTCTCCGGCGCACTCGGACGACGACGTGCGGGATGCGATCGCGGCGTTCCGGCGCGTCCACGAACGGCTCGCGGGATGAGGCGCCGCCTGCGCGTCCTCGCGACGCTTCTCATCACCTCTGCGGCGGTCGCGTACATCCTCACCAGGGTCTCTGTCCACAAGACGGCCGACATCATCGGCAACGCGAGCGTTCCGTGGCTCCTGCTGTCCGCGACGCTGACGCTCGTGACGGTGCCGCCGATGGCCTGGCGATGGCAGAAGCTGCTCGCGGCGCGCGGCGTGCACGAGGAAGTGGGATGGCTGACGCGGGCGTACTTCGTCTCGTATGCCGTTGGCCAGGTGCTGCCGACGTCGGTGGGCGGCGACGCGTCGCGCATCTTCGAGACGTCGCGGCGCCATCCGGGGCGCATCACCCCGATCACCGGCTCGGTGCTGCTCGAGCGCGCCCTGGGCGGCGCGGTCACGCTGTTGCTCGCCGGCGTCGGCTTCCTGCTCGCGATCGGCCGCTATTCGATCGGCGCGTATCTCTGGATCGAGCTGCTGTTCGTCCTCGGGACGTTGGCCGCCGGTTTCGTGTTCTTCTCCCGCCGGGTCCGGCGGAGGCTCACGTTTCTCCTGCCCTACGCGCGCCGCTTCAGGGTCGAGACGCCCGCCCGCGCCGTATACGACGGGCTGCACGGCTACCGCGAGCACCCCGGGACGCTCCTCGTCGTCGCGGTGGTGACGGCGGGCGCACAACTCACCCGCGTGGTCGCGATCTACGCCTCCGGACGCGCCGTCGGGATCCATCTCTCGGTCCTGCCGTACATCGTGCTCGGCCCACTGCTGTTCCTCGTCATGCTCGTCCCGTTCACCGTCAACGGACTGGGCGTCCGAGAAGCGTTCTTCATCAACTTCCTCGAGCGGCTGAACGTCACGCACGATCAGGGATTCGCGTGCGGCTTCCTGTTCTTCGTGATGACGATCCTGCTGGCGTTGCCGGGAGTCGGCGTCGTGATCTGGGAGAACGTGTTCGCTCGCAGGCGTCGCGCAGCCGTCGTGCCAGATGGGTCAGCCTGACGTCGGCGTCGTCGTCGTGACCTACAACGCGCTGCCCTGGCTCGAGCGCTGCCTCGAGTCCGTCGAGGGCCGCGACGTCGTCGTCGTCGACCACGGTTCGACCGACGGGACGCTCGAGCTCGTCCGCGACCGCTTCCCGAACGTCGGTCTTCTCGAACAGGACAACCGCGGCATGGGCGGCGGCAACAACGCCGGGATGCGCGTCGTCGGAGGCCGCTACTTCTTTCTGCTCAACTCCGACGCGTGGGTGGTCGGCGACGCGCTCGACCGGCTCGTCGAGTTCGCCGACGCGCACCCGGAGGCTGCGGTCGTCGGGCCGCGCCTCGTGAACCCCGACGGCTCCCTCCAGCGCTCTGTGCGGGCGGAGCCCACGCTGTGGCGGCTGGCGACCGAGTACCTCTTCATCCGCAAGCTCGCGCCGCGGTCGGCGAGGCTGAACCCCCTGTACGCCGGCGACTTCGACCACGACGACGTCCGCGAGGTGGACTGGCTGTCGGGCCCGGCGTTGCTCGTGCGGCGTGAAGCGGCCGACGCCGTCGGCCTGTTCGACGAGGCGTTCTTCATGTTCGGCGAGGAGACCGACTGGCTGACACGCTTTCGCCGCGCCGGCTGGAAGGTGCTCTTCTTCCCCGGCGCCGACGTCGTGCACGTCGGCGGTGCGACGCATGGAGGGACGCTGTTCGTCGAGAACCTTCGCGGGCATCTCCGCTGGTTCGAGAAACACCGCGGAGCGCGCGACGCCGAGCACGCGCGCCTGCTGCTCCTCTGGTCGCTGCGACTGCGGGCGCTCGTCTTCCGCGGAGAGCGCGGCGCGCAGTACCGCGAGGGCGCACGGTTCCTGGCCTCCGGCTCGGTGCGCGACCTCCTGCAGCGTTGATCGAGTACGTCCGGCTCGCGTTCGGGACACTGGTCGTCCTGCTGCCCGGGCGGCTCGTCGCGCGTGCGCTCGGACAGCGACTGCTCTCGGCGACGCTCGGCTGGTCGCTCGCCGCGGTCTTCGTCGCGTGGGCGGCCGTGTTCACGTTCCACCGCTCGATCCATCTCGCCGTCGTCGTGCTCGGTGTGATCGCGGCTGCCGCGCTCGGCGCTCGCTGGAAACGCAACGTCTTCAGGTCGCGACGCGACCCAAGGACGCGGGGTGGGCCTTCTGTCTGGCTCGGCGGCGTCGTGCTGGGGCTGCTGCTGTGGCACGTCGAGGGCGCAGTCACCGGCGACGGTCTGTTCCACGAGGCGCGCGTGCGGAAGCTCGTCGACCTGGCGAGCCTGCACCTCCGAAGCGTCGACGAGTTCAAGGACGGTGGGCTGCACCCCGGGTACGCATTCCCGCTCTGGCACGGCTTTCTCGCGCTGGTGTCGTGGTTCTCGGGTCTCGACCCCGGCACGGTCGTCCGTCACGAGCCGTCGCTGCTCGTGCCGGTCGCGTGCGTCGTCGCGTGGGAGGCGGGGAGCGCCGTCTTCGGCTCCGGCGCCGCCGGCATCTCGGTGCTCGCGGCACAACTGGCGCTCTTTTGCTTCGCGCCCGGCCACGGCGGCTCCTACGCCACGCTTGCGTTGCCCGGAACGACGGCGCGCCAGCTGCTCGCACCCGCGGCGGTCGCGATGTTCTTCGTGTTCGTCGAGCGCCGGGGACGCGCCGACGCTGCGGCCGTCGCCGTGCTCTTCGGCGCGCTCACGCTCACGCATCCGACGTACTCCCTCTTCCTGCTGATCCCGCTCGTCGCCTTCGCCGTCCTGCGGGCGCGAGAGTGGGGGCGCACCGTGCCCGCGCTGGGCGCCGCGCTCGTGCCGACCGGCCTCGCGCTTCTCTGGTTGAAGCCCATCGCCGACGAGACGCTGTCGCGGAATCCTCACGGAACGGCGCTCGTGAACGCGCTGCAGCAGTACCGCTCCGAGCTCGTCGTCCAGAACGAGCACCACTACCGTCTCGCGGCGGAGGTGGTCGGTCGGAGCGGTGCGGTGGCCGTCGCGGCGCTGGCGCTGCTTCCGGTCACCGCGCTCGGGCTCCGTCGCCGCTGGGCGGCGTTCGCGCTGGGGGGCAGCCTGCTCGTGCTTGCGCTGATGGAGGTGCCGTGGCTGTTCGTCCACTTCTCGAACGCGGTATCGCTGTCGCAGTCTCGGCGCGCCGCCGGATTCGCGCCGTTGCCGTTCGCGCTGGCCGGCGCGGCCGCGCTGCTCGCCAGGCGGTTCCTGGTCTTGCCCGCCGCGCTCGTCGCGGGGATCGTGCTGCAGCGGCTGTGGCCCGGGGACTTCGCATACGGCCTGAGACACGGCGGGCCCGCGGTCGTGACCTGGATCGCGCTCATCGGCGGCGCTGCGGCGTCGGCCGTGGTGGCGATCGTGCGTCCACGCGAGGTTCGTGAGCGTCACGTCCTCGCTGCGACGGCCGTCTGCCTCTTCACCGTTCCCGTCGTGATTCACGGGTTCTGGCACTGGAGTCCCCGCACGCCTCGCGACCCCGGTGCGTTGTCGCCGCGTCTCGTTCACAACCTGCGGACGACGGTGCCGAAGGGGGCGATCGTGCTCGCCCCGGCCCAGGTGAGCTACCGCGTGGTCGCGGACGCGCCGCTGTACGTGGTGGCCCTCCCCATCTCGCACGTCGCCAATACGAAGGCGAACATGCCGTATGTGCGGGCGAAGGCCGTCCGGCACTGGGTGCTCACGAACGACCCGGCCGTCGCGCGCCGGTACGGGGCCACGTGGGCGATCCGCGCAGGACGTCTCTATCGTCTTCCGAGGTGAAGCTCCTGATCGTCACGCTCTACTTCCCTCCCGCCGGCGGCGGCGGAGTGCAACGGCCCCTCAAGCTCGCGACGCACCTGCCGGAGATCGGCATCGAGACCCACGTGCTCGCGCCGGACGACCCGAAGTGGATCCACCGTGACGACGAGCTGCAGGCGCCGACGCTCGCCTGGGTGCACCGGGCGCGCTACCTCGGGCCGAAGGGCCG
>Ga0070731_10000964_pt1 | contig 32520 bp, 33 predicted proteins | sample Coa_R1_2_FD_66448 | JGI IMG/M metagenome (GOLD analysis project Ga0070731, IMG submission 66448) | Surface soil microbial communities from Centralia Pennsylvania, which are recovering from an underground coalmine fire - Coalmine... | ecosystem: Environmental > Terrestrial > Soil > Unclassified ... | reverse complement strand
GAGTCCCAAGCCCGAAACCCGCAGGGTCGCCCGCCCTGCATACGAGCAACTGAAAGCTGATATCGCCACGATGAGCATGGTCGCGGTTGGGCGAAAGTACGGGGTCTCCGACAACGCGGTTCGCAAGTGGCTGCGCTGGTACGAGCGCCAAGCCGAACGACAGCAGGACCGCGAGGGCTCCGCGGATGCCCAGGCGGCCTGACCGATCGCCTAGGATCTTCGCGTGGCTGCGCCAGTCGTCGTGATCATGGCCGCGGGCGAGGGGACGCGGATGCGGTCAGATACGCCGAAGCTTCTGCACGAGCTGTGCGGGCGGCCGATGATCGCCTGGACCGTCGCCGCCGCTCAGGAGGCGGGGGCGGCGCGCGTGGTGGTAGTCGAGGGGCCCGGGCGGGAGCTCGAGGGGGTGCTCGACGGGCGGGTTGAATTTGCCGTGCAGGAGCGGCCAATGGGCACTGCGGATGCCGTGCGGGCAGCCGCTCGTGAGCTCGAGGGCGCGAGCACGGCGGTGGTGCTGAACGGTGATCACCCCTTGATCACCTCGGAGACGGTTCGCGCGCTGGCCGAGGCTCACGAGCGCTCGGGGGCGGCGGCCACGATCGCGACAGCGGTCCTGGACGATCCAACCGGCTATGGGCGGGTCATCCGCGCGCCCGACGGCACGGTCGAACGCGTGGCCGAGACCAAGGCTGACGGCGACGCCACCGAGCTCGAGCTGCACATCCGTGAGGTCAACACCGGCTTCTACGCCTTCGAGGTGGGCGAGCTCCTCTCAGCGCTCGAGCGGGTGCAGAGCAACAATGCCCAGGGCGAGCTCTACCTCCCAGATGTCCTGCCCATCCTGCGCGGCGACGAGCGTACGGTCCAGGCCTACGAGATCTCCGATACGGGGTCGATGCTTGGGGTCAACGACCGGGCCGCGCTGGCTCGAGTCAGGGCCATCGCCCAGCAGCGGATTCACGAACGGCTCATGCGCGAGGGCGCCACGATCGTCAACCCGGCCGCCACCGTGATCGACTTCGACGTGCAGGTCGGCCGGGACTCCGTGATCGCGCCCTTCACGAGCCTTCACGGGGCAACTCGAATCGGCGCGAAGAGCACGATCGGCCCTGGCAGCACGCTGATCGACGCCACCGTGGGCGACGGCTCGAGCGTGATCCACTCCTACGTGAAGGGGGCGGAGATCGGCGACCAGGTGACCGTCGGGCCGTTCGCCTACCTGCGGCCGGGCACGGTCCTACGTGACCGTTCCAAGGCGGGGACATTCGTCGAAATCAAGAACTCGGAGGTCGGCGCCGGGAGCAAGGTCCCCCATCTGAGCTACATCGGCGATGCCGACATCGGGGAGGGAACCAATCTCGGGGCCGCGACCATCACCGCCAACTACGACGGCCACCGAAAGCATCGGACGACGATCGGCGACGGGGTCAAGACCTCGGTCGATACGACCCTCGTGGCCCCGGTCACGGTCGGCGATGAGGCCTACACCGCGGCGGGGTCGGTGATTACCAAGGACGTGCCCGCCGGGGCGCTCGGCGTTGCGCGGGCTCGCCAGCAGAACATCGAGGGCTACACCGAGCGTCGCAAAGAGCGGGAAGGGCGCTCGGCGCGCGACGCGTCCGCGTCCGAGGAGGAACAATCTCGTCAACCCTCGGACCTAAACTCGGAGCGAGCATGAGCTTGCTTATGCCGGAGCCCACCACGCCGAACGCGCTTCAGGTCGAGTACAGCAAACGTCTGATGATCGTCTCCGGGCGGGCGAACCCCGGGCTGGCGGCCCGGATCGCGTCCAAGCTTGGGGTCGAGCTCGGCGGGATGACCCTCAAGACCTTCGCCAACGGGGAGGTCTATTGCCGCTACCAGGAGTCGGTGCGGGGGGCGGACGTGTTCATCGTCCAGCCGACGTGCGGCAACACCGACACCGGGCTCAGTGCGAACGATGCGCTGATGGAGCTGCTGGTGATGATCGACGCCGCGGTGGGCGGGTCGGCGCACCGGGTTATCGCTGTGGCGCCGTGGTACGGGTACTCGCGCCAGGACAAGAAATCGGCCCCTCGGGAGCCGATCAGCGCTCGCCTGGTGGCGCGGATGCTCGAGGCGGCGGGGATCGATCGCATCGTGACCATGGACCTTCACTCGGGCCAGGCCCAGGGCTTCTTCCAGAAGCCGTGCGACCACATGACCGCGATGTTCATGCTCACGCAGTACTTCGCGGACCTCAACCTCCAGGACCTGGTGATCGTCGCTCCGGACGCGGGCCGGGTGAAGCTGAACAAGCGGTTCGCGTCGAAGCTCGGCGCCGACCTGGCGATCCTCAACAAGGACCGGCCTGACCAGCAGGTGGCCGAGATCAGCTACGTGATCGGCGATGTCGCCGGCAAGACCGCAGTGCTGGTCGACGACATCATCGACACCGCCGGCACCCTGAAGGCGGCCGCGCGCGCGGTTCACGACGCCGGTGCCAAGCGGGTCTACGCGGCGGCCACCCACGGGGTGTTCTCTGGAAACGCCTGGGAGAACCTGGCCGCGGCGGACCTCGAGCAGATCGTCGTCACCGACACGATCCCCCTCCCGCCGGGCGCGCCGGACAACGTCCGCGTCCTCTCCTGCGCGGACCTGCTCACGAGCTCGATCCGTCAGATCTTCACCGACGGCTCGGTGAGCGACGTGTTCGGCGGCGAGAACCAGCTGTTCTGAGCGGCGACCGGCTGCCGCACGTCAGATCGCGGTAGCTACCGGGCGACGATCCCGGAGGACGCTCGGGGGGAAAAGGGAAGCCCCGCCTGGGGTGTCGGCGGGGCTTCGCGCGTCGACTTCCTGTCGGCGCCCTGGATACCGGAGGACTACCCCTCCTGGAGGCGCCGCAACGCATCGGGGTCGTACGTCATGCCGCTCGGAAGGCACGGCGCGGTGCCTGCACGGGTCCGGCGACCTCGGCTCGCTGTCGAGGCAACGGCGATGTCGGCCTGCGAGGGCTCTATACGATCGGCGGTCGTGAGTGCGTCACGCGGTACGCAGGCGGCCAGGCTGATGGAACTGCTGGGCTTGAGCGAGGACGAGCTCTGCACCGTGCTCGATACCGACCCGCTCACCCTGCTGTCCGGGCAGCTGGACGACCGGGGCCAGCTGCCGATCCTGCTCGACCTCGTCGAGGAGGCAGCCGCGCAATCGGGGGATGGAGTTCTCAGGCGCTGGCTCCGGGCCACCGGCCCCGCCGGACGCCCTGTCGATGCGCTCTTGCGGCGTGATTTCGCGGCCTTTGAGGACGCGCTGGGCGAGCTGGGGGAGCGCGGGTTCATCCTCCGTGGTGGAGGCTGAGCGCGGGCCGGTGAGTGATGGCTGGTGGACTCGCCGGGTGAGCCAACCATGAGCCAAGCGCAGAGCGCGCCCCTCCGCCATCAGCTCCGTACGCGCTATGCCGAGTGCGACCTTCAGGGCGTCGTCTTCAACTCCCATTACCTCGTCTACTTCGACGCCAGTCTGGCCGAGATGTGGCGGCGGGCCTTCGGCGGCTACCGGACTGTCCTCGACCGCGGCCTCGACGTCGTCGTCGCGGAGGTCGGGCTCCAATTCCGCGCTCCCGCCCGCTTCGATGAGCTGCTGACACTCGAGATGACGCTGACCCGGCTCGGCCAGACGAGCATCACCAGCGCCCACCGGATCACTCGGGACGAGGAGCTGATCGTCGAGGGGACGATGCGCCACGTGCTGGTCGACCTGGAGACCCTCACGAAGACTCCGATCCCGGACTGGATGCGGGAGGGGTTGGCGGTCTGGACGACGGCGCCTGGGTAGCCGCCCGCGGAGCGGGTGCGCGCCCTAGGACTTCTCCTTCTTCTCCGCCGGCTTCCCCGGCCAGATCCCCGTCAGATGGTGGAAGGCCTGGGCGGCGATCCGGTCGGCGGCGGCGGCCACGCCGGCCATCGTCGCGGCCTCGAGGGCGGCGGCGCCGACCACCTTGGACATTCCGGCCTCAGGCGCGGTCGGGTCCGGTGGATCCCTGCGGTCCACGCGTGCCCACAGGGTCTTGAACAGCCCCCGGCCCACACGGGCCGCGATCATGCCGGCGATCAGGCCGAAGGGCTTATACAGCAGCTTCATTCAGGAGCAGGCTATCCGGCTGGCCTGATGATCTATCCAGCTACAGGCGCAAAAAGCCGATTCTTGGGGTAATTACTTAATCCCACCCGCAAGACGCAAGGCAGGACCGTGCAAGGAGAGGAACCGTTCGCCAACGAGAATGCAGCTGAGGAGCTGCTCCGGCGGGCGCTGCTCGATGAATCGGCGGCGGTGGCGGTGTCGCTGCGCGTGGGCGGCCTGCCGGTCAGCGATGCGGTCACCGTGATCTTCCACGGCCGACGGGACCTGGGCACGCTTCAGACCTATGTCACCTGCGGGAGCCTGAGTGCCGGCACCACGGTCTCGGCCAGCGAGCTCCTGCGGGTTCCCTGTGACCTCGATCTGGCCGACGCCGAGGACCGGGCCGAGGCCGAGGCGCTCTACCTCGAGCAGGCGACCGCCCTGCGCGACGCGCTGGTCGGGGCCGACGTCGTACTCGACGTCTGGCGTGACCCGCTGATGGACGTGCTGGGGGCTGAGATCGAGGTCGACCGCTCGGTGGAGCTCGGAGTCCGGCTGCCGGCGCCGCGCCTGCTTCCCACCGCGCTCGTGGCGCGGGACTCCCACATCGTCGTCACCCCGGTGTGCAGCGCCCGCACGCTCGCCGAGGGCAAGCCGCCGGTGGGCATCGCCTGCGCCCAGCAGGACGTGACGCGGGTCTATCCCCTGGCCGACGATCCGGCCCGGTGCGTGCAGGACTTCCTCGAGATGGCCGCCGAGCACGCTCGCGCGCTGGCCGAGCGGCTCGACCACCAGGAAGCCTCGGTCGAGCGCTTCCTCGAGCTTCAGTAGCGCCGCCGGGCGGCGGTCCCCCGCGGACGTCTAGCCTGGCCGCACCCTTGCGGCGGCTCACCCTGATCGCGCTGATTGCCATCGGCCTCATCGCCTTCCTGGCCATCAGTGCGCTGCTCGCGCGGGTGCTGAGCCTCGACGGAGCCGAGCGCGCCGCGATCACCACGCTCGTCCAGGCCGAAGCCCGGGGGAACGCCGCCGCGATGGTCGCGCTGATCCACGGTTGCGGCCAGAGCCCGGGCTGCCGGCAACGCGCGGCTCAGGACGCCGCCGAGCTCCGGCGCCCCGGCGCGGTCAAGATCCTGACCCTCGGCCCCTCAGCCGGCTTCTCGCTCGGCTCGACCGTGGGAACCGCTCGGGTGGCGTGGAGGGTGGGAGGCGCGCTCCCGATCGTTCAGTGCGTTCGGGTCCGCCGGGAGGGCAACGTGCTCACGGGCCTGCGCATTCAGCTGCTCGAGATCAGCCTGAAGATCAAGGGCAGCGCCGCCTGCCCGGCCCGTTACTGATCTGGCGATCGTGCTCGGCGGCTGACTTACGGGAGAATGATCGCGCACGTCGGCAACGCCAGCGCGGAGTCGGACATATGGGGGTATGAGGAGACGAGGTCAGCAGGTACGCGCGGGCGGGGATCGCGCCGAGCTCCGCTTGGAGCGTCTCTATGCCGAGCATGGCCGGGCGGTGCTGGCCTACGCCGTTCGGCGCTGCACGGACGCCCATGACGCTGCGGACATCGTCGCGGAGACATTTCTCGTGGCCTGGCGTCGACTGGATGACGTGCCGGCCGATGAGGGAGCCCGGCTGTGGTTGTACGCCGTGGCCCGCAATGTCCTGTCCAACCATCACCGATCCGAGCGCCGGCGCGAGCGACTGGCTGAGCGCCTGCGCCGCGAGCTGACGCTCGCGCTCGACGATCTGGTCGAGCCGGGGTCCGGCAGCGGCGCCGTCGCGGCGGCGCTCGCCAGTCTCGGGGCCGAGGACCGGGAGATCCTCCGCCTAACCGGTTGGGAGGGGCTCACCCCGCGTCAGATCGCCGTCGTGCTCGGGATCACCGCGGTGGCCGCGCGGAGCCGGCTGCACCGGGCGCGGGCCCGATTTCGCGCCGTTCTCGACGGGGCGTCTGAGCCCGACGGCGCTGAGACTCTGCGGCTTCAGGAGGCCCGATGACCTACATCGACATCGACACAGCGCTCGCCGTTGCCAATCCTCTGACCGAGCGTACGGCCGCGGCGCTGCCATTGCATGAGGCAGAGCGCGAACTGATGCAGACGATCATCTCGATTCAGGTTCGTCCGCGAGTGAGGCGACCGAGCGTGGCAGCCAGGCGCCGGCGACGCGCGGGGCTGGTGCTCGCGATCACAGTCGGGGTCGCTGCGCTGCTCATGCTGCTTCCCTCCGCCGATCGCAGCGGCGGTCCAGCGCCCGCGTTCGCGGCATCGCTCGTCCGCTTCGCCAACGCCTCACCGCTCGTCCTACTCCAGCTCCCGGGGTGGCACGTCGTCTACGCCAACGAGGAAGCGGGCGGGTTCGGGGAGATGCATTTCGTTCGCGGCCCGGCCGATGCCGAAGGTAACCCGCGCGGGGCCGACTTCTCCCGACAGGCGTCGCTCGCCGGGCGCGAGGCGTCGCTGACGTGGATGCCCCTGAGGACACGCGGAGCGAAGCTCATGCTTGGCGGTCATCAGAACGCGCCGACCGGTCTGGGCGTGGTTGCCCATCGCTTCGTCTTCGAGGGCGGCTCCCCGAGGGCGTTTGACATCACCGCACTCTTTGTCGACCGCGGGCGCGTCCTGAGCTTCCGGGCCACGGTGACGAGCATGGCGATGTTCCGCTCAGAGCTCGAGGCACTGACCGCCGTCGATACGACGACGTGGCTCCGGGCGATGCCGCCGAGCGTGGTGAACGCTGCCGACAGCGGCGAGGTGGTCCGGCTGATGCTGAAGGACATCCCTCTGCCGCCGGGCTTCGACGCGGCCCGGATCAGGGGCGTTCGGCTCGTACACGACCGTTACCAGCTCGGCGCCGCTGTCACCGGGACCGTCGCGTGCATGTGGATCGGCGATTGGAACCGGGGACGCCGCACAGGCGACACGGCACTGGTCAGGCGAGCCATCGCCGCTATGGCGACCGCCCCTCGGTGGCCAATTCTGCGCGAGATGGCGCACCAGGGCGCGTGGCCTCAGGTGCTGATCGAGTACGCGAAGGGACTGCCGAGTAACTCGATCCAGCTGGACAGTCGGGAGCCGATCATGTCCAGCGGCGTCGACTCGGCCCTGGGATGCAGCGCCGAATGGGGAGTCAACCTGAACACGGGCCGCCAGGCGTCCGGCGCGCTGAGGACGCGCCGGCTCGTGCCCGCGCCGTAGGCAGCTACTGCCGGACCGGCTCGCGGGTCGGCTCGCGCGCCGGACGCCGTTCGCGGCGTGGGAGCCGCTCACCCAACCGGCGGTGGTCACGCAGACGAATCGCAGCAGGTTCGGCGTCGGGGAGGGGCAGCCCGCCCGTCGGCCGCTCCGACGGCGCCGGCGGCCTTGGCGGTCCGTGCCCCCAGCCATCGTCGGAATCGCGGTCGCTGCGCGGCGGCAGGCCAGGTTCGTTTCGCAGCGCAGGCAAGATCAGAGCCGCCGCGCACACCAACCCCAGGAGGTGCATCCCGGCGACCATGAGCATCAGCTCGACGTCGCCTGACATAGGTAAAGGCTACCGCGCCGTCCGCGTGGTGAAAACCGCCTCGCTACCATCCTGACGCCCATGGCGAGCACGCAAGGAACAGCCCTGTCGGTCGAGGTCCGGGAACCCGCCGGGTCGCGCGCGGCGCGACGGCTGCGACGCACCGGACAGGTACCCGGGGTGGTCTACGGCGGCGGCGAGGATCCCATCTCGTTCGCGGTTGACGCCCGCCTGCTCCGCCAGACGCTGGCCCATGCCGGAGCCGTGATCGATCTGAGCATCGACGGCAGCACGACGCCGGTCGTGCTGAAGGACCTGGTACGTCATCCGGTGACCGGCGACACGGTGCACGTCGATCTCCTCCGAGTCCGGCTTGACCAGACGATTCAGACGAGTGTCGTGGTCGAGTTGGTCGGGGCCGATGACGCTCCCGGGGTGAAGGAGGGCGGTGTGCTCGAGCAGGTGACCCGTGAGGTGACGATCGAGGCCCTCCCCAACGACATTCCGGACTCGATCGCCCACGACGTTTCGGCCGCCCAGATCGGCGACACGATCACCCTGGCCGCTCTAACCATGCCGTCGGGCGTGGCGCTGATCGACGATCCTGAGACCACGCTGGCCTCGCTGACCCCGCCGCGCCTCCAGGTCGAGGAGGAGCCCGAGATCGAGGCCGAGACCGAGCTGGTCGGCGAGGGCGAGACGGCGGAGGAGGCCGCTCAGGCCGCCGAGGCGGAGGCCGAGCAGGCTCCCGCCGACGGCGAGGGCGACTCCGGCGGCGAGTAGCGCCGCGCCGAGGATCAGCTCGTGCGGCTGCCGGGTCGCGCCGGGCCCGTGGACTGGCTGATCGTCGGTCTGGGCAACCCCGGGTCGGAGTACAGGGGGACGCGCCACAACATCGGCTTCGAGGTCGCTGACGAGCTGGCTCGCCGCTGGGGGCTCGCCAAGCCGAAGTCGAAGTACCGAGGGCTCCTGACCGAGGGCCGAACCGGCCCCGGCGGCCCACGCGTGGCCATCCTCGAGCCCCAGACCTACATGAACGATGCGGGCAGGTCGGTCGCGCCCGCTCGCGGAGCGCTCAAGGTGGACTTGGACCACGTCCTCGTCATCCACGACGAGATCGACCTCCCGTTCGGCGAGATCCGCACCCGTCTCGGCGGCGGGCTGGCCGGACACAACGGGCTGAAGTCGCTGCGCCAGGGGCTCGGCTCGGCCGATTTCATGCGCGTGCGGACCGGCGTGGGCAGGCCTCCGACAACCGACCCGGACCGGGTCGCAGCGTACGTTCTCGGCCGCTTCGGCGAACCCCGGGAGGAGGTCCAGCAGCTGGTCACGCACGCCGCTGACGCGGCGGAGCGCCTCGTCCTCGGGGACCCGCCACCGACCTAGACTGAATCGTCGGATGCTGCGCACGCTTCTCACGCACGCCGACGAAGATCCCCAGACCGACGCGCTGGCTCGGGAGGGCGGCCGCGCCTTCGTCTCGGCCTCGCTGCGGGCATACCTGATCGCGGCGCTCTTGGAGCGCGATCCCGACCGCCCGGCGATCGTGGTGGCAGGCGACGACCGCGCCGCGCGTGATCTCGCGGGAGGGCTCCGGGCCTGGCTCGAGCCGCGGACCGTCCGCTACTACCCGAGCCGCGGCGTCAGCTTCGAGTCGCACCTGGCCCCGCCGCCCCACCTGACCGGCCTGAGGATCGCCGCCCTGGACGCGCTCAGCGAGGCAGCGCCCGTGGTCGTGGTGAGCGCGATCGCCCTGTCTGAGAAGGTGCCCGACCCCGCGCTCAGGCCCCACGGGTTCGTCCTGCGCCACGGCGACCTGATCGATCTCGAGGACGTCGCCCGCGATCTCGTAGGCGCCGGGTACGAGCGGGTCGACCAGGTCGAGGACCGCGGGCAGTTCGCGATTCGGGGCGGTCTCCTCGACGTCTTCCCGGCCACCGAGGACCGCGCGGTCCGGGCCGAGCTGTTCGGGGATGAGATCGAGTCACTGCGCTGGTTCTCGACCTTCACCCAGCGCTCGCTGGGCGATGCCGAGCTCGTGGAGGTGGCGCCGGCGGCCGAGCTCGCGGAGGAGCACCGCGAGCTGGCGGAGATCGCGGCGCTCGAGGCGCCGGAGGACCGCCCGGACATCGCCGAGCTCCTCCCGGTGAACCGGTTCCATCCGTTTCTCGAGCTCGTGCCAGCTGAGGCGAGCATCCTGATCGCCGCCGAGGAGGACGTGGCGCCCGCGCTGGCCGACCACTGGCAGGACGTGACCGTCGCCTTCCACGATCAGGACCCTCACCACGTTTACTGCGATCCGCTCCAGATCGATTCCTCGCTGACCGAGCGGGCGCGAATCAGCCTCTCGAGCATCGACCAGGACCAGCGCTTCAGCTTCCGCGCGCAGGCGGCCGACGTCCAGGCCCGCGGGATAAGAGAGGCCGAGCCCGAGCTCGAGAAGCTGGCGCGCTCGGGCTACCAGACGGTGGTCGCCTTCGCCCGCCGCGGGGAGGGCGAGCGCTTCGCGTACAACCTGGGGCGGCTGAAGGTCGACTGGCTGGACGGACAGCCGACGGCCTCCGGGGGCGGCCGGATCACGCTCACCCAGGCCCGGCTCCAGAACGGCTTTGTGGCGCCACAATTCCACCTGGCGGTGATCCCGGAGCACCGGCTTCTGCATCGCCGCCGCCCCGCCCCGGCGCGACCCGAGCGGCGGCGCGGTGTGCTCCGAAGCTTCGCCGAGCTCCGGACGGGCGACATAGTCGTTCACGAGGACCACGGCGTCGCGCGCTTCGCCGGCTTCGACACCAAGACGATCGCCGGCGTCACGCGGGACTACCTGTACCTCGAGTACGCCGGCTCGGACCGCGTGTTCGTCCCCGTCGACCAGCTGGCCAAGATCAGCCGCTACGTCGGCGCGGGGGGCGAGCACCCTGCGCTCTCGAAGCTGGGTGGGTCACGCTGGGACACGATGAAGGCCCGCGCCCGGCGCGCGGCCCAGGAGCTGGCGGGCGAGCTCCTCAACCTGTACGCCGAGCGTAAGCGCCGTGAGGGCCACGCCTTTCCGCCCGACACCGACTGGCAGCGTGAGTTCGAGGACGCGTTCCCGTACAACGAGACCCCCGACCAGCGCGACGCGATCGACCTCGTCAAGGCGGACATGGAGGCCGGCCGGCCGATGGACCGGTTGATCTGCGGCGACGTCGGTTACGGCAAGACCGAGGTGGCGCTCCGGGCGGCGTTCAAATGCGTACAGGACGGCAAGCAGGTAATGGTGCTGGCGCCTACGACGATCCTGGCCCAGCAGCACCACGGGACGTTCACCGAGCGGTTGAAGGACTATCCGGTGACGATCGAGCACGTCTCCCGCTTCCGCTCGGGGGCCGAGCAGCGCGAGGCGGTGAGCCGGTTCTCGGCTGGCGAGGTGGACATCCTGATCGGCACCCACCGGCTGCTCTCCCGCGATGTGCGCCCGCGTGATCTCGGCCTCCTCGTCGTCGATGAGGAGCAGCGCTTCGGGGTCAAGCAGAAGGAGCTCCTGCGCCAGCTCAAGCTCCGCGTCGATGTGATCGCGATGAGCGCCACGCCGATTCCGCGCACGCTCCAGATGTCGCTGGCCGGGGTCAGGGACATCAGCGTGATCGAGACTCCGCCTGAGGGCCGGCGCCCGATCAAGACCTACGTCGGCGAGTACGACGAGCCGCTGGTCAAGCAGGCACTCGAGCGTGAGCACGCCCGCCACGGCCAGGCCTTCTTCCTGCACAACCGGATCGAGACGATCGACGAGACGGCGGAGCGCCTGCGGGCGCTGTGCCCGGAGATGCGTTTCGAGGTCGCCCACGGGCAGATGGACGAGAAGATTCTCGAGCAGCGCATGCTCTCGTTCCTGCGCGGCGAGGCCGATGTGCTGGTCTCGACGAGCATCATCGAGTCGGGGATCGATATTCCGCAGGCCAACACGCTGATCGTCGAACGGGCCGACACGTTCGGGCTGGCCCAGCTCTACCAGATCCGCGGTCGCGTGGGCCGGAGCCGGGAGCGCGCCTACGCCTATCTGCTCTACCCGAGCGCCGCCGCCCTGACCGGCGAGGCAGCCCAGCGCCTGTCCGCGCTGTCGGACTACACCGAGCTCGGTGCCGGGTTCAAGATCGCGATGCGGGATCTGGAGATCCGCGGTGCCGGCAACCTGCTGGGCGACGAGCAATCCGGGCACGTGGCCGCGCTCGGGTTCGAGCTCTACATGCAGATGCTCGACGAGGCGGTGGCCGCGGCCGCCGACGGCGCGGCGCCCGAGGAGGAGTGGGAGCCGGTCCGGCTCGACGTGAACGTCGACGCCTACGTTCCCGCCGACTACATCCCCTACGAGCAGGCGAAGATCGATGTTCACCGGCGGATCGCCGCCGCGCGCGAGGTCGCCGACCTGGTTCTCCTGCGCGAGGAGCTCGAGGATCGCTTCGGACCGCCGCCACAGCCGCTGCTCAACCTGATCGCGCTCCAGCAGGCGCGAATCAAGCTCGGACAGGTGGGGGCGCGGGCGGTCAGCTTCCGCGGGGGACGCCTCGCCGTGACCCCGATCGAGCTCGACTCCGTACGGGCCAAGCGGGTGCGCCAGGAGATCCCCGAGGCACTCTACGAATCAGGCAAATCCCAGCTCTCGCTGCGCGTGCCGGATGATCCCGCGAAGCGCTTTCCCGCCGTGGTCAGGGCCGCCGACGTGCTGCTGGCGGTGACGCGCGAGGCGACCGAGGAGGCGGCCACGGCGGCTTGAAGCGGCCGGCTCCGCAACGCCTGAGCCGAGGCATCCGCAAAGCCTGAGCGGGCCATGTCCGAGCGAACCCGACCTTCTTAGGTCCGCTCGCTACCATCGACCGCTCGGATGAGGAAGGTATCCAGGAGGCTCACGGCGCTCGGCGCCTTTTTTGTGCTCGCGGTCGGACTGGCCGCGTGCGGCTCGGGCGTGCCCGGCAATTCCGTGGCCGACGTGGCTGGTAACCCGATAAGCACCCAGGCCTTCAACCACTGGATGTTCGTCGCCGCCAAGAGCCAGTCGGCGCAGAATCCCACCGCGCCGGTAATCGTGCCCAACGACCCGCCTCAGTTCGACCACTGCGTCGCTCAGGTGCGCCGGCAGATCCCGGCGTTGGCCAAGACGGCGACCAAGCAGCTGCGATCCGACTGCAAGCAGCTCTTCACCTCGCTCTCGAGCCAGGTCATGGACTTCCTGATCAAGGGCTACTGGTACCAGGCGGAGGCCGCTCGCGACCACATCAAGGTGACCAACGCCCAGGTCGAGAGGGCGTTCAACAAGGCCAAGCAACAGCAGTTCCCGAACGGCGCCGGGTTCCAGACCTTCCTCACCCAGACGGGACAGACGCTCAACGACATCCTGTTCCGCTTCCGGATCAATCAGATCTACCAGAAGCTCCTGGCCCGCCACACCCACTCCGTCACCGCCGCGGCGATCCAGGCCTACTACAAGAACCACCAGTCGCAGTTCGGGACACCGGAGACCCGAGACATCCGGATCGTCCTGGCCAAGACGAGCGCCCGGGCCAATGCGGCCAAGAAGGCCCTCCAGTCAGGCAAGAGCTGGAACACGGTGGTCAACAAGTACTCGATCGATCCGACCTCGAAGAAGACGGGCGGCCTGCTCGTCGGCGTGGTCAGGGGTCAGCAGGACGCGGCGCTGGACAAGGCGGCCTTCGCGGCGCCGTTGAATCAGCTGATCGGTCCGGTCCGCGGACAGTTCGGCTACTACGTCTTCGAGGTGACGAAGATCACGCAGTCGACCCAGCAATCACTGGCTCAGGCGACTCCGCTGATCCGCCAGACCCTGGTTGGTCAGCAGCAGACCAACGCCCAGAACGCGATCACCGCCACCGCGCGTAAGCACTGGCTGAGCCAGACCAAATGCCGCGCCGAGTACGCGATGAACGACTGCAGCGGGTACACGGCGCCGAAGGCGCCGACCGGTGCCACCAGGTGACGAGCGGTCACCACCGGGTGAGGACGTCCGCGAGCCCGGCTTCGGGCGGGTGAGCACAGAGGGACCGGCGGCCGAGGCGCTCACGCGACTCGATGCCGTCGCGCACCGGCTTCGCGCCGAGTGCCCATGGGACCGCGAGCAGGACGAGCGCTCGATCGTCCCCCATACGGTCGAGGAGGCATATGAGCTTGCCGACGCCGCCCACCGCGGGGACGACGGCAAGCTGCTCGACGAGCTGGGCGACGTCCTGTTTCAGGTCTATTTCCTGGCCCTGCTGCTCGAGGAGCGCGGGGCCGGTGACCTGGCCCAGGTCGCCGAGCACTGCACCGAGAAGCTGATCCGCCGCCACCCGCACGTGTTCGGCGAGGCGGAGGCCTCGACCGCCGCGGAGGTCCTGCGCAACTGGGATCAGATCAAGTCCGCTGAGCCCGGCCGGGAGCCCGGGCTGTTCGGTGAGGTGCCGGAGAACCTGCCCGCGCCCCTGTACGCCCGCAAGGTTCAGCGCCGCGCGGCCGCGAGCGGTTTCGACTTCACCGAGGTGGGCGAGGTTGTCGAGGCGGCGCGCGAGGAGCTCGGCGAGCTCGAGTCCGTGAGCACTCGGGAGGAGCGCTTCCACGAGGTGGGGGACCTGCTGTTCGCGGTCGTCAACATCGCGCGCAAACTGCGGGTCGACCCCGAGCTCTCGCTGCGTGCCGCCGCTGACAGGTTCCGTGACCGCGTGAGCGCCGGGTCCGAGCTGGCGGCATCGGACGGGCGAAGCTGGAACGATCTGCGCCCGGATGAGCAGCTCAGCTACTACGCCCGCGTCCGCCTAGGCGGAGAAGGGCCACATCGGGGATGAGTCAGATCGAGCACGTGCACGCCCGGCAGATCCTGGACAGCCGGGGCAACCCGACCGTCGAGGTAGAGCTGAGCCTCCGCTCCGGCGCCTGGGGTCGGGCCGCGGTGCCTTCCGGCGCCTCGACGGGGGAGTTCGAGGCGACCGAGCTGCGCGACAACGGACCCGAGTGGAACGGCAAGGGCGTCAGCCAGGCGGTGGCCAACGTCAACGGCGAGATCGCCGAGGCGGTCCGCGGGCACGACGCATCCGCACAGGCCGCGCTCGACCGCCTGCTTTCGAACCTCGACGGGACGCCCAACAAGTCCCGTCTCGGCGCCAACGCGATTCTCGCGGTGTCGCTGGCGGCGGCGCACGCGGCGGCGGCCGAGGAGCGCCTGCCGCTGTGGCGCTACCTGGGCGGCGAGACCGCCCACGTGCTTCCAGTCCCGCTCATGAACGTGCTGAACGGCGGCGCCCACGCCGACAACCTGATCGATTTCCAGGAGTTCATGATCGTCCCCGTGGGAGCGGCGAGCTTCGCCGAGGCGCTGCGCATGGGGGACGAGGTGTTCCATCGCCTGAAGGAGACGATCCATGCGCGGGGGATGTCCACCGCAGTGGGCGACGAGGGCGGCTTCGCGCCTGACCTTGACTCCAACGAGCAGGCTCTGGAGCTACTCGTGCAAGGCATCCGCGCGGCCGGCTATGAGCCCGGCGAGCAGGTGGCGATCGCTCTGGATCCGGCGGTCTCCGAGATCCACCACGACGGGTCCTATGTGCTCGAGAGCGAGGGTCGGACGTTGACCTCCGACGAGCTCGCTGGCTACTGGGAGGATCTCTTGGTCCGCTACCCGATCGTCTCGCTCGAGGATGGGATGGACGAGGAGGACTGGGCTGGCTGGGCGAGCCTGACCCAGCGGGTGGGCGACCGGCTCCAGCTCGTGGGTGACGATCTGTTCGTGACCAACACCGAACGGCTGCGGCGCGGCATCGACAGCGGAGTGGCCAACGCGATCCTGATCAAGGTCAACCAGATCGGCACGCTGACCGAGACGCTGGCGGCGATTCGGATGGCGCGGGAGAACGGGTATGCGGCGGTCATGTCGCACCGTTCCGGCGAGACCGAGGATGTGACGATCGCCGACCTCGCGGTGGCCACGGGCTGTGGCCAGATCAAGGCCGGCGCGCCGTCGCGGACCGATCGCGTGGCCAAGTACAACCAGCTCCTGCGGATCGAGGAGGCGCTGGGCGCGGACGCGACGTACCCGGGGCGGAGCGCGTTCAGGGGGTAGAGGGGGCGCCGGCGCGGGGTTGGCGAGCGGCCGGCTCTGTTGTCTGAGCCCACAGCAGGCTCAGAGCGGTCGAACTTTGGCGCCTCCAGTTGACGCATGGTCAACTGGATCGCCATCGTTCAGTCTGACGCACGTCTGCGTGCAGCAGGAAGGAGTCTTTGCGTGTCGAACGAAGCGCCAACGGATGCCGCGCGCAGGGACGACAGCCGCACGGCCGCGCCGCCAGGTGCGGGGATCGGCGGCGCGTGCCGCGGCCAGGGGCCCGCGGGCTCACGGCGCCGCCTCACCTCGCGGGCGACAGCGACCCGCGGCCGCCCGCCGGCCGCTGCGCATCCGCTGGGAGCGGGTAGGGCGGGTGCTGCTCGTGATCGTGCTGGCGGTGGTGGCGGGTCTCTACATCCAGCAGGGGCTGAGGTACTTATCGGCCCGCAGCCAGACCGATCAGCAGAACGCCATCGCGGCGCAGCTGGCGCGGCAGAACGCGAAGCTCACCCGGCAGGCGAAGGCGCTGAACAACCCGGCGGCGATCGTGAAGGCGGCGCGAGCCCTCGGCATGGTCGCGCCGGGGGAGCGGCCGTACGTGGTGACCGGCCTCCCTGGTGGATGACCCGCGCTGGCGGGTGACCGGCCTCCCGGGCGGATGACCCTCCCTAGCGCATGACCTACCACCCAACCTGATTCGCCCACCCCAAGTCGGGCATCCTTGGCGGGATGCGCTTTGATGAGGTATTCGGGCTCTGGCAGGAGGGGGAGGGGCGGCTCGGTGAAGCCGAGCCGAGCGACCGCGCCGCGCTCGACCGCGTCGTGGACGAGCTCGTGGTCGAGCTGAGGCGGCGCCTGGGCGGCCCGTTCACGACCGACGAGCTGGCACGGCTGTACGCCCGCGAGGGCACCGATTGGGCGTTTGCCATCGCCACCCGCGTCGCACCGGCGAACCCCGCGGCGTGGGATATGCCGACCGTCGTGGGGGCCGCGTTCGCGCGCTACGCCCGGGAGGCGGCCGACTACCGGATCAGGCAGGTGGCCGCCGAGGACTGATCAGTCGGCGTCGTTGCCGTTCTCTTCGCCGGCGCGCCGGATCACGATCTGGTCCTCCTCGATCGTGACCTCCACGGGCCGATGCCCGGCCCAGTACTCGGCGTAGACCGGGTCGTCCTGGACCGCGGGGTCAAGCCACAGCCCGTAACCCTCCTCGCCGTGGTCGAAGGTGGCCTCGAGGACCTCCGCCGTCCGTCGCCCCCGTCGGCGGCCGCCGCGCCGGCCCCGCCGGCGCTTGGGCTTCTCCTCGGTGGACTCGTCCTCGTCGTCGTCCGGCTCGTCGCCCGCGGCGCGCGCCTCGGCGGCCTCGAGCTCGGCCGCGATCAGGGCGTCGTCCTCGGCGCGGAGGTCGATCTCGTCGTCGTAGTCGGCAGCCGCCGGGCTGACGCCGTCGCCCACCTGGCCCTCCTCGAGGTCGTGCTCGCGCTTGAAGGTCTGGATCTGCTGCACCGTGACCTCGAGCTGGTGGGCGATCCACGCGTCGGTCCGCCCCTGGCGGACCCAGGCGCGGATCCGGTTGAGCTCGGGACGAAGGGAGCGGCGTGCCATGAGGGCGTGAGACTAATACAGCCGCCCCGGCGAGGCTCCGCGCCACCGCGCTCGGCACCCTCGCGCATAGCGGCGCCCCCAAGCGCCATGGCCTCGCGCACACAGACGTGTGAAAACGGCCGCGAACCAGACCTTTAGCGTTGGGGCCCTGACACTAGGACAGGCGTCCGCTCAGGCCAAATTGAGCATCTGAATCTGTGCCACGATGGCGTCGTGAACAGTGCCCAGAAAAGATTGAGTACGGCGGAACTGAAGCGATATGCTGCGCTCCAGTTGGCCGAGTTGGGCCCAATCGACGCGCTGCCGGGCTGGGTTCATTTGACCTAAGGCAAGCAGGGAGGCGGAATTCCCATGTTGGTACTAACCCGGAAGTCGAACCAGAGCATCATGATCGGCGATGAGATCGAGATCTCAGTGCTGGCGATCATGGGCGAGAAGGTTCGGATCGGAATCCAGGCGCCCCGCGACATCCCTGTCTTCCGCAAGGAGGTCTACCTAGAGATCCAACAGGAGCAGGTCGCCGGGGGCGGCAAGGGCGCGCGTGAAGAGGTAGACGTCGCGCTTCACAGACTCGGGGGCGACAAGACCTGAGCCGCCGCGCCCCGTGCGTCGGCGGGCGCGGCTATCCGAGCAGTGTGTAGAGGGTCTCGAACATCGCGATCGTGACCCCGACCGCGGTCGCGACCAGCGAGAGCACGAGCAACCAGAAGCGCATCGAGCTGCGCTTCTTGGCTCGCTCGCGGCGGCGGATCCGGGTCCGCGCCACGGCGTGGCGAACCTGGAGCTCGGCCCGCGACTGCTCCCGCTCCATGTGCTCGAGGAACTCCTCCTCGATCTGAGCCAGGCTCTGACGCATCCGCATCGCCATCAGCTCGCCACCTTCTGGCCCTGGTAAACGTCGATGAAATGCAGGTAGTTCTCCGCGATCTGCGCCGCCGCAGCCTCGCGCTCGAGACGATCCTCGAGGAAGCCCTTGAGGGCATCCCACCAGATGGAGCGGCCGATGGCGAACCCGACGAAGCCATCGACCGGGGAGGCCGCCTGGAGCCACTGCTCGACCTTCTCGGTCGAGGCGCCGCGTCCCAGGACGACGCAGGCCACGCCTTCTCGGCCTGAGCCTGACCGGGTCTGCTCGGCCAGCATCTCGTCGTCCTCACGCGCGTCGACACCCTCGATCTTCCAGATGTCGACCTCGATCCCAAAGTTCTGGATCAGCTCGATCGCCTCGCGCATCAGCGCCGGGCGTAGCTCGGCGTCGTAGCGGTCGGTGTCGCCCTCGACGCTGGCCAGTTGCCCTTCGGTGGCCGGGACGAGGAGCTCGAAGAGGAACTTCCGGCCGTTGTCGTGCAGCCAATCCGCCAGCCGCTTGAGCTTCTCCAGCTGACGCTGGTTCATCTCGGCGTCACCGTCGGGGTTGAGGCGAACGAGCACCTTGGAGAAGTCCGGGTCGAACTTGTCGATGTGCTCCGGGAACTGATCCCCGTACTCGAAGTCGAACTCGTCCTGGCCAGACTTCTCGACCGGCATGGCCAGCTTCAGGCCATGCTCACGGGCCTGCCGGGGGATGTCAGAGCCGAACTGCTCGTCGACGAGAACGCCCAGGGCGCCCGCCTCGGCGCCGCGCCGGCTGGCCTCGACCATCCCCTCGAAGATCAGCCGCTTGGCGTCGGCGATCGTCTCGGTCTGCTCCGGGGTGGGATCGCCCTCGATCCCGAACATCTTCTTCTGAAACGACCCCCGATGGTCGAAAGCGAGGATGTAGAGCTTGCCGTCGTATCCCAGAGGCATCAGACCTCCTTTGCTCAGAACTGGGCGGTGGCGCCCAGTCTAGGGGGCCGGAGCGCGTTAGGCTGCGACGCCGATGGAGCACGCATTCCACGGGCCCGCCTACACGATCGGGATCGAGGAGGAGTTGATGATCCTCGATGCCGGCTCGCTCGAATTGGTCAACGCGATCGAGACGATGCTCGAGGCCACCGACGCCGGGGAGATCAAGCCCGAGCTGATGGAGTCGGTGCTCGAGATCTCGACCGATCCATGCAAGACGGTGGGGGAGGCCGGCGAGCAGCTGCGCAATCTGCGCCGCCACGTGCGTCAGACCGCGGAGTCCAAGGGGCTCGCCATCGCGGCGGCGGGGACCCATCCCTTCGCTATGTGGGAGGACCAGCGGATCGTCGCCCGGCCGCGCTACCGCGACCTGATCTCCGCCCTTCGCTTCGTGGCCCGGCAGGAGCTCATCTTCGGCGTCCACGTCCACGTCGGCCTCGACGACCCGGACAAGGCGATCCACGTGACCAACGGGATGCGGGTCCACATGCCCATCCTGCTCGGCCTGTCGGCCAATTCCCCCTTCTGGCGGGCTGACGCCACCGGATTGGCCTCGACCCGCACGCCGATCTTTCGCGCCTTCCCGCGGGTGGGGATCCCGCCGACCTACAAGGGCTGGGAGGACTACTCGCGCCGGATCGACTTCATGATCAACGCTCGCGTCATCGAGGACTACACCTACCTGTGGTTCGACGTCCGACCGCATCCGAAGTTCGGGACGGTGGAGATCCGGGTCATGGACTCCCAGACCCGGATCGAGCACACGCTCGGCCTCGCCGCCCTGGTTCAGGGGATGGTCAAGGAGCTGGCCGAGCACTACGAGTCCGGGGACAAGCTGTCCCGCTATCCATACGAGATGCTCGACGAAAACAAGTGGCTGGCTGCCCGCCACGGGCTCGAGGGCGAGCTGGTCGACCTCCCGAGCTTCGAGCGCGTCGGGACCCGGGCGCTGGCCCGCCGGCTGATCGACCGGATGCGCGAGCACTGCCAGGAGCTGGGCTCCGCAGATGAGCTCGAGGCCGTGGAGGACCTGCTCGAGCGAGGCAACGGCGCCGCCCGCCAGGTCGTCGTCTACGAGGCCAACCACGATCTCCGGGAGGTCATGGCGGAGATCGTCGCTGCATCTGCCGTATAGCCAGACCGGCGTCCGGCGCGGCTCGGAGGCGGCTTTACAATCGAATCAGGAATGAGCACCGGTAACCCGGACCTGTTCGTCGTCTGCAGGAGCTGCGGGTCCGAAGTGAGCCCGTACATCACCGAGTGCCCGTATTGCGGCAACCGGCTGCGCAAACGGGCGCCCAAGCTGGATCGCCACGGCCGCCTGGCCGAGAAGCGCCGCCGGCCACCCACGCCCTCGCTCCCGCGGCTGCGCCGGGGCGAGATCCCGGGGATCCGCGCCGAGTCGCGGCCCTACACAACGATCGTCCTGGTCGTGCTCGGGCTGTTCGGGTGCCTGCTCTGGCGCACGAGCCTGTTCAGTCTCGGCCAGGTCATAGTCGACGGTAAGCCCGGGCCGCACTGGTGGCGGCTCATCACCGCGCCCTTCATCTACAACAACGTCGGGTTCACGTTCCTGAGCCTCGGGGCCATCGCCCTCTTCGGATGGCTGCTCGAGCGTCGGCACGGCCCGCTGCCGGTCCTCGCCCTGTTCGCCGTCGGAGCGGTAGGCGGGACGGCCGCGAGCGCCGCGTTCTACAGCCAGCCGTTCGTGCTCGGGGGCAACGGGGCGGCCCTGGCGCTGATCTGCGCCTGGCTCGTGCCTGATCTCATCAGCCTCCGCCGCGGCGAGGAGATCGACGGCGACCTGCTCGGGGCGGTGGTGATCGGGGTCGCGGTCGCGCTCATGCCCGCGGTCGTGGACGGTGCGAGCTGGGTCTCCGACGCCGTCGGCGTGGCGGGCGGCTTTGCCGTCGGGGTCCCGCTGGCACTCAGCCAGAACGCCTGAGGACGCGAGCGAGGCGACGCAGCACCGGCGAGCGCGCGCCGGTGGCCGGATCGGCGCTCGCCCCGTTCAGCTCGGCGCGCATCCGGTGGATCGCCTCGTAGGGCTCGCGGTAGCGCCACTGGCGGACCGATCGGCGGTAGGCGCCCGAGCGCGGGTGGTCACAGAGGATCAGCGCCAGCCCACCCCACACGGCGCCCGCGGCGGCCCCCTCGGCGTACAGGTAGCCGGCGATGAAATCCGGCTCGAAATAGACGACCTTCTCGTAGGCCTCGACGCCGGCGCGCTCGAGGCCGGCCCGGATCTCCGCGTTCATGCTGTCGTGCACCAGGATCACCGAGCGGGCCGTGCACGGGGAGTCGAGCAGGGTGCGGACGTCGCCGATCACCCCGTCGAAGGAGTGGTCACCGTCCACGAGCGCGAAGTCGAGGATCCGCCCGGCAGCGGTGAACTCAGCCAACAGCGGCGGCAGGAGCTCGGCGCTCGGCCCCTCGTGCAGGTGGACGTTCTCCGGGACGTCGGACGCGAGCTCGGCGTGGGAGATGTCGACCGAGTGGACCTCGCCGGCATAGCGCGCGATCCGCGCCAGGGTTCCGCCGGCCGCCGTTCCGATCTCCACCGCCAGCTCCGGACGGAGCTGGGCGAGGATCCCCTCGACCGCCGCCCGCTCGCCGAAGGACATCTGCGTGTTCGCCTCCCGGGTGAGATCGAGCGGCGAATGCTCGAGCGGAGCGGGGCGGTTGTCCGGGGTCGGCGCGTACGGGGCGTTGCGCTCGAATGCGCCCGGCTCGGACCGAGATCCCATCCGCGGCGAGTATATGAGCGCCGATCGCGCGTCAGCTAACGGCGATGGCCCCCGCCGGGCCTTCGACAAGGCGGCCGACCACCTGCCCCGGAATCTCGTCCGCGCGGTCGGGGGGCAGCGCCACGAGCAGCCCGCCTGAGGTCATGGCGTCGCAGACCAGCCAGCGCCGCGCCGCCGGAACCCACGCGGCGAAGCTGGCGAAGCCCTCGGCGTGAGCGCGGTTGCGCCGCGTGCCCCCGGCCACGGCCTTCTCGTCCTCGTCGGCCAGGAGATCCAGCACGCCGTCGATCACCGGCACCGCCTCGGCATCCACCTCGGCGGCCAGCCCGCTCCCGGCGGCGAGCTCCCGCAGGTGCCCGAGGAGCCCAAAGCCGGTGACGTCGGTCATGCCGTGCGCGCCCGCGGCCCGGGCCGCCGCCGCGGCGTCGCGGTTCAGGGTCGTCATCACGGCGACCGCCGCCTCGAGGGGCGCCGCGAGCCCCCGCTTGACCGCGGTCGAGACCGCGCCGACGCCGAGTGGCTTGGTCAGCACCAGCGTGTCGCCGGCCTGGCCGCCTGAGTTCCTGATCACCTCGTCGGGGTGGACCGCGCCGGTCACCGCCATCCCGTACTTGGGCTCGGCATCCTCGATCGAGTGTCCGCCGACGATGGCCACGCCGGCCTCGGCGGCGATCGCGGCTCCCCCGCGCAGGATCTCCACCAGCGGCTCCTCGCCCAGGTTCTCGAGCGAGAAGGCGACCAGGTTGAGCGCGCTGAGCGGCGTCGCGCCCATGGCATAGATGTCGGAAAGCGCGTTGGCGGCGGCGATCCGCCCGAAGTCGAACGGGTCATCGACGATCGGCGTGAAGAAGTCGACCGTCTGGACGATGGCCAGGTCGTCCCGCACCCGATAGACGCCGGCGTCGTCGCTGGTCTGAAAGCCGACGAGGACGTTCGGGTCGCCGACCGCCGGCCCCAGGCGCTCGAGCAGGGGGGCGATTGCTGCGGCGGGGAGCTTGCAGCCACACCCGGCCCCATGGGAGAGGGAGGTCAGTGTCACAGCCACCCACCTATGATCCCACCCGGTTGCCCGACCGCGCCTACACCGATGACGAGCTCGAGGCCGCTGTGGCGGCGATCAGCGACCTGACTCGCCTGCGGGAGGCCCAGGACGTCGTGCTCCGCACCGCGCCCTCGCTCCAGCGCCTGCTGGGCAGCGCGCTGAGCGAGGGGGGATGGTTCGGCCCGGGCCACGACCAGGCCATACGCGAGGCCGCCGGCGCCGAGGACCCCGCCGAGCGCGAGCGCGTGCTCAGGACCCTGGTGGCCGAGGAAACGCGCCTCGGCATGCTTGTCGGCGTGGCCATCGGCTTCGAGCTGGCGCGTGAGCTCGAGCGGGCGCCCGCCGGCTCGCCCACCCCCGACCCCTCAGACAACTAAGGAGACAGATAGACAGATGGACGTGCGCTTCCTTGGCCATGCCTGCTTCGAGCTGGCAGACGGCGACACCCGAGTCCTGATCGACCCCTTCCTGAGCGGGAACCCCAAGGCCGCGGTGACCGCGCAGGACGTCAACCCGACGGCGATTCTGCTCACCCACGGCCACGGCGACCATTACGGCGACACGGTCGACATCGCCAAGCGGACCGGCGCCCCTGTGGTGGCGATCGTCGAGATCGCCAACGAGATCGGCGAGGAGGGCGTCGAGACGCTTGACCCGAACATGGGCGGAACCGTGACCTTCGATTGGGGTTGGGTCAAGCTGGTGCCGGCGTGGCACACCTCGACCACTCCGAAGGGGACCGTCAGCACACCCGCGGGCCTCGTCATCTCGATCGGCGAGCGGGTCGTCTACCACCTGGGCGACACGTGTCTGTTCTCAGATCTCCAGCTCGTGGGCAAGCGCAGCCCGATCGACGTCGCGCTGATGTGCATCGGCGGGCACTACACGATGGACCGCACCGACGCGGTCGACGCGGCGGAGCTGGTCGGCGCCAAGACCGTGATCCCGTGTCACTACAACACCTTCCCGCCAATCGAGACCGACGCCCAGGCGTTCAAGTCCGATGTCGAATCGGCCACGAGCTCGAACGTGGTGATCCTCGAGCCGGGGGAGACGCATTCGGCGTGACCCACGCGATCGTCCTGATCCGCGCCGAGCGCTCGGCACTGGCCACTCTGGGCGGCGAGCTGGCCGACGTCGAGGGCGTGGCCGAGGCCTACTCGGTGACCGGCGACTGGGATTTCGTGGCCATCGTCCGCCTGCGTGACCCCGATCAGCTCGCCGAAGTGGTTACGCGCCGCATCTCCGGGCTCAGTGGCGTCGAGCGGACCCAGACGATGGTGGCCTTCGAGGCCTTCTCACGGCACGACCTCGAGGCGCTGTTCTCGATCGGGCAGTGACAAGCGCCTGGCCGAAGCCCTCGGCCATCGCGTCATAGGTGTACGGGGCGACGGCCGCCCGGGCCGCGGCGCCGAGCCGCTCGGCCAGCCCGCGATCGCCGAGCAGCCGGTCGATCACGGCGGCCAACGCCTCGGCGTCGCCCGCGGGGACGACGAGGCCCGTCTCGCCGTCGCGAACGAGACCCCCGGCCACCGCGCCCACGCCGTCTGAGGCGATCACCGGGCGGCCCTGGTGCATCGACTCGTTGCAGACGAGGCCCCAGGGCTCCCGGAAGCGGGGCGTCGGGACCGAGGCGAGGACGGTCGCCTCGGCGGTGGCGTAGGCGGCGGCCAGCGAGGGTCGCGGAAGCGGCTCGACGAGCCTGACGCCCTTCGTGGCCCGGGCGCGCGCGGCCAGCGGTCCGTCTCCGACCACCACCAGCGTCGCCTCCGCTCTCACGCGCGGCCAGGCCTCGAGGAGGACGGCGACCCCCTTCTCCTCGACCAGGCGCCCGACGTAGAGGACGAGCCGGGCGGAGCCGAGCCCGTGCGCGGAGCGAAACTCCGATTGCTCCTCCGCCCCGACCTCCCGCGCGAACAGCTCAGGCTCGACCGCCTGGGGCGCGATGAACACGTCCTCGTCGTGGCCGCGGATCAAAGCCACAAAGCGCCGGACGTGCTCGCCGTAGGCGACCACCGCGTCGGCGTGCCGATGGATATGGCGCGTCACGGGCAGCGCGGCGGCGTGGGTCAGTGACCACGGCTGGGCCCACACCGATGCCCAGAGAACGAACGGGACCTGCCGCACGCGCGCGCCCGCGTAAGCGGCGGGAAGGATGGCCCCGCCTGCGAACGGCGCGATCACCGCCTCGTAGCACCCCGGGGCGGCGAAGGCGGCCCGGGCGCCGTGAATCCGGCGAGCCGGAAAGGACGCGGTCTCGAGCTGGCGGTCGAGATCGGCAAACCAGCTGGGGACGTAGCGCCCGCCGCCGCCGTAACACAGGACCTCGAGGCCGTGGCTGTGGGCCAATCGCTCATAGAGCGGGACGCGGTACGGCGTCAGGTAGTTGGTGATCAGGGCGATGGCCACGGCGGGCACGTTGGCAGAATCGAGCCGCCGGATGCGCGTCCTCCTGATTCACAACCGCTACCGCTCACTGGGCGGCGAGGAGCGCGCGGTCAGCGACCTGGCGGAGCTCCTCGAACGCCGCGGCCACACGGTCGAGCGCCTCGAGCGCTCGAGCCGGGACGTCGGCCGCGGGCGTGCGGCGCGTTCGCTGCTCACCGGAGGGGCTGACGGGGATGACGTGGGCGTCGCCGTCCGCCGTCTGCGCGCCGACGTGGTCCACGCGCACAACGTCCACCCGATGTTCGGGTGGCGGGCGCTGGCCGCGGCGCGAGCAGCCGGAGCACGCACCGTCCTTCACCTGCACAACTTCCGTCTCTTCTGCTCGATCGCCGTGGCCTACCGCGACGGTGCCCCGTGCCATCGCTGCCAGGGGCGGAACACCTTGCCGGGGCTCCGGCTGCGCTGCCGGGGGTCGTTCACCGAGTCCGCGGTGTACGCGGCGGCGCTCCACCGACAACAGCCGCACCTGCTCGATGAGAGCGACCGCTTCATCACGGTCAGCCGGGCCCATGGCCAGCGGCTGGCTGAGCTCGGGCTCCCGGCGGACAAGGCGGTGACCCTGCCGAACTTCATCCCGGATGCGCAGGTCGCCGAGCGTTCGGGGGCCGGGGAGGGGCAGTTCGCCCTGGTGGCCGGGCGGCTGGTCGAGGAGAAGGGCTACGACACGGCGATCGCTGCCGCCCGGGCGGCTGGCGTCCCGCTCGTGATCGCGGGCAGGGGGCCCGACGAGCCGCGGCTCCGGGAGCTGGCGGCGGGCGCCGAGGTCCGCTTCACCGGGCTCCTCTCGCCGGGCGCATTGGCTGACCTCCGCCGTCAGGCGGCGGTTGTCCTCGTTCCCTCGCGCTGCGAGGAATCAGGGTCCTATGCCGCGCTCGACGCGTTCGCGGCGGGCATACCGGTGCTCGGCTCGACGCGCGGTGGGGTGGGGGAACTGGTCGGCGAGGCAGTCGCGCTCGACCCTGAGAACGCCGCCGCCTGGCGCCAGGCGCTGGAGCGGCTGTGGGCCGATCCGGCACTCCGGGCGCGGCTTGGAGCCGAGGTGCTGGAGCTAGCGCGTGAGCGCTTCGGCGAGGAGCGCTACTACTCGGGATTGATGGAGGTCTACGGAGAGGCCTAGGGCCCCGGGGCGGGCGCCGGCGTCGTCGTGGTCGGCGTCGTGGTCGTGGCGGTGGAGCTCGACGTGGTGGTCGTTGTCGTATCTCCGGAGGTTGAGCCGGACGGCAGTCCGGTGCCGCCGGAGGCCGGACCCGTCGGACCGGTCGGCCCGGTTGTGCCCGTGGAGCTTGACGTCGTCTGCGAGCCGGTTGAGCTGCCCGTGTCGGTGGCGCCGCTATCGGGCGCCGGCTGGGCGCTCGGCGTCGAGAGGACCGTGGCATCCGTCTGCGTGCTCGTGCGGCCGGGCTTCGAGGGCTTGGTCTTGTCGAGCGCGAGCTTCTGCTTGTCGGTCAGGCTCGCGGTGGCGGTGGTCGTGGACGCGGCGGTCACGCCGGTTTTCTCGGGGGTCTTCTTGGTCTTTGTCACGGCGTGATGGTGATCGCGCTTGTGGACCGGCGCGGCCACGTCATGGACCACGCCGATGGCCGGGGCGGGAAGGACCGAGCTGCCTCCGCTGACGTGGCTCGCGGCTGGCGGCGTGGCGGCCAGGTGGCGGTGGGTCGTGACGTGCGTCGCCTCGACGGCGCCGGCGGTGACGAGCGCCGCCGCGGCGAGGCCGGCTGCGGCCTTGGTGGCCACGGCGCCGGCCCCGGCCGAGATCAGGCCGCCCACCGAGGTGAAGGCGGCGGTTCCGCCTGCCGTCCCGGCGGCTGCGGCCATCCCGCCGGCGCCGGCGGCGCCTGCGCCCGCGCCGGTGGCGCCGGTCGCGCTGGCCGCCGTGGCCCCGGCTGCCGTGGCGCCTGACCCGGTTCCCGCCGAATGGCCGATATGGGCGACCAGCAGCTGGCGCAGGAGGGCCAGCGGACCGATCGGCAGCAGGGCCGCGAGGGCCTTGTTGGTCTGCTTGAGCTGGCCCTGGAAGCTCGCGCAGCGCCGGCAGCCGCGGAGGTGGCGGCGGACCAGCGGCGTCGGGCGCTTCTGCAGACCCTCGGCCACCTCGGCGAGCTCGATTCGCACCTCGGCGCATGACAGCTGGCGGGCTTCTGCCGCCTCGGCGAGCGAGATCCGGGCTCGGACGAGCAGCGACTTGACGCCCGGCACCGTCGTGTCCATGGCCTCGGCGATCTGCTCGTAGGACAGCGCGTCCATCTCACGCAGCACGAGCGCCGTCCGCTGCGTCTCCGGGAGACCGTGGATGTCGTCCACGAGGAGCCGGAACCGCTCACGGTCGTGCACCTTGTCGGCGGTGGTGGCGCCGTACTCGGAATAGTGGATGTCCATCGAGTCGACGCCGATGGCCTGGATCCGGCGCAGGTGGTTGAGACTGCGGTTGCGGGCGATCCGGTAGAGCCACGGCCGGACGTTGATCGCGCGCTCATCGGCCAGGATGGCATTGAAGGCGGCCGCGAGGACCTCCTGGAGGACGTCCTCGGCGTCCTCCTTGGATCCCAGAAGGTGACGGCAGAAGGCCAGCAGCCGCGAGTGGTAGCGGGACACCAGCACCTCGTAGGCGGCGTGGTTGCCCCGGCGCATGAGGGCGATCAGCCGCTCGTCGGACTGGAGGCGCAGCAGTGGCGACCGGCCGTGCAGCCCGATCCCAGCTGAGTATCTAAATGCTGAGACTTCCATCCACGGAGAGCCGGAGGATCTTTCTAAGACGCCCTTCGATCCTCGACGACCAGGACACGGTAGCAGCGGTTAAGTTGCGCTCAGGGCGTGATTTTGCGCTCCCAGGCGGCGACTAAGATTTCGCCCACGCCCGGGTAGACAAACTGGCAAAGTCCGCGCGCTTAAAACGCGCTGCTCGAAAGAGCGTTGCGGGTTCGAGTCCCGCCCCGGGTACTGGCGCCGTGTCGGGAGCGCGAGTCGGGGCGCGCCTGAGGGCCGGAGTGGGCCGCGACCGGCGGCTCGAGTGGGCCGCGGCCGACGGGCGCCGGTTGGGGGCCAAAGGCCCGCAAAACAGGGGCCGCGGGGGCGACGGTTCCCTTTTGACAGCGCGAATCACCCCTTGGTACGTTCGCTGGCGGACTCCGTGCAGGGGAGCCAAAAGCTTTGTCCCCTGGAGTCAGTCCCGAGGTGGGAGAGAACGATTGGCTAGGTCGCCGCGGTGCGTAACGGATCAGTGATCGGCCGGATTGCCGCTCTGGCGGCGCTGGTCATCGCGGTTGCCGCGGTGGGCATCATCCTGCTCTCCGGGAGCTCGGGCTACCAGGTGAAGGCGATCTTCGAGAACGCCAGCCAGATCGTGACCGGCGACCAGGTCGAGGTGGCGGGCAATTCGATCGGGAGCGTCTCGAACATCGCGCTCACTCCGGACGGCCGGGCTGAGCTCACGCTCAGCATCAACAACTCGCAGTTCACGCCCCTGCATCGCGGGACCGAGGCGATCATCCGCCAGCCCGGGCTCTCGTCGATCGCTGCCCGCTATGTCGATCTCAACCTGGGCTCGGCCAGCGGCCCGGCGATCCCGTCCGGGGGGACGATCGACCAAACCCAGACCCAGAGCGAGGTCGACCTCGACGAGCTGTTCAACGCGCTGAACGGCCCCACCCGCAAGGGATTGCAGAACGTCTTCCAGGGCTCGGCGGCGTCCTATCAGGGGCGCGGGCAGCAGGCCCAGCTGGCCTGGGAGTACCTGAACCCCCAGATCGCCACCGCGAGCCTGCTCTTCCACGAGCTCAATCGCGACACCTCCAAGTTCACCCGCTTCATCGTCAACTCGAGCAACCTGGTCACCACGCTGGCCCAGCGCCAGGGCGATCTGAGCGGCCTCGTCTCCCACCTCTCGACGACGTTCACCGCGCTCGCGCGCCAGCAGACCGCGCTTGGCCAGTCGGTCCAGCGCCTCCCGCCGTTCATGCGCCTGGCCAACACGACCTTCGTGAACCTGCGCAATTCGCTGGTCGACCTGACCAACCTCATCAACGCCACCAAGACGGTCGCCAACCCGGCGCCGGGCTATCCGCGCGGCAAGCTCTACGCGCTGCTCCAGCAGCTCGAACCGCTGGCCATCCAGTCGGTGCCGACGATCCGTGACCTGGCCAATGTGATCAGCAAGCCGGGCGCCAACAACGACCTGATCGATCTCAACAAGCTGGCTCCCGCCGTCGCCCAGGCGACCGTGGCGGGCGAGTTCGGCGAGCCGATGCTGTTCGCCAACGGAGCCGAGCGCCAGGGTGCCTTCCCGGTCTCAGCCAACGCCCTGCAACAGTCGGCGCCCGAGATGGCCGTCGCCCGGCCGTACGCGGTCGACCTCACCGGCTGGTTCGAGGGCTACTCGCACCCCGGCCTCTACGACGCCAACGGCTCGGTGAGCCGGATCGCGCCGGTCGTCGGCGTGGGCTCGATCCAGAACGGCGTGTTCAACATCATCGGGTCAAACCCGATCACCAACCCGCTCGACAACCTGCTCTTCAACCCGCAGGGCCGGGCAGGGTTCGCCTCGAGCATCTTGACCACCGGTCAGGGCGACCGCTGCCCAGGCTCGATGGAGCGCGGCCCGCAGGATCCGGGGAGCAGCGCCACCAGCGTCGAGTCGGGCTTCCCCTGCAGTCCCAACCAGGTGCCGACCGGGCAATGAGGCGGATCCTGGCTGGCATAGGCGTGGTTCTGGCCGTCGCGGCCTTCCTGTTCGTCGCGCTCGGATCGAAGAGCGTCAACACCGGCGCCACCTACAAGATCCAGCTCGACAACGCGTTCGGGCTCGTCAGCGGATCTGACTTCAAGGTGGCGGGTGTGATCGCGGGCAAGATCACCAACATCGACCTGCCCCAGAACTGCATCAAGGGCAACCCGACCGGGTGCTACGCCCTGATCACGGTGTCGGTCAACCAAAAGGGCTTCGGCCAGTTCCATAGCGACGCCTTCTGCCAGTCCCGTCCCCAGTCGCTGATCGGCGAGTACTTCCTGGATTGCCAGCCCGGCACCCAGGGACCGGTGCTCAAACAGGGGGCGACGATCCCGGTGAGCCACACCCAGTCGACGATCCCGGCTGATCTCGTCCAGAACATCATGCGCCTCCCTTACCGGGAGCGCTTCTCGCTGATCATCAACGAGCTCGGTGCCGCGGTCGCCGGCCGCTCCACGGACCTCCAGTCGGCACTGCGCCGGGCCGACCCGGCGCTGGCGGAGACCGACAACCTCCTGGCGCTGCTCGCGAGCGACAACAAGACGATCCGCGACCTCAACGTCAGCGCCAACAACGTCATCACGGCGCTGGCCCAAAACAACCATCAGGTGCAGCGGTTCATCGTCGAGGCCAACAACACGGCCAGCGAGTCGGCGAGCGCCGCCGCCAACTCGAGCTGCGGCGGCTCAACCCAGGCCAACTGCATCGCCGGGACCTGGAACAAGCTCCCCGGCTTCCTCGAGCAGCTCCGTCCGGCCATGCAGAAGCTCGGCGCCGCGGCCGACGCGCAGGACGTCGTCTTCTCCAACCTGAACGCGGCCTCCTCGAACCTCAACACCTTCTTCCACCGCCTGGTGCCCTTCTCCCAGCAGTCGGCGGTGTCGCTCGGCTGCGGCGAGCAGAACCTTGCCCCGTGCCCCAACGGCGGCTCCTCGCTTGGCACGGTCTCGAAGACGGGCAAACCGGCGGTCATCGACGCTCAGCCGACCGTTCAGGACCTCCTCAACTTCACCGGGCCGACCACCTGTCAGTCCCACGACCAGGCCCTCAACCGCCGCGGCGCCACCACGGGCTTCACCTCGACCTGCCTGGCCGAGCTGGCGCAGAACCTGGCCATCAGCCTGGGATGGCTCGACAGCCGCTCGCACGCCGTCGAGCCGGACCCGCGGAGCCCGGGCGGCGCCGGCTACAGCGGCATCGAGGGGCTGCTCCAGTACGTCTTCAACATCACCAACGCGATCAACACCTTCTCGAGCTACGGGCACGAGCTCGCGGTCGACGCCTTCGCCAATTCGGTCTGCAGCCCGTACGCCGATCCGCAGTCGATCGCCAACAACATCGCCACCTACCAGAAGGGCGGCGGCGACCTCAACTCGTTCAACCCGCAGAACCCGCGCACGTGTTACGCGTTCCTCGGGCCGAACCAGCCCGGCGTCACGACGACCGACCCGAGCAACCCGAGCGCGTGCGTGCCGGATCCGGGCGGCTATCCCGTCCAGGGCTACGGCACCCACTACTACGGCGCACAGACGAACGCCTGCAAGCTCCAGCCGAACCCCGCGGCCAACCTCCCGATCCCGACGGGCGGGGGCACCGGCGGCGGCCCGATACCGCTCCCGCTGTCACGTTCGAAGAACGCCACCACCGGCTCAGGTGGAGGCGGAGGCGGGTCGGGCGGCTCGACAGCGCAGCCCGGCCTCTCCAGCGCGATCGGCCAGATCATCTCCGCGCTCGGCAGCGGCAGCGCCAGCGCGCCCACGAAGTCCGCCGGCACGGCCAGCCCGACGACCACGTCGGCCGGGAGCGCAGGCTCCACGCAATCGAGCTCCAGCGGCAGCTCGCAGGCCCAGCAACTCCTCAACTACCTGCTCTCGCCGTGAGGAAGACCAGCCAGCCCGCGTTCGCCAATCCCGTCCTGATCGGGGCGGTCACCGTGCTGGTGGCGATCGTGGCCGTGTTCCTGGCCTACAACGCCAACAACGGACTGCCGTTCGTCCCCACCCGGGAGCTCAAGGTCGACTTCCCCAACGGCGCGGCGCTGGTCGCGGGCAACGATGTCGAGCAGGGGAGCTTCCGGATCGGCCTCGTCTCCGAGATGCACCCGGTCGAGGGGCCGAACGGGACGATCCTGGCCCAGGCCACGCTCCAGCTCAACCAGAGCGCGGGCAAGGTCCCGATCGACTCGACGGCGATGATCCGGCCCCGGTCAGCCCTCGGGTTGAAGTACATCGACCTCGAGTACGGGCACTCGCACCGCTACTACGCCGATGGCGGGACGATGTCGGCCGCGCACACGACGGTGCCGGTGCAGTTCGACGACATCAATCAGATGTTCGACGCCCGGACGCGGCCGTCGATCCAGCAGAACCTGGCCGGATATGGCGACGCGCTGACCGCCCGGGGCTCCGCTCTCAATGACACGATCGCGAGCCTTCCGGCGCTGTTCGGCCATCTGCGCCCGGTGGCCCAGTACCTGTCTGACCCGCAT
>Ga0070731_10000963_pt1 | contig 32548 bp, 34 predicted proteins | sample Coa_R1_2_FD_66448 | JGI IMG/M metagenome (GOLD analysis project Ga0070731, IMG submission 66448) | Surface soil microbial communities from Centralia Pennsylvania, which are recovering from an underground coalmine fire - Coalmine... | ecosystem: Environmental > Terrestrial > Soil > Unclassified ... | reverse complement strand
AGGGCCGGCGCCTTCATCTCGTCCACCACGATGTCCCCGTCCACCACGATCGGTTCATCGTCGAGATAGAGGCTGCAGCCGCGCATCGGCACATCGACGTGGCATTGGGTGTCGTTGGTGCCGCCGAACTCCTGGTTTGGCCCCGTCGAGAACAGCACGTTGCCGTAGAACGATCTGCCGTGCATGCCGAGGCCGCGCCGGTCGGTCGCGAGGTAGGACCAGCGCGCCTTCTCATTCAGACCCCAGCCGATGTGGGCGATGCCGTAGGCCTTCTCATCCTCGAACGACTCCATGTAATCCCGCATCAGGTCAGCGTCGAACTCGCCGGCGATATCAACGATTCGTCCGCTCTCGATGGTGAGACGGATCGGCGTCTGCACATAGGTCTTAAACGGGTAGATGATGTCCCCCGTGGCGATCACGACCGTCCCGTTGACGCCGTCGTCCGCGCCACCGGTGAACAGGAATCCAGACGGCCAGTGATCCCAGCGCCCGGGCTCGTCGGTGTAGCCGTATTCCGTGATGACGGGGAACACGCCGATGCGGTACCGCACGTCGGTGCCGAACTTATTTGTGAAGCGCAGCTCGCTTGCCTTGCCCAACAGCTCACCGCCGTACTCGACGCGCTCGCGCAGGTTGCGGTTAGGAAAAAGCTGAACGAGGTGCTCGATCGGCTCGATGCACAGGAGGATTCGCGCGCCGGCGTGCTGGATTTCAAGCTGTTCCTTCGAGAAGAGAAGAAACATCGTGTCGATCACGAGGTCCGCCGCCTTGAGCGCCTCGACCGCGGGCCGGTTGTCGCCGAGCGGCGTCGTTCCGACCGTCCAGGAACCCGAGTCCCCGCTCAGACTGTGCGACTCACGCGGGAGGCGAACGTGGAAGGCGGTTGCGCCCATGCTCTCTGCGGCGCTGAGGAAGGCGTCGGCGTAGTCGAGCCGCTCGTCTCCCTGTGTGAGTACGGCGACGACCTCGTTCTCCTTGAGCGCGCAGAGCTCGAGTTCCTTGGCGCAGAGGTCGGTGAAGGAGTTTCCCCCGAGGCTGATCATGAGCGTATCTCCAGGTCGGGTTCTCAGTCGGAATGATTCTTGACGGCCAGCATATTTTGTATATGATCGCTGCGCAAGGTCGATTTCGGCAGCCATCAGCCGCATCGCCTGGTCTGATCGCCGTCGCGTCGGCAACGGAAGTTGGCCCAAGCAAACCTCGGGGGGAGCAGAGTGGAACACCAGGTGCCGGCACACGGACCCTCACCAGTAGGGTCGGAATCGGCGGACGAGATCGGCCGCGTCGAGGCACGAGGTATCGATTACGTCCCTGAGAGCGACAGGCATTCGCATCCGCGGAACCTCGCATGGGCGATGTTCGGGCCGCAGTTCGGCTTCGGAAACATGGTGTTTGGATCGCTCGGCATTGTGTTCGGCCTCAGCTGGTGGAGCACGTTCACCGCGGTTACGGTCGGCGCCCTGCTCGGGTCGCTGATCTTCGCGGGCGTCTCGATCCAGTCACCCAAGACAGGCACCAACAACGCCGTCTCAAGCGGTGCCTTCTTTGGCGTCACCGGCCGCTACCTAGGTTCGTTGATCAGCCTGTTCATCGGCCTGGCATTCTTCGCGATCCTTGTCTGGACGTCCGGGCAGACGATCGTCGACGTCTTTCACCGGATCTTCGGGAGCGGTACCGGCAACGTCGCGCTGTCGATCGCGATGCTCGTGGTTTCGCTGATCTCGTTCGTGCTCGCGATCTACGGGCACGCCACGCTGCTCGCGAGTTTTCGCTTTATCGCGATCGCGAGCGCGGGCGTCTCGCTGTTGGCGGTGCTTGTTCTGTCCAACAAGTTCCATGCGGTTCACGGCGGGAGCTACCTGCTCGGCAAGTACTGGCCGACTTGGGTCCTGACGATGGTGCTGGCGGCGTCGCTGCCCGTCTCATGGGGGCCGTTCATCGGGGACTACGGCCGCTACATACCGTCCAGGGCGAAGGCGAGCACCTGTGCCGCCTGGGCGTTCCTAGGTATCTTCGGAGGCTGCTGGATCGCCGAGATCATCGGCGCTTACGTGACCACCGGATTCAAGGATCCGACCACCGCCTTCGCGACGGGGTTCCCTGCGGAATCGCCGCTTTGGCTGGCAATCCTGCTGATGATCGCGCCTGGCGGTCTCGCCAACATAGAGAGCGCGGCGATGTCCGTGTACAACGCTGCGCTCGACGTGCACGCGGCGTTCTGGCGCCTGACGCGCGCGCAGCTCACGTTCATCATGAGTGCCATTGGGCTTGCTGCCGCTTACATCGCGCTGATTGCGTTCAACGCCATCAATTCGATCGAGGCTTTCGCCACGCTGCTGCTGGTCACGTGCACGCCGTGGATGGTGATCATGACCGTCGGTCACCTGATGCGGCGCGGCCGGTACGAGCCGATGGATTTGCAGGCGTTCGCCGGCCGGGCGGAGAAGGGCGTGTACTGGTTCACCGGAGGCTTCAACATCAAGGCGCTGATCGCCTGGGCGGCGGCGGTTGGCGTGGGGATGTTGTTCACGTCGACCAGCATCATCACCGGCCCGTTGACCAGTCACGTCAGCGGGATCGACCTCAGCTTCACCAGCGCCGCGGTGGTCGGCGGCGTCCTCTACTTCGTGTTGGTCAAGCTCTTCCCCGAACACGGAGTCGCTCCCGCCACGGCGGGGCCTGAAGACATCGCGATCACGAGCCACATCGGCATCGCGGAGTAGGGGCGGGCGACAGGCTGACCGAAGAGCGCACAACGCTCCGCATCGGACTGGCGGTCCCCAGCTCGAACGTAACGATCGAGACCGAGGTGCCGGAGATGCTCGCGCGCCAGGCGCGGGAAACCGGCGCGCGGTTCACGTTCCACTCCAGCCGCGCGGTGCTGCACGAAGTGACCAAGGAATCGCTCGAGCGCATGGTGGCGGAGGGGGACCGCTGCGCCCGGGACCTCGCCGACGCCCGCGTCGACGCGCTCGTCTATGCGTGCCTGATTGCGGTCATGGCGCAGGGGGCCGGCGCGCACGACGCGGTCGAAGCGCAACTCGCCGACACCTCCCGTAAGAACGGCGCGCCGATCCCGGTGATCAGCAGCGCAGGTGCGCTCGTGCGGGCGATTCAGCAGCTCCGAGCGCGGCGGGTGGCGATCATCACGCCGTATCTCGAGCCGCTCACGCAGCTGGTCGTCGACTACCTGGCCGCGAACGACATCACGGTGGTGGACGCGATCAGCTTGAAGGTCAGCAACAACGTGGAGGTAGGCCGGCTCGATCCGTACGAGCTAATCGCGCTCTCCCGTCAGCTGGACACTTCGCATGCCGATGCCGTCGTGATCTCGGCGTGCGTCCAAATGCCCTCGCTTCCAGTCGTCGAGAGGGTCGAGCACGAGCTCGGCCTTCCGGTCCTCTCGGCTGCCACGGCCACGGTGTTCGACCTGCTCCGAGGACTTGAGATCGAGCCGCGCGTGCCGGGAGCGGGATCGCTGCTCGCAGGAACTGCGCCCTCCGTGGCCAGCACAGGTGGGTGACCTGAGCGTGCAGCTCGACAGCCACGCACTCCCCCTGCTCGACCAAGCCGGGCCACGTGGTTTCAGCGAGGCTTTCCGTGCGATCTGGCCCACGGCCCTGAGCTGGATCGAGCCGTTTTATGACGCCGAGCACCTGAGGCAAACCGTCGTCTGGATGCTCCGCTTGGATCCGCGGGCGCCGGAGCCGCTGCTCATGGCAGCGCTCACTCACGACATGGAGCGTCATTTTCCTGGCGGGACCCAGCCGGACAAGGCAGCCGGTGCCTGGGACGACGTCGAATACAACACACGGCATGCTCGCCGGTCCGCCGCGATCGTCTCCGATTGGCTTCTTGAGCACGGGATGTCGGAGGCGTTCGTCGATCAGGTGATCCCGCCGATCCTGGAGCACGAATTCGGCGGTTCGGACACCGGCAATCTGATCCAGGCGGCGGATTCGCTGTCGTTCCTGGAGGTCGACGCTGACCTCGTCATGCGCTGGGTGGTGCACGGCGAGACAACGCCGGAGCTGGGCAAGCGCAAGCTCCAATGGATGTACGAGCGGATCCAGATCGAGGATGCTCGCGAATCGGCACGCCCGATCTATGACGAGGCGGTCGCCAAAGTCGAGCGAGCGGTGAGATGACGGCCGGCCGCCACCGAGTTCCCGGCCCGGGCGGTGCGAGCTACAGCGACGCGGTGATCGTCGACGCCGGTGAGCTTCGGTGGGTCTATGTCGCCGGCCAGACCCCGCGCGCGACAGGGCCGCACGGGGACGTCCCGCACGACCTCAAGGGTCAGACGGAGCTGTGTTTCGCGCAGATCGCCGCGATCCTGGAATCGTTGGACGCTGGGCTGGGCGACGTCGTCCAGATCACGGCCTATCTCACGAGCCTCGACAACTACTCGGAGTTCGCCGCCGTCCGGGCGGCGTTCTTTGGTGACGAGCCCCCGTCGAGCGCGGTCGTCGGCGTGGCCTCGCTGCTTGACGCTGCGCTCGTAGAAATCGCGGCGGTCGCCGTGACCAGCACCGCCGCATGACCGATCGACGTCTACGCGAGGACCCGTTTCAGGAACTGCCGTGATTCCGCGAGGAACTGTTCGACGTTGTCCCACGGGATCATGTGGCCGGCGTGTGCGATCCGGACCACTTCGGCGTCGGGTCTGGCCTGCCTGATTTCCGGAAGCGCCGATTCAGGCACCACGGGGCTGTCGGCCCCGTACATGAATAGCACCGGCGGCTCGAGCTCCCGCAGGTAGGGGAAGAAGTCCTCACGATGGAAATTGAGCCACGACTCGCGGACCGCGTTCTCGTCACAGGTGGGAAGCCATTCGGCGCGCAGCGCCAGGTGCTCGGGAGTGAGCGTCGGGAAATACCGAAGCAGCTCTTCGGGCGCGGCACCGGAGCGGGCGGCGCTCAGTTGGTCCATGAACGCCTCAAGCGGCATGGGATACGTGCCACGGTCCGGCCCGGTCAACGGCGGGTCCGCGAGCACCACGGGTCCCGCCACTCCCGGATGCAGGACCCGCACCGCGGCGGCGATGCGGGCCCCCATCGAGTGGCCCAAGAGCGCCGGGCGCTCGAGCCCAAGCTCCCCGACCGTGGCTTTCACGTCTCCGGCGTAATCGGTCAGGCTGTAGCCGCTCGCTGGGGTGTCGGAGCGTCCGCGGCCCCTGATGTCGAGCGTGATCACGTGGTAGTCGCGGCCAAGCTCGACGGAAACAAACTCCCAGGTGGCGGCGGGGCTTGTGATTCCCGGGATGATGACGAGCGGCGCTGCCTCCGGGCGCCCGTACTCGAGGTGGTGAAGCTTCAGCCCGTCGTGCTCGACGTATCCGCTCCTGCCGACCGGCTCGGCCCCGGTGGATGTCATCTACGACGTGGCAGACGCCGGGTCCGCGAGCGCCGCCCCTGGGGCGGCCAGCGCCTGTAACACTGTCTCCAGCGGCACCACGTCAGCGTACTTCGAATCCATGTCGAAGATCGCAGAGTCGTGCGGGGCGATGGCGCGATCGCCGACGCACTCCTCAGGAACGATTGTCCGAAATCCCCAGGAGATGGCGTCGACGACGCTTGCGCGTACGCAACCACTCGTGACGCAGCCAGTCACGATCAGCGAGTCGACTCGTGCGGCGATGAGGAAGGCAACCAGCGAGGTGCCGAAGAACGCAGATGCCGCCTGCTTAGCGTAAACAGGTTCGTTCGCCTCAGGCCTTACCCGATCGTCGATCTCGCACCAGTGCGAGCCCTCGATCAGCGAGGCGAGGCCCGGCATCTTCCGAAGCCACACCAGGCGGTCTAGATGAGCTTCTTGGAAGCTCACGGCGGTGAACGCGACCGGCAGGCGGTTCATCCTGGCCGTCCTCAGCAGGGATGCCGTGGCCGCGACGACGTCGTCGAGGTTGCCGCCGAGCGGACCCGTTGGATCGGTGAAACCGTTCTGGAGGTCCACCACGAGTACGGCTGGGCGCTCCCCGATGCCTACGCGTCCGCCGATGCCGCTCCGTGAATAGATCTCACGCGCGTGATCGAGGGAGCGGTCGAGAGAGGGATCGCCCTCGGACAGCGGCGCATTGTCGACCATGTCATCTATTATATATCAAACACAATGAAGGGACGCGCCAACAACGCAGCCGATGCCAGTCCGGGAGTCCTGTCCGCGCCCGATATAGCATCCATCGCAGAGGGTTCCTTGAGCGTTCCGGACTCCGATCCCAGCGGGCAGATCCCGGCATCGCCGATCGATCTGCCGTCGATCCCCGACGTCATTTACCGTCAGCTTCGACGCGACCTCGGAAGGGGCGTTTATCGGCCAGGGCCGATCCGGATCCGCCCGCTCGCCGAGCGATTCGGCGTCAGCGCGACACCCGTGAGGGAGGCGCTGCGCCGGCTTGAGGCTGAGGGGCTCGTCACGCTGCGCAAGAACCAGATCGTCGTCAACGCGCTGTCCGAGAGGGAGTTGCGGGAGATCTTCGCGATCCGTGCCGAGCTCGAGGCATTCGCCCTGCGCCGGGGCGCAGCGGCAATTCGAACCAACAAGGACCTGATGGGCGAGCTCGAGTCGTTGGTCGCGACGATGGATCGCTATGACCACGACCCGGAGGACTGGCGTGCCGCCAATCAGAGCTTCCACATGAAGATCTACGAGGCGGCGGGCATGCCGCGGCTGTTCTCGATGATTGACTCCCTGTGGATTGCCGTCGAGCCGTACATGCGGCTGTACGTTTCTGCGGCCGGCAGCTTCCGCGCGGCCCAGGAGCAGCACCGATCGATCCTCGCCAATCTCCGCAAAGGAAACGCCGAGCGAGCCGCCGAGGTGTTGCGCTCGCATCTGGGCGACACCGAGGAGATCGTGGCCAAGGGCATCAACAACTCCGGAGCCGAGGAGCAATAGGAGCGGATGGGGGCGACGGAGGAAGTGGAGGCACGGGACCCGAGGGAGACGCCCCACGGGTTCCCGAGCCCGTTCGCGGTCGAGCCCCCACCGGGGGCAGAGGGTTGGGAGCGGCTCTACCCCTACTACTACCTGTTCAGCGAACCGCGCCGCGAGTTCGAAGAGGAGAAGTTCTGGTTCTTCGACGGGATGCACAACCCCGAGCCGGTGTTCCCATTCGACTCGATCATGACCGAGAGCTGGTGGGTGGCGCTCAATCAGTTCGGGACCCGCATGTACGTGATCCCGCCTGCGCTCGGGATCGACCAGAGAATCGTCAACGGATACCTATACATCAGCCCGAACTCGATCACCGATCCCGAGCTGATCGCGCAGCGCGCCGAGCTGTTCACGCGCCGCGCGGGGCATTACTACGAGAACTGGAACGAGATCTACGACAACTGGATCGTCAAGGCCGAGGACTGCATCCGGCGCCTGCGTGAGCTCGAGATCCGCGACCTTCCGGAGCTCGAGCCGGAGGAGGTTGTCTTCTCGCATCGGGGCCTGACGAGCAGCTACGACCTGCTCGCGACCTACAACCGGCTGATCGAGAACATGCAGGAGATGGCGTACTACCACTTCGAGATGCTCGGTCTGGGGTACGCCGCCTACCTGACGTTCCGCGACTTCTGCCAGAAGGCGTTCCCGGGAATCGCCGATCAGACGATCTCCAAGATGGTGGCCGGAATCGAGATCCTGTTCTTCAGGCCCGACGATGAGCTGCGAAAGCTTTCCAAGCTCGCGATCAATCTCGGACTCGACGACGTGATCACGTCAAACCAGGATCCGGACGCGGCGCTTGATCTGATTTCGCAGCGTCCTGAGGGAGGCCAGTGGCTTGAGGCATTCGAGGCGGCGAAGGACCCTTGGTTCTGGTTCTCCTCAGGCCCCGGCTACTCCCACGAGCACCGTTCCTGGATGGACGATCTGCGGCTTCCGTTCAACGCGATGCGCGGCTACATCGCCAAGCTACGCGCGGGGGAGGAGATCGCTCGGCCGCTGGAAGCGATCCGCGCCGAGAGCGAGAGCCGCTTCGGTGAGTACCGTGACCTGCTTGGTCCCGATGACCGCGACGCCTTCACGCAGATACGGGAGCTCGCGCGCACGGTCTATCCGTTCGTCGAGAACCACAACTTCTATGTCGAGCACTGGCACCATTCGATCTTCTGGAACCGGGTCCGGGAGTTCGGGCAGATCCTCGTGAACGGGGGCTTCCTTGAGAGCTCCGAAGACATCTTCTACATGCACCGCTTCGAGATCCACGATGCGCTGTACGACCTCTGTACGGGCTGGGCTACCGGGACCCCAGCGCGCGGTCCTAGCTACTGGCCCGCCGAAGTAGCCGAACGCAAGCGGATCATGGAGATCCTGCGTAATTGGTCACCTCCGCCGGCGCTGGGCGTCGCCCCCGCCGAGGTCACCGAGCCGTTCACGGTGATGCTGTTCGGCGTTACCACCGACACGGTCAACCAGTGGCTGGACGGAGGGACCGATGACCCAGATCTGCTGCGCGGGATCGCCGCGTCCCCCGGGACGGTCGAGGGAACGGCACGAGTCATCACATCTGTCGCACAGCTCGACGAGGTTCAGGCCGGTGAGATCCTCGTCTGTCCCATCACCGCCCCGAGTTGGGCTCCGGTGTTCGCCAAGATCAGCGCCGCAGTCTCCGATATCGGAGGCATCATGTCCCACGCGGCGATCGTCTCCCGTGAGTATGGGTTGCCGGCCGTCGTGGGAACGGGATTCGGCACCAAGCGGATCCAAACGGGGCAGCGGGTCCGGGTCGACGGCAGCAGCGGCGCCGTCACGATCCTGCACTGAGCTTCTTCTCCACTCTGCTCGGCACGCTCTCAGCGGCCGATCTCCGCGCGCATCATCTGCGCGGCGCTAACCAGCGCTGCGAGCTTTCCCCGCGCGACCTCACGCGGGAGGTACTTCATTCCGCAGTCCGGCGCCACGCTCAACCGCTCTGGCGGCACGTAGCGCAGCGCGACGCGGATCCGCTCTGCGACCACCTCTGGCAACTCGATCTCCGAGTCACCGAGGTCGAGCACGCCGAGCACGATCTGTTTGCTTGGGAGCTGCTCGAGAATCGACAGATCGAGACGCGGTTGCGCCGCCTCAACAGAGATCTGGTCGGCAGCGCACTGATCGAGCTCTGACAGGAACGAGTAGCCGCTTGGACGGTCCTTGACGATCGCCGCGTAGCCAAAGCAGGTGTGGAGCGCGGTCTGGGTTTCGATCCCCTCGAGCGCGCGGTTTAGTGCTGACAGCGCGTACTGGCGGGCGGCCTCCGGCCGTGCCTGCAGGTAGGGCTCGTCAATCTGAACGACGTCGGCTCCGGCTGCGGCGGCATCCCGCAGCTCCTCATTGACCGCCGCCGCGTAGGCCATCGCGAGTGCAGCCTCGTCTTCGTAGTAGTCGTTCTGCGCCTGCTGGGTCATTGTGAAAGGGCCGGGAACGGTGATGCGGATGCGCCTGTTCGTGTGCGCGCGCAGGAACTCAACGTCGCGCTTCTGCACCGGCCGGATGCGCTTGATTGACCCGACCACGCGCGGGACCGGGTTCGGGCGGCCGGTGCGGTCCAGCGCGGTCCCCGGGTTGTCGAGATCGATTCCGTCGAGCGCGGTCGCGAACCGGTTCGAATAGCTCTCGCGCCGGATCTCGCCATCGGTGATCACATCCAGCCCCGCTGCCTCCATCTCCCGGATCGCCACCACCGTTGCGTCGTCCTGCGCCTCCTCCAGCCACGCCGGATCGATCCGCCAGAGCTCCCGCGCCGCGATCCGTGGGGGCAGCCGCGAGCGCAGCCGGTCGCGGTCAATCAGCCAATCCGGCTGCGGATAGCTGCCAATCACGGTCGTCTCAAGTGCTGCCATCCGATCCTCCTCCCTAGGCCCCGAGCGCTGAACAACGCTCGGCTCTGGGGGCGTCCCGAGGGCACGGTTGCCGGGCGGAGGCACCGGTTCCGCCGGCTCCTTGACAGGGGTAGATTTCAAATATCATACTTGCGATAGGGGCCGCCGATGCCGTTTCGCCGGGTCGGACCGCAACCAGAAAGGGCCAAAGCGATGACGACGACGCCGGTGGAACGACGCTTTCCCAGCGCGTTTGAGATCGAGGCTCCGCCGGGAGCGGAGGACTGGCGCCGTCTCTATCCCTACTACTACCTCTTCAGCGACGAGCGCCGAGAATTCGAGGAGGAGAAGTTCTGGTTCTTCGACGGGATGCACAACCCCGAGCCGGTGTATCCCTTCGACACGATCATGCCCGAGAGCTGGTGGGTGCTGCTCAACCAGTTCCTGACCCGGGTGTGGCCTGTGCCGCCCACGCTCGGCATCGATCAGCGGCTCGTCAACGGCTACCTGTATGTGAGTCCCACAGCGATCACCGACGAGGCGCTGATCGAGGCTCGCGTTCCCGTCTTCATGGAACGCGCGGGTCACTACTACGAGCACTGGGACGAGATCTACGCAAACTGGATCCGTAAGGCGGAGGACTGCATAGGACGACTGCGCGCGATCGAGTTCGAGCCGCTGCCGGAGCTGGAGCCGATGGAGACGATCACCTCCTGGAAGGGCACCACCGTGGCGTGGGAGCTGATCGCCTCCTACGACAGGCTGCTCGAGAACATGCACGAGATGGCCTGCTACCACTTCGAGCTTCACATGCTCGGGTACGGGGCGCTGATGACGTTCTCGGACTTCTGCAAGAACGCGTTCCCGGGCATCGGGGATCAAACGATCGCGAAGATGGTCGGAGGCGTCGACATCCTGTTCTTCCGACCCGATGACGAACTCCGTAAGCTCGCGCGGTTGGCCATCGAAGTCGGAGTTGACGACGAGATCCTTCACAGTGAGGATCCACAGGAGGTCCTGGGGGCGATCGCGGGCGCAGAAAACGGCCAACGCTGGCTCGACGCGCTCGAGGAGGCCAAAGAGCCATGGTTCTGGTTCTCCACCGGACCGGGCTACTGCCACCAGCACCGCGCCTGGATGGACGACCTGACGGTCCCGTTCAGTGCGATGCGCGGCTATCTCGAAAAGCTTCGCGATGGCGTCAACATCGACCGGCCGCTAGAGGAGATCGTCGCCGAGCGCGAGCGGATCGCGGGGGAGTACAGCGAGCTGCTCCCGACCGACGACGACCGGGACGCGTTCCGCCAGGTACTGGATTTGGCCCGTCTCGTATACCCACTGGTCGAGAATCACAACTTCTACGTCGAGCACTGGCACCACTCGATCTTCTGGAACAAGGTCCGCGACCTGGGTCGTGTGTTTGAAGCGTTTGGCTATCTGAACGCGTCCGAAGACATCTTCTATCTGCACCGCTACGAGGTGCACCAGGCGCTTTACGACATGCTGACGGGCTGGGCTACCACGAACCCCCCTCGGGGCGGCTACTGGCGTGAAGAGATCACGCTTCGCAAGGCGATCATGGAGAAGCTGCGCACCTGGTCTCCACCGCCGGCGCTCGGGAAGCCGCCGGGGGCGGTGACCGAAGCCGCCACGGTGATGTTGTGGGGTATCACCACCGACATGGTCGAGCAGTGGCTCGGCGCGCAGGGCGCCAATGGCGAGAGCGCCGTTGGGGCCGGCGAACTGCGGGGGTTCGCCGCCTCACCGGGCGTGGCTGAGGGACCCGCGCGTGTCATCACCTCGGTCGACCAGCTGGGCCGGGTTCGGACTGGCGACATCCTGGTGTGCCCGATCACGGCGCCGAGCTGGGCGCCGGTATTTACGCGGATCGAGGGCGCGGTCTCCGATATCGGCGGGATCATGTCCCACGCGGCGATTGTCTCGCGTGAGTACGGACTGCCCGCGGTGGTGGGAACAGGATTCGGAACCAAGCAGATCAAGGACGGGCAGCGAATTCGCGTCGACGGCAACACAGGCGTAGTCACGGTCCTCGAGGGATGAGCGAGGCGCATCACACCGGATGGTTGCGCGACCTGTGAGTCACGTGGCTCACATCAGGTGGTTTCACGAGTGCAATGCGTCGCACGTGGCGGACGTCGGGGGAAAGTGCGCGTCGCTCGGTGAGCTAATCGTGGCGGGCATGCAGGTGCCTGCCGGGTTCGCGGTGACCACCGCCGCGCACGAGCTGTTTCTCCAGGACCATGACCTCCGCCGCCGCGAGGGGGAGCTTCTCGCTGGTCTGGATTACGAAAGCGTCGCGGACGTAAATGCCGTGAGGGAATCGCTCCGTGGACTGGTCGAGGGGAGCGAGCTGCCTGCGGCGCTGGTCGCCGCCGTGAGCGGCGCCTACCGCGAGCTGTGTGGAGGCGACGCCGCTGTCCCGGTCGCGGTGCGCTCGAGTGCGGTGTCGGAGGATCTGGCGGGTGCGAGTTTCGCTGGCCAGCTCGAGACGTATCTCTGGGTCGAGGGCGCAGATGACGTGCTCCGGAACCTCCGGCGTTGTTGGGGCGGTTTCTTCACCACCGAAGCGCTTGTGTACAGGCATGAGCACGGAATTGCGCCCGGTGACGTCCTGATGAGCGTCGGCGTGCAGCGGATGGTGCGTGCCCGCTCGGCCGGGGTGATGTTCACGCTGAATCCTTTGAACGGCGATCGCTCGAAGGTCGTGATCGAGTCCACCTGGGGTCTTGGAGAGCCACTGGTCTCAGGCACGGTCGATCCTGACCGGTTCATGCTCGACAAGGTCACGCTCGACGTGCTCGAAAGCTCGATCGCCGAGAAGCAGATCGAGCACCGGCCGGATCCCGCCTCACGCTCGGTCGTTGTGGCGAGCGTCGAGGAACCACGCCGCAGCGCCGCGTCGATCTCGAACGCGGAGGCCGTCGAGCTGGCGCGGCTGGGCAAGACCATCGAGCGACACTACGGCGCTCCGCAGGACGTGGAATGGGCGATCGACGCAGAGACCGACGCAATCTTCGTGCTTCAGGCGAGGCCAGAGACTGTCTGGAGTCGCCGGGAGCGCACGCCAATGGTTGAGAAGAAGGGAAGCGCGCTCGAGTACGTGCTCGCCGATCTGCTGGGACGCTGAACGCGCTCGGCTGGAGATACAACGATCAGGAGGTGTAAGTGGGAGTTCCAACCGCGACCTATTTCCGCACCGCGCAACTGGTACCGCTGTTTCAACGGATGCTCGAGCGCTGCAAGCTGAACGCGGACGAGACGATCCTCGTGGTCAGCGACCCCGACTCAAACCAGGAGTACGTTGCGGCGATGTTCGCGGCCGCGCGCTCGTTCGGCGCCGACGCGATGTCGTTGATGCTTCCGCCGCCGCCCCCCGAGCAGGCAGTCTTCATCCGCACCGGCAACATCTCCTCGACGATCGTCGCGAACTCCAAGCGGGCGCTCGACTTTCTGAAGATGGCCGACTTCGTGATCGACATGACGTCGGTCGGCCTCCTGCACACGAAGGAGCAGGTCGCCGTGCTCGAGGCCGGGACGCGGATGCTGATGGTGCACGACCCGGTCGAGGTGCTCGAGCGGCTATTCCCGACGGATGAGGACAAGGAACGGATCCAGCGCCACGGGCAGCGTCTCCGTGAGGCCAAGCGCGTGCGGGTTGAGTCCGATAACGGCACCGAGGTGTGGTTCGACAAGACTGACCGGCCGGTGATCGAGCAGTGGGGATGGACCGACGAGCCAGGCCGCTGGGACCACTGGCCGGGAGCGTTCGCATATACCGCGCCGACCGAGGGCGTCGGCGAGGGCGTGATCGTGCTCGACCCGGGTGACATCTGGTACCCGCCGAAGCGATACATCGCGACGCCGGTGAAGATGACCTTCGAGAACGGCGCCGCGGTCAAGATCGAAGGCGGCTGGGACGCGCGGATGATCCGCGAGTACATCGAGGGCTGGGAGGACCCCGAGGGTTACATGATCTCCCACATCGGGTTTGGCGGCCACCGGCGTGCGCTGTGGAACTCGGTGCTGTTCCAGGACCCGCTCGACATCATTGGCCAGGACGGGCGCACCGCGTGGGGGACCACCCTGTTCGCGCTCGGATCGAACGTCACGTTTGGGGGAACCCACACCACGGGCTGCCACCAGGACTTCGCGCTCAAGCATCAACGGTTCTACCTTGACGACGAGCTGGTCGCCGACAGCGGCGAGGTGATCCCGGAGTACCTGCACTAACGACGGATGAAGTCAGCGCCATTCAGTTACGTGCGGCCGGAGTCCCTGGCTGATGCGCTCGGCGTCCTGGAGTCATCTGCCGGAGGCGCCCGAGTCCTTGCGGGCGGGCAGAGCCTCGTGCCGATGCTTCAGATGCGGCTGATGCAGGTGGACACTCTGATCGACATCAATCGGCTTCCAGGGCTCGATGACGTTCGAGCGGATGGACCCGAGACGGTCTTCGGGCCGCTCGTGCGTCACACGATGCTCGAGAGTCTGCCGCTCGTTTCCGAACGGCTGCCCCTCCTCCAGTCCGCGATTCGTTATGTGGGGGATCCTCAGATCCGCAACCGCGGGACGATCGGTGGCAGTCTGGCACAGGCCGACCCGACGGGAGAGATTCCGCTGGCGTGTCTGGCGTTGGATGCCGTGGTCGTGGCTCAGAGCGTTTCGGGGTCACGTCGGATAGCGATCGGCGACCTCCTCGTGGGCTCGTATGCGACCGCGCTCGAACCAGAGGAGATGATCACCGAGGTGCGCGTCCCGCCGGCCGCGCACCACTTTGCGTTTCTGGAGCGCAACCGCAAGCACAACGACTTCGCCGTGATCAACGTGGCGATTGTTGGGTGCCGTGACTCGGACGGTCGGTGGTCATCGCTGCGGATCGCGCTCGGGGGCGTGAATGATCGTCCCGTGCTCGCGGTAGAGGCAGCGTCCTTGCTCGAGGGGACGATGTTGGAGGAGGAGGCCGTGGCCGAAGCCGCTCAGCTGGCCCTGGAGGTCGTCGATCCACCTTCTGATATCCGCGCCTCGGCCGAGTACCGCCGGCATCTCGTACCGATATACGTCCGGCGTGCGCTGACAAAGCTTCGCGACGATCACGAGCGGCCAGATGTCTGATCGCATCAGTGTCACACTCGTGGTCAACGGTCGCGAGTACCGGCGCGACGTGGAGCCGCGCATGCATCTCGCCGACTTCCTGCGCCAGGAGCTGGGGCTGACGGGCACGCACATCGGTTGCGAGCAGGGGGTGTGCGGCAACTGCACCGTGCTGGTAGCCGGAAAGGCGGTGAAGTCGTGCCTGATGTTCGCGCCGCAGGCCGAGGGACTGGAGGTGACAACCGTCGAATCGCTCGCTGGCTTCGACGAGGAGCTGCATCCCTTACAGGAGGCGTTCAAGGATGCACATGCGCTGCAGTGCGGCTACTGCACCCCAGGGTTTCTGATGGCGATCTCCGCCCTGGCCGCCGAGGGTCGTCGGCCGACCCGCGACGAGCTGCGTCAGGAGTTGTCAGGGGTGATCTGCCGCTGCACCGGCTACGAGAACATCCTCACCGCGGCCGAGCGGTATCTCTCAAAGCAGCGCGTTTCGGAGGGCGTCGATGGCTGGGGTATTTGAAGCGGAGGCGACCGAGATCGATGTCCAGAAGGGAACCATCGGCGTCTCGGTAGCGCGCAAGGAGGACGACCGGCTGCTGCGCGGGGCGGGCCGCTTTGGTGACGATGTACAGCCGGGTCATTGCCTGCATCTAGCCGTCGCCCGCTGCCCGTTTCCGCACGCGAGGATCGCCTCCATCGACGTCACGCAGGCAGCTGCGCTTGACGGCGTAGAGGACATTCTGCTCGGATCCGATGTGGTCAGCGGGAGCGATCCGATCAGCGTGCTCCGTCCCGTTCCCGATGCTCCGTCGCTCAACTTCTTCGCGATGGCGACCGACGTGGCCCTGTTCGAGGGGCATCCGGTGGCCAGCGTTGTGGCCGTCAGCCGGCACATCGCGGAGGACGCGGTGGCCCTAATCGAAGTCGACTACGAACCTCTCGAGCACGTCTTCGATGTCGAGTCCGCGATGGACCCCCGTTCGCCTGTGCTGCATCCCCAGGTGCTGCAGTCAAATCTCCTGGCGAGAAACCGCACCGGGGCGGGCGACCCGGAGGCCAAGCTCGCCGGGGCGGACGTAGTGGTCGAAGACCGCTTCGTGGTCAACCGGGTGAGCGGTCTCCCGATGGAGACACGCGTGATCGTGGCCGAGTGGCAGCCGGGCGCGCGGGAACTGACCGTGCGACATTCGACCCAGGTTCCTCACCTCGTGCGCAAGCAGTTGGCGGAGTCGCTGCGCCTCGATGATGGCGCAGTCCAGGTGTTGGCGACTGACGTCGGTGGGGGCTTCGGTCTGAAGCTCGGCATTTACCCCGAGGACGTGTTGGCGTGCCTGCACGCGATGCGCACAGGGCGACCGGTGAAGTGGGTGGAGGATCGAATCGAGTTCTTTCGCGCCACGACCCACGCCCGGGAGTCGCTGCACCGGGTCCGGCTTGGCGCGCGCTCCGACGGACACATCATCGCGATGACAGACGTCTACGACATCGACCTCGGAGGCTACAACTCACCTATGGGCTCGCCCCAGCTCACGAGTGTCATGTTCACCGGGCCATACCGCATCAACGATGCGCGGACCGAACGCAATGTGATCCTGACCAACAAGGCGCCCGTGGGCGCGTACCGCGGCTACGGCCAGCCCGAATCCTGCTTCGTGCGCGAGGTGCTGGTCGACCGGCTTGCGCGGCGGCTGGGTGCGGACCGCATTGAACTGCGCGCGCAGAACATGGTTCGCCCCGAGGACATGCCGTGGAAGAGCACCTCGGGTGCGACGTACGACAGTGGCGATTACGAAGCGTGCCTACGAATTGCCGCCGAGGCAATCGGTTACGAAGAGCACATTCGACGGGGGCGCGGGCCTCGCTCGGACGGACGGTACGTCGGGGTTGGCCTCGCCTCGTTCGTGGAACGCACGGGATACGAGAGCTCGAAGTTCCTGGCCAACCGGCGATCGCGGTTTGGGGCTCATGAGGGTGTCGTGGTGCGCGCCAACCGCACCGGTGGCGTGGATGTGTACAACGGTGTGTCAACGTTCGGCGTCGGCAGCGAGACGTCATTCGCTCAGGTGGTTGCGGATGTCATGAGCATCGATTTCGACCTGGTCCGCGTCCACCTTGGCGATACCGCTGCCTCGCCTCTCAACACGGGCGGATTCGCTTCACGGACGTTGATCGCTTCGGCGGGAGCGCTCCGAAGGGCGGCGGAGGAACTCCGCGACAAGATCCTGCGGATCGGCGCGTTTGTGCTGGATGCAGAGGTTGGGGACGTGATGATCTCCGGCGATGCCGTGTGCATGCGTGACGATCCAGAGAGGAGCGTCCCGCTTGCCGAGGTGCACGATCGGGCGATCATCAATCAGGGGATGCCGCCCGGAGAGGAGCCCGGATTGGAGGCGAGCGCGCAGTTTGAGCCCGCGGGCGCGGCTTACGGATATGGAACGGCGGCGGCTTTGGTGTCTGTCGACCCAGAGACCGGTGATTACGACGTCGAGCGCTTCGTGGTGGCGCATGACTGCGGCAACCCTGTCAACCCGATGCTCCTGGATGGTCAGGTGGTCGGAGGTCTTGCCCAGGGGTATGGCCAGGCAGTGATGGAAGAGCTCCGCTACGACGAGGAAACGGGGCAGCTGATAAACGGCACGATGATGGACTACTTCATGCCGACCGCAGCGGACCTGCCCGAATTCGAGCTTCACCACACGTACGTGCCCTCGCCGGTGACGCCGTTCGGGATCCGCGGCGTGGGGGAGGTCGGGACGGTGCCGGGGGCCGCGACGCTCGCGAACGCGATCTGCGACGCGCTGGCAGATTTTGGTGTTGAGATCAATCGGCTGCCGTTGACGCCTGAGCTGGTGTGGAAGCAGATCCAGGCCGCACGGGCGCGAGGTCACCGGCCAGACAGCGATGCCCGAGTCGATGAGGACCGTCAGGGAACCGATGGAGAGCGTCATGAAGCTACGTGAGGAGTTCGTCGTTGCCGAGGCTCCGAGCACGCTGTGGGAGTTCTTCGAGCAACTTGAGCGCGTAGCTCAATGTGTTCCCGGAGTCGAGGAGGTCACGGTCCTCGATGCGGACAATTCCCGCCTGCGCGTGACCCAGTCCCTCGGCCCCATGACCGCAACCTTCGACGTCAAAATGCGCATCACGGCCCGCGACCCCGGTCGGTCGATGGAGTTCACCGCGGTTGGTCGCAGCATCCGCGGGGCAGCGGGCAATGTGCGGGCGACGCACACCGTGCGACTCGAGAACGGAAACGAAGGTGTCACTCGTGTTGTGCTCGAGGGTGACATTGCGTTGGCGGGGATGCTCGGCAGCGTCGGGCAGAAGGTGGTCGCGAAGCAGGCGGCCTTGGTCACACAGTCGTTTGCGCGGGCGATGCAACGGGAGCTGTCAGGGGAGGAGGCGGCACTTGAGCCGCCGTCAACCGCGGCGACCGAACAGCCGACGACTACGCCGGTGCCTGGCCCGACGGGCCCACCCAGGCCATCCGGGCAGCAGCCGGCGGCGCCCGCATCACGGAAGACCCCGCCCGCTGCGATCGCCGTACTGGTGCTCCTCGGCGGGCTCTGGCTCTTGGCGCGGTGGCTGCGGGCGCGGTCGCACCGGATGTAGCCACCGCCTCAAAACGAGCGAGTCGACGCCGGTGCCGGCGATCTGGGGCCAAGCCCCCCGCCTTGACGCCGATGAAAACGTTTGTATAAATTCCGCCGCATGGCGATCACCGACAAACTGGCGCTCGATGGGGGGCCGCCGGTGGTCAACCATGCGGACCACGCGCCGTGGCCTGACATCACCGATGACGATCGGGCGGAGGTGCTGGCGGTGCTTGACCGCGGCGTCCTGTGCGGGGCCGATGCGCCTGCGGTAGCGGCGCTCGAGCGAGAGTGGGCCGAATATCTCGGAGTCGCCCACTGCATCGCCACGAACTCGGGCACGGCGGCACTGCACACCGCGATCGCAAGCCTCGGCATCGGGCCGGGCGATGAGGTGATCGTGCCGGCGTACACGTACATCTCGACCGCAGCGGCGGTGGCGCACGCCGGCGCCGTCCCGGTGTTCTGCGACGTCGACGAGCGGACCTTCAACATCGACCCGGAGCGGATCGCGGAGCGCGTGACCGACCGGACGAAGGCGATCATGCCCGTCCACCTGCACGGGCTTCCGGCCGACATGAAGGCCATCCAGGCCATCGCCGACCGACATGGCCTGGCCGTGATCGAGGACGCGGCGCAGGCGCATGGCGCGACGTACCGCGGGAAGAAGGCCGGCGCCCTCGCGGACTGCGGCGGCTTCAGCCTCAACCAGACGAAGAATCTGGCCGCGGGCGAGGGCGGGCTCCTTGTCACCGATAACGACGAGCTCCACGCGGTGGCGCGCCGTTTCTCCAACCGGGGCGAGGACGTGCCGAAGCTCGGGCCGGGCGAATTCCGCGTTCGGTCCTATGTCTCCCACGGGCTCGGCTGGAACTACCGCTGCCAGGAGCTGCCCGCGGCCGTGGCCCGCTCGCAGCTGAGGCGCCTCGACGCGTACACGGAGAACGCCCAGCGCAATGCGGCGATCCTGAATGAAGGCCTCGGAGCCCTGACCGGGATCGTGCCTCCGTACGTGCCGGCGGACCGCACCTCCGTCTACTACAAATACCGCGCGCGGATCGATGCCGAGGCGCTTGGCGTTGACCTCCCCGGGAGCGAGCTTCGGGATCGCCTGATTCGCGCCCTGCGCGCGGAGGGCGTCGAGGCGTTGCTTTGGCAGATCGAGCCGCTCCCCGCCTACCCGGCCTTTCGCCACACGACGTACGCGTCATGGTCTCCGGCTCTGGATCGCGAACCGCTCGGCGAGTGGGATCCGGCGGAATTCCCGGTCGCCTCACGTGTGCTGGATTCCTCGTTCATCCTGGGCTCTGAACCGCACCCGATCATCATCCAGAGCAGCTCGGTCATGGACGGCTACGTGGACGCGTTCGCCAAGGTGCTCTCGAACCTCGACGCGGTCCTCGAGCAGCCGTTCACGCCCCTGCTCTTCGACTGAGGGCCGTCGTGGAAGCGTTTACATGGATGGGGAAGGCCCGCTAGATGCGCGTAGGGGTGCTGGGCACGGGCCGGATGGGCGCCTTCCGGGCTCGGGCTCTGGCTGAGCACCCCGAGGTCGAGGAGGTGGTCGTCGGGAGCCATCATCCGGAGCGCGCGGCGGAGCTGGCGGAGGCCGTCGGCGGCCGTCCCGGGACGATCGAGCAGGTACTCGATACCCAACTGGACGCGCTTGTCATCTCCACCGCCACGGCCGAGCATCCCGAGCAGGTGGCGGCGGGGGCAGAGCGCGGATTGCCGATGCTCTGCGAGAAGCCGATTTCGATCAATCTCGCGGACACAGAGACCACGGTGGACCTGGTCAAGAAGGCCGGAGTCGAGCTTCAGATCGCGTTCATGCGGCGGTTCGACGCGGGGTTTCGGCGGGCCCGGGAGCTGATCGCCGACGGCGCGGCGGGGACGCTCTACTCGCTGCGCATGTGCGCGCACGACCACGAGCCGGCCGAGGAGCGCTACATCGCGACAAGCGGCGGGATCTTCTGCGACCTGCACGTGCACGACTTCGACATGGCGCGGTGGCTTACCGGGCGTGAGGTCAAGGAGGTCTTCGCGACGGGGACGGTCAGGAAGTGGGAGGCCTACGGGCGCCAGGATGACGTCGACACCTCGGCCATCGTGCTGACCATGGACGATGGGCTCCCGGTCGTCATCACCGGAGCCCGCCACGATCCCGTCGGGTACGACTTCCGGGCCGAGATCTTCGGCTCCGGCGATTCGATCGTCGTGGGTGTGGACGGACGGACGCCCGTTCACTCCGTGCAGCCCGACGCTCCGCCGCCGCCCGACAACCCGTATCACGGCTTTCTCGACCGCTTCAACGATGCGTTCATCGCCGAGACCGGAGCGTTCGTCGACCTCGTCCAGGGGCGCGAGCCGAACCACTGTCCGCCCGAGGAGGCGCTGAGCGCACTCCAGGTTGCCGTGGCGTGCGAGCGCTCCTGGCGCGAGCGGCGCGTCGTCGGGCTCGAGGAGGCCGCCGGCGTTGCCTGAGGTGGGGATCGGCCTGCTCGGAGTGGGGTGGATGGGACAGCTGCACACCGCGTCCTACCGGCGGGTCCGTGATCACTATCCGACCTGCCCGGCCTCGCCCCGGCTTGTGATCGCGGCTGACGTATCCGAGGATCGCGCCCGCGCCGCGAGTGCCGACCTCGGCTACGAGGGATGGACCGCGGACTGGCACGAGGTGCTCGAGCATCCGGAGGTGGACGCGGTCAGCATCACGGCGCCGAACTTCCTGCACTGCGAGATGGCGCTCGCCGCCGCCGAGGCGGGCAAGCACATCTGGGCCGAGAAGCCGCTCGGGCGGTTTCCCGCCGAGACGGTCCGCGCGGCCGAGGGCGTGACCGCGGCGGGGGTCCGCTCGGTCGTCGGGCTCAACTACCGCCACGTGCCGGCTGTCCAGTACGCGCGTCAGCTCATCGCCTCAGGTCAGATCGGCGCGGTCAACCACTACCGCTCGCAGTTCCTGGCCAGCTACGCGAGCCACCCCAAGGGCGCCCTCTCCTGGCGCTTCTCTCGTGAGCTCGCGGGCTACGGGATCCTCTACGACCTCATGTCGCACGAGGTCGATATGGCCCAGTATCTGCTGGGCCCGATCGCGCGGGCAAGTGCGCGGTGGTCGACCGAGATCGCGGCACGGCCCCGCGTCGAGATGGGAGCCGGCACACATTTCGCCGTGGCCGACGGGGACGAGCTCGCGCAGGTGGAGAACGAGGACCGCGTCGCGGGTCTGATCGAGTTCGAGAGCGGTCTCGTCGGCACGATCGAGTCGAGCCGCGTCGCGGTGGGCCCCGAGGCGCGCTACGTGTTCGAGGCCAACGGCACCGAGGGCGCCGTGGCGTGGAACTTCGAGCGGATGAACGAGCTCCAGGTGTGTCTGCCGCTGGCCAGCGGCGACCGCGGCTACTCGACCGTGTACATGTCGCCCGAGCACCCTGACTTCGGGCATTTTCAGCCCGGGGCGGGACTGCCGATGGGTTACAACGACCTGAAGGTCATCGAGGCCCGCCTGTTCCTCGAGTCGATCGTGGACGGCGTCCAGCGGGCGCCCGGCGTCGAGGAGATGGCCTCGGCGGCGCGGGTCCTCGACGCTGTCGCACGCTCCTGCGAATCCCGGGCGTGGGAGGAGGTCGGTGAGGTCACGCCGGGACCGATCGCGCAGGAGCAGGGGTTGGTGAGCCGATGACCGCTAGCCAGACGATGCCGGCGGCGGTGTTCGCCGGGGAAGGCAGGCTCGACATAACCGAGCGCCCTCGCCCGAAGCTGCTGCGGCCGGATGATGTGGTGCTCGGGGTCGAGACGTGTGGGATCTGCGGAACCGACCTGCGAATCCTCGAGCGCCCGCAGGCCCACCCGGCGACGCCCGGGGTGATTCTCGGGCACGAGATCCTCGGCGTGGTCGTGGAAGCCGGGCCGGAGGCGGGCCTCGAGCCCGGCGACCGAGTCGTCGTGGCTCCGAACATCGGGTGCGGAGTGTGCGTGTACTGCCGTCGAGGGCTGCCGAACCAGTGCCCGCAGATGACCACAATCGGGATCTACGAGGACGGCGGCCTCGCGGGCCGCGTCCGCGTGCCGGCGTCCGTATGTCATCGCATTGCCGCGAGCGTCCCGGCCGAGGTGGCCGTCCTGGCCGAGCCGCTCTCGACCGTGGCCAACGGAGTGAGGCTGGCCAACCCGTTCCCGGGCGAAAGCGCGGTGGTGCTCGGGGCGGGACCAGCCGGGCTCATGTTCACCGCCCTGTTCGCCGCCGCCGGCCTCCACGTGATCACGGTCGAGCCCGCCAAGGCCCGAGCCGAGCTGGCTCGGCAGCTCGGCGCCGAGGCGGTGCTCGACCCGAATGCGGTGGACGTGATCGGTGAGGTCCAGCGGATGACCGACGGGATCGGCGCCGACATCACGGTCGACGCCGTCGGCTCCCAGCTGCCGACGGTTCTCGCGGCAGTGCGCCCGGCCGGGCGCGTCGTCCTGTTCGGGATGAACACGACGGCCCGGGCCGAGGTGGCCCAGGAGCGGATCACCCGCCGTGAGCTGAGCGTCTTCGGATCGTTCATCGGCGCACCGGATCTGATGCCGATGGCGGTGAGCGTCCTCGAACGAGGCGTTGTCGACCTGTCTCCGATGGTCACCCACCGGGTCGACATCGGGGGCCTGCCGGCGGCGCTGGACGAGTTCCGTCGCGGCGGCGCCGTCAAGGTCGAGGTCGCCTTTTCATGACCAGGTTGCGCGTCGGGAATGCGCCGCTCTCCTACGGCGCGTTCGAGATGACGGTGGGCGTCTTCCCCAACGTGCCCGGTCCCGACCGGCTTCTGGACGAGATGGCGAGTGCTGGGTTCGAAGGCACCGAGCTCGGCGTCCCCGGGTATCTCGGCGAGGGCGAGGAGCTCCGCCGCCGCCTCGATGACCGCGGCCTCGAGCTCACGGGTGGATGGTGCCCGTTTCGCTTCAGCGAGCCCGAGCACTGGGAGGAGGATCTGGGCGCGCTCGATAAGACGCTCTCGCTGTTCATGGCCGGGGGCGCCAAGGATGCACACCCGGTGTTCGGAGACGGCGGGTCGGCGGCGCGCTGGGCGAACCCGGGCCGGGGGGAGGAGGATCGCTCGCTCGGGCTCCACGACGCGGGCTGGAAGCGGTTCCTGGAAGGGCTGAAACGCGCCGAGCATCTGGTGGGCGAGCGCGGGTTCGAGCCCACGTTCCACCCCCATACCTCGACTCACGTCGAGGCGCCGTGGGAGATCGAGCGCTTACTCGAGACGACGGACGTCGGCCTGCTCGTCGACACGGGGCACCTGCTCCTGGGGGGGAATGACCCCATCGGATCCGTGCGCAACTGGGGATCACGCGTGAACTACGTCCACATCAAGGACGTTCGCCTCGATGTGCTGCGTTCGGTCCTCGAGCATCACGCCGATGCCCTCGAGGCATGGCGGCGGGGGATCTTCTGCGAGCTCGGCGCCGGCGATGTCGACCTGCCGGGGTTCTTCGCCGCTCTGAGGGAGAGCGATTACACGGGCTGGATCGTCGTCGAGCAGGATCGCATCCTGCGTAACGACGAGCCCATCGAGGAGGCTGTCGAGGCGCAGATCCGCAACCGCGAGTGGCTGCGGACCCATGTCGGGGTCTAACCCCGTCCGGCTCGGGATCCTCTCGACGGCCCGGATCAACGAGCTGATCCTCCCGGCGGCCCGCGCTTGCGAGCACGTCGAGGTGACCGCGGTCGCCAGCCGGGATCCCGCGCGCGCCCAGCAGTGCGCGGCTGCGCATGGCATCGAGCGTGCGCTTGGTTCCTACGACGAGTTACTGGAAGACCAGGACCTGGACGCCGTCTACATACCGCTGCCCAACAGCCTCCACGTCGGTTGGTCCGAACGAGCGCTGGCGAGCCGGAAGCACGTGCTGTGCGAGAAGCCGCTCGCGCGGACGGCGTCCGAGGCCCAGCGCGCGTTCGAGATGGCGGGGCGCCACGGACTGATCCTGGCCGAGGCGTTCATGTATCGCCACCATCCTCAGACGGAGCTCATCCGAACGCTGCTCGACGCCGGGACCATCGGGCCGCTGCGGCTGATCCGTGCGTCGCAGAGCTTCCCGATCGAGACGGCGGACGACGTGCGACTGTTCCGCGAGCTCGAGGGCGGGGCGCTGATGGACGTCGGGTGCTACTGCGTCCACTTCGCGCGGTTCATCGCGGGTGAACCCGAGCGCGTCTTCGGCGAGCAGCAGCTGAACGAGGATGGGATCGATCTCCTGTTCTCAGGCACGATGCGCTTCGCGGGAGGCGTGCTCGCCCAGTTCGACGCCGGGATCGACGTGCCGAAACGTGACTTCCTGGAGCTCGTTGGAGCCGAGGCCACGCTCGAGGTTCACGATCCGTGGCTGGCCGGCGACGGCGAGGAGCCGGCGATCCTCATCCACCGCGGCGGGGAGACCGAACGCGTGGAAACCGAGCGCGTGGATGCGTATCAACTCGAGCTGGAGGACTTCGCGCTCGCCGTCCAGGGTGAGCGCGAGCCCCTGCTCGGTCGCGAGGACGCGGTGGCTCAGGCTGCGGCCGTCGAGGCCCTGTACGCCTCAGCCGACGCGGGTCGTGCCGTGCGGCTGGCGACCGTCTGAGCGCTTCACGCGTCGCGGTGAGCTTCGGCGGCCGCGCGCAGCGCGTTGGCCAGCTGCGGGATCTCCCCGGCCAGGCTCCGGATCGCGCCGCCGTCGATCGCCAAGACCTCGGTTGGCGCCGTGATCACGACGGAGGCAGTCCGGCGTCGTGACCAGCGTCCGCTCTCGGGCCGGGCCACCCCGAGCTCCCCGAAGCAATCCCCGGGGCCGAGCTCACGGAGACGTTGACTGCCCTGCTGCACCTCGGCCGCGCCGTTCTCGATGGCATAGAAGTCGAAGGCGAACTCGCCCTCCTTGACGGCGACGTGGCCGGGGTCCCAGCGCAGGCGACGCGTGATCGCTGCCACCCGGCAAGGTCCTCTTCAGACAGCTCCGCGAAGAGCGGAACCCTCTGAAGCCGGGAAGGCTGGATTTCGTCGCTCGGCGTCACGCCCCGGGCAGAACCCTATCCGCGGGAGGGAGGCCAAGGTGCGGGCACAAACGTGTAGTGAACCGAGCCGGCGCCGATAACACGCGTGTCGCGCCCCGGCTCGCGGGGAGTGGCTCGCCGGATCGCCCGTCGCAGCGTTAGCCTCACCCGGGCCCGTGCAGTTCGCGATCGCCATCCGCCAGTACGCCCGTGAGAGTCGTTTTGACGACGGCGCTTTCCGAGGGCATCTGCAACGTGTCGAGGAACTTGGGCTGTTCGAGAGCGCGTGGGTGCAGGAGCAGGTGATCGGCGCCTCCGGCAGCCTCGCGCCGCTCCAGACTCTGACCTACGCGGCGGCTTGCACCGAGCGGGTGCGGCTCGGATGCGCCGTGTTCGTGCTCCCGCTGCACAACCCCTTGCACCTGGCCAAGGCAATCAGCTCGCTTGACTGCCTCAGCCACGGGCGCGTGGAAGTGGGGGTGGCCACCGGCGGCCAGGGACGTCCGTTCGGCGCGTTCGGAGTCGACCCGGATAAGCCGGTGGCCCGCTTCAACGAAGCTCTCGCGCTGATGAAGGCGTGCTGGACTGATCGTGAGATCAACTTCGACGGCCGGCTGTGGAAGCTTCAAGGCGCCTCGATGGAGCCGAAGCCGGTGCAGAAGCCCTATCCGCCGGTGTGGTTCGGCGGCGCCGCGCCAGCCGGGATGCGCCGGGCGGTCCGCCACGGGGACGGGTTCATGGGTGCCGGCTCGCAGACGGTTACTCAGTTCGCCGAGCAGGTCAAGGTGGTCAGGGGCGAGCTGGCCGAGCAGCACCGCGATCCGGGGACGTTCCGGATCGGCAAGCGCGTCTACGTCCACGTCGACGACGACGCCGGGCGCGGACGCCAGCGACTGGAGGATGCGCTCACCGCCCACTACGGCCGCGGGGGCTGGTCGGAGCACATCCTGGCCGGCCCGCCTGAAACCTGCGCGACCGGGATTGGCGCGGTGGCGGACGCCGGAGCGGAGCTGATTCTGCTCAACCCGATGCTCGATGACGCGGAACAGCTGGACCGGCTGGCGGCCGAGGTGATCCCGAGGCTGGGCTGAGATGTCGTATTCGGTCGTCCATATCGATGACATCGAGCCGGCCGGTCCCGGCGGTGCGGTGCGCTTCGTGCGTCGCGAGCTCGGAGTCGAAGCATTCGGGATCAACTGGTTCGAGCTGCCGCCCAACGCGGAAGGCCGAGAGCACGACGAAACCAGCTCTGGGCAGGAAGAGGTCTCGGTCGTGGTGCGAGGCTCCGGCCATTGGCGTGCGGATGGCGAGGAGGTCCCGGTCCGGGTCGGAAGCTTCATCCGCTTTGATCCGGGCACGCTCAGGTGTCCTGTCGCCGGCCCGGACGGGATGACCTTCGTTTCGGTTGGTTCGCGCCCGGGCGCGTACGAGGCGCGGGGGCCGTTTTAGGCGACGGGGGCGCGATGCCTCCAGTCTTGACCGCGAGCCTCGCGCTGCGCGAAGCTTCCGGATATGTCGGCTTATGTGATCGCTGATGTGGAGGTCGTCAACCCGGAGCGATACGCCGACTACACCGCAGGGGTCCCGGCGACCTTGGAGCCGTACGGAGGGCGGTTCCTCGTCCGCGGGGGCGCGACGGAGATGATCGAGGGGGACTGGCGGCCGCGACGCCTGGTGGTCATCGAGTTCCCGTCGACTGACGCCGCGCGCCGCTGGTATGAGTCGCCGGAGTACCAGGCGATCCTCGGGATTCGGCATGAGGCCGCGAACGCGCGGCTCATCATTGCGGAAGGGGCGGCGTAGGGCGCGGGCGGGCCGGGGGCGCTCCGCTTGCTGATGGAGATGAGGTCAGGCGTCTCGGGCGGCCGCCGTCCGCATGGCTTCCGTGACGACGGGCTCTTGGTCGGCGACGAGCGCTGACGACCACGTGGGCTTCGCGCCCTAGCGCCTGTGCCCGCCGCTGCGCCGCTCATCATCGGCGGCGAGCGCTTCTTCCCCTTCTAGGTCGAGTACCCGTCGGACCCTAGAACGGGAGCCGGTTCGGTCGCACGGCACTCAGCTCCGAGATGGCGTCGCACGCGGGAGACCTACCGAGGCGCCGCCGAAAGCCGGTTGCGTTGTTCGGCGGCGACACTCGCAGGCCATAGAACGTGAAGGCTCTGCCCGGGCAGAACCCGCCGTCACCCCATACGAACGTGAAGAACGCGCGCTTACCGGAACCGAGCACGACGGTCCTGATCGGCGAGACTCGAAAGTGACCGACTTTGGCGTCCGCCGAGTGGATCACGTGACCTTGCTTGTCCAGCAGCACCCCCGTCGGGTATCCGCGGAGGCTGCACTGCCTTGCCCCGGCGTTCTTGAACGCGTAGTCGATGTACCGGCGCCCCGCGGCCGCTTGCGTGTCGACGAACAAGAGGCGCAGTTGAGCGGTCGAGCACTGCGGCACGCCGGAACTCGAGCCAGCCGCCGGTGTCGCGAGGAACGTCGCGCCAAGCACGAATGCCGTAGTGGCTGCAGCCCGGAATGTCAGGCTCCGAGAGGCGGCGCTCATGAGAATCTTTGGCCCCTTCCCCTGTCCGATAGTCGTTGCGATGTCACCATACTCGTCGCCTGTTACGGCGGTCAACCGAGGCGGGTAACTGTCGGCGCCGGGCGATCTGCCGGTCGACCGTGCGCTCGTTGCCTAGCCCCTCGCAGGCCTCTCCGCCGCCGATGATCCTTTGCGCTTGTCCTGCTGCTCCCAGCCTCGTCGCGGAAGCGACCGTCCGGCCTGAGGGGTCTCCAGTGTGGAAAGCGATCGTCCGTGAGCCACGCGCCTTACATTCAACGCCCATCGGTTCAGACGCCTTCGGCCGCGGCGACCACGAGCTCCATCCGCGATCCGGTCCCGAACGGGGTGTCGATGTCATGGAGATGCGCGAAGCCCACGGCGCGGTAGAAGGTATACGCGTGAGGATTGGCCGTGACTCGGATGCGCACGATCCCACTCCGCCTGGCGCGCTCGATTTGGTCGACGACGAGACGCGTGGCGATTCCGTGGCGCATCCAGCCGGGTTCGACGAACAGGTCTTCGAGCTCCAACGTCGAGCTCTCAATGGGCACTCCGGTCGCGAACCCAAGAATCGTGCCCTGCGCTGTGACCGCGACGCGCGTTCTGCCCTCGGCGACGCCGTCGGCAGGGAGCACTAAGGCGTCAGGATTCGCCTGCAGTGCTTCACGGTCGCCCTGGTTGGCAAGCGACGCCCGTGCGTAGATCCCGCGGAGGACCGGGACATCCTCGGCCTGCGCGGTGCGGATTCGAATCATCTCCACGGCGCAAATACCACCCACGGAAGCGTTCCGCGGTCAAGCCGGCGTCCGAGCGGCCTTGGCCGCTAACGAAAGCCGAGGCGGCGCTCGGCTCTGGTGGACGATCGCCGTTAGCCCAGTCCGACAGTCGCGGCTCTTGGCAAGCTCACTCGTTGGGCCAGGGGTATCGTCGTGCGGGGGGAGGTCGTCACGAATCTCGTACCAAGGTGCCTTCGAGCCGACGAACATGTGGGCCATCGGTTTGAGGCTCGGTTCCTCGCTCAGCGACCCGTACGGCACCCGGATCTTGCCTCCGTAGCCTGTCCAGTACACGAGCGAGAAGCACTTCCCGCAGCGCTTCGCATGATGGCTGTGCGGATCGCCGTCCAATATCAACGAGTCCTCGCCGTTCGTCACCCTCAGCTTCTCGGGTTCGATTTCGCCCCAGGGCAAGAAGGCCGAGCCGGTCATCGCACGGCAGTTCGAGCAGTGGCAGTTGTACGCGACAACGAACTCGTCAGCGACTGCGTAAGTGACGGTCTTGCAGGCGCAGCGACCTGTCAGCACCGGTCGAACCTTAGATCCTGGGGTCAACGCCACGGGGCGAGTGCGGCCTGTGATGATCCCACGGAGTGACCGAGCGCCCCGACAGCGTGAATCTCGAACGAGTGGAGGCCGAACTGCTTGCGCGGGAACCGATCTTTCACAAGCCGGAATTCGGAACGAGCCGCGCCGACTACGCCCGCCAGACCGCCGAGGATTACTGGGAGGTCGGGGCCTCCGGTCGCATCTACGACCGTGAAGGCATCCTCGATGGGCTCGTCAGGCGTGGAAAGGTCGCTGGGGATGAGACCTGGATGGTCAGCGACGTCCGCTGTCGCGAACTAGGTTCCAATACCTATGCCTTTACGTATCAACTTGACCAAGATGGCCGGTTGACGCGGCGACTGACGATCTGGCGGCGTGGGGCGGGAGGATGGGTGGCGCTCTACCACCAAGGCACCCTCATTCAAGCTGCCTAGGTACGGAGGCCCCACTCGCTTCCCCTGTGTCGCGAAGCGAAAGCACTAGGCGCCGAAGCGGAAGAACGCGAGCGCTTCCGCTGGTCGATCATTGCGACAGGCTGGCGGTGCGGCGGCGCGCCGGACCTGCACAATTGCGTCGAGGCTAGGTGATGACCGCTTCGCAGGCGCAGGTCCATGGGACTCATCGGAAACGAGAGAGGTAACCGGCGCGCGACGGTTGTGCGTTAAACGGTCGTGGCGAACCTACGATTGGACTTCACGGAGTTCTACCGCCGATCGAAGGATGATTGCCTGCTCTCGGTCCTGGTGAGTGTCGGTGACCAGGACGCGGCGCAGGAGCTTGTGGCCGAGGCTTTCGCGCGGGCGTGGGCGTCCTGGCGCACGGTCAGCAGGCATCCAGCACCCGAGGCGTGGGTGGTCCGGACCGCGCTAAACGCGAACGTCTCTTGGTGGCGGCGTCGCCGACGGGAGGTACCGGTGGCCGACCCTGGCTCGATCATGGACCCACCCGTCGAGCGTGCAGAGAGGTCGGTCGATCCGAAGATTATGGCGGCCCTGTTGCGGCTCTCGACTCGGCAACGTCAGGTAGTCGCCCTGCGAGTGTTCCTCGACCTCAACACAGACCGCACCGCGGACGTGCTCGGTATCGCGCCGGGCACGGTCCAGGCTCATCTCGGCCGGGCTATCGCCACCCTGCGCCATGAGCTCGTACCCCAACCACGGCCGGAGGGCCTCCCTTCATGAACAACGATGAAGTACTTACAAGAGTGAGAGAGCAGCGAACCAGGATCGCGATGAACGTACCGGTAGAGGAGATCATCCACCGGGGTCGCGTAGTGCGTGCCCGCCGCCGAGCATTCCGCCTGATACCGCTGGCCGCGGCAATGTTTGTCGCGATCGCGCTGCTCGCCTCTAGCCACCCATCCAACCGATCCGATCAGGGCATCCACCTGGCAGCCTGGACGGTCGTCAAGCACACCGACGGCACGGTCGCTGTCACCATCCGCGAGCTGCGCGACCCGGCCGGTCTGCAACGCAAACTACGCGCCGACGGCGTGCCCGCCAGCGTCATCTTCGGCAACCAGTCGAACCCGTGCCAGTCATACGGCCACCCCGAGCTGCTGTCGAACGTGGTCACGCCTTCCACGGCACCAGGACAGCCCCAAGGCGCCGCGATCGTTATGGTGCTCCACCCCTCAGCCCTGCCAAGTGCCGCCGGCGTACAGATCATCACCAATCAGACCCGCGTTGGCATCCACCTGGTCAGCGCGAGCCACGGATGCACGAGCTAAAAAGGATGCCGCCTGCACTCGATCACGCGCCAGCCGCGACTGTCGCAACGGGCCACAGGCAATCGCCGGCCCGAGCCAGGCGCTGACTTCTCCTTTGGTTAGGTCGGCTTGGTCGCCTCGTCGAGCTCCTCGCCGCGCTTGATTAAGAACGCGCCGAGTGCGCCGGCGAGGGCACCGATGATTGTGATGGCATAAATCTCCATCACGACGTCGAGGACCCTTCCCAAGAAGGAGATGGGGTTCTGGATACTGGAGGAGACCGTCAGCAGCTGGGTTGTGGTCCAAAACAATGCGCTGCCGAGACTCTCGATCTGGGTCTGCTTTTGATCGTGCTCGAACAGGAACGCAAGGGCGGCGCAAACCACGTCAAAACCAACCGTGGCCAGACCGATAGCGACAAGTCGGTCGCGGAGCCGACTGTGAGTCGGCGTTCCGGCACGCAGGACATCGCGCACCTCGCCGGCCGCTCCACGCAGCACACCCAACAGGTACATCGCCCGCTATTCGCCGCCAAGGCCGAACGTCCTGTCCTCGCTGGCCGCGGTTCGACCCGGGTCGATGAGCGCGAGGAGCCCCGGTCTTGGTGCCAGCCGCGACCGTCGGCCCGGCTGCGCTCGGCGATCTCAATGCCGAGAAGGCAGTCGCGGAGCCCTGCGCCCGACTGAGGCGAGAGGGAATCATCTGGGTGGGCGCTGCGGCCTCGTGTTCTTGGCGCGCGTTGCACCTCAAGGTCCTACGCGACTAGAGTCGCGCCATGCGGGGCATCGTTTACGCCGTGGCCGCCGTGCTGGCGATGATCCTTGCTGTTTCAGCCGCCGCGGCCGAGTCAGGGCGTGTAGCTTGCCCGCTTCAGCGCGGCGCTCCCTCAGGCGGCGACGTGCAGTGGGCCTTTTCAGACAGCGGCCGGCCTGCTGGCAAGACCATCAGGTCTTCGTACGTGCACGGCCGAGGAAGCTGGACAAACGGTCGCGCCACCGGGACCGCCTGCACCACGGACTCGCCGGCGCAGAACGGTGGCGTGCGGGACTTGGTGCTCGCGGTCGAGGGCAAGTCGAAGCTCACCGCGCGGGTCAGGCAGAACGGCCTCCTGGGGGTTCGGCTCGTCCTCAGGATGAGGGTCCGCGCGAGTGACGATCAGACATGTCCACAGGCAACGACTGGCACGCTAACCCTGTTCGCGAGTTACTACTCGGTGCACCGGGACACGCTGCAGGTCCACTTCAGCTCACGCTGCGTCGGCCACGACCTCACCTATAGCGGATCTGCGCTGCACGTCTACATCGCCCGCCATGGCGCCCAAGTCAGCGCCCCATAGCTGAGCACGACACGGCGGTTCGTCTGGTTCTGCGGCCTGGCGGCCGGCGGGGGCTGGTCAGTCGATGGTGAGTGGCGGACCGAGGAGAGTCATGCCGTGGCGTTCGAAGATGCTGGCTATCAC
>Ga0070731_10000962_pt1 | contig 32548 bp, 39 predicted proteins | sample Coa_R1_2_FD_66448 | JGI IMG/M metagenome (GOLD analysis project Ga0070731, IMG submission 66448) | Surface soil microbial communities from Centralia Pennsylvania, which are recovering from an underground coalmine fire - Coalmine... | ecosystem: Environmental > Terrestrial > Soil > Unclassified ... | reverse complement strand
ACCCGGACCTCGACCGCGTCGGCTCCCAGTCCGCTGAGAACCTGTGCGTGCGCCTCGAAATCGCCCTGAAGGGCGAGGATGCCAACGCGCACTACCAGCCGCGAGGTGCCAGGAGCTCCTCGGCCTCGAGCTTGGCCGTCTCGATACTGGTCATCGGCTGCCCGAGACCCGTGGAGGCGGCGGCCACGCGCGCCGGATCCTGGTAGTGCGTCGTCGCCTCGACGATCGCCCGGGCACGCCGCTCGGGGTCCTCGGACTTGAAGATGCCGCTGCCCACGAAGACGCCCTCGGCGCCGAGTTGCATGACCAATGAAGCGTCGGCCGGCGTCGCGATGCCGCCGGCGCAGAAGAGAACGACGGGAAGGCGGCCATCCGAGGCCACCTGCCGCACGAGATGAAGCGGGGCCTGAAGCTCCTTGGCTGCGCTGGCCAGCTCCTCCTCCCCGAGCATGGTGAGCCGCCGGATCTCGCCGCGGATGATCCGCAGGTGGCGGACCGCTTCGACGATGTCTCCGGTCCCCGCCTCACCCTTCGAGCGGATCATCGCCGCGCCCTCGCCGAGCCGCCGCAGCGCCTCACCGAGGTTGGTCGCGCCGCACACGAAGGGGACGCGGAAGGCCCATTTGTCGATGTGGTTGACCTCGTCGGCCGGGGTCAGGACCTCCGACTCGTCCACGTAATCGACCTCGAGCGCCTCGAGGACCTGGGCCTCGGCGAAGTGACCGATGCGGGCCTTGGCCATCACCGGGATCGTCACTGCCTCCTGAATCCCCTGGATCATCGCGGGATCTGACATGCGGGCCACCCCGCCGTCGCGCCGGATGTCGGCCGGAACCCGCTCCAGAGCCATCACCGCAGCCGCGCCTGCGTCCTCGGCGATCTTGGCCTGCTCGGGCGTGACCACATCCATGATCACGCCGCCTTTGAGCATCTCCGCCAGACCGGCCTTGACCGCGAACGTCGCCTCGTCTCTCGCGATGTTCGGCTCCTCGCTCATCGCGGCTGAGTGTAGCCGCCGCGTCCATGCCGGTCGGTGCGGCGGACCGTCTGCGGCAGGCTATCTCCGGCCGCGAGCCAGGTCGAGCAGACGACCCAGGATCTTCTCGCCGTCGACCCGGAGCCCGTTGTGCTCGTACTCGTTCGTGATCCATGCCCGTGCCGAACCGAGCTCGGCCAGCGTCTCCTCGGAGAACGTCCTCTCCACGTACATGTCCTCGACGTAGACCGCCGCCGCCGTGGGTACGCGGTTGACCCGCAGGGCCTCGCGGTCGTAGAGCGCCGGCCAGGGGTGGCGGGCCAGCCGCTCGGCGGCCTCGCGCAGCGGAGCCAGAGGCCCGTAGTCCTCGAACATCCATGGGTAAACGTGCTCGCCCGTGAGGAGGTGCGAGTCCTCGAACTCCGCCGGCAGCATTCGCGCCGCCGACCAGCCGGTCGTGATCCCGTTGGCCCAGCTGGCCTCGTGCAGGATCGCGTAGATGGGGTTCCGCGCGAAGCCGAGGGCTGTCTCGGCATCGTGAAGGAAGCCTGGCGAGTCGAACGGGAGCTCGAGCAGGTAGTGGACGTGCTCGGCGCCGTCGCTCATCCCGAGGTTCAGTCCCACCTGTCGAAATCGACGCCAGGTCAAGCGATCGCCGCTGGGCAGGCGAACCGCTTCGTTCTCCAGATGGCGGCGCAGCTCCGAGAGGCGCCGCTCATCATCCGGATAGCGCTCCAGATAGCGTCGATTTCGCTCCAGGACACGTTGGTAGGTCATGGCGTAGACCTCGTCGATATGCCGGGTCAGGGTCGGGACCCCGCCCGTGATCAGGGCCTCACGTAGCCCGTCCGGCGCGATCGAGAGGTAGGCCATGACGCAGAAGCCGCCAAAGCTCTGACCGAGCACGCTCCACCGCTCGACCTCGAGCGCACGCCGGATCCACTCGGCATCCCGCACGATCGAATCGGCCCGAAAGTGCGTGAGGTAGTCGGCTTGAGCTGCCGGCGTCATGCTCTCCAGCCGCCCGACCGGGGTGGAGCGCCCGGTCCCTCGCTGGTCGAGCATCAAGACCCGGAACTCGGTCAGGGCACGGCCGAGCCACCCTGGCTCGCGCGGGATCGCCGATGGGCGTGGATCCTCGAATCCGGGGCCGCCTTGGAAGAACACGAGAAACGGCAGGTCTCGTGACCCAGGGTCGGCGATCTCCCGGGCGAACACGGTGATCCGGCGACCGTCGGGATCGGCGTGATCCAGCGGTACTTCGAAGGAATGCTCTCTCACGAGCAGTCCGGGAAGCGAGATCTCGGTCGCCATGGGTGAATCATCCCTCTCCGAGGAGCTGCGACGGTGGCCGGTAGTGTGCGCGGGCGGTGTCGAGCGAGGCCGTCTTCCTCACCCGCCGCGGAGGGTTCGTGGCCACCGAGCTGGCTCGTGGGCCCTGGGATCCAGACGCGCAGCATGGCGGGGCTCCGGCCGCGCTCCTGATGCGGGAGTTCGAGCGCCTCCCCGCCGCCGACGGGCTGATGATCGCCAGGGTGACCTACGAGCTGCTGCGCCCGGTCCCGCTGGGCGAGCTCGACGTCGCGGCCGAGGTGATCCGGCCCGGGCGCCGGGTGCAGCTGCTCGAGGCGTCGATCAGGACGCCCGACGGCACCGAAGTCCTACGAGCCCGCGCGCTTCAGGTGCAGCGCGCCGATACGCCTGAGTACACACACGACCCGCGACCGGCGGAGGGGCCGGACCAGGGCCAGGAGCTGCCCCCGCCGTTCCCGCGCCCGAAATCGCCGACCTTCGGCCCCGACGCCATCGAGGTCCGGGTGGTGCGCGGAAGCTGGGGCGGCGGGCCGGCGACAGCTTGGTTTCGGCTCAAGGTCCCGGTTGTGGCGGGCGAGAACCCCACTCCGTTGCAGGCCCTGGCGGCGGCCGGCGATTTCGGCAACGGGATCAGCCGCGTCCTGCCCTGGGACGACTACCTGTTCATCAATCCCGATCTGACCCTGTACATCGAGCGTCCTCCGGTGGGGGAATGGATATGTCTCGACGCCGAGACTCGGATCTCCGCCGACGGGGTCGGCCTTGCCGAGAGCGTCGTCTATGACACTCGCGGTCGCGTGGGCCGCGCGCTTCAGGCGCTGCTCATCGCTCGTCGCTCGGCGAATCCTGCTCCCGCAGGTAGCTGAGCAGCCCGCCGGCGACGAGGATCTCCCGTTCGTGCTCTGAGAAGTCCTGGCTCAGCTCGAGCTCCTCACCGTCGTCGACCTTGACCGAGATCGTATCCGCGTCCTGCTCGAGCTCGTCGCGCAGGTGGGGGAACTCCCAGCACTGCCCCACCTCCGCCTTGTCGTAGTCCGACTCGTCCTTGAAGGTGAGCGGGACGATCCCCTGGGCCAGCAGGTTGCGGCGGTGGATGCGGGCAAACGACTTGGCCACCACCGCCTTCACTCCGAGATGAAGCGGCGCGAGCGCGGCGTGCTCGCGAGAGGAGCCCTGGCCGTAGTTCTCGCCCGCGACGATGATGCCGCTTCCCCATTCCTTGAGGCGCTTGCGGAACTCGGGGTCGCGGTGGCGGAAGGTGAACTCGGCGATGGCGGGCACGTTCGAGCGATAGGCCATCACCTCGACCCCATCCGGGGCGAGGTCGCCCGTCGAGATGTCATCCGGTTGAATCGTCGCCACCCGCGCCTTGAGCGACTCCTCCATCGGCTTGTGCTCGGGCGGGCGCTTGATGTTGGGACCGCGAGGAATCTCGATCTTCTCGGCCTCCTCCTCCTCGGCCGGCGGGAAGATGTGGACATCGTCGACGTAGGGGCGCAGGTCCGGCATCGGCAACAGCTCAGGCGGCTCTCCGTATTCCCGCGGATCCTCGATCTTGCCGGTGAGCAGCGACACCGCGGCCACGGCAGGCGAGCACAGGTAGACCGAATCTTCGGGCGTGCCGGAGCGGCCGGGGAAGTTGCGGTTGAACGTCCGCAGGGAGTTGGCATCCGAGGGCGGCGCCTGGCCCATCCCGACGCACGGGCCGCACACCGGCTCGAGCATCCGCACGCCGCCGTCGGAGAGCTGGCGGTAGACCCCGGATTCGGCGATCGCGGCCAGGATCTGGCGTGAACCCGGCGTGGCCGTGGCGCTGATCGTCGGGTACACGATCTGCCCGTCCTTGTCCGCCAGCACCGCGCCCGGCAGGGCGAGGTCGTTGTAGCCCGAGTTGACCGACGAGCCGATGCACACCTGAGCGATCGGCGTGCCCGCGACCTCCTCCACCGGCACCACGTTGTCCGGATTGTGCGGTTTGGCGACCAGGGGCCCCAGCTCGCCGAGGTCGATCTCGATTCGGTCGTCGTATTCGGCGCCCTCGTCTGGACCCACGTCGACGAAGTCCTCCTCCCGGTCCTGGCGTTTCAGCCAGTCCCGGGTACGCTCGTCGGGTGGGAACACGCCGGCCGTCCCGCCCAGGTCGGCGATCATGTTGGCGATCGTCGCCCGCTCGGGGATCGATAGATCGGCCGTGCCGGGGCCGGTGAACTCGAACACCTTGTTCTTTCCACCGCTGGCGCTCAGGCGGCGCAGGAGCTCGAGGATGATGTCCTTGGCCTGGACCCACGGGCGCTGCAGCGTGCCCTCGAGGCGGACCTCGACGATCTCCGGGCAGGCAATCTCGTAGGGGTGGCCGCCGAGGACCACGGCCACGTCCAGCCCGCCGGCGCCGATCGCGATCATCCCCATGCAGCCCGCCTGGGTGGTGTGGGAGTCCGCACCGAGCATCGTCTGGCCCGGCTTGCCGTAGCGCTCCATGTGGATGTAGTGGCTGATGCCGTTGCCAGGCCGGGAGAAATGCAGGCCGTACTTGCGGGCCAGCGCCTGGAGCATCCGGTGATCGTCGGGGTTCTTGTAGTCGAGCTGGACGACGTTGTGGTCGACGTACTGGACCGCGCGGTCCACCTTCACGCGGGGCACCCCGAGCTCCTCGAACTGCATCAGCGCCATCGTGCCCGTGGCGTCCTGGAGCAGGGCCTGGTCAATCTTCAGCGAGACCGCCGCGCCGGGCTTGAGGTCCCCTTCGACGAGGTGCTCCTCCAGGATCTGACGGGCCAGACTGCGCGGCATCGCTAACACGCTACCCGCTGGGGCGAGGACCGCGCGTCGGTGATCAGATCTCTCGGAACACTCCGCGGGCTCGCGCGACCGGCTGCTCGTTGACGCTGGCCGTGGCTGTGGCCTCGATCCCGTCGCCGTTGGTCTCGCCAGTCTGAGCGCGGACGTCGAGGAACGATCCGACCGGCACCGGAGCGTCGAGTCGGAGCTCGACGTGAGAGGCGCGCGACCGGGCTCCGCAGGCCAGCGCCATTGCGTCGCAGAGCGCCGCCATGACGATCCCCTCGTGGGCCCTGCCCGGGGTCGGCCCCTGGTGATCCTGCTTGATGAAGCCCCGTCCCCGCGCCTCACCGGGTCCCGCCGGCTCGATATCCATCAGCAGGCCGAACAGGTTCGTGCGACCGCAGCCGAAGCAGAGCTCGTGGTGAACGAGCCGCTCCGGGCTCACTTCAGTCGAAACGCCTTGATCCGGATGTCGTACTGCTGGGCGTCGCGGGAGTACACGCCGTAGGCCAGGGCCTGGATCAGCGACAGCAGAGCCGTGTGTGAGCGGACGAAGGCCGGGCTGTTGGAGGAGTAGTAGAGGTGGATCCGGGCCAGGCGAGCCACCTCTGAAAGCGTCGCGTCGGTGATCGCCAAGGTCAGCGCCTTGCGGTGACGCGCCAGCTTCATCGTGCGCGTGATCAGCGGGTGGGGGCGTCCGGCCGAGAGCCCGATCACCAGTGTCTGCTCGTCGATTCGGCTGAGCCGCCCCAGGGCCTCCTGCGACGGGCTGGCGACGATCTCGGCCCGGAGGTCGAGGAGCATCAGCAGGTGGCGCAGGTAGCTGGCGAAGAACGCCATCTGGTCGGTCCCCGCGATCAGCACCTTGTCGGCCGAGACGATCGCGTCGATGGCCGCCTCGACGGCGGAGCGCGAGAGCTTGTGCGCCGTGTCCTCGACGTTGACATGGTCGGCGGCCAGGGCCGCCTCGAACTCCGTCTGGTCGAGCGAGAACAGCGGTGCCGCCGCCATCGCGCCAGTGGCTGGGGCCCGCCGCCGGTACTCCTCGCGCGCCGCCTGCTGAAGCTCGGGAAAGCCCTCAAAGCCGAGCGCCTGCGAGAAGCGAACCACCGTGCTCGAGGATGTGTTGGCCCGGCGCGCGAGCTCTTCGGCGGTCTGGAAGGCCGCCTCGTCGAGGTGGTCGACGATGTACTGGGCCACATCCTTCTGAGACCGTGAGAACTCGTCGAAGCGCGACTGGATGTAGGCCGACAGCGCCTGATGGGCTCCGTTGGTCGGAGGAGCCGTGCGCGTGGCGGTGGCGGAGCGTCCGGAGGCGACTGACTGCTTCACAGCAGCCTGTCATTCGACAACGGGCCCGGGCGTTCCTTCAGGAAGCGGTGGCCAACCGCGCGGCGACGCCCCTCGGCTGGCCCGTGCGCCGGCTACTCGAGGCCGGGATCGTGCTCCTGGTTCTGCTTGTGCTCGGCGAAGACCTGGCCGACCACATACAGGATCAGGATGTTGGCCAGCACGCCGATCCCCCCGAACGTCGCCAGGAGCGCGAGCGTCTGTCCCAGGGCGACGCTGCCAACAACGGTCGTCATATGGCCAGGAGCCTAGCGAGTCGGCGCACCGGACGGGTCGGACCAATCCCCTCCGGGACCGCGGCGGTCGCGTCCGCCACCACCGGTGCTAGCTTCGCCCACCGTCGGCCCTGTAGCTCAGCTGGTAGAGCAGCGGACTCATAATCCGTCGCGCCCAGGTTCGAGTCCTGGCAGGGCCATGAGAAAGGGCTGGTAATCGGGGATTCTGGGACTTGGGCGATTCCGCCGAATCGCAAAGCATGTCCCCACGGGATGACGCAACGCACCCGGTCTGTCGGTGGCATGCCCTCAGCGGCGGACCGGGTACCTGAGGTGCAGCGCCCGGTGGCCCTGCACCACGATCGGGTCCTCGAGCAGCAGGTGCCCGCGATCGAGCTTGGAGAAGTACGGGATGCCCTCGCCGAACAGCACCGGCACGAGGCTGACACAGATCTCGTCGACTAAGCCGAGCTCGAGCGCCTGAGCGATGACGTTAGGACTGGCGAGCGTGACGTTCTTGTCGCCGGCGATCTCCTGGGCCTTTGCGATGGCTGGCTCGACGCCGTCGACGAATGTCGTCTTCGGCCACCGCTCGGCGGCGTCATCCGGTGGGTTGTGTGTGACGACGACAACCGGCATACCGGCCGGGTGCGCGTCGTTCCAGCCGTTGGCGATATCGAACAGGCGCCGACCGGAGACAAGAGCTCCGGCGTTCGTGGTCAGGTCTCCGAGCATCTTCGCGCTGGCCTCGTCGACGTCGAACGTGACCGTCTCGTTGCCGCTGGGAACAGACACCTCGCCCGCGTCATACCAGTCGAAGAGCTCGCCCGGGTGATCGTCAGGGTCGGCGATGTAGCCATCCAGGGACATCGTCATATGCGTCAGCACCTTGCCCATCGTGGCCTCCTTGGTGTCGTTCGCCTCTGGCTTCGCGCCTTGAGGGCTTCGTTCTACAGGTCCAATTGGACCGGCCGGGCCGGCCGCCCCCAAGCTGCTCAGCGAATGGAGCAACTGCACAACAACCAACACCAGGACCGTAATCGGACACACCTCCATCGTGATCAGCTAAAGCAACCAGCCGGGTGCGCCGCAGACGCCTCGCTTTGCGGCGCGCCCGACGATCGTCCGCAGCGCAAGGGATCGGCGAGGATTGGCAGACATGGGCGAGCGCCGGTTGTTGCTGTTGCGCCATGCGAAGTCGAGCTGGGACGATCCGGCGCTGCCTGATCACGATCGTCCGCTCGCCGCGCGTGGACGCAAAGCGGCGAAGCTCATTGGGGAGCACATACGCCAACAAGGGGTTCCTGTCGCACTAGTGCTCTGTTCCTCGGCGCGCCGCGCACGTGAGACGGTCGAGTTGGTGGACCCACCCGGCGCGATTCAGGTCGAGCGCGAACTCTATGCCGCATCTGCAGATCAACTACTCGAGCGGCTGCGGCGTTTGTCCAGCGACATGGAGGTCGTCATGCTGGTCGGACACAACCCGGCGATCCAGGAACTGGCGGTTGCACTCACCCAAGGATCCAGTGACTTGGCTGGGCGAAAGTTCCCCACCGCTGCGCTTGCCACGCTGTCGGTCCCAGGCCCCTGGCAAACGCTGAGCCCCGGCCAGACCGGGCTGGTGGCGTTCGTCACGCCAAAGCAGCTCGCTTGAGGGCCAGGTCGCGGCCCGAGCTCGCGGCGCTTGGATCACACTGCACCGCCCGTACCAGTGGGATGATCGCGGCGTGCGGCTGACTACGGAGCTATGCCGTCAGCTTGGGGTCGAGCTCCCGATCTTCTGCGCCGGCATGGGCGGAGCTGCGGGGCCAGAGTTGGTGGCGGCGGTCTCAAACGCGGGCGGGCTCGGGGTGCTTGGCGCCGCGGGAGCAGCGCCCGATGACCTTCGAAGGAAAATCGGCTCGCTGCACGAGCTGACCGCACGCCCGTTCGGCGTGAACTTCATCATCGATGGGGTCGAGTCGGAGGAGGATGTGAACTTCATCCGCGAGGAGGTGCTCACCGCGGCATCGGAAGGGGCGGTAGCCGTGGTGGTGTTCTGGGGGGACCCCGCGCCCTATGTCGAGACCGCCCACCAGGCGGGGGCGAAGCTGCTGATCCAGGTTGGATCGGTTCAGGAGGCACTCTCCGCGGCCGACGCGGGCGTCGACGCGATCATCGCGCAGGGAGTCGAGGCCGGCGGCCACGTGCGAGGCACCACCTCCACCTGGACACTGCTGCCGCAGGTTGTTCAGGCGGTCGACCCGCTGCCGGTGGTCGCGTCGGGTGGGATGGGTGACGGTTTCGGCGCCGCCCGGGCGCTAGCCCTCGGGGCGCAAGCGGTTTCCCTCGGGACCCGATTTCTTGCCAGCGAGGAGGCCCGGGCCCATCCTGAGTACAAGCGACGGGTCGTCGCGAGCACGGCCGCGGACACGTTCTACGGCGAGCTCTTCGACGTGTGGTGGCCCGACGCGCCGCACCGGGTCTTGCGCAATCGGCTGATCGAGGAATGGGAGGCCGCCGGTTGCCCGCCGCCGGGACAACGACCGGGAGAGGGAACAACGATCGGAACCGTGGTGCTGAGCAGTGGAGCCAAGTCCGCCTGGCCCAGATACGCCGTCGGAGTGGCCGGACCGGAGTTCGAGGGCTACCTCGAGTACGCCCCGCTGTGGGCCGGCGAGTCATGCACGGTCGTCAAAGACATCAAACCAGCGGCGACGATCGTGCGAGATCTTGCGAGAGAGGCTGAAGCGGCGCTGGCCGAGGGGAGCGTCTCACCGCGAGGCGCCCCCCGCGGCGCGGCGGATCCGTAATCGCTATCTGAACGGCGTCGCCTAAGCACGACTAACGACTACAAGAGCCGTGCCGCGAGCAAGCGGTGTCGACGGTCGATCACGTACAAGGTGCGGCCTGCGAAGGCCATCTCCACAAAACCATCAGAGCTGAGGAGGGCTGAGCGCGGAAGCGTGGCTGTGAATTGCGTGAGAGCCGGGAGCAGCAGCCCGTCGACATATCGCGAGGAGCCGGGTCGTTTCCAGAGCACGACACGGTCATTACCGATGAAGTCGGAAAGCAGACCTCCGGCCATGTTGAGCGAGGTGGTCTGCGAATCGCCGCAGTGACGAAGTGTCAAGTCTCCGCGGGACGTGGCGTAGGTCAATACAAACCGGCCAAAAAAGCGCACGTAGTCCCCCGGAGAAACGCTGACCGGAGAGCAAAGCCTCCGGTAATGATTTGCGGTGTCGAGATTGACGACCGTGTTACTGCTGACGGCTTGCCCCGGATCACCCCTCACGCCTCCGTAGCTATCGCCAGGCTCGCGGAGGTGATTTATCGAGCGGCCGGAGAACACACTTGAGAAGTTGGCATAGGACGGCCCACACCCCTCGTGAATGCCGTCCCCGCAATCACCTGGGAGCGCATACTCGAACTCGACCCACCTCTTTCCAAGGGACGGGGCCACGAACCCCACGCCGGCCGGGCATCCAGTCCCGCACGCGACCGCCCGCCAAGCCTGGGTGCGGAGATTCAGAAGCCGGTAGCCCCGAGCGGTATCGAACAGCACTCGCGGCATCGCAAATCCAGCGAACGAGTTCCCTGGATCAACCTGCGTAAAGGGGGGCACGGTAACCGCCGACCCTCTCCCAGACACACCGTTGATCAACCGGAGCTTTCCGCCGCAGGTTCGGCCCGAAAGATCGCCGTACTTGACCAACAGGTAGTTGCCGCTCGCCGCCATGCAGTCGATGTTCTCGACGTGAGCCAGGAGCTTCTGGAAGCGCAGCTGCTTGACGATCCGAGCCGCCACGGCAGGCCCCGATCCGATCGCGAACAGCACGGCCGAGAACAACAGTAGGCTGACCCCCAGCGCGACCTGAAGCGACCGGGTCCGAGGCTGGGTCACGGTTTCGTCCAAGTGACCGAGTCGTCGATTCGAGCCGTCGTCACAGCTGCCTTAACGATCGTCCCGCCTGAAAAGTCTCGCTGGAGGGAGCCGTTGCGGAGAACGGGTACATTCCGGCCGGCTTTCGCTCGCTGCAGCACGACGGTTCCGCGGAATCGCCGACCGCGCGCCTTCCTCAGTGTCGCGTCAGGACCGTCATTGCGGAGACGATCGCCACCGCTGCCGCGGCGGCCGCCACCAGTGCCAGCGGCTCGCGGCGCTGGAAGGCGCGGAGCGCCAGCATTCCGGGGAAGATCCCGATCAGCACGACTCCCGTCGTGGCCGCCAGGACGAGGTAGAGCACGGCAACGCAAATCGCGGTGAAACTGGCCGAGTTACGCTGGGTCAGCGTGCGCGAGCCGGCGGACGGGATCGAGGGGCTGGGCGTCGGCGCGAACACCGCGGGAGCCGCAGCGACCTCAGCGGATTGCAGCTGGGGCGACGGCTGCGGGTCAGGCTGCCAGCCTGGCGGGGGTGTGCTCAATGGGTCCGTCCTCGCGTCTTGGGCTCGATTGATCCGGCAGGCGTCCTTCGCCGCCCGCGTGTCTGCACCTATCGGCGCATGCGAGACCGAGGTTGAGCCGATCGACGCAGCAGTAAGCCGCTTGCTCGCGACCCTACCAGCACAAGCCCGGGTGTCACGCCCACCTGACGAGCGGTTGAGCTCACGCCTCGAAGGCGTCAGGCTTGGTGGCTGATGACGATCAGCTGGGAGCAGTTCGAGGCCGTCGAGATGCGGGTGGGCCGGATCGTGAGCGTGAGCGGCTTCCCGGAGGCGCGCGTGCCGGCCTGGAAGCTCGAGATCGATTTCGGATCCGAACTGGGCGTTCGGCGATCCTCGGCGCGGATCACCAACTACACCGCCGATGAGCTCGAGGGCTCGCTGATCGTTGGGGTCGTGAACTTCCCGGCCAAGCAGATTGGGCCGGTCCGATCCGAGGTCCTCGTTCTCGGTGCCGTCGACGAGGATGGCACCGTGCTGCTGGTTCGGCCGGACGGCAATCCCGCGCTCGGGTCGCGGATCGCCTAGCGCGATGCTGTCTCCGATCGAGCGCAACGTCCTCGGTGGCCCGCTTGAATCCTGCAGCCTCGAGCCCCTCACGGGCTTCTATCGCGACGGCCTCTGCCGAACCGGCCCGGGGGACTCGGGAAGGCACACGATCTGCGCCGTGGTGAGCGCCGAGTTTCTCGAGTTCCAGCAGAGGATCGGCAACGACCTCAGCACGCCGATCCCGCAGTACGGCTTTCCCGGACTCACGCCCGGAGACCGTTGGTGCGTGACCCTGCACAATTGGCTGCGCGCTCACGAGGCCGGCGTGGGGTCTTTCGTGGTGCTCGCGGCCACACACGAGAGCGCGCTCGACGTGGTTTCGCTGGATGTGCTCAGGCAATACGCGGTCGACGTTCCCGCCGACCCCGGCTCGCTGGGCTGACCGTCAGGGAATCAGGACGATCTTGCCGCGCGTGTGGCGCGCGCTGAGCTCGAGGTACGCATCGCGGACCTGCTCGAGCGGGAAGGTGCGCGCGATGGGCACCTCGAGGCCGCCCTCGGCGACGAGCGCGGCCAGATCGGCCAGTCGCTCGGCGGTGGCGTTCGAGTGGGTCCCCTGCGAGCTCACCCCGAGGCGCCGGGCGGCCTCGAAATCGGCGATCGTGTTGATCCGCTCGGTCGGGACCCCGAGTTCCACCGCCAGCTCGACATAGCCGCCCCCGAAGGTGTCGATGAACGCGTTCACGGATCCGTGCGCAGCCTCGCGGATACGTTCCCCCTGGCCCTCGCCATACCTGACCGGAACGACACCGTGCTCGCGAAGCCAGGCGTCGTTGTGTTCTCCCGCCAGACCGATCACGAGCGCCCCGGACCGTGCCGCCAGCTGCACCGCGATCGAGCCCACGCCACCCGCCGCCCCTGACACGACGACCGTCTCGCCCGCCTGCGGGGCCACGGCGTCGACCGAGGCGTAGGCGGCCATTCCGGCCACGAACAGCGAGCCCGCGACCTCCCAGGCCACGTTCGCGGGCTTCGGCGTGAGCTGGTCGGCCGGAACGGCGACGAGTTCGGCCTGACTGGCGCGCTGCTCGGTCCAGCCGAGAACCTCATCGGCTTCACCGAACTCTTCGACGCCCGCGCCGATCGCGGCGACCACGCCGGCGAGATCGCTTCCCTGGCCCGAGGGAAAGGTGGCCGGCCAGCGCTCGTGCATCCGCCCCTCGCGGATGGAGATCTCCCCGGGGTTGATCCCGGCCGCTTTGACGGCGACGAGCACCTCGCCGCGCTTCGGGACCGGGTCCTCCACCTCCCGGACCTCCAGGACCTCGACACCGCCGTAGTGGTCGAAGCGAACCGCTTTCATCTCGGCTCGGAGGCGGGAACCGGGTCTGCGGACGACGCCCGCGACGCCGCCGGTTCGGACACCAGCGCACGGAGCGCCTTGCGATCAACCTTGCCCACCGCGGTCAGCGGGATCGCCCCGACCAGGTGGATCTCCCGCGGATACCGGTAGCCCCCGATCCGCCCCCGCGCCCATTCAACGAGCTCCGCCGCGGTGGGCTCGGTGCCGGGCCGCGCGGCCACGAATGCCACCACCTCCTCGCCGTGAATTTGGTCGGGGCGGCCGACCACACCAACCGCCTCGATTGCCGGATGTTCGAGCAGCGCGTCCTCGACGTCACGCGGGTAGACGTTGAACCCGCCGCGAATGATCAGGTCCTTCTTGCGATCGACGATGAACAGGTAGCCGTCCTCGTCCTGGTAGCCAAGGTCTCCGGTGCGCAGCCATCCCTGCTGCAGCGCCTCCGCGGTGGCTTCCGATGAGCGCCAGTAGCCGACCATCACACCCGGAGAACGGACGCAGATCTCCCCGACCTCCCCCCGGGAAACCTCGGCGCCCTCCTCGTCGAGGATCCGGGTCTCGGTGCCCGGTACGGGTAGCCCCACCGATCCTGGCTTCTCGGCGCCCACCGGATTGCTGGAAACGAGGGCCGCGGTCTCCGTGAGCCCGTAGCCCTGGCGGATCGACACCGAGGGCACGCGGCGCTCGAACTGCTCAGCCACCTCGGCAGCCAGCGGCGCGCCGCCCGAGGTGACGTAGCGAAGGCAGCTCAGGTCGTATTCCTCGAGCGGCTGGGACAGCAAAATCTGGAGCATCGAGGGAACGACGGCGCTGACCTGGACCTGGTGCTCGACGATCAGCTCCAGGAACCGCTTAGCGTCAAACCAGCGCATCAGAATTCCCACTGCCCGCTCTGGCGAATGCATCCCCGCGATCGTCACCAGTAACCCGTAGCCGTGGGAGAGCGGGAGCGACGTCAGGCCGCGGTTGATGCCCGGGACATACGAGGAGGTGTGGGCCGCGGATCCCGTGAACACGAGATTCGCGTGGGTCAGCATGACTCCCTTGGCGCGCCCGGTCGTCCCCCCGGTGTAGAGAAGAGCCGCCAGGTCGTCGTCGGCACGCGGGACGACCGGGCCGGCCTCTGCCTCCTCGAGCGAGGCGAGCTCGATGAAACCCGCGTCGTTCCCGCTCGAGATCAGAGTCGGGAGGGGATCGATCTCCGAGGTAGCGGTCCGGACCTTGTCGGCGAACTCGCTTGTGGTGATGACCGCGCTTGCCTCCGCGTCAGCGATCACGTGGCGCAGATCCTGGGGCGCGAGCAGAAAGGTGGCGGGTGTGACCACGGCGCCCGCTCGCCACAGAGCCTGATAGGCGATCCCTACCTCGGGTGAGTTGGCCATCGTCACCACAACGCGGTCGCCTGGCGCCACGCCGAGCTCCGAGAGGCCGGCGGCGAGCCGTTGCGAACGCACGAACAGCTCGCCCGAGGAATGCCAGCGCCCCTCGAACCAGAGCGCTTCGTAGTCTCCTCGGCGCTCGAAAGCCTGCTCGGCCAACCGAGCCAGGTTGCGTTCTCCTAGCCCCATGGTGCGATCGGCTCAGAACCTATCGTCTCAGTCGAGGTGGCCGTAGGCCGGAAGGGTCAGAAACTCGACCAGCTCGCTGGACAGTGCCAGACGGTCGAAGAGCTCCCGAGTCTCGGCCGGGCGCCCACGCTGCCAGACCGCCTCGCCGACGTCGCGGCGGATTCTCGCCGTCTCTTCATCGAGCACCGAGCGGACGAGCTCCGGCGTCACCGTACGGCCATCCTCTAGCTGGACACCGTGATGGACCCATTGCCAGATCTGCGAGCGGGAGATCTCGGCCGTCGCCGCGTCCTCCATCAGTGAGTTGATGGCCGCGGCGCCGCGACCGGTCAGCCAGAACGACAGGTACTGAAAGCCCACGTTGACGTTGAGCCGCAGGCCCTCCTCGGTGACCTTCCCCGGCGTCGAGGCAAGGTCCTGGAGCTGCGCCGGCGTGATCTCGGCGTCCTCGCGCTGCCGGTCCAGCTGGTTGGCCGCGCCGCCCAATCGCTGCGCGAAGATCTCCCGGGCCACGGGCACGAGATCAGGATGCGCCACCCAGGTGCCGTCGTAGCCCTGGGCCACCTCACGCTCCTTGTCCGCTCGCACCTCGGCAAGCGCCTCGGCGTTGCGCTCGGGGTCCTGCCGCGAGGGGATGAAGGCGGCCATCCCGCCGATGGCATGGGCCCCCCGGCGGTGACAGGTGGCCGCCAACAGCTCGGTGTACGCCCGCATGAAGGGGACGGTCATGGTGACCTCACTGCGGTCCGGAAGCACCATCTCAGGCCGCTCGGCGAAGCACTTGATGGAGGAGAAGATGTAGTCCCAGCGGCCGGCGTTCAGCCCGGCGCAGTGATCGCGCAGCTCGTAGAGGATCTCGTCCATCTCGAACGCCGCCGGAAGGGTCTCGATGAGAACGGTCGCCTTGATCGTTCCCCGCTCGATCCCGGCCGCGTCCTGCGCGAAGCAGAAGACGTCGTTCCAGAGCCTCGCCTCGAGATGCGACTCGAGCTTCGGCAGGTACAGGTAGGGTCCGGATCCAGCCTCCAGGAGCGCCTCGGCGCAGTGATAGAAGAACAGCCCGAAGTCGAACAGGGCGCCGCTCACCGGGTCGGAGTCGATGAGCAGGTGCCGCTCGGGCAGATGCCAGCCGCGCGGGCGGATGAGCAACGTCGCCGTTGGGGCCTCGAGCTCGTAATGACGCCCGTCCGAGCCGTCATAGCTGATCGTCCCCTCGATCGCATCGCGGAGGTTCAGCTGACCGGCAATCAGGTTGCGCCACGTCGGGGAGGTGGCGTCCTCGAAATCGGCCATGAACCCATCGGCCCCCGAGTTCAGAGCGTTGATCGTCATCTTGCGATCGGGCGGTCCGGTGATCTCGACCCAGCGCTGCGCCAGCTCGTCAGGGACCGGCGCGACTTGCCAATCGCCCTCACGGACGTTTCGCGTCCCCGGGAGGAAGTCGAGCATCTCGCCCTGGCGCAGGCGCTGGCGGCGATCCGCCCGGGCCTCGAGGAGCTGGCGGCGCCGGCCGGAAAACTCACGCTCGAGCTCGGCCACGAACTCGAGCGCGGCGGGCGTGAGCACCGCCTCGGACGCGCGCTCGATCGATCCCTGCAGTTCGACCCGGGCCATTACGACAATCCTAGGTCGGTGGGGGCGTTGCGTCGCAGCCGGAGCCAGGCGATCCGCTCGAGGCCGCAGAGGGCGACCAGCAGCGCTGCGATCGCGGCGGTCAGCGCCCACGCCGAGAGACCGCCGCCCACCGCGTAGAGGATCATCAGCGCGGCGGCAATCGCGAGCTTGCCGTAGCCAACCCTCCCCACGAGGCGTAGGCCAAAGGCGACGTGCCCGAGGATGTACATGGCCACGCCCCCGCACAGCGCAAGACGTACCGCCTCTGAGGGGGCGGCCGCGGGCGCCCGGACCAGGAGCCGGAGGCCCACGGCAAAGATGATGATCCCGGCGACGATCACCAGATGCAGGTAGCTGTAGGCGTCAGCCGCGGCGAGCACTGGGTCTGAGTGGGCGCGCAGCCGCCGCTCGGCCAGGTCGGAGAAGCGGTCGAAGTAGGTCCACCACATCGCGGCCGTCGCGAGGAGACCGAGGGCGACGATCCCAACCAGCTCAACGCTCAGGCTCGTACGAGCAGCGCCGGCCCCCACGCCGATGGCGACGATCGATTCGCCGAGGCAGATGATCACGAACAGCCCGTAGCGCTCGGCGAAATGCGCCACGGCGACGCGCTGGAGGCCGCGCAGACGCTCTCGCGTGAGCCAAGCCGGACCCGCGTAATCGATCGCCACGGCGATCGCCCACAGCGCTGTCCGGGCGGCGCCGTGGAGAGCCGCCCCGGCGATCAGCAGGGCCATCCCCAGCACGACGGTGGCCGCGAACCCCGCGATCGCCGCCCACGACGCTCGCCCGCGCCATGAGGCGTCCGCGTAGAGCGCCAGGTGAAGCAGGCGAACGATCGCGTAGGTCACGGCAAACAGAAGCCCCTCGGCGCCGAAGGCGTTGGGGAGGGCCAAGCCGGAGATGAAGATGAAGGCGGCGGCCAGGAGCAGGGTCAGCCGCAGTGAGCGCGAGTCATCCGTCTGAGCGTTGGCGGCCCACACGAAGGCCGACCAGGCCCACCAGACAAGGGCCAGGATCAACATCCCGCGTCCGAATCCCGCCCAGGTCAGGTGCCGTGAGAGCAGCGTCGTGACCTGGGTCACGGCGAAGACGAACACCAGGTCCCAGAACAGCTCGACGGCGCTCGTGCGTCGCTCCGGAGCACTGGCCTGGTTGCGGTCGTCCGCGTACCCGGCCTCGCGGTCGGTCGAGATGGTGGTGCCGGCCACCGTGCAAGTGTCGCAGTAGGGTCTGGCGATGAGACTCGGGCTCTACCTCGGGTACTGGGGCGTCGCCAGCGGTCCGGACGAGCTGATCGCGACCGTGCAGGAGGCCGAGGAGCTCGGCTATGACTCGGTCTGGACCGCCGAGGCCTACGGCTCCGATGCCGCGACCATCCTGGCCTTCCTCGCCGCCCGCACCCGGCGGATCAAGCTCGGCTCAGCGATCTTCCAGATGCCGGGCCGCAGCGCGGCCATGACGGCGATGACCGCCGCGACCATCGACCAGCTGTCCGGGGGCCGGATGCTCCTGGGAATCGGCTCCTCGGGTCCGCAGGTGGCGGAGGGCTGGCACGGGCAGCGCTTCGCGCACCAGCTCCAGCGCACACGAGACTACGTCGCCGTAGTCCGAATGGCCCTGGCACGCGAGCGTGTCGAGTACCACGGCGAGACCCTCGAGCTGCCGCTTCCCAACGGCCCGGGCAAGCCCCTGAAGCTGATGATTGAGCCGGTACAGGAGCGAATTCCGATCTACCTGGCGGCGATCGGGCCCCGCAACACCTCGCTGGCCGGCGAGATCGCTGATGGGTGGCTGCCCACCTTCTTCTCCCCCGACCATGTCTCGGAGCTTCGAGGCCTGCTCGAGGAGGGCGCGGCCAGGTCACGCCGGTCGCTGGCCGGGTTCGATATCGCGCCCGTCGTCAACGCGTTCGTCAGCGATGACATCGAGCATGCGCGTGATCTCATGCGCCCGGGCCTAGCGCTCTACATCGGGGGCATGGGCTCACGGGCGCAGAACTTCTATAACCGCCTGGTGCAGCGCTACGGCTTCGAGGCGCAGGCGCGCGAGATCCAGGATCTCTACCTGGCGGGGAAGCGGGACGAGGCGGCAGCTGCGATCCCGGCCGATCTGATCGACCTGGTTTCGCTGGCGGGTCCGGCCGACGTGGTTCGCGACCGGCTCGCCGCCTTCCGTGAGGCGGGCGTGGGCAGCCTCCTCGTCGCGCCCATGGCCTTCGCCGTGGCGCAGCGAAGCGCCCAGCTGCGCCAGATCGCCGAGCTCGCAGCGGCTTGACCGTGGCCCTGCCCAGGCCGGCAACGGCTTGACCGTCATCGGGGGGGGCACGCCCGGGCCGACAGCGGGGAGGCGAACGCTGCGGATCTTCCTGGGCGCCTTCGGCGATCCCGGCCATGCGTTCCCGATGCTCTCGCTGGGCTCCCGGCTGGCCGCACGCGGTCACGAGGTGACGCTCGAAACCTGGCGGCGCTGGCGCGAGCACGCCGAGGCGGGCGGGATGCGTTTCGTTCCCGCACCGGAATATCCGGTCTTCCCCACCCAGGATCGCCCCCTCCAGCCCTATGAAGCAGTCGCCCGCGCGGCCACGGTCACGCGGCGAAGCATCCTCGAGGCGAGGCCGGAGGTGGTCGTCCACGACATTCTGACGCTGGCGCCGGCGCTGGCGGGCGAGCTCGAGGACGTCCCGGTGGCCACCCTGATCCCGCACGTGTATCCGGTGGGAGCGCCCGGTTTTCCGCCCTACGCATTCGGAGCGCGGCTGCCGCGGACGCGTGTGGGCCGCCAAGCCTGGAGGGTGTTCGACCGCCCGGTCGGGATCGGCCTGCGCCGCGGCCAGGCCGAGCTCAACGAGACGCGACGCAAGCTCGGCCTGTCTGCGGTCGACCGGCTGCACGGGGGGCTCAGTGAGCGGCTCTGCCTGGTTGGCACGTTCCCCCAGCTCGAGTATCCGCGGGCCTGGCCGGACGCGGTCCGGGTCGTCGGGCCCCTGCTCTGGGAGCCGCCCTACGAGGACACCGAGCCTCCACCCGGGTCCGACCCGCTGATTCTGGTCGCCCCCTCGACCGCCCAGGACCCCGAGCACCAGCTGCTCCGGGCGGCGCTGGTCGGTCTCGGCCGAGAGCCGATCCGCCTCCTGGCGACGTGGAACCGCAAGCCCCTACCCGAGCCGGTCAGGATCGCCGCCAACACGCGGCTCGTGGAGTGGATCTCGTACTCGAGGACGATGCCCGAGTGTGCGGTGGTCATCTGCCACGCGGGACACGGGACGATGGTCAGAGCGCTGGCCTCCGGGGCGCCGGTGGTGGCGGTCCCGCACGCCGGAGACATGGCCGAGAACGCGGCCCGGGCGGCCTGGGCGGGGGTCGGTATGCGCGTGCCATGGCGGCTCCTCGGGCCCCATACCCTGCGGCTCGCAGTTCGCCGGGCGCTCAGCGACTTCGATCTGGCCCGGCGCGCCCGTGAGCTCGCAGGGTGGGCGGACCGCCATGACGGGGCCGCCGCCGCGGCGGACCTGGTGGAGGAGCTGGCCCTCCGCGGCTCCGTCAGCTGAGCCGCGAGGTGTGCGGTCGCCTACTCGTCGCGGCGACGGCGCACGAGGTCGACGAACTCGGGGTCCTCGCTCTCGACCCGCTCCATCAGCTCGCCCGTGCAGCTGCAGAGGTCGACGACCGCTCGTCCGGTATACACCTCGGCCGGTCGCCAGACCGCGCCGTTGCGTTCCCAGTCCTCGAGTTCGTGGATCGTCGCCTGGCGGGCCACCTTCAGCTCGCGGCCGGCTGCGCGCTTGCGCCAGAAGGGTGATCACGCGCCCACGCGGCGATCTCCTTCGACCCCTGAATCACCTCTCCATCGTCGGTGACGAGCGCCGGGACCCAGTGGTTGCCGGTCAGCCGCTTGACCTCACGCCGCCCGGGGCTGAGGTCGTTGAGAACGCCCGGGAAGACGCCGAGGCCATAGCTCAGCGTAACGTCGGGCTCGTGCCCGGCGTCCCTGAGGGCGTGATAGGCGGTGCCGCACGGATGGCCGCCCGGTCGCGGCGCCGGCTTCCAAGTGCCGTAGCAGACGTAGAGCTTCACGGTTCGATCGCAGGTTCCGGCATTAATCGGTTCTCTCGAGTAGCTCCGGGGGTGGGACTCGAACCCACAACCTAACGGTTAACAGCCGTTTGCTCTGCCTGATTGAGCTACCCCGGATCATGCGCTTTCGTCTATGCCGGAACTGGGGCCGGCAGCATCTTCTGGCCTGCCTCGACCTCGGCATGGCAATTAGAGCACAGAAGCACGCACTTACGAGCTTCGACGCGGGCGCGCTCGAGCGAGCGCGTTATCCCAGCGCCACTGATTTCGAACTCCTTGGCGGCGGGGTCCCGGTGATGGAACTGGAGGGCTCCCACCCAGGCGTCATAACCACAAATTGCACACGCGCCGCCCGCTTCCTGCACGAGGATCTCCTTGACCTTGCGCCGGCGTCTGGCGACGGCCTCCTTACGGCAGCGAGAGCACCTGTATGCCCCGCGTCCCTCGAGCCAGAACGTGCTTCTCCCGATACGGAGAGGTCAACCCGTACTTCTTCATCCAATACGAGATCGTCGAGGGGTCCCGACCGAACCGTTTGGGCGATTCGTTCGATGCTGAGGCCCTGGTCGAGCAGGGCGGCCAACGACTCCCTGTCCACGTGAGCTCGTTTCCTTTCCGCGTCTCGTGCCGAACATATGTTCCCACAAGGTGCGGACGGAATCGGCCCTCAAACCCCCTGCAAATGCAACAACTTTGGGCAGTGTATGACCCAACTTTCCAACTTCGTGCCCCCTACAGCGCCTTCTCCATTCGGGCGTCGATGGCGCGGATCTCGCCCAGGACCTGCTCGCGCTCGCGGGCGAGCTCGCCGACGCGGAGTCCCCCCTCCTCTCGGGCTCGACGGATCGCGCGCTCGAGCCGGGCGCGCTCGAGGAGGAGCCGCTGCTGTTCCAATTGCTCGGGCGTCACCTTGCCCGCGCGGCCGGCGCGAGCCACCAGGTCGGCCATCACGCGCGTGAGGACTTCGTCGTCAGGCGCCAGGCCGGACAGCGGCATCTCGGTTTGGCCGGCCAGGTGGCGGGCGGCACGGCGCAGCCGCTCGCTGGTCAGGTGCTGGTCGGGGTCGATTGCCTGGAGCGCCCGCCGGCCCGCCTCGGGCAGCGCGACGCACAGGACGAGGAAGGCCCGCTCGGTGCGCACCGCGGGGTCGGTCACGGCAGGAGCCGGCATTCGGGTGTTGCCTGACGTGGTGAGCGTCGACCCGGACGCCTGGAGGAGAGCCGCGAGGCGGCCTTCCGAGAGCCCGAGCCGGTTCGAGATCCGGCGGGGCAGCTCCTCGCGCAGCGCCCCAGAGTAGGCGTCGAGTTTCAGCGCCGGCGTGAGGTCGGCGATCGCCCGATCGCGGCCCTCGGCGTCGCTCGGGTCGGCGCGGTCGAGGATGCGCTCGACGTGGAAGACCACGAACGGCACCGAAGCGCTGACCCGTTGGCGGAGCTGCTCATCGCCTTCACGCTGGATCAGCTCCGCCGGGTCCATGCCCTCGGGCAGCGGCACCACGCGCAGTTTGAGCCGACGGCCCTCGGCGAGCTGCGCCGCCCTGAGCATCGCCTGCTGGCCGGCCCGGTCGGCGTCGAGGCAGAGCTCCAGGACGCCGTCGGGACCCACCACCCGCTCGAGTTCGGACACCTGCTCCTCGGTCAACGAAGTGCCCATGATCGCGACCACATTCGTGAGCCCAGCCTGGTGCAGCGCGAGAACGTCGGTGTAGCCCTCGACGAGGATCATCCGGGCGGCCTTCGCCGCGGCGGCACGTGCCAGGTCGAGGCCGAACAGCACGCTGCGCTTGTGGTAGAGCTCGCCGTCGGAGGTATTCAGGTACTTCGGCAGCTGGTTCTCACGCATAGCGCGAGCGCCGAAGCCGAGAACGCGCCCGCGGCCGTCGGCGGCCGGAAACATGATCCGCTCACGGAAGCGGTCGTAGATGCGCCCCTGCGCGGCCTTGGAACGTTGCGCCAAGCCGACGGCCAGCAGCTCCTCCTCCGTGAAGCCCGCGCGCCGAGAGGCGGTGAGGATGCGATCCCACGCGCTCGGCGCGTAGCCCACGCGGAAGGCGCTCAACGTTTCATCGGCGAACCCGCGGCGGCGCAGATACTCGCGCGCCGGGGCTGCCTCGGGTGACTCGGCCAGGAAGCGGGCGTAGTACGCCGCCGCGCGCCCCAGCAGCTCGTGCAGTCGTTGCCGGCGCTCACGCCGGGACGCCGTGGCCGGGTCTTCGTCCTCGGTTTGCAGCTGCACACCGAAGCGGTTGGCCAGAGCCTCGAGCGCGCCCCTGAAGTCCAGCCCCTCGGTCTCCATGACGAACGTGAACGGGTCGCCTGAAGCCTGGCAGCCGAAGCAGTGGTAGTGCTTTTCGTCCGGCCGGACATGGAACGACGGCGTCCGCTCGTCGTGAAACGGGCACAGGCCGAAGTAGCTATCGGCTCCCGCCCGCCGGAGCTCGGTGCGCGCCGAAACCAGCGCGACCATATCCACGGCGTCCCGAACGCGATCACGGGAGTCGGCCGTGTAACGCGGGGCGGCCACCCTCAAGCCGCCCCGCTCACGAGGCGAAGGCGACGGGGATACTCAGCGCCTCGAAGGCGCGGATGCAGAACCGGTCCGTCATGCCGGCGATGTAGTCGGTCACGCGTCGCTCGAGCGGGCCCTGGGGGATCGAGGCCGGAATCTCCTGCGGATGGGCGCAGTAGTGATCGAACAGCGAGCGCACGACCAGGTGGATCTTCGCATGCTCGCGCGTGGCCTCCGGCCCGAGATAGACGCGGTCGAACATGAACGTGCGCAGGTCGGCCATGGCTCGCCCAACCACCTCTCCCGGCACGATGTCGCCAGCAGTCTCCGAGTGTTCGACCAGGTCGTGAACGAGGGTGTCGATCCTCCGGGACCCGGTGTCGCCGAGCACCTCGAGCGCTGCCGTGGGCAGATCCGGGGCGGAGATGACGCCCGCGCGCACCGCGTCGTCGATGTCGTGGTTGACGTAGGCGACGCGGTCCATCAGCCGGACGATCTTGCCCTCGAGGGTCGACGGGGCAGGCGCACGCCCGGAATGGCTGACGATCCCGTCGCGAACCGGCTGGTTGAGGTTGAGACCCCGGCCGTCGCGCTCGAGCACCTCGACCACTCGAAGCGACTGCTCGTGGTGACGGAACGTCGACCCGAAGCGTTCGGCGAGACAACGATCCAGCGCCTCCTCCCCGATATGCCCGAACGGCGGATGGCCGAGGTCGTGTCCGAGGCCAATCGCCTCGACGAGGTCCTCATTCAACCGCAGGGCACGGGCCACCGTGCGCGAAATCTGGGTCACCTCGAGAGTGTGGGTGAGCCGGGTTCGGTAGTGGTCCCCGCTCGGCGCGACGAACACCTGGGTCTTGTGCTTGAGCCTCCGGAAGGCCTTGGAGTGCACGATCCGATCACGGTCGCGCTGAAACGGCGTCCGCAGCCCGCAGTCGGTCTCGGGCCGCGCCCGCCGCGGCGGGTAGGAGCGGGTGGCCAGCGGCGAGAAGTCGCGCTCTTCCCGGGCCATGGTCCGCTCGGCGAAGGCGCGCGCAATCATGCCGCCCGGGTGCTCATGGCCTGCCGCCAGCAGTTGGTCGCTCACGAGGCGATTCTGACAGCGGCGAGCGACGCCACCGAGTTTGCCGTGAAGTCGTTACACCTCGCCCGACGCCGGCCGTGCCGCGCGGACGAGGGGTGCGGCCATGCTGTGGACTGGCGCCAACCGCACGTGGGCGTGGTGAGCGGCGGTCTCCGTGATCGCTCGCTCGACCTGCCGCAGTGCCCGCTCGGAGGCGACGGGCGCCTCTGCGAGCGGTCTGCCGATGGCTGTGACCATGAACTCGTACGCCTCCTCGTCAAGCGGGAAGGCGGCCCCTTCGCATGAGCCGCACACGACACCGCCCGCAGCCGGAGAGAAGGCGCACAAACCGTCCGACTCACCGCATGCCGCGCAGGAGGCCAGCTGAGGCAGGATGCCGGCGGCCAACAGCAGCTTTAAGCGGAAGGCGAGCCCGTTGGCGGCACGAGCCTGCGCAGGATCTCGGCTCAACAGGGCGAGCTCGTTGATGAGCAGCGTGAACACCTCAGGATGCGCCTCGGTGCTTTCGAACAGCCGGGCCACCGCATCGCAGATGCGTGCGGCGGCATCGAGCGTCTCGGCCTGCTCGCGCAGACCGCGATGCGGCTCGACCGTGTCCACGCTGGTCACGGTGTGGAGCTCGCCCCGCCCCTCATGCAGGACCATGCGCACGTGAAGGAAGGGCTCGAGCCGCGCCCCGAAGCGGCTGCGCGTGCGTCGAACGCCCTTGGCGATGGCGCCCAAACGACCGTGGCGAGGCGTGTACAGGTGCAGGATCCGATCGGCCTCGCCATAACGGATCGAGCGCAGCACGACCGCTTCGGTCTTCAGCAAACCGGGCATTCTGCCTTCAGGAGCCGTTTGCCCCCCGGCGGCATCGGCGGCGCCACTCGATCGACAAACGAGCTATATTTTCTGAAGTAATGAGTGCGGTCACCGTCTACACGACCGATTACTGCTCGCTCTGCGTGAGCGCGAAGAGGCTCCTCGAAAAGCGGGGGATCGACTACGAGGAGATCAATCTGGCACGCGACGCGGACAGTCGCGAGGAACTCTCGCGACTGACGGGCATGTACACCTTCCCCCAGATTGTCATCGCCGGGGAGCCGCTCGGCGGCTTCGCGGAGCTCCTCGCCGCCGACCGTGAGGGTCGGCTGGGCCAGCTGCTCGCCGCCTAGCTCCTAGCTCACGAAGCGGCCAGGGTCCAGCGCGCGATGCGGTCGAGCAGCTGCTTGCTTGGGTAGCGGTCCTCCTCGACCTTCTCGAAGAGCAGGTTGACGTAGTCGTCGACGTGGTCCTGGTCGAGCAGGATCTCCACGCGGTCCATGAGCTCACCGCTCGGATACCGCGACTCCGCGATCCGATCGAACAGGACGCGCATATAGCGATCGTGGGCTTTGGTAATCGGCATCATCAGCTCCTTTAGAGAAGTCGTCCCAGGGGACCCAAATCGAGGTTGAGGTCACGATCCGTAAGGCCGAAGTCGCGTTTGAGCTCGTCCATCCGTTCGGAGAGCAGCATCAAGGTCTCCCCCAGGCGCTCGGTCTGATCCTCGGTCAGCCCGCCGGCCTCAACCCGCCGGAGCGCCTGGCGTTCCATGAGCTGCCGCAGCAGCTCGACGATCGTCAGCACGAGCTGGGCAAGGCCGCGCTCGACATCTTCCGGGTCGGCATTGATCCGCCGGGAGAGCGCGTCGTCCAGCTCGCGGGCCGGACCTGAGGCGCCGTCGGGGGCGACTGCGGGGCGTGAGGGGGCGACCAGGGTCTTGTCGTTCATTGCTCCTCCTCGACGAACGAGTACGGAGGCCACGGCCCGGTGCAGCTGAGCGACAGTTCGTGGTGGCGCCGCGCGAGCTCGCTCACCTGGCCGGCAAACCGTTCCACCTCGGGCTCCCGCACCAGGTAGCTGGCCGTCAAGGTGCCGGTGACGGACGATATGCCGGCCGTGTGGGCGCGAACCGCGTGCTCGGCCAGCGGCACAAGCGTTCGCTCGGCGACCGTCTGGCGGAGCCGGTGACGCGCGAGCTTCGCCTCGAGGTACGCCTGACCGCTCGGCGAGGCCGGCGCGGACTCCTCCGGGAAGGAAACGCGCACCGCCAGCTCGACGCATCCCCGCACGTTCTCAAGGACTCGACGCAGCCGCGGGCGCTCGTCCACGAGCCGTGCCTTGAGCGCGGACTCGTCCGCGAACGCGGTGCCGAAGCGGGCCGGCAACACCGGCCCCAGCCGCATGGCCGCCTCGACGACCTGGTCGTGGCGCCACAGGGCGTCCGGCACGGGGTCGAAGCCCTTCCGGTCGTGCTCGGAGTAGAGCGCTCCGAGTTCCTCGACGCCCAGCGATTGCAGCGGCCGGTCCTCGAGGCCCGGCGCGTCGGGCACCACAGAGGTGGGCTCGGTCACCGCGTACAGGTAGATCACGGCAGATGCACCCCCTGGCGCTCCGCCGTATCCACGGAGGAGATCAGAGCCCGGAGGCCGACGTACACGAGGTCGATGTCGGCCACGGCCAGGGTGATGTCGCCGGCCAGGACGACCCCACCACCGAGCAGACGGTCGAGGAGGTCGATGAGCGCGATGTCCTGCGCGGGGGCGATGGCTCCGGCCTCGGACCCCGCGCTCTGCGGGAGGGATGGGGCCAGCTCGGTCATGTGAGCATCCCCGCGGTGCCGAAGACGAAGTTGTAGGCGGGCCAGGGGCCGGTCAGCTCGATCGCGAATCCGAGCGCCGACCACTCCTCCTGGAGGCTCGTGACGGCGTGCACCTCCGGCGCGCGATCGCGCTCGATCAGGTAGGCGCCGTTGAGGAGCATGGTCAGCTCGCGGCCGTGAACCTCTGGGCGCTGGGGCGGGTTCGTGGTCGCTGCCCGGGCCAACGCCGCCACCTGCTGGTGAACGACCTGTGCGCACCGCGCCCGCACCTCACCTGCCCGGTCCGCCAGCGCGCGCTCGTTCTGGCGCCGAAGCAGGTACGCGGCGCCAGGTGGGCCTGCCGGTTCGACGGCGGCCGCGTCCTGGCGCACGCCCGCGCTCGGATCGGCGAATACTTTGACGCCCCACTCGACACAGCCCGCGACCTGGATCAACGCCTCCCGGAGGCCGGCCCGGTTTTCCTCAAGCAGCTGGTGCACGCCGTCGAGGCTTCGATAGAGCGTGCACAGGCGCAGTGGCACAACCGTCGCGTCTCGCAGCGCCGTGTCCAGGACCTGTTCGTGCCGGCGAGCAATGCGCTCGACCCAGCTCAGGTCCTCGAGGTGGGCCCGCAGACGTTCGTCGTCATAGTCGGCGAGCGGGACCCGGCTCACGAGCGCCGCGAGCTCACCGTCGCATATCGCCTCGACCTCGGTTCCGGGTTCGACGCCCTCCTGGCCTGCCGCCGCATCCATGGCGTCCTCCGCCCAGGTGACGCAGTAGGCCCACCATGCGTCGCCCACGCCAGCGTCGTGGCCGGCGGCTGATTCGACCGCGGCCTCCGGCACCGGCGCAGCGTCGGTTCCCCGAGAGCCGTCGCGGTTCCCGCTCCGTGATTCGAGCTCGGCCGCCGCGGCCAGCAGATCTTCGAGGAGGGCCTCCTCGATCAGCCGCTCGGCGCGTCTCCTCGCCCGCTCCCGGGCTCGCTCGAGCACGCCCGGTGCGTCGGCGGCGGCGAGCTCACGGAGTGCGGCGTGCAGGTCTCGGCTGGCGAAGTTCGGGGAGGGCACAGGCGCGCCTCTATTGCTTGCGCTGACCCGAGGAGCGTGAGCCTGACTGCTCGGCCTCGGGCGACGGCAACCCGGCGGCCTGCTCGAGCCGCTCGAGCCGCTCACGCAGCGCCTGGTTCTCCTGCTCGAGGGCCCGGGCATCGGAGCTCAGCGACGCGTCGCTCTCCCACCAGTTGATCCCCATCTCGCGCGCCCGATCGACGGAGGCCACGAGCAGCCTGAGCTTGATCGTGAGCAGCTCGATGTCGAGCAGGTTGATCTGGATGTCGCCGGCGATCACGATGCCCTTGTCGAGGACGCGTTCGAGAATGTCGGCGAGGTTGGCCGGGCCTGCCGTCGACGGCGGCGGTACCGGGCTGCCCAACGACCCCTGCGAGAAGGTCAACTCACGGCTGCTCACCCGTCCTCACCTCCGGTCTGGCCCCGCTGGTAGCGGCGCACGCGCTCGTAGCCCAGGAGCTCGCCGTCGTCGTCGAGGGTGACGACATAACAACCGAGCAGATCGGTCGAGTTCGGCACCCGGCTGAGCTCGACCACCTCGACCGTCACCTTCCAGCCATCGTCGTCCTTCCTCAGCCCGAGCACGCTCTCCGGAACCCGTCCGGTCAATTCGGCCACATGTTTGCGTGCCGATTGCGCCAGCTCGGCGGGCTTGACTCGGCCGTTGCGGTCGCTGGCACGGTTCGGGCTGCGTTTTCCCTGGGGCATCAGGCATACCTCCCGGTCCGTAGCTCCCGGCCTATCTGGAGTCTTTCGAGAAGCTCGTCCACGCCGGCGTGGAATCGATCCTCGCTGATCTCGCCCCGGTCGTGCGCCGCCTCAAGCGCGGCGAGCTCGCTCATGATCCGGTTCTCGTCGTAGAGCTCGCGGTCTGCCTCCTCGGCAACCTTCTCAGCCACCCAGGCCACGCCGCGAACAGGTGCGAGGGGCAACGTCAGTAGCCCGGTGATCAAGCCCATCCCGCCTCCACTCGCGCGCGGGCGACCGGTTGCCAATCGCGGTCGGCGAATGAGTAGGCCGGCAGCGGGCCGATGAGCTTGAACTCGATCTCAGCCCCATGCTTGCGCGCCAGGTCCTCGACCGCTTCGTCGAACTCCCCGAGCCCGCCAAGGTCAACCAGGAATGCAGCGTTCAGGACCCCACGCTCGCCCTGCGGCGAAGACGCAACGTGGGCGATGGAGAGTGGGAGCAGCGGACGCATCAGCGCGTCCTGGTCGACAGCCCGACGCGACTGGACGGCCGCGGCGATCGCCTCGCCGATCCGAATCCGCTCGAAATGCGTGGCCGCTGCCGGCAAGCTCTGCGTACGGCTCACGAGCCGGGTCAGCCCTGGATCCTCGGACAGGATCGAGCGCAGCAACGACTCCTCCGCATATGTGGCCTTGACCTGCATCTCTCCCCTACCGTCGAGTGCATCGAGCCGTTGGCCCAGCCGCTCCGCATCGGGCGAGATAATTTCCCGCACCGCCGTCTCCGCATCCGTGACCACGGTGCCAAAACGAAACGGGAGCACAGGTCCGTGCTCGAAGGCGGCCTGCAATACGTCTGAATGGGCGAGGACGTTCTCACGTCGAAGCCGGGGCTCGGCTTCAGGAGTCGGGCTGACCAGCGCACAGATCCCGCTTGCCTCGACCGCATCGAGGGGTCGCGACTGGGCCTCGTGGACCGCCGCGACCGCCCGCCGCGCGTCGCCAGCGCGCATGATTCCGTACACGTAGAGGGCCATTGAGCGGCCTTCTAACGGCTGCGTGAGCTGCTGCGCGAACGCGAGCCGGAGCCTGAGCCAGAGCTGCTGCCAGAGCTGCCCGAGCTACGCGAACGTGACGAGGAGCCACTCGAGCTCTTCCGACGCGAGCTGCTGCGCGAGGAACCGCTGTCACCCTCGTCGTCGTCATCGCCGCTGCCGAACAAGGCCTCTTTAGCACCCTCGAGCATGCCCTTGGTCTTCCCGCCGGCGCCGCTCTCGGTCATGTCGCTCACCATCTCGGGCAGCGTCTCCTGCTTGCCCACCTGGGTGAGGTCGAGCCGGTTCACAGCCTCTGCGAAGCGCAGGTATGTGTCGACGCTGGCGATCACGATCCGGGCGTCGACGGTGAGCAGCTCGATGCCGACCAGTGCAACGCGCAGGAAGACGTCGATCACGATCCCCTTGTCGAGGATCACGTCGAGCACTTCGGCCAGGCCGCTTGGACCAGGATGCCGCTGTAACTGACTCATCGACTGGGGCTGCATGGGGGCTACTGCCATTTACTCCTCCTCGTCGTTGTCGCTTTGCGCCTCATCGCCCGCATCAGGAACGAGCGAGGGGTAGTCGTCGGGGCTGATCCGCTCCAGTTCGGCCTTGAAACGCCGGAGGTCGGTTTCGGCACGACGATCTGCGATGTGCGTCAGCAGCTCGAAGGCTTCGGCCGGACCCTGTGCAATCACATCAAGCTCGACCTCGAGCCGCGTCAGTCGAGACGCAAGTCGGTGGAAGGTGACAAGCCCGAGGCAGTCCGAACCGGCGAGCGAGCGCCAGGCAAAGCTCTCGCCGTCACGCTCCTCCCTGACCTCCGCCCGCCAGGGCTCTCGGGCGCCGGGAATCCGGCCCAGGAGCCGATCCCCGCGGCGACGGATATCGCGCACGGTATGCACGCCCTCGGGTAGGAACTCGAGGGTCATCCACTGCTCGTAAGCCAGTTCGAGCGGGACCGCGATGTCGAGCGAAATTTGAATCGGCACCGAGCGCAGGCGGCGGACGAGCGGAGCGCCGTCGTGGTCGCCGTTGCCCACGTGTTCGCTCAGCGTCGCCAGCGCCTCGCCGGGCGCGGGGAGATTCTTGGTCAGCGTCGCCAGCGCCTCGCCGGGCGCGGGCAGGCTTTTCGCGATTTTCCGCCGGACGAGCCTCGAAGTGAGCTTCAACACCTCGCGGCCCGGGCTTACGCCGAGTTTCTCGGGCTTTCTCGTGGTGATCGCCACGGTCAGCTGCTCCACATAGGTGCTCTGAATTGGCCGGTTTACGAATGGCTACCCACGCGCCCGCTGCGGTACACCGCTGAATGCTTCGTGGCGTTTCCCACCCCGGTCCCCGGGTAGCCCTTCGGAAACCGGCCAACGAGGGAAGAGAGGTTCCGGGATGGCGAACGACATCCAGGACAGAATCGGACAGATTTTTGGAAGCGACAGCGCGCGCGCCCTGGCGGGCACCGCGGTAACGGAAGCGCTCAAGGCGCTGGGCGGACAGCGCTCGTCCAACGGATCTGAGGACCAGGGATCGCGTTCAGGCGGTGGGCTCAAAGGCATGCGCGGGCTCGCCGCCGGAGCCGGCGCAGCCGCGGTTGCGCCGATGGCCGCGAAGGGCATCGGCAAGCTGATCAAGGGCAACGGCGCGGGCGCGCTCACCGACGGCCCGAAGAAGCTCGCTGAACAAGCAACCTCGAAGCTCGGCGACACCGTCGAGGGCAAGCTGAAGGAAAAGGTTGAAGACGCCGGCGGCCCGGCCGGGATCCTCAAGGACACCGTCAAGGGCGCGCTGCCGTTCGGCGGAGGCGGAGGCGGAGGCGGCAAGCAGGACGCGGAGGGCGTGGGCAAGGGACGCCGCATGCCAATCCAGCAGAGCATGGACATCGGCCTCCCGGTCGAGACTGTCTACAACCAGTGGACACAGTTCGAGGACTGGCCGAAGTTCATGCATCGGGTGACGCGCGCCTCGCAGGAGGATCCGTGCAAGGTGAACTTCGCGGTCAAGATCTGGGGCAAGACGAAGGAGTTCACGGCCGATATCGAAACTCAGCGGCCGAACGACCGGATCAAGTGGAAGACCACACAGGGGATGAACCACAGCGGCGTGGTCGTGTTCCGTGAGCTTGGCCCCAACCTGACGCGCGTCATCCTTAGCTTCGACCTCGCGCCGGGAGGACTGCTCGAGAAGTACGCGCGCGGGGCGCGCTACGTGAAGCGCGCCGCCCGAGCCGATATGCACCGCTTCGCGGCGTTCATCGAGATGCTCGAGAACGAGACCGGCGCGTGGCGCGGAGTCATCGAGGACGGCGAGCTCGTCGAGGATCACGACCCCAGCTACGACGAGGAGCGCGAGTACGGCGATCCCGAGGAGCTCGTCCACGGCCGCGGATCCGAAGAGGACGAGGACGACGACGACGAGGACTCCGACGACGACGACTCGGAGGATGAGGCGAGCGAACGCAACGGCGGCGAGCCTCGCGCCCGCGAGGCCCGGAGCAGTGGCTCGCGGAAGAGCGGGCGGGCCCGACAGAGCGCCGGCTCCTCACGCGCGCAGTCACGCAGCGGGTCGGCTTCACGAAGCACCGGCTCCCGCAGCTCCAGCGGGAACGGCCGCTCCAGCCGCTCGACCAGCGGACGGAGCTCGAGCGGATCCGGCAGCCGCGGGCGCAGCTCGACTGCCAGCAGCGGCCGAAGCTCCAAGAAGTCAACCAGTGGACGCAGCTCGTCGAGCGGCGCCAGCAAGTCGTCCGGGCGTTCCAACGGCGGCAGCCGGTCCAGCGCCAGCGGCTCGAGTCGCAGCTCGAGCGGCGGTCGGACCTCAGGGCGCACCCGGTCGGGCCGAGGTTCACAGAGCTCGCGCAGCTCGTCGTCCGCGCACCAGGGGCGGCAGCGCAGCCGGTCCTCGCGACGCAGCTAGGAGGCCCGCGATGGCAATCGATCTCAACCGTGTCATCCAGGCGGCCGCGGAGGCGATGCTCGACGGCGGCGGCTCCGGCTCCAAAGGAAACAAGGAGGCCCAGAAGGGCAAGAAGAACGGCTTCTCGATGCCTCGGGCGTTTCTGATCGGGGCCGGCGCCGTGACCGCGGGTCGCCTCGTGGCCGGCTCCCGGGGCCGTGATCTGCTCGAGAACCTCCAGCAGCGCTTGGTCGAGTACGAACACGAGCATTTCGAAAGCGAAGACGGCGAGGAGCCGTACGCCGACGACGAGCCCGACGCTGAGGCCGAGGAGGAGCCGGAAGCCGAAGAGGACGAGGACTTCGACGAAGACGAAGCCGGAGAACCCGAAGCCGAAGACGACGAGGACTTCGACGAAGACGAAGCCGAAGAACCCGAAGCCGAAGACGACGAGGACTTCGACGAAGACGAAGCCGAAGAACCCGAAGCCGAA
>Ga0070731_10000961_pt1 | contig 32579 bp, 33 predicted proteins | sample Coa_R1_2_FD_66448 | JGI IMG/M metagenome (GOLD analysis project Ga0070731, IMG submission 66448) | Surface soil microbial communities from Centralia Pennsylvania, which are recovering from an underground coalmine fire - Coalmine... | ecosystem: Environmental > Terrestrial > Soil > Unclassified ... | reverse complement strand
GGGCGAGCCGCTGCCGCGGCTGGCTCCAGGGGATCCGGCGGATCAGATCCAGAGCTTCGAGATTCGCCTGGTGGACCGGCTATGGGAGAGCGCCACGCCCGACAACGCGCGTGAGATCGCCGACCGGACATGGGACCTGGTGCACGACCGGCCTGACTCGGACCCGGTCAAGCAGCGCGTCGTCGAGTGCCACGAGGCGCTCGCGCGGATGACGCGCCTGGGCGACTGAGCGCGTCCTTCGTCGGGCGCAATTGGGGAGCGGTTCAGCCGCGATCAGGGGGCGGTTCCGTCCGAGGTATGGGAGATGACCGGCGTGGCCGGCTCCTCGCGAGCCAGGTGGTTTCGCTCGAGGCCGGCCGCCTCGTAGGCGTCGGCCTCGTCCAGGGTCTCGTGTTCGAGCAGCGCCGCCACGAGCGAGTCGAGGTTCGACCGGTGGCGGCGCAGCAGCTCGGTCACGTCCTCGTGGGCCGACTCGACGATCCGCCGCACCTCCTCGTCAACCACCCGCTGGGTGGACTCGGAGGTCTCCGCGGCGCCGGGGAAGAAGGGGCTCGCGCCATCCGCAGGGATCACCGCGATCGGGCCGATCAAGCGACTCATGCCCCAGCGACCGACCATGCGCCGGGCAATTTGCGTCAGCTGCTGGATGTCCGATTCGGCGCCGGTGGTGATGTTGCCGAACACGATCTCCTCGGCGGTTCGGCCGCCGAGCGCGACCTTGATCTGGGCCAGCAGATAGTCCTCGTCGAAATTGAACCGGTCGGCGTCGGGAGCCGAGAAGGTCACGCCGAGGGCCTGCCCGCGAGGGATGATCGAGACCTTGCGCACGGGATCAGCTCCCGGCATCAGCATGCCCACGATCGCGTGGCCGGCCTCGTGGTACGCCGTGCGCCGGCGGTCCTCCTCGGTGAGCATGACCTTGCGCTCGGCGCCGAGGACGATTCGCTCCAGCGAATCGGTGAAGTCCTGCGTGGTGACCCGCTCGTGGTCACGCCGCGCCGCCAGGAGCGCCGCCTCGTTGACCAGGTTGGCCAGATCGGCCCCCACCATCCCGGGAGTCGAGGCGGCCATCGCGCCGAGGTCGACGTCGGAGGCGAGCGGGACCGAGCGCGTGTGCACACGGAGGATGGCCTCGCGTCCGGCGCGGTCGGGCGGCTGGACCGAGACGCGGCGATCGAAGCGCCCGGGACGGAGCAGCGCCGGGTCGAGGATCTCCGGCCGGTTGGTGGCGCCGAGCACGATGACGCCCGTCCGCGGGTCGAAGCCATCCATCTCGGTCAGGATCTGGTTGAGCGTCTGTTCCCGTTCGTCGTGGCCGCCAGAGATGTTGGCCGCATTGGACGCGCGCGAGCGGCCGATGGCGTCGAGCTCGTCGATAAAGATGATCGCCGGGGCGGCCGCCTTGGCCTGCTGAAACAGGTCGCGGACCCGCGAGGCCCCGACGCCGACGATCATCTCGACGAACTCAGACGCCGACATCTGGAAGAAGGGCACCCCCGCCTCGCCCGCCACCGCCCGCGCGAGCAGCGTCTTGCCGGTCCCGGGCTGGCCTGAGAGCAGGACCCCGCGCGGGATCTTGCCGCCCAGCCGGATGTACTTCTCCGGGTTCTTGAGGAAATCGACGATCTCGGTCAGCTCCTCCTTGGCCTCGTCGATCCCCGCCACATCCGCGAAGGTGATCTGCTGATCCTGCCCCTCGACCCGGCGCGCCCGCGACCGGCCGAAGCTCATCAGGCCGCCAGCGCCGCCGGACGCGGCGGCCCGCCGCATGAGGAACACGAACAGCAGGACGAGCAGGATCGTCGGGCCGAAGCCAAACACCAGCTCAGAGAGGATCGACGGATTGGTCTGCACCGGGTGGGCGTTGATCGTCACGCCGTGCTTGGCCAGCAGCCCGAACAGCTGGGTGTTGTTGGCAAACGAGGGGATCTGGGTCGAGAAGAGCGTCGTCGTCTGCGCGTTGCGTGCGTTCGGCGGGTAGCTGATCGCGCGCTTGAAGGTCCCCTGGATGGAGTCGCCGGTGGAGGAGATCGAGGCGACGTTGTCGCTCTGAACCTGGTGATAGAAGGTGGGGCTGTACGGGATCTGGACGCGCGCGGCGGGCTGTAGGGCGCGCGAGGAGATCCACAGGTTGAGCGCGAGCAGTCCGAGGACGATCAGGACGACGAGCCATCGGGGGTTGGGACCGCGTGGCGGCCCGGCGCGCGGTGCGGTTCCCCCGCGTCCGTCGGGCGCCGGGGTGACCCGCCACCCGGGAAGTCCCGAGCGCCCGGCCGACCCCTGACCGGTGCCCTGCGTGCCGGGCGGTTGGCGACGGCCGGTTTCCCGCGCGCCGCTGTCACGGCGGCTGGGCTCTACGGCGGGACGCGGGTTCTCATCCATCAGGGGTGATTCTGGCAGCCGCCTACCCCGTTCTGAGGGTGATGTCTCGAGACTGTCACTCGTTCTCGATCCGCCGGCGAAACGAGTCCGCGCCCTCCACGGTCGCGCCGTGCGCCCGAGCCTGGTCCGCCAGCCAACGATCCGAGCTGACGACTCGGACCGACGCGGGATCTGCATCGGCGGCCAGCAGCCGGATGATCTCCTCATCGGCGGCGTCCGCCTTGGGGCGCGGGGCATGGCGCACGTCGACCACGGTCGAGCGGATTGGTGGCGAGGGCGGACGCTCGAACACCACTGTGACCTCCTCTCCGGCGCCCGCGGCCCAGCGCTCGAGCAGGTCGACGAGACGCAGCATCGCGCCGTCGCGATCCTTCCACCACGCGTCCGGCCGGGTGCCGATCACGTTCATCCCGTCGACGATCCAGCGCATCAGCTCTCGTCCCCGGCGGGTCGGCGCCGTTGCCGTTTGCGCTCGGCCTGGCGCTGCTTGGCTCTGAGCCTCCGGTCTACGGACGCGCGTGTCGGGTGCGTGGCCAGGCGCTGCCGGCGGGGCACAAGCGCGCCGCGCAGGCGCCGCTCCAGGCGCTCCAGGGCCAGCTCCCGGTTGCGTGACTGGCTCCGGGAGTCCTGGGCGGTGGCGGTGACCCGCGGGCCGTAGCGGGACATGACCCGGCGCTTGACGGCGGGGTCGAGCGAGGATCCCGCGACGTCGAGGATGGCCTCGACACGGGAGGCCGTCACGTTCGCGTGCTGGCCCCCCGGACCGGAGGAGCGCGAGGTGCGAATCGTCACCTCGCGGAGGGGGAGCGTCACCCCGCGCCCGAGCTGCATCGGGTCCTCCATATCGCTAAGGATGACGTCGTGTCACCCTGATACGGTCTGCGCCGACAACGGGTCGTCGCGGGACGGCTGGAAGCGACTGCAGGCCACGGGGTATCGGTTGGACGTCCTCCGCGGTAGCAGGACATGACCAAGGAGGACAGGCTGCATGCCTACGGGAACCGTCAAGTGGTTCAACGACGAGAAGGGGTTTGGGTTCATCGCTGCCGACGAGGGCGGCCGGGATCTGTTCGTGCATCACACGAACATCAATTCCGACGGCTACCGCTCGCTGGCCGAGGGCAGCCGCGTCACCTTTGAGGAGGAGGAGGGCCCCAAGGGCCCCAAGGCGGTCAACGTCTCCAAGCTGTAGAAGGGGCGGGGGCTCGGTGGAGCCCTCTGGGTCGGTCCACTGGCCTGCCTACAATCGGGAGCGGGTGGCCCGATAGGACCTGAGGTATGAGCAAGACGATCGAGGATCGCGAGCGCGTGGTCGTCCGGTTCGCGGGCGACTCGGGCGACGGGATGCAGCTGGCGGGGAGTCGCTTCACCGACGCCACTGCGGTGCTCGGCAACGACCTTGCGACGCTGCCGAACTTCCCGGCCGAGATCCGGGCTCCCGCCGGCACCCTGGCCGGCGTCTCCGCCTTCCAGATTCACTTCGCCTCCCGGGACATCCTCACCCCGGGGGACGCGCCCAACGTGCTGGTGGCGATGAACCCGGCGGCGCTCCGGGCAAACCTGGACGAGATCGACCGCGGCGCGACGATCATCGTCAACGAGGACGCGTTCTCGAAACGCAACCTCGAAAAGGCCGGGTACGACGCGAACCCGCTCGAGGACGGGTCGCTGGCCGGCTACCGCGTGCACCGGATCCCGATGACCACGCTCACGACGCGGGCGGTCGAAGGCATCGAGGAGGTGTCCACTCGGGACGCCGGGCGGGCCAAGAACTTCTTCGCCCTGGGCGTGCTGTCGTGGCTCTACGGCCGTCCCACCGACGTCACGCAGCGGTGGATCGAGCAGAAGTTCGCCCGCCACCCGCCGGTCCTGAAGGCCAACCTGGCGGCGTTCACCGCCGGCTGGTCGTTCGGCGAAACGACCGAGCTGCTGGACGTGCAATATCGGGTCAAGCCCGCGACCGGGGTCGAACCCGGCACCTACCGCAACGTCAACGGCACGATCGCGCTTTCGCTCGGACTGATCGCGGCCAGCGCGCGCAGCGAGCTGCCGCTGGTGCTCGCCAGCTACCCGATCACCCCCGCCTCGGAGCTCTTGCACGAGCTGAGCCGCCACGCGAGCTTCGGGGTGACGACGATCCAGGCGGAGGACGAGATCGCGGCCGCGGGGATGGCGTTGGGGGCCGCCTTCGGCGGCCGCCTGGGGGTCACGGCGACCAGTGGGCCGGGGATGGATCTCAAGGCCGAGACGATCGGGCTGGCCGTCGCGCTCGAGCTCCCGATGATCGTCATCGACGTTCAGCGGGCCGGGCCCTCGACCGGGATGCCTACCAAGACCGAGCAGTCGGATCTGCTGATGGCCCTCTACGGCCGCCACGGCGAATCGCCGCTGCCCGTCCTGGCCCCGAGCACCGCCGCCGGATGCTTCGAGATCGCTTTTGAGGCGGTGCGGATCGCAGTCCGGTATCGGACGCCGGTGATCATCCTCTCCGACACCTTCCTCGCCTCCTCCTCCGAACCCTGGCGGATCCCAGAGGTGGCTGACCTACCCCGGATCGATCCCGCCTTCGCCAAGCCGCGGGGCGGGGGAGAAGGGGCGTTCATGCCCTACGCGCGGGACGAGCGCCTGGCCCGGCCGTGGGCGATCCCGGGGACTCCCGGGCTCCAGCACCGGATCGGAGGCCTGGAGAAGGCCGACGTCACGGGCAGCATCTCCTACGAAGCCGCCAACCACGAGCGGATGACCGAGCTGCGCGAAGCCAAGGTGGCGGGGATCGCCGCCGATATCCCGCCGCTCGAAGTCGACTCGGAGCCCGAAGCCAACCTGCTCGTACTCGGGTGGGGCTCGAGCCAGGGCGCGATCCGGGCTGGCGTGCGGCGAGCCCGCGAGGCCGGCCACAAGGTGGCCAGCGCCCATCTGCGCCACCTGAACCCGCTGCCCGCGAATACGGGCGAGGTCCTGCGCTCGTTTGACCGTGTCCTGGTTCCGGAGATGAACACCGGGCAACTGGCTCAGGTCCTGAGAGGGCGCTACCTGGTCGACATCGAATCGTTCTGCAAGGTCCAGGGCCAGCCGCTGTTCTCAGGCGAGATCGAGATGGCGATCGCGGATCGGCAATGAGCGAGCGGCGCAACGGTCATGGGGCGAACGGGAACGGGGGTGTCCCCGAGGCGCCCGTGCGCGCGGGCAAAGGCAGCGCGACCGCCGAGCTGACCAAGGCCGACTTCCAATCCGATCAGGAGACTCGCTGGTGCCCGGGGTGCGGTGACTACGCCGTGTTGGCGGCGGTGCAGCAGTTCATGCCCGAGCTCGGGATCCCGCCCGAGCGGATCGTCTTCATCACCGGCATCGGCTGCGCCGGGCGCTTCGCCTACTACATGGATACCTACGGAATGCACGGGATCCATGGCCGCGCTCCGGCGCTCGCCACCGGCCTCGCGGCCTCCCGGGAGGATCTCTCGATCTGGGTCGTGACCGGCGACGGCGACTCGCTCTCGATCGGCGGCAACCACCTGATCCACGCTCTGCGCCGGAACGTCCCGGTCAAGATCCTGCTCTTCAACAACCAGATCTACGGGCTGACCAAGGGCCAGGCCTCGCCGACCTCCGAGCTGGGCAAGATCACCAAGTCGACACCGTTCGGCGTCGCCGATCAGCCGTTCAATCCGGTGTCCCTGGCCCTCGGGGCCGAGGCGACGTTCGTCGCCCGAACGATCGACCGGGACCGCCACCACCTCACGCCGGTGCTGCGCGCGGCGGCCGAGCACGAAGGCGCCGCGCTGGTCGAGATCTACCAGAACTGTCCGGTGTTCAACGACGGCGCGTTCTCCGCCGTCACGGACAAGGAGGTCAAGGACGTCAACCAGATCCGGCTCGAGGCCGGGCGCCCGATCCGCTTCGGAGCCGAGGGCGAACGCGGGGTGGCGCGAGTGCCCGACGGCGGGCTCCAGATCGTCTCCGTGGCCGACGTCGGCGAGGATGCGCTGATCGTCCACGACCCCACCCGGCCGGATCCGGGCCTCGCCTTCTCGCTGGCGCGCCTGGCCGAGGACCCCAGCGGCCCCACGCCGATCGGCATCTTCCGCCAGGTCAGCCGTCAGGTCTACGGGCGACCGACCAAGATTCTCACCGAGCCGGTGGCTGACGAGGAGCTGGCGGGCCTCCTGGGGCGCGGCGATACGTGGACCGTCACGTAGCATCGGCCGAGCACGCGCCGCCACCAGAAAGGAAACCGAAATGAGGTACCGCAGGCTGGGGTCTTCGGATCTGGAGGTGTCCGAGATCTCGCTCGGATCGTGGCTGACCTACGCCGGTGGCGTGGCCGCGGAGCAGACGCGCGCGTGTACCGAGGCCGCCTTCGAGGCCGGCATCAACTTCTTCGACACGGCCAACGTCTACGGCCGCGGGGCCGCCGAGACCGCCTGGGGAGAGATCCTCTCCTCGCGGCCGCGGGACTCATACGTGCTGGCGACGAAGGTGTGGGGCCAGATGTCCGACGACCCCGACGACCGGGGATTGTCAGCCGCGCAGATCGCCAAGCAGATCGACGCGTCGCTGCGGCGCCTGAGGACGGACCACGTGGACCTCTACCAGGCCCATCGCTTCGATCCGAGCGTCCCGATCGAGGAGACGGTGGAGGCGCTCCAGCAGGTGGTCGCGGACGGTAAGGCTCGCTACCTGGGATTCAGCGAATGGAGCCCGGAGCAGATCCAGGCGGCCATCGACATCGCCGGTCCGGAACTGTTCGTCTCCTCTCAGCCGCAGTACTCGATGCTCTGGCAGGCGCCGGAGGAGGAGGTCTTCCCGCTGTGCGAGGCCAACGGCATCTCCCAGATCGTGTGGTCGCCGCTCGGCCAGGGCGTCCTCACGGGCAAGTACCGCCCGGACGAGGCGCCCCCGCCTGACTCCCGGGCGGCCAGCGAGGATATGGGCGCGTTCATCGGCGAGTTCCTGAGCGACAGGACGCTCGAGGCGGTCGAGCGACTGCGCCCGATCGCCGACGGCGCCGGGCTCTCGATGGCCGAGCTGGCTCTGGCCTGGGTGCTCCGGCGCCCCGAGCTTGCCTCCGCCATCGTCGGCGCCTCCCGCCCCGACCAGGTTCACGCCAACGCCCGGGCCTCCGGCATCGAGCTGAGCGAGGACACGCTGGCCGCCATCGACGCGGCGCTCGGCGAGGTTCCGGTCAAGGGGCAGACGCTGGCCCCGCTGGCCGAGCCCGGCATCCGGCACCGCTGACGGCGTCGCGGTCGGCCCGCCGGGTCCGGCTCACCCGGCCACGTGGCCGTCGGCGGGCTCGAGCGGGAGCCCTGCCGCCACCCAGCCAAGCAGCCCCCCGGCCATGTTCGAGGCGTCGAATCCAGCCCGGACGAACGCGTCGGTAGCCATCGCCGACCGGGAGCCGCTTCGGCAATAGAAGACGACGGGGCGATCCGGATCGATCGTCTGCGCCCGGTCGGCGAGCTGGGCCAGCTCGATCAGCCGGGACCCGGCGATGCGACCCGCCTGATACTCCTCGGGCTGACGGACATCGATCAGCTGGATCGCTCCGGCGCGCAGGAGAGCCGCCACCTGCGCTGGCGTGTAATCGGGCACGGCGGCAGCCTAGCGACCGCCACGAGGAGTGCTTGGCGCGGCATCCCGGGGCGATCGAAGCAGCAGCGGCTGTAACACCCGTCCTGAAAGTGCGGTAGTCTGCCGCGCCAACATAACCCAGCCGAATCCCAGGCCCTCAGGAGCCAGGGAGCGGGGAACCCATTGGAACGTCGAACTTCCATGGGGCGAATCGCCGCAATTTTTGTGGCGTAGCGCGATCTCTTTCAGCGCGAGCCCGACAGCTAACCCCGTAGGCGCAAAAGAGAAGGGATGCGTTGTCAGCAGCCGCTGCAGTCCGTGCCGGACGGTACGCCGCAATAGTCTTGATGGCCGTTGCCGCGGCGTTCGTCGTGCCCGCGGTGGCCAGGGCGGCCGGATCGGGCTCGAACGGAGCCTCCGCGGTGGCGGGCAGCGGCGGGACGTCGTTCTTGCCCGGCGGCTCCGCGCTGGCCAACGGTAAGGGCAAGGGCGACTCGCGTCACCTGGGCGACCGCGTGCTGCGCGAAGGCATGCGTGGCCACGATGTCCGCGTCCTCCAGGCCTACCTCTCGTTCGCCGGCTTCGGGACCGTGGTCGACGGGCAGTTCGGACCGGCGACCAAGCAGAGCGTGATCGGCTTCGAGGAACAGCAGGGCCTGCACGGCGATGGCATCGTCAGTTACGCGCTGTCTCAGCGGCTTCGCGCCGTGGTGGCCCAGGTCTCGGCGGCGCCCCCCACCGGCAAGACCCGGATCAACCCTGACGGGACGGCCACGGCTCCGACCGGCGCGCCGCCCACCGTCCAGGCTGTCGTGGCCGCCGCGAACCAGATCATCGACACTTCGTATTGCCTGGGCGGCGGGCACGGATCGTTCACCTCCACCTGCTACGACTGCTCGGGCTCGGTCAGCTTTGCCCTTCACGGAGGCGGGCTCCTGACCACGCCTGAGGACTCGACCCAGCTCGAGTCCTATGGCGAGCCCGGACCCGGCCAATGGATCACGATCTACGCCGACTCGAGTCACGCCTTCATGGTCGTGGCCGGCCGGGCCTTCAACACGGCCAACTTCGGCGGTCCGAACATCCCCTCAGGCAGCGGGCCCCGGTGGCGGTCAGATCCGCTCGGCAACCTGTCCGACGGCGGCAACTACGTCGTCCGCCATCCGGCCGGGTACTAGGCGCGCGGCCCGCGACGTCCGTCAGTGCGTCGGCTTGGCCGGCGGCCGGTTGTTGCTGAAGCTCGCGCTCGCCCGCACCAGCGGCCGGGTGGTGCTGGCAGGTGAGATCTGCCGGGCATAGAGATAGGCGCACACCCGACGCGGCCCAAGCGCGCGGCCGGCTTTCCAGGAAACCGGGACGCGGAAGGGCGACGAGGCCTGGGCGTGCTGCCGGTAGTCCCAATCCCATTCGGACTGTGGGAGCCGGTATTCGGCCGGGGCGGTGGAGCGGCACCGATGCCCGGAGTACTGGATGAACGCGAGTAGGTACGGCGACCGCGACAGCGTCCGTCTGGCGTAGCTCCCGGCGATCGTGACCGTATAGCGCTCCCCTGGATGGACCGTGCTCGGCGCGACCCTCACCGCCAGCGACACCGCGGACGCGTTCGCCGCTCCGATCCCCAGCCCGGCAGCCGCCGCCAGCGAAACTCCGATCTTGCCCAGCACCGCGCGTCAGGTATAGCGAACCACGCGGTCGGCCATGCCGGAGAGAAAAAGCGAGTTGCGTAGGATCAGCTTGGGATGCCCTCCGTAAAGCGGATCCTGGTCACAGCGCTCGGGGCGATGGTCATCGGGCTCGGCGCCGCCAGCCTGGTCGTAGGGTTCAGTCAGTCGTTTCCGGTGCGCGTGCTCGAGGGGGTGGCGGTGTTCGCGGCGGGCGCCGTGATCATCGGCGGCGCGGCCGTGCTCGTGATGATTCGGCTGGCCGGCTGGCGAGATCCCGTGTCCGAAGCCGAGTTCGACGCGATCGTCGAGCGGGCGGAGCGGATGGCGGCCGCGGAGTCGTGGGATGAGAGCGAGGGCTACGAGCCCGTTGACGAGGAGGCGCTGTTCAATCCCTACGACGAGGAGGATTTCAAGGCGCTTGTGCGGTCGGCGGTCGACGAGTTGCCGCTCGAGTTCCACCGCGCCCTCGAGCACGTCGCCGTCGTGGTCTCGGACTCCGGTCGCCGCCAGCGTCTGTACGGCCTCTACCAGGGCGGCACCGTGGCCAGGGACTACTTCCACGACCGGATCGTGATCTTCCGAGACTCGCTGCTGCGTGACTTCGGGCACGACCCTGACCAGCTCAAGGCGCAGGTCACGCGCACGGTCAGGCACGAGCTGGCCCATCACCTCGGCTGGGATGAGAAGGGAGTGCGGGGCCTGGGGCTTTGAACCGGCCCGGCGGACTAGGCTGATGGTCGAAGTCGCCGCGGGCACCGCCGGCGGGGCCTCAGTCTCACGCCATCCGAACCTCGAGCAGGAGCGATAACCAGATGCCAGAAGCAGTGATCGTCGACGCCATCCGCACCCCGATCGGGCGCGCGATGAAGGGCTCGCTCAAGACCGTCCGGGCGGACGATCTGGCGGCGACCCCGCTCCGGGCGCTGGTGGAGCGCAACCCCGAGGTGAATTTCTCCGAGACCGTCGACGTGATGATGGGCGCGGCATCGGGCATCGGCGAGCAGGGTTACAACGTGGGCCGCAACGCCCTGCTCCTGGCCGGGATCGACCACCACGTGCCGGGGTGCACGGTCAACCGGTTCTGCGCCTCCTCGCTGCAGACAATCCGGATGGCCTTCCATGCCATCAAGGCCGGCGAGGGCGACCAGTACATCGCCGCCGGAGTCGAGGCGGTGTCCCGTGCCGGGCTGGGCGCCGGGATGCCCGACGAGGCCAAGCACCCGAAGCTGAACGGCCAGAACGGGTCGGCCTACGACGTCTACATCCCGATGGGCCTCACGGCCGAGAACGTGGCTGAGCGCTGCCACGTCACTCGTGAGCAGCAGGACGAGTGGGCGGTGGTCTCCCAGAATCGCGCGGTGCAGGCACGGGACAGCGGCCACTTCGACCCCGAGATCGTCCCCGTCCCCGTTCCCGCCCACCGGGACACCGACAAGGAGGGCAACGAGGTCGACGTCCCGGAGACCGTCGTCGACAGGGACGATGGTCCGCGGCCCGGGACGACGATGGAGGTGCTGGCCAACCTCAAACCGGCGTTCAAGCCCGACGGCACCGTGACGGCTGGGAACTCGTGTCCGCTGAACGATGGCGCGGCCGCCGTGCTGGTCATGTCCGCCGAAAAGGCACGCGCGCTCGGGTGCAAGCCGAAGGCGAGGATCCTCGCCTCGACGGTGGCGGCGATCCGCCCGGAGATCATGGGTCTGGGCCCGATCCCGGCGATCCAGAAGCTGCTCAAGGAGACCGGCATGAAGATCGACGATGTCGACATCGTCGAGATCAACGAGGCGTTCGCGGCCCAGATTGTGCCCTGCAAGGAGGAGCTCGGAATCCCCGACGAAAAGCTCAACCCGTTCGGAGGCGCGATCGCGCTGGGCCATCCCTTTGGCATGACCGGAGCGCGGATCATGACCACGCTGCTCAACGGGCTGAACGCGCTCGACGGCACCTACGGGATCGAGTCGATGTGCGTGGCCGGCGGGATGGGCCAGGCGATGCTCGTTGAGCGGCTGACCTGACGCGCCGGCGTCGGCGTCAGCTGACCGGCTCCGGCCTCCCGACGTGGAAGCCCTGGGCGTAGTCGACGCCCTGTCGGCGGAGCACCTCGATCGTCTCCTGGTCGCAGACCGATTCCGCGACCGTCTTGATGCCGAGGCCGCGCGCGATGCCGACGATTGCGTTGACCATGTGCGCATCGACCTCACTGCGGGGGAGGTTCTGGACGAACTCGCCGTCGAGCTTGACGTAGCGAACCGGAAGGTGCTTCAGGTAGTACAGCGAGCCGAACCCGGTTCCGAAGTCGTCGAGGGCGAGGCTCGCGCCGAGCGCGTTGACCCGCTGCGCGAACGTCGTCGCCTCGGGCATGTTGGCGATCGCCGCGGTCTCGGTTACCTCGAAGATCAGCATCGAGGGGTCGGCGGCTGACGCGTTCAGCTCACGCTCGATCATTTCCAGCAGGTAGGGGTCGCCGACCACGGAATCGCCCGACAGGTTGACCCCGACCGGGCGCATCGTCGCGCGGTCGCCGCCCGCGATCATCTGGATCGCGCGCCGCACGACCCAGCGATCGATGGCGTGGATCAGGCCGAAGCGCTCGGCGGCGGGAAGGAAGGCCGAGGGCGCGATCAGGTTGCCGTACTCGTCGCGCATCCGCAGCAGCAGCTCACCGTGGCTGATCTGGTTGGTGGCCAGGTTGAGGATCGGCTGCATGTGCAGGACAAATCCGTCGTCACGGTCAAGCGCGTCCCGTATCCGCTCGGCCCAGGTCAGCTTTGCCGTCGCCCGGGCGCGACGTCCCTCGGTCGTGCTGTAGACGACGAGGCGGTCTCGCCCGCCCGCCTTGGCGGCGTACATGGCCAGATCGGCGTTGACCAGCAGCTCGCCGGCGGTGGCGTCGTCTGAGTCGAAGGTCGCCACGCCGATGCTCGCGGTGACCCGGAAGGCCTTTCCGCCGAACGTGGGGCGACAGCCGTGGATCGCCACCAGCAGGTCCTCAGCGGCCTTGCGCGCCGCCTCGCCGTCGACGGCGGGCAGGAGGACGCCGAATTCATCGCCCCCGAGCCGGGCCACCACGTCGCTCGTGCGAAAGCGGCGTTTCAGGACCCGCGCCACGGCGCTGAGGACCGCGTCTCCGGCCGCGTGGCCGGCGAAGTCATTGGTCGATTTGAAGTTGTCGAGGTCAAGGCTGAGGACCGCGCCCGGGTAGCTGTAGCGGCTCGACCTCGCGAGCTCACGCTTGAGCTCCTCCTCGAAGCGTCGGCGGTTGTAGAGGCCGGTGAGTTGGTCGTAGTCGGCCAGGTAGCGCAGTCGCTCCTCGTAATGGCGGCGCTCGGTGACGTCCCGCGCGATTGTCGCCGCAGCGACGATCCGCCCCCGGGCGTCGCGGACCGGGGACATCGATTGTGAGACCACGACCAACTGGCCGTCCTTGCGCTGCTTCTCGGTGTCGAAGCGCTCGACCGACATCCCTTCGAGCACGCGGCGCAACAGCTGCTCCGCCTGCGCTCCTCCGGCGGAGGGATCGAGCATCGTCCCGGGCTGGCCGACCGCCTCCTCGGCGGCGTACCCGTAGAGCCGCTCGGCGCCCCCGTTCCAGCTCGTGATCGTGCCGTCGGGGGCCTGGGTGATGATCGCGTCGTCGGTGAGATCGACGACGTAGTGAAGGAGTTGCTCGGTGTCGAACAGAAGCGCCGGGCAGCTCGCGGACCCCGTCATCCGACGCCCCCCTCGTTCACCGACGGGGCCGTGGTCACGCACCCTAAACTTCCCTGCACGGCACGCGTTTTTCGCCGCATCTAGACGTCTCCCGCGGCGGATTGTACGCGCGCCTGTCAAGGATTGTCGCAATTTGCGGTCCAGACCCGGGAACGCCGGCGGAGGTCGCGGCACGGCGTCCAGGGTGGTCGCGGGTCTAACGCGGCGGCATGCGCAGCGCCCCGTCGAGCCGGATCGTCTCGCCGTTGAGCATCTCGTTCTCGACGATCTGCGTGACCAGGGCGGCGAACTCGTCAGGTCGACCGAGACGCGACGGGAACGGCACCTCGCTCGCCAGCGCCTGGCGGTTCTCCTCCGGGAGTCCGGCCAGGAGCGGCGTGTCGAAGGTGCCGGGCGCGATCGTGCACACGCGGATCCCCGCCCGGGCCAGGTCCCGAGCCGCCGGCAGCGTCAAGCCGACGATCCCTCCCTTGGAGGCCGAATAGGCGGCCTGGCCGATCTGCCCCTCGAAGGCCGCGGTCGAGGCGGTGTTGATACATACCCCGCGCTCGCTCGAGCGCGTCGGCTCCTGTTCCAGCATCGCCCCGGCGGCGAGCCGCAGGACATTGAAGGTTCCGATCAGGTTCACCCGGATCACGGTCTCGAATGGCTCGAGGCTGTGCGGCCCGCGTCCCGAGGCCACGCGCTCGGCCCAGGCGACCCCCGCGCAACAGACGCTGATCCGCAGTCCGCCGGGCGCCGCCTTCGCCGCCGCGACCGCCTCGGCGACCTGGTCAGGGTTTGTGACATCGGCCGTTACGAATCGCACGCGCTCGGCCAGCTCTCCCACCAGCTCGGCGCCGCGGGTCTGGTTCAGATCGGCAATGACGACGTGAGCTCCATCGGCGTGGAGTCGCCGGACGGTGGCCTCCCCGAGGCCTGAGGCGCCCCCGGCGACAAGCGCCCCGCTGCCGTCGATTCGCATCGCGCAACCCTACCGGCGCGCGGCTACCCGAGAACTGCGTAGCGGAGATAGAGACTGTCGGCGCTCTCCAGAGCCCACACGAGCCGGAGCCGCGCCAGCTCGTCGAGCTCGGGGCCGTCGGTCACGCCGGGCGCGGCGCCGCCGCCGGACAGCTTGGGCGCGAGCGTGAGGAACAGCTCGTCGACAAGACGCTCGTGCAGCAGGCCACCGAACAGCGTCGGCCCACCCTCGCAGAGCAGGGACCGGATCCCATAGTCCGAGCGCAGACGGCGAAGAACCGTGGTCAGCGTCAGCTCGCCGGGATCAAGCCGGACGACATCGACCTGCGCCGCCGCCGCAACCGGGGGCATGTCCGCTGGCCCGAAAACGACGATGCGGGCCTCCGGCTCGGAGAAGATCGGGGCCTCGGTTGGGATGTCGCCCCGGCGGGAGACCAGGCAGGCCAGCGGCTCGGCCTCTCGTCCCGCGCTCACGCGGCGCGCCCTGCGCTCGGCGTCGCGCGTCATCCGCCCGTAGCGCTCCACGCGCGCGGTGTGGGTGCCCACCATGACCGCGTCGTTCTGCTCACGCAGGGTGTGAAAGACATCCCGGTCAACCTGGTCCCCGAGGGCGCCCGAGCGTCCATGGAAGGTGGCTCGCCCGTCCGCGCTGGAGACGAAGTTGACGACCGTGTAGGGCCGATCCGGAAGCGCCTTCTCTTCCAGGCAAAGCCCCTCGAGCATCTCGAGCACCCCAACTGGAGGGTCGCGCGGAATCAGCTGACGCAGCGGCACAGGGGCAGCGAACCTACCATCGTGGCGGCGGAGCAAACTGGCTAGGCTGCGCGGCCATGGATCTCAGGGCGCTCAATCGCGGCGAGCTGCTCGCGATCGCCGGCGGGGCGTTGATCGGCATCTCGGTGTTCATGTCCTGGTACTCGCTGGGCAACCACTTCACGCAGCTGAACGGCTGTCACGGCCCGAACGGGACCTGCACGGCCTGGCACGCCCTGCTCATCGTGCGCTTCATCCTGCTCGCGGCCGCGGCCGCGCCGCTCATCCTCGCCTGGATCATCATCCGCGGTCATGCTCTGTCCTGGCCGCGCGGCGAGCTGACGGCGGTGGTCGGCGTGGCGGCCCTCGTCCTCGTCCTGTTCCGCGGCGTGATCGACAAGCCGGGGTCGCCGGCCGACCAGATCACGGTCACCTACGGCTGGTGGGTCGCCCTGGGCGGCACGCTGCTCGTCATCGCGGGCGCCGCCTGGCGTTACCAGGAGGGAGCTCCGCGGCGTAATCCTCCGGGTGTCCTATGAGCGACCAACAGTCGCGGCATCGGCCGGATCGCAACCTCGCGCTCGAGCTCGTGCGGGTCACCGAGGCGGCCGCCCTGGCGGCCGCGAGAATGGTGGGACGCGGCGACAAGGAGGGCGCCGACCAGGCCGCGGTCGACGCCATGCGCCACGTCCTGCACTCTGTGGCCATGGATGGCGTCGTGGTGATCGGCGAGGGCGAGAAGGACGAGGCGCCGATGCTCTACAACGGCGAAAAGATCGGCGACGGAAGCCCGCCTGAGGTCGACGTCGCCGTCGACCCGCTGGAGGGCACCCGGCTGACGGCGCTGGGGATGCCGAACGCCGTCGCGGTGATCGCCCTGGCCGAGCGTGGGTCGATGTTCAACCCCGGCCCCGCCGTGTACATGGAGAAGATCGCCGGCGGTCCGGAAATTGCCGATCTGCTCGACCTGGACCGGCCGCTGCCGGAGACACTTCGCCTGATCGCCGAGCGCAAGAAGATCGACATCCGCGACGTGATGGTGGTGATGCTCGACCGGGAGCGCCATCACGAGGCAATGGCGCAGGTTCGAGACGCCGGCGCCCGGGTCAGGCTGATCACCGACGGCGACGTGGCCGGCGCGATGCTGGCGGTCAGCGACAACACCCCGGTCGACCTGCTCTGGGGAATCGGGGGCACCCCCGAGGGCGTGCTCTCCGCCGCCGCGATCAAGTGCATCGGGGGCGAGCAGCTGGGCCGGCTCTGGCCCCGTAACGAGAACGAGCGTCAGGCGGCGCTCGACGCCGGCTACGACCTCAACCAGGTGCTGACCGCCGACGATCTCGTCCGCGGCGACGATGTGTTCTTCTCCGCCACCGGGGTCACCGACGGTGACGTGCTCCAGGGGGTGCGCTACCAGGGAGGCCGCGGAGCCACCACGGAATCGCTCGTGATGCGTTCACGTTCAGGAACCGTGCGGCGGATCCTGGCCCGTCACGACCGCGAGAAGCTGCGGGCTCTCAACGGCGTGCGCTACGGCTGACGTGCGGGATCCCGCTCGGGGTCCTGCGTGAGCTCGAGCGCCGTCCGCCCGTTGACCGCGCCGACGAGGCTCCGCAGCCGCCCCACGCGTGAACGGGCGAGGTCGAGGCGGGCCAGTGAGCGCAGGAAGGCGTGGGTGACGAGGACATGGATCGCCTGCTGGGTCACCTCATAGACCGGGGTGCTGAAGCCGGCGGCGATGGCGGGATAGAAGTTGGCCACCTCGACCTCGATCCGGACCCGGCCCGTGCCGCTCTCGTGCCCGTCGTCGAGCCGGCGAACGTCGAGAGCCAGGAAGCCGCAGCCCCGGCCTGAGCGTGCGACGAGCAGACCGTCGCGAATCGGCCAGCTGACCTTCCCATGGCCTGACTCGATCAGGTATTCCGGAGCTTCGAACCGGAGCAGCGTCAACGGGCGGATGAGGAATATCACCCGGCGCTCATCGGGTCCGTAGACGACCCGGATCAGGCCAAGCGTGACGCGGGAGAGAAAGCGCCAGTAGGTGCGGGCCAGGTTCTCGAGGTTCTCGGCTCGCCAGAGGCGATCGAGTTGATTCGGGTCAAGCGTCAGCTCGGCCGCCTGGGCCGAGCGGACCGCGCCATCGCGCGCGATCACCGTCGAGTGCGGGGGCGAGATGATCACCGCCTGGGCGGGCTGCTGGCGCCGCCGACGCTCGCGAACGGCGACGAGGGCGGCAAGGACGGCGAGGGCGGCGATCAGCGGGGCCACGGCGGGGATTGTCGCGGCTCAGCGAATCAGCGGCCTCAGCGCGACCGTGGCGCCGGCGGCGAGCGGCCCCTCGCCCCGCGGAATCAGGGCCAGCGCATCGGCGCCGACGAGCGAGGTGATCACGTGCGAACCCTGGGGTCCGTTGGGGTGCGCGATGGTTTCGCCGTTCATGTGCTCGAGGCGCACTCGGATCGCCTGCTCCCGGCGCGGGTTGCGGGCGACCGGGCTGCCGAGGACGGCGCTGGCGAGCGCATCCCCGAGGCGCCGGCGCTGGAGCGCGGCCAACCCGGGTGCCACAAACAGCGAGAACGTGACCGCGGCGGATACGGGATTGCCCGGGAGGCCGAAGACGAGCGTGTCGCCGCGGGTGCCAAACCAGGTCGGCTTCCCCGGCTGGAGGGCGACGCCCCAGAACCGCTCCTCGACGCCGAGCTTGGCCAGGGCTGGCTTGACGTGGTCGTGCGGACCCACGGACACCCCGCCCGAGATGATCACGACGTCGGCGCTGCCAAGGGCGGCGTCGAGGCCAGCTTCGGTAGCGGCTGGGTCGTCGGCGAGCTGGCGGGCGCCGAGGCTGAGCGCCCCCGCCAGCACGCCCAGGGCGTCGAGCATCGGGCCATTGGAGTTGTAGATCTCGCCCGGCCGAAGGCGTGCGCCGGGCTCGCGCAGCTCGTCCCCGGTTGAGAGAACCGCAGCGCGCGGTCGCCGCACCACCTCCAGAGTCGCGGCGCCGGCGGAGATCGCGGCGGCCAGCTCAGCCGGCCCGATGCGCGACCCCTCCTCGAGCACCGGCTGTCCCGACCGCATCACCTCGCCGGCGGGTCTGACGTGGGCCCCGGGTTGCACTGTGGCGCCGAGGAGCACGAGCCCGTCCTGGAGCTCGACCTCCTCCTGCGGGATCACCGCTGCGCCGGCCGGAACCGCCGCGCCGGTCGAGATTCGGATCGCCTCGTCGTCGCCGAGCGCGAGCTCGGCGGGGGCGCCGGCGCGAGACTCGCCCACCACCCGGAGACGCCGGCCGGCCGGCCCGGCCTGCACCGCGTAGCCGTCCATCGCCGAGGAGGGAAACGGCGGCACGTCGCCTTCCGCGTTCACGGGCCGGGCGAGGACGCGCTCGAGAGCGTCGGCGACGGCGACGGTCTCCGCAGCCAGCGGCCGAACCGCGGCCAGCACCCGCTCCTGCGCCTCGGCGATCGTGATCAGCTCAGCCATGGCCACATTGTGGCGGCCGCGGGCTCCGCTGCTGTGAGGGAGTGGTGTGCCGCGGGGGACTGGTGCGCGTCCTGCGGGGCGCGGTCTAACTGCCGCGGGGGAGTGAGACGGCGCCCAGGGTTTCGGTCGTCTGCATCCCGAGGGCGCGACCGGTGGCCATCGTCAGATCCCAGTCGGCCCCGTGGGCGTACGGCCCCCGGTCGATCACGGGAACGATCAGCGTGCGGCCCTGGTAGTAGATGGCGACCGGCGTACCGCACGGCAGCGTCCGGTTGGCCACCCCGATGGTGTTCCGGCGCAGAACCTCCCCGCATGCCGTTCGCTTGCCGTAGAAGCCAGGTCCATAGAGGGTCGCCAGCGACGGCCGGTATACGGTCACCGACACCGTGGGAACGCTCGCCGAGGCGCTCGCTGCCCCCGCCGACCCGATCACCGCTCGTATCGAGAAGCGGCCGATGTGGTTGGTCTCCCAGACGGCCGAGAAGCTGCCGTTGGCAGCGACCTGGGCGGTCGCGACGGTCTCCCAGATCGAGTGAGTCTTCGCCCCCCAGATCTCGACGGCAACCGACCTACCGGCATCGTTTAAGGGCGCGGTTCCGTTGACGAGGAGGCCGTGCCGCAGGATGGCGGAGGCGGTGCTGGAGATCGTGATCCCGTCGCCGGTGGCGCTCACGGGGATGTCGCCCGGCTGGGCGACCGGTCCCGCGGTCTGTGAGCCGCCGGGCTGGAAGCTGCCCCCGCCGGAGGTGGCGCCAGCTCCTCCCGAGGACGCCATGGCCAGCGCCGGCAGACACGAGCCGGCGGCTAGTGTCAAACCGAGGGCGTAGGGGATGGCGCGACGGATCACGATCGGAGCACGTGGGTCTTGCCTACGGGGTGAGCTGACGGGCTCGCGCGAGTTCGCGCTACGGCCCTTTACCGGGCCGATTCGCCCCTGCAAACCGGATGGCCTGCAAGTGGTTCCCCCGCCGAGCCCCCGCGGGGGGAGGCTCGTTCGGCGGTTATGTCGTGGCGCAGTATAAGGACTCGGTCTCGCATGTAGGCCGCCGGCGCGTGCGTGCGGCCGATCTCAGAGGCGCGGGGACCATCCGGGATAAGCCGCAGAAAGTCTGGGGCACTCCCCTGGGGCGCCGCGACCCAGGGCGTCCTAATGTGACGGCGGTTGCCTTCTCTGATCGACGTCGACCTGCCCCGACAGCGCACGTGTGCGGCGATCGCTCGACGCCTGGTCGACGAGCATTTCGCCGATGAGCTCGACGCCGGGACGCTTGACGACCTGAAGCTCGTGGTCAGCGAGCTCGTGGACAACGCCTACCTCCACGGAGTCGGACAAATCCGGATGAAGCTCACCCCCCAGGCGGGGCAGGTGCGTGTCGAGGTGCTTGACGAGGGCGAGGGCGCCGCGATCAAGATCCGGGCGCTGGGAGCCACGGGCGGCGGGCATGGCCTGCGCCTGGTCGACCACCTGTGCTCGGAGTGGGGCGCGTTCGAGGGCAGCACCCACGTGTGGGCCGAGCTGTCGCTCGATCCCGCCGACCGGCCCTGAAACCGCGGGACCCGCTATGGCTTCGGGAGGCGCCCGAGTGCGGCGCGCAGGGCCTTCGCGCTGAGCGTGAAACCGATCTCCGCCAGTTCGGCCGCGGCCTGAACCGCTGTGCGGACGACCGGGAATTCGGTTGACGGCTCCGGTCTAGGGCCGCGGGCCGCGTGCGGGACGCCACCTGGCTGCGCCGGCTGGGCCAGGGGTCCGGGGCGCCTGCGTCCCGAGGCCCTCTGGGAGGGGGAAGCCTTCCGGGAGGCGGTGGCCTTGTGGGAGGAGGGGGCCTTCTCGGAGGCGAGGGCCTTCTCGGACGCGGGGGGCCTTGTGCTCGCCCGGGGCTTCTGGCGGGTGGATGGCTTCTGGACGGCCTTCCGGCGCGCGGTGGGCTTCGCGGGTCCGGATGTCTTGGAGGTTGCGGATGCTTCGGAGGTTGCGGATGCTTCGCGGGACGGGGCTGGTGCGCCCTTCCCGTCCTCCCGCGGACCCACGGGGCGCGCGGGCCGTTTCTCGCTTCGCCGGTGGGGGCGGGAGCGAGGCAGCGCGCTCAGGAGGTCAGGACGTTGGTCGTCGGTCATCGAGTGGGGGAAAAGGCGGAACTTCCGTCCAGCCTGAAACGGTTTTCGCGGTTCGAGGTAACAGTCTTCGAAAGACTGCCGAAAAACGTCTCAAAGAGCCGACCTACCCCCGGAAGAGACGTTGACTTCAAAAAGTATAGCACTATACTGGCCGCTTGAATGGCGGGCGTACGTCTTTGAGGCTACGCTCGTTCTCCTTAGCCCGACCGCGGGCAGCCACGTTGGCCGGTAGCGACTGAACGGGATGACATGTCAGTAGCGGAACTTCAGGAACTCGAAGAGATCAAGGGACTTGTCAACCGAGGCCAGCAGCTTGGCGTGCTGACGTACGCCGAGATTGCGGGCGCGGTGTCCGAGCTCGATCTCGACGAAGCGGACGTCGAGGAGCTGCACGGATTCCTCGAGCGGGCGGAGATTGAGCTCGTCGAGGAGCTCGACCCGGCGATCGCCGCGGCCGACCTCGAGCGCGCTCCTGATAAGCGCGGGCGCCGCAAGCCGAGGACGGCCCTCGACCTCAAGCCGGACATGACGACCGACTCCCTGCAGCTGTTCCTCAAGGACATCGGCAAGGTGCGGCTGCTCACGGCGCAGGAGGAGGTCGATCTGGCCAAGCGGATCGAGCGGGGCGACCTCGACGCCAAGCAGAAGATGGTTGAGTCGAACCTCCGCCTCGTCGTCTCCATCGCCAAGAACTACCGCAACCAGGGACTTCCCTTCCTCGATCTGATCCAGGAGGGCACGCTGGGGCTCGTCCGGGCGGCTGAGAAGTTCGACTACCGCAAGGGCTTCAAGTTCTCCACCTACGCCACCTGGTGGATCCGTCAGGCGATCGCCCGGGCGCTCGCCGACAAGGCGCGGACGATCCGGATTCCCGTCCACGTGGTCGAGAAGCTGAACAAGATCGGACGGGCCGAGCGCAAGCTCGTGACCGAGCTGGGCCGTGAACCGACGGCCGAGGAGATCGCCGAGGTGACCGGAATCGAGCCCGACGAGGTCGAGTCGATCAAGCGCTCGGCGCAGGCGCCGGTCTCCCTGGAGAAGCCGGTGGGTGACGAGGAGGAATCCGAGTTCGGCCAGTTCATCGCCGACGAGCGGGCCGAATCGCCGTATGAGCGGGCGGCCGAGATCCTCACCAAGGAGGCGCTGCGCGAGGCGCTCGAGAATCTCTCCTACCGTGAGCGGCGCGTGCTCGAGCTGCGCTACGGCCTCGGCGGCGAGCATCCACGCACGCTGGACGAGGTCGGGCGGACGTTCAACGTGACGCGCGAGCGGATTCGCCAGATCGAGAATCAGTCTTTGAAGAAGCTTCAGTCGTTGGCTGAGGCGCAGAAGCTCCGCGACGTCGCGTAGTACTCGTGACCTCACGGCTCAGCCGGCGCTGCTCGGAAACCTAAGCGGCTCCTTCGCCCAGCGCCGCTTCTCGGACGCATCCGGCATATCCCGTCCGGATCGCTTGGCAAGCCTCAAGGCTGCGTCGCGGCCAGCCGATGAGGATCTGGATGTTCCAGCTCGACCCGGCGCTTCGGTGGATCGTTGAGAACGAGGGGTCTGACCTTCACCTGAAGGTGAGGTCGCTGCCGCTCGCGCGGATCAATGGCGCCCTGCAGCGGATGGACCAATGGGAGGTCCTGACCAACGAGGACACCGAGCGGGTGGTCCGCGAGATGCTCGCCGACCACCCCGACAAGATGGCCGAGTTCGACACCGACAACGAGGTCGACTTCTCGCATGCTGTGTCGGGTCTGGCGCGCTTTCGCGTCAACGCGTTCCGCCAGCGCGGGACGGTCTCGATCGTCATGCGCGTGATCCCGTACGGGGTGCGGACGGTGCAGGAGCTCGGGCTACCGCCGGTCATCTCCGAGCTGGCCGACGAAGAGCGCGGGCTGATCCTGCTCACCGGGACCACCGGCTCAGGTAAGTCGACGACGCTGGCCGCGATCATCGACCACATCAACGAGACCCGCTCGGCGCACATCGTGACGATCGAGGACCCGATCGAATACCTCCACAAGGACCGCAGCTCGATCATCAACCAGCGTGAGGTCGGGATGGACACGGTGTCCTTCAGCCGCGCGATGCGGCGCGTGCTGCGTCAGGACCCCGACGTCATCCTGATCGGCGAGATGCGCGACGAGGAGACCGTGCGCACCGCTCTGTCGGCGGCGGAGACGGGGCACCTCGTGCTCTCCACGGTCCACACGCTCGACGCGCCGGAGAGCGTCAACCGCATCATCGATTTCTTCCAGCCTCATGAGCAGCAGCAAGCACGGGCGATGCTGGCCGGCACGCTGCGGGGGGTCGTCTCGCAACGGCTTGTGCCGACGCGGGACGGCAGCGGCCGGGTGGCAGTGTGCGAGATCCTTCGGATGACCGGCCGGGCCCGGGACATGATCCTCGACCCCGAACAGACGGGGAACCTGCGCGAGGTCATCTCAGAGGGCGAGTACTACGGCATGCAGACCTTCGACCAGGCGCTGCTCAAGCACTACCAGGCAGGCCGGGTCTCGATGGAGGACGCGCTCCGCGTCGCCTCGAGCCCGCACGACTTCAAGCTGTTGGTGGCCGCCGAGGGCCGGACGGCCACCTCGATGGACGACCTCGTCGACGCCACCGAGCGCTCCTCGGCCGGACCCGACACGCTGCGCAACCCCGTGCCGGTGGGGGGGCCCGCGCATGCGAACGGCGGCGGTCCCCCGAGTGTTCACGGGGCGCCGCCACCGAGCTCACACGCCTAGCGCGCGCCGAGCGCGCCCGGCGGCGCCCGCGCCCCCACAGCCACCGCCAGCGCCTCTCACACGCTTCAGTTGCTGAAGCATTGCGCTAGAATCGCGTGTAGATGAGCACCGATAGCACATGTCCGGTTTGCCGCACGGCCGAGATCGTGTGCGGGAAGTGGACGCTGCTCGTGATCCGCGACCTGGCCGAGGGGCGGTCGCGTTTCTGCGAGCTGGAGCGCTCGTTGCAGGGGATCAGCCCCCGGACGCTTTCGCTTCGTCTGCGTGCGCTCGAGGAGGAGGGGATCGTTCGGCGCCAGACCTATCCCGAGGTCCCGCCGCGCGTCGAGTACGCCCTGACCGACAAGGGGCGCGCCCTCGTCCCGCTGATCGAGGACATGCGGGCCTACGGGCGCGAGTGGCTCGACTGCGGCGCCGAGGTCGCGGAGGCCAGCGCCCCGGCGATCGAGCCGGAGGTCGCAGTAGTCTGACGCCGCAATGCGGATCGCCGTTGCGGCCGATGAGCTGACGGGAATCGCGCAGCCGCTCGTCCAGGAGCTGCGGTTACGCGGTCACGAGCCGATCCTCCACGGTGCCTACGTGGAGGATGAGCGGCCCGACTGGGCCTGGGCGAGTGAGAGCGCGGCGCGAGATGTGGCCGAGGGCCGCGCCGACCAGGCGATCGTCCTCTGCTGGACCGGGACCGGGGCATCGATCGCGGCAAACAAGGTGCCGGGCATTCGTGCGGCGCTGTGCACCGATGTGAAAACAGTCGAGGGGGCGCGGCGCTGGAATGACGCCAACGTCCTGGCGCTGAGCCTGCGGCGCACCGCGGTGGCCGAGCTCGAGGGCATCCTCGATGCCTGGTTCTCCGAGGAGGTCTCAGACGATCCGCAGGACGCCGAGAACATCGCGCACCTGCGGGAGATCGAGGCCGCCGGAGAGCCCGAGCCAGCTCCGGCTTCGCCGCCCAAGAACCGTCAGACGCGGACGAAGCGCGCCGCAAAGGGCTGACGCGTCCCGGGGGCTTCCGGACCGCACCTCGGCTGCAAGCCGCGGTGCGGCGTGCAGGATCGCCCTCGACGGGGGCGAATCGCGCCTCGTGCGCAACGCCGACCTCCACGCCGTTCTCGAAGCCTTCACGACCGACGCCGGTGCGCAGCTGGCGGCGGCGACCGCTGAGGGTGCCGAGATCCCCTTCGAGCTGGTGGAGGCCGAGGGCCGACGGCGGGGCACCCCGCTCTACTGCTACCGGCCGCAGACCGGTGCCTTCATCGATGCCCGCCTAGGCCTCCTGACCGCACTCGCGACCTACGCCCCGGCGGCCCGTGCGCTGGCCAGCCTGGATCGCGTGGCCGCCTACCTGGCGAGCCGGGGAGACGCCGTGCCCGTCGAACCTCGCCCGCGCGCGGACGCCGCGCTGGCCGCGTTCCTGCGGGTCGTGTTCGCCGACCGCAGCGAGTTCGGCTTCGACCGTGACCGGTTCGAGCTCGCCTACCGCGAGCTCGAACGCTCGCTGTACGAGGGGCAGTGCCTGACCACGGTGATCGCGCCGCTGTTCGGCGTGGCCCTCGAGGAGGCCGACGGCGAGCTGGCGCTCGGCGAGGGCCTCTCGCTCGTCTGGGCCGACGCCCTGGCCGACGCGCCCGCGGAGACCATGCGCGGCGACGGCGGCCAACCGCATGTGCTGGCCAAGCTCACGGTCACCCATGACCCGATGCAGCCGCCGCCGGTGCCGATGGCCCGGACCCGGTTTCGACGGCTACTCACGGCGCTTCGCCTGTTCGAGCGGGGCGGCTACGCGCTCGGGCCGCTGGCCTGGGTCCGGATCGACACCGGCCCGTGGCGGCTGGTCCCGTTCGGGGCGGGCGGTCGGCCCCGGATCCCGGTCGTGATCACCGCCGATCAGGAGGACGAGCTGCGGGCCTTCTGCAACCTCGTCGAGCAGCGACGACCGGTGGACGGTGAGATTGCCTGGACGCTCGCGCGCTTCGAGATGGGCTGCGAGCGGCTCGTGCCGTTCGAGGCCCTGACCGACTACCTGCTGGCCCTGCGCGTCCTGCTCGAACCAGAAGGCCCACAGACCGGCAGGCTCGGCGATCGCCTGGCCGCCATCTGCGCCCCGGAGGAGCAGCGTGCGGCGGTCTCGGCGCGCGTGACGCGAGCGGTCGCGCTGGAGCGCAACGTGATCGCCGGGGCGGCGCCGGCGGAGCCGAGCGCCAGCGCGCTCGTCGATGAGATCTGCGAGCACCTGAGCGCGCTCCTGTGCGACGTGCTGTGCGGGCATCTGGAGCCCGACCTCGTCCGGGTGGCCGAGGATCTCCTGGCCGGCCGTCTGGACGGAGCGCCGGTCGCCGCAGCGACGGGCGTCGGCGCGGAGCCGACAGCTCCAGAGCCGGCCTGGGATTTCGAGGCCGAGCCGGGAGCCGTCGAGCCCGAGCCGGACGTCGCCGACCACGTCGATAGCCCGACCGAAGAGCAGCCGGTACCCTTCTAGGTGGCCGCTCCCTACTCGGTCTCCACGGAGACCGGGAGTGTCATGCCCACCAGGCACGACATGTAAGTCCTGGGGCTTCAAAGCAGTCAGGGGGAGCGCGATCACAGCCAACGAGCGGGCACTGCCCGCTCGTTCTGTGTCGGCTCGAGATCGTGCAGCTGACGATGTCTATGCTGCGAAGCCGACCGGTGATGGCTCCCGTCACGACACCGAACGTTCACCCGCGGTGCTTCAACGTGCCGGGGATGAGTGGCGACGGCTTCGAGGAGCTGTGCCATCTGGTCATCGACGAGGATCCCGACCGCGCGCTGTGCGGCAAGGACGTAACCGACTACCCGTGGAACCCTCCCTGGCCGATGTGCCAGGCGTGCCTGGCGGTGGCTCGAGGTGAGCTCAATTGAGCGAGGTCGAGCTGATGTGCGTGGTCGAGATCCCCAAGGGCAGCCGGAACAAGTACGAGTACGACCCCGAGCTCGGCGGCGTGAAGCTCGATCGCTTCATATCCGCCTCGGTCGTCTACCCCACCGACTACGGCTTCGTCCCCAACACGCTGATGCCCGACGGCGACCCGCTCGACGTGCTCGTGTGTGTTTCTGAGCCCACCTTCCCCGGCTGCATCGTCCCCTCGAAGGTGGTCGGCCTGTTCAAGATGGCCGACGAGAAGGGCGACGACGACCACGTCCTGTGCGTCCCGTGCAGCGACCCGGGGTGGAACGGATTGCAGGACGTGGACGACCTACCCGAGTTCCTCCGGGCCGAGATCAGTCACTTCTTCGCGATCTACAAGGACCTCGACGTCGACCGTCACTCCGAGGTTCGCGGCTGGGGCGATCGCGACGAGGCGCTGCAGACGATCGCCGAGGCGCGGCAGCGCTACGAGAAGTCGGATCGCGGCGGCTGAGACCCGGCGTTCAGGCGACCAGATCGGCGATCAGCCGCCGGCGCTCGCTCGCACTCGCGAACAGGTAGCGGCGCATCCGCAGCAGCCCCTCGAGGTCGTGCACGTCCTCGTCGAGCTGAGGCACGACAAGCAGCGGCTCATCGCCCAGCGCCGCGGCCAGACGGCTCACGTTCACGTCATCGCGGCGCGCCAGGACGTGATAGTCGCGGAAATTCTCGGCCACCCGCGCCGCCAGGTCTGACCCGAGAAGGCGCCGAAGGGCAGGTCGCACATCCTCCGCCTCGCTGCCGGCGAGCAGATCGTGGTGGACCCGGTTGACGATCACCCCGGCGAAGGGCAGGCCGCCCTGCTCGAGCGTTCGGTGAAGCCAGATCGCCTCCTCGATCGGCTCCCGCTCGGCCGAGGTGACGAGCACGAACGCCGTGGTGTCGGCGCGCAGCAGGTCCTCGACCTGCTGCGCGCGCAGGTTGAAGTCCTTGGTCATGTCGCCCAGGAGTCCGAAGAAGGTCGCGAGGTCGGTGAGCAGATCGACGCCGGTGACCCGCCGCATGGCCGCGAGCAGCGGCGTGGCGCTGCGCCCGAGGACGCGAATCCCGCGCCCCGCGGGACGCACGAGCGCTCTCAGCGCGCTTCCCTCGAGGAACGAGCTCAGACGCTGGGGGGCCTCGAGAAAGTCAAGCGCGTTACGCGAGGGCGGGGTATCCAGCACCAGCAGATCGAACTCGTGCGCCTGGTCGAGGTCGTAGAGCTTGGCCACGGCGGTGAACTCCTGGGAGCCCGAGACCGCGCTCGAAAGCTCCCGGTAGACACGGTTGGCCTTGATCTCGGCGGCGCGCTCGGGATCGGGGGCGATCCGGTCGATCAGCTCGTCGAACGTCCGCTTGGGGTCGAGCATCATCGCCCACAGCTCGCCCTCGACCTCGAGCCCGGCCGCGGCCAGGCGTCCGGGCTCGACGCGATGGGGCTCATTGGGCAGCTCCTCCACCCCGAGCGCGTTGGCCAGCCGCTGGGCGGGATCGATGGTCACGACCGCGACCCGGTGCCCCTGGGCTGCCATCCCGAGCGCGATCGCCGCCGAGGTCGTCGTCTTTCCCACCCCGCCCGAACCCGCGCAGACGCAGATCCGCTTGCCCTGAAGCAGCTCGGCGACGCTCATCGACGCTTCCGAAGCGCCAGCTCGAGGGCGTCAGCCAGGTCCTCCACCTGCCGTGGCCCAAGGTGCTCGGAGAACACGTAGGGAAGCTCGACGAGGCGGCCGTTCACGCCGGCGTCAAGCCGTGCCTGCTGCTCGCGCTGGTTCGCGGCGCGGGCGTGCTCGGCCAGCGCGGCTCGAAGCGCCGAGCGCGAGAGCTGGGAGCGGCTGCGCTCGAGCGCCTCCAGCAGCTGACCCACCTCGCCCGAGTTGAAGCGCATCGGGTAGAGCCCGTTCAGGACGACCAGGTCGAGCGCGAGCTCGTCGCGCTCGACCGCCTCGATCAGCGACAGCGTCTCGTTGACCGGCATCTCCTCGGCGGTGGCGACCGCAACGACGCCGGTGAACTCACGGTCGGCCAGGGTGTCGGAGATCGTCCGGCCCTGGTGGGCGATCGGCCCGACGCGGGCGATGTCGGCGAAGGTGCGCGGGGTGCGCAGCAAGCCGAGCCCGTGGCCGGTCGCTGGGGCGTCGACGATCACCAGGTCATAGGGGCTGGCCCCGCGCGTCCGGCGGTGCAGCTGCGCGAGCTCCCACACCTTGCCGATGCTCAGCAGCTCTCGCATCCCCGGCGTGGCCATCGCGAAGGCCTGAAAGAGCCGGCTCGAGGCGAGGGCGTGGCCGAGCGCGCCGACCTTGACGCGCAGGTACTCGTCCATCGCGTGCTCGGGGTCGATCGAGATCGTGAACAGCCGCGGCGCCAGCTGGACCTCCTCGAACTGCTCGCCGTAGCGATCGAACACCCCCTGCACCCGCTGCTGGCTCGAGAGTTCGGCCACCATCGTCCGCAGGCCGTGGCGGGCGGCGAGCGCGCCGAGCGCCGCGGCCACGGTCGACTTGCCGACGCCACCCTTGCCGGTGACGAAGATCAGGCGCTTGTCGAGGAGGCGGGCCACGGTCGAGCAGCGTAGCTGGGGGGAGCGTGATCGATTTCTGCCCCCAGGGGAGCAGTTTTCGATCACGCTCTCCCAGCGTGGCGGAGGAATCGGCGCACCACTTGCGAATACAGGCGCGTATGAGTCCCCCGAGTCATGGGAGCCTTCCGTGCCCGCCAAGGTGATTGCCTTCGCCAACCAGAAGGGTGGCGTGGCCAAGACGACGACCACGCTCAACCTCGCCGTCGCCTTCGCCGAGGAGGGCCACCGCGTCCTCTGCGTGGACATGGACCCCCAGGGCAACCTGACCATGTCCCAGGGAATCGACCCCGACACGCTCGAGAAGTCGATGTACGACGTGCTCGTCCATCACATCTCGATCCGCGAGGTGATCCGCAAGCGGGAGGTCGACGTCGCCTGCGCGTCGATCGACCTGGCCGGGGCGGAGATCGCGATGTCGACGATGATCGGGCGGGAGCGCTCGCTCCAGAAGGCGCTCAAGCAGGTCGACGAGGACTACGACTTCATGTTCATCGACACGCCGCCCAGCCTCGGGCTGCTCACGATCAACGCGCTGACCGCCGCCGACAAGGTGATCGTCCCCGTCCAATGCGAATATCTGTCGATGCGCGGACTCATCCAGCTTCAGAACACGCTGGCCATGATCCGGGAGAACCTCAACCCCGAGGTCGACATCGAGGGGATCTTGCCCACGATGATGGATACACGTACGCTTCACGCCAAGGAGGCGATCGAGCTGCTCGAGGAGAACTTTGGCGACCGTGTCTTTGCGTCGCGCATCCGGAAGACGATCCGCTTCGCCGAGGCACCTGTGAAGGGCATGTCGGTGCTGAAGTACGACCCGGACGGAGTCGCCGCCCACTCCTATCGACAGCTGGCCAAGGAGGTCCTCTCACATGCCGACCGGTAAGCGCGCGAGCATGCGTGAGGGCCCGCTGGCTGCTCTCTTCCGCAAGACGACCGAGGATCAGCCGGCCGATTCGCCCGCTGCCGACGCCCCGCCGCCCGCCGGCACCGAGCGGGCACCGGACACCGCCGCCGCGTCCGCCGCCGCCCCGGAGCGCTCGAGCATCGAAGAGCCGCACGTGCCCTCGCCACAGGAGCGCCTGCGCCAGGCCTTCTCCGCCGACATCCCTGAGAGCCTGCTCGAGCGGCCACGGTCGCCGTCGCTTCGCCCGCACGGCGACCCGCTGTCACCGGCCGATCGCTACGCCGAGACGTTCACCCGTGCCCCCTCGATCGGATCTCCGGTCATTCGGGTGGTCGGCGTCGGCGGCGCCGGCGTCAACGCGGTCAACCGCATGGTGGAAGCCGAGGTTGAGGGCATCGAGTTCCTGGCCATGAACACCGACCTGCAGTCGCTGCAGCTGTCCGCGGCCCACGAGACGCTGCACATCGGCGAGAGCGTGACCCGCGGCCTAGGGTCGGGTGCCGACCCGAACCTGGGGCGCCGCGCCGCCCACGAGGACTCGGACCGCATCAAGGCGATGCTCCGGGGATCGGACATGGTGTTCATCGCTGCCGGGGCCGGCGGAGGCACGGGGACCGGCGCCGCACCGATCGTCGCGCACACGGCACGGGAGCTTGGCGCGTTGACCGTGGGCATCGTCACGCGTCCGTTCGACTTCGAGGGATCCCGCCGCCGCGAGCAGGCCGAGGCCGGGATCGCCGCCCTCTCCGAAGAGGTGGACACGCTGATCGTCGTCCCCAACAACCGGCTGCTTTCGGTGCTCGACCGGGGTGTCTCGATGGTCGACGCGTTCCGGGTGGCCGACGACGTGCTGCGTCAGGGGGTTCAGGGGATCTCCGATCTGGTCACCCTCCCCGGCTTGATCAACCTCGACTTCGCCGACGTGCGTACGATCATGACCAGCGCGGGCAACGCGCTGCTCGGTATCGGAATGGGCACCGGCGAGCGGAGGGCGATCGACGCCGCCGAGCACGCCGTCGCCTCGCCGCTGCTGGAAACGAGCATGGAGGGCGCCCGCTCGATCCTGCTCTCGATCACCGGCGGCACCAACCTCTCGCTCTGGGAGGTCAACGAGGCGGCCAAGGCGGTCTCAGAGGCCGCCCATCCGGACGCCAACATCATCTTCGGCGCGATGCTCGACGAGAAGCTCGACGACCAGGTGTGGGTGACCGTGGTGGCGACCGGCTACGGCGAAGGACGACCGCGCCGGCGTGAGGTGGAGCGGCCGGGCATCGGCGAGTACGTGCCCGCGAGTCCGCCCCTGCGCGAGCCGGGCGGCGAGCTGCGGATCAGCCGCCGGCCCGCGGTCGAGCTCGACGTCCCAGAGTTCATCCCCAGAAGGTAGGCGCGGCCGTGGCCGGGCAGCAGCTCGGCGTGATCGCGGCCGGTCACGAGCTGACGGCGCGGGTCGGGGCCGACGTGCTCCGCCAGGGCGGCAACGCCGTGGACGCGGCGCTGGCGGCGATGGTCGCCTCGTTTGCCTGCGAGCCGCTGCTGACCGGGCTGGGCGCCGGTGGGTACATGCTCGTCGCTCCGCCCGGCGCGGGCCCGGTCCTGCTCGACTTCTTCGTCGAGGCTCCCGGGCGTGGAGGGGACCCCACGGCGCGGGCCGAGCTGATGCCGATCACCGTCTCGTTCGGCGACGCCGTCCAGGTGTTCAACATCGGCGCCGCGTCGGTCGGAACCTACGGCGTCCCAGCGGGGATCTGCGAGGCCTCGGCGCGGTTCGGGCGGATTCCCCTCAGGGACCTGGTCGCCCCCGGCGCGGGCCTGGCCCGCGACGGGGTCGTGATCACCGAGCAGCAGGCCTATTTGTTCGAGATTCTGACCGACATCGTCCTGTCCACGCCCGAGGCCGCGGCGGTCTTCGCACCCGGGGGCCGGCTTCCGGGCGCGGGCGAGGTCTTCCGCCAGCCCGAGCTGGCCGACGCGCTCGAGCGACTCGCGGCCGAGGGGCCCGACGCCTTCTATCGCGGGGACATCGCGCAGGCGATCGTGGACTGGGTGGGCGAGCGGGGTGGGATGCTCACGGCTGCCGATCTCGCGGCGTTCTGCGTCATTGACCGGCCTCCGATCGAGGTGGCCTATCGCGGGCGGACTGTCGTGACCAACCCGCCCCCCTCGGCGGGGGGGATTCTCATCGCCCGGGCGCTGGCCTGGCTCGACGCCGATCCGCGCGCGCCCGACGCCGAGCGGCTGGTCGAGGTCATGGAGCGGATCCAGGCCGAGCGAACGCCTGAATTCCTCGAAGGTCTTGACGATCCCGACTTCGTGGAGCGCTTCCTGCACAGCAGCCGGCTCGGGTCGACCACCCATATCGCCGTGCTCGACCGCGACGGCGGAGCCTGCTCGGTGACCTGCTCCAACGGCTCGTGCTCGGGCGTCGTCGTCCCCGGTACCGGAATCCACCTCAACAACATGCTGGGCGAACAGGACCTCAACCCACTCGGGTTTCACCGCCATCCGCCGGGCCGGCGGCTACCCAGCATGATGGCGCCGACGATCGTGCTGAACGACGGGGTCGCCGAGCTCGTGCTGGGCAGTGCGGGCTCCAACCGGATCCGCTCGGCCATCCTCCAGACGATCCTCCGCGTGGTCGAGGAGGGGCTGCGCGCGGGGGCGGCGGTCGACGCGCCGAGGCTGCACTTCGAGGACGGCATCGTCTACGCCGAGCCGGGGATCGACACGACGGGTCTCGAGCGCGATGGCCGGGCGATCGCCCGCTTCAAGTCCCGCAACCTGTTCTTCGGGGGTGTGCAGGCGGTGGAGC
>Ga0070731_10000959_pt1 | contig 32596 bp, 31 predicted proteins | sample Coa_R1_2_FD_66448 | JGI IMG/M metagenome (GOLD analysis project Ga0070731, IMG submission 66448) | Surface soil microbial communities from Centralia Pennsylvania, which are recovering from an underground coalmine fire - Coalmine... | ecosystem: Environmental > Terrestrial > Soil > Unclassified ... | reverse complement strand
CACGGGATAGTCCCGGTTGTAGATCGATTGGACGGCGAGCCGGCCCATGCCGGGCCAGGCGAACACCGTCTCGGTCACGATGGCGCCGCCGAGCAGCGTTCCGAGCTGCAGCCCGGTGATCGTGATGATGGGCAGCGACGCGTTCTTGAGCGTGTGCTTGAGCACCACCGCCGCCTCCGCCAATCCCTTCGCCCGCGCCGTGCGGACGAAGTCGGTCCGCAGCACCTCCAGCATGGCCGAGCGCGTGATGCGGGCGATCGAGGCCATCGTAAAGGCCCCCAGGGTCGCGGCCGGCAGCACGAGATGTGCGAGCCCGCCGCGGCCGGAGGTGGGGAAGAGGTTCAAGCGCAGCGAGAACACGAGGATCAGGAGCACGCCGATGAAAAACGTGGGCGCGGATTGGCCGATCAGCGCGAACCCCATCGCCCCGTGGTCGAGCGGCGAGTTGCGCCGCACCGCGGAGAGGATCCCGATCGGCAGCGCGCAGAGGACCGCGATGACAAACGCCGCGGCCCCCAGCTCGAACGTCGCCGGCAGATAGCCAAGGGCAACCGCCATCGCCGGCTCGCGGAAGTGAATGGATCGTCCGAAGTCGCCGTGCAGGATGTTGCCGAGAAAGACGGCGTACTGCACGAGCAGCGGCCGGTCGAGCCCCAGCTCGTGCCGGACGCGGAAGATCTCGGATGTCGGGGCGTCGGGCGGCAGCAGCAGCGGCGCCGGATCCCCGGACAGCCGCATGACGACGAAGACGACCGAGGAGACGAGCCACAGCGCGACGAGCGTCCGGACGAGCCGGTACGCGAGAAACGCGCCGAAGCCGCGCATCGTGACCCGAGGAGACCCGCGCGGTGCGCCGGACGGCCTAGGCGCGCCGCATGTGGAAGTTGAAGCGCCGGATATCGAGCTGCTGGTTGCCGTTTGGCGTGAAGCTCACGTATTTCTGCATCCCGTAGTCTTCGGACGGCTGGATCACCGGTATCCACGGCAGGTACTGGAGCGCGATCTCGGTCATCCGCTTGTAGTCGCGGTCGCGAAGGCTCTCGTCCACGCTGAAGCGCGCCTCGTCGCCCAGCTTGTCGAACTCCGCCTGCCGCCAGTAATCCTGGGGACCGCCCGGCCCCAGAAGCCGCCACATCATGCCGTCGGGATCCCCGAGCGTGGAGGTCGGGTCCGACCAGAACAGCCCCTTGAAGCTCTTGTCGCGGTTCTTTTCTGCGCGCACCGAGTACTCGATGACCTCGACGACCGCGTTGATCCCGGCGTCCTTCCACATCGACGCGATCGCCTCCGACATCGGCTTGTCGTTGGCCAGATACCCGGACGTCGTCTCGATGATCACCGGCTCGTTCTTGTAGTTGCCTTCCTTGAGCTTGGCCTTCGCCTTCGCGGGATCGTACGGCAGCGGCGGCCGCGACGCATCGTAGTGATTGTCACCCTTCGCAATGAGACTGTTCGGCACCGCGCCGCGGCCCCGCCACAGGTCCTTGACGATCGACTGCCGGTCGATGGCCAGCGAGAGCGCCTGCTTGACGAGCGGGTTGTCGAGCGGCTTCATCTTGGAATTCACCGCGAGCACGTACAGACCGGCATAGGGCACGCCGCGGCCGACCGTGCCGGCGTTCTGGTTGACGCGGTCCCATTGATCCGGCGGCAGCTGCGTGATGAGGTCGGTCTCGCCTTTCAGCACCGACGCCACCCGCGCCGCGGTCTCCGGAATGGGCCGGAAGATCACGCGGTCGACGTCGATCCGGCCGGCCCAGTAATTGGGGTTCGCTTCGAAGACGGCCTTGTCGTCCTTCACCCAGGAGACGAGCCGGATCGGGCCCGTGCCGACCGGCTTGGCGTTGAATTGGTCGGGGCCCACCGCGGTGAGGTACTTCTTCGGCACGATCTGGCCGCCGTAGAACGCGAGGCGCGCCGGGAGCAGCGGGTCCGGCTTCTTCGTGTGGATGATGAGCGACGCCGGCGCCGGGGCGTCGATCCGCTCGATCGTGGTGAACACGGTTGCAACGAGCGTCTTCGCGCCCGGGTTGTAGGTGCGCTCGATCGAGAACTTCGCGTCGTCCGACGTGAACGGATCGCCGTTATGCCACTTGACTCCCTCGAGGAGCTTGAACTCCCACGTCGTCGGGTCCGTGCGCTTCCACTGCGTCGCGAGCGCGGGAAAGAGGCGGCCGTCGGGATGGCGGCTGGTCAGGTTGTCGAAGACGTTGAACGAGGCGCGGATCTCGGTGGACGAGGTGGACATGTGCGGATCGAAGCGCGAGATATCCCCGCCCTGGGCGATCGTCAATTCGCGCTTCTGCGTCGTCTGCGCGGCGGCCGGCCCCGCCCACCCGGCCTGGAAGACTCCGCCCGCCGCCGCGGCCGCCCCGGCGCCCGCGGCCCGGCGGAGGAATTCCCGACGTGACACCCGCGTTGCGATCCTTCCGCGTCGCGCCATACGCCACCCCCGATAATGCCCTGTCTGGCGCAGGACCTCCGGCCGCCTTCTGGGCCTGCGGCGCGGGCCAAAGATGCGCCTCCTGCGTGCTGGCCTGGCGAAGTGGCGGTTCCTGTTCTCCCGCCCGGGTACCCTCTCCTGCCCGTCCGGCGGCCGGATGCGCCGGCCTCACCGCACCGCAAACTCGAGCGGCGGCAGCACCACCGGAGCGGCGCCCGGCAAGCGTCTCCCGAGAAACACGACGCGCGCCTCATACGCGCCGCGACCGACCCGCCGGCCCTGCTGATCGCGCTGGTCCCATCGGATCCGATACGTGACGATGTTGCCCGGCGCGATCGTCAAACTCCCGAGTGCCTGCGCGAACATGCGGCCGCGTGACCATCGCCAGATCTCCCGGCAGTTCTCGCCGTAGAGCACGACGTCGAAGCGCTGTGCGGTCGCGAACGTCAGAGCGACCGCCGACGGTCCGGCATTGCGGATGGTCAGCGCCACGTCGACGGGCGCGGCTGCCGGGTAGATGTCGTCGCGCACGGCGGCCGAATATCGCAGCGGCCCGTCGGCCGCGCCGCCGGTGCGACGGTCGGGCCGGGCGCCCGCCCCCGAAACGGGCTCGATCCGCGCGAGCGGCGCGCACGCGGGCGTGTCGGCGGCCGGCGCCGCGGCCACGACAAGAACCGCCGCTAGGAGCGCGGCCGCGGCGCCTCGCACCGCCGTCCACCTTCGCTGCCGATGCATCACGCGCGCTCCCTCGCTTCGCCGCGGCGATTTGATCGAGCCCCATCGCCGCGTTCGCGGATGACTGCCGCAGGTCCCCGGCAGGATTGAACGTAACTGCCGCGGAAATTCGTTCCAGTTGCTCGATCGACTGCGTCAAACCGGCGGCCGCGGTGTCGTCTCCGCAATGCCGCTGGGCACAACCAAGTTCGATGCTCAGCGTCCAATCGGCGGGGGAGACGGTCGGCGCGGCACTTTGCACCAGCGCCCTTCGCGTGCGGGAACCTCGCCGCCGCGGGCGAGGCATCCTCCGTACCGCCGCCACGCTGCTCCTCGCCGTCGTGCTCGGGACGTCCGCGACCGCCTTCGCCGCCCAACAGCCGACGGAACAGCCCGCCGCGGAGCCGCCGTTCATCGGCGATATGATCGACGACGGGATCAGCCGCTACAACGCGGGGGCGCCGGCCCACGCGCTCGAGATGTTCCTGCAGGCGGCGCAGACCGATCCGGACGCATCGGCGCCGTGGATCTGGGCCGGCATCGCGGCGACCGCCGCCGGCAAGATGCAGGACGCGCCCGAGTACTTCAAGCGCGGCCTCGCGCAGACGCACAGTTCGTTGCAGGATCGGATCATCCGCGGCTGGCTCGCGCGCCTGACGGTCTTCACGACCGCCGCACCGCATCCCGCCAAGCCCGGCACGCCACAGGCAATCGCCGCGCTCGCGCGGGCGACCAACCCGCGGCTGACGACCGCGCAGGCCGAATGGCTCGGCGAGCGGCTTGTGGTCGCGGCGAAGCAGCACCAGGTCGATCCGTGGCTCGTCGCGGCGGTGATCTACGTGGAGAGCCGCTTCAACCAGGCGTCTGTCAGCAGCCGCGGCGCGACGGGGCTCGGACAGCTGATGCCGCACACCGCGCGGGCGGCGGGCATCAACCCGCGCGACGCGTGGGGCAACCTCCTCGGCACCGCGATGACGTTGAGCGCCTGCATCCGCGAGTTCCGCGACTGGCGGCTCGCCCTCGCCGCCTACAACGCCGGCTCGACCGCCGTCTACCGCTACCGCGGCATTCCGCCGTTCGCGGAAACGCGGTGGTACGTGACCGCGGTCCTCGCGATCTACCAGCACATCCGCCCCGAGTAATCGCCCGCGCCGGGATTCCCTCCGCTCCCCGGCGGCCGCGCCGTTTGGCCGCGCCCCAGGCTGGAAAAGCACGTGCATGAGGGGAAGTCTGGAGGGACCGATATGGCTCGACTGCATGACGACCGCCTTCCCATGGCGGTGCTTCCGGCGCACTCCGCGTTTCGCATCCTGCGGTTTGGATTTACGGTCGCGCCGATCGTGATGGGCGTGGACAAGTTCTTCAACGTGCTCGTGACCTGGCCGCATTACCTCGCGCCGATGATCTCGCAGATGCTGCCGGTGTCCCCGGCCACGTTCATGCAGGCCGTCGGCGTGGTGGAGATCATCGCGGGCCTGGTCGTGGCGTTCTATCCGATCGTCGGCGGATGGCTCGTGGCCGCGTGGCTGTGGGCGATCATCGCCAACCTGCTGCTGGTGCCGGGCTACTACGATATCGCGATGCGCGACTTCGGCCTGTCGCTCGGCGCCGTGGCGCTGGCGCGCCTTGCGGCCGCGTTCGCGCTCCCGGCGCAGCGCGGAGCGTTCGGAATCGAGGAACGGCGCCCCGCGGCATAACCGGCAGGTCCCGCGTGGTGCATCGGGATCGGCGGCGCGGTGGGCCGGCCCCCTCGTTTCAGAAGAACCTCCACACTCCGTGCAGGAAGTAGTAGGCCAGCACGCGTGTGCCGTACAAAATAAACCGCATCAGCAGGTAGCTGATCGCCAGCAGCTTCGCGAAGTACGCCGCCCAGAACCGCAGGTCCCGCTTCGACGTCGCCGCGGGCACGGTACCCTCACTGCTCGCAGGCCCGGACGATGGTCCCCACGGTAGAATCGCGGTCCGCCCCGCCGCGGGCGGCGCCGGACACCCAGGTCGTCAGGTCGGCGAGCACGTCGCCCTTCGTATCGAGGCACTTGAACAGCCCGATCGTCCGCTGGGCGTCGATGCCGGCGTCCTGCGCCGCCGTCGCGAAGAGCGACACCGCGTCGTACACGCCCGCCGCGAAGCCGAGCCGGTAGTCGTCGCCGTTGCGCTTGAAATCGGACACGTGCGCAAAGAACGACCCCGGGGTGAAGGCGCGCTGGCACGCCCGCACGACCACCGATACCACGGCCGTCGTATCCGAGGCGCTCTGCGTCGCATCCGCCAGCCACGTGCTCAACTGGCCCAGGCGGTCGCCTTTCCCGTCAAGGCACTGGAAGAGGCCCACGGAGGCCGGACTGCTCAGACCCTGGCCCTGCGCGGCCGCGGCAAACATCGACACCGCGTCGTATATGCCGGCGGCGAAACCGCGTTTGAAGGAGTCGGCACTCGTGCGGAAGTCGGCGACGTGCTCGAAGAAAGACCGCGGGGTCCAGGCGGCGCCTGATGCCGGCGGGCGCGGAGCCGCCGGCGCCGGCTGGCTCGGTGCGACCGGGGTCGGCGCGGCCGGGACCGGCGCGGCGGGCGCCACCGGGCGGGGAGGCGTCGTGCCGCCCGCGGCCACGTGCGCCCATTCCTCCCACGTCACCTTCGCCGAGTCGGTGAAGTACGGCTTGACGTAGTTGATCGGGATCGCCCCGTTGAGGTTTTGCGCGTCTTTGAACCCGAACGCGTTGATGCCGATCACTTCACCCTTCATATTGAGCAGCGGCCCGCCGCTGGACCCCGGCGAGATCGGCGCCTGATGCTGGATGAAGCGGTACCCGTTTTGCGGATCCAGGCGGACGCTTTCGACGATCCCCTCGGTGAGCGTGAGCTCCAGTCCCTTGGGGTTGCCGATGGCGATCACCCGATCGCCGACCTCGACCTTGTCCGAATCGGCGACCGGGAGCGCCGGAAGGCCCGCGGCCTTGATCGTGATCACCGCGAAGTCGCGCCGCGATTCGGCGTAGATCACGCGGACGTCGGTGTACACGTCGCCGCGGGGCACCTTCACCCGGATGTGAACGGCGCCCTGGTCCGGATCGATGACGTGATGGTTTGTGACGATGACGCCGTTCGGCGAGACGACGAACCCGCTGGCGAGCGACGTCGTCTTGCCCGCCGCGTCGACCTGGGTGATGAAGACCACGGCCGGCGACGCCCGGCGGTAGAGCTCCTGAATGGACGGCGTGGACGCCGCCGGCGCCGCCGACGCGATCGGAACGGCGCACAGCGCGATGATGAGACTCCAAGATAAAAGCGCCGCAAAGGGACGGCGCCAGTGCCGCGGACCGGTCATTGTTTCCCCTCTCCCCGGGTGCGAAATGTCAGCTGCGTCTCAGAGCGCCAGCGATTTCGCGCCTCCCGAATATCAATCCTTTCGCGGCGGCGGCCGGCGGCCGCGTCCGGCTCAGGCCGACGCTGCGCCCGTGACGAGATTGTACACCAAGATGATCAGCGCCACGACCAGGAGCAACCGGGAAGTTGCTGGTGAACGCGCCAGGCCCGCCCGGCGTGCCGGGCGGGCCTGGATGCCGCCGTCGGTCGAAGCGCGGCCGCGTCCCGTCAGGCCGGCAGCGGGTGGATCTTCTTCGGCGGCGCGCCGAAGAGCCGGCCGGGCCGTCCCGGCGTCCCCAGCAGCGGCAGGACGTAATAATCCAGCCCGAGATACCCCGCGGTCTTCCACGCCAGCACCAGCCAGGTGGCGAGGATGAACAGGATCGGGTTGGTGCTGACCGTCCCCGCCAGCAGATAGTTGGCGTTCATGAGACCGCCGAAGAACGCGGCGATGCCGGTGAACAAGCCGAGAATCAGTCCGATACCGACGGCGATCTCGCCGAGCGTAATCGCCCAACTCCACACAACCGCGTGGGGCAGGACGATTCCCTGGAGAAATACCGCGTACCAGTGCGCGACGTTGGGATGCTCGCCCGCCGTCTTCGCCAGCGCGCCCTTCGCGAAGCCGGTGATCGCGAGCCCCGCCTTCGACCCCGTCCACACCGGATTGCTCAGCTTCTCCGTGCCGGCGATCAACCACTCATAGCCCGCATAGAGCCGCACCAGCAGCCAGAACCACGCCATACGGGTATCGCTGAACAGAAACTGCGCAATCGGTGGGTCCCCCACGATCGTTCCACGCCTCGTCACCTTGGCCATTGCACCCACCTCCTCGTCCTGACATCGAGTCTACGGCAGGGCGCCGGGGCCCGCATCAGGCACGCGTCCGATTCGGTATCGGGCGGGCGCAGGAACGGGCGACAGGCCTCGCAGGCAGTCCTACGGCTCCTGTATAGTGATCGCGGCGGCCGCCCGCGCCGCTCGGGAGCATCCACCATGATCCGGCGTCAGCACCGCGGGGTCACGATCGAATGCGTGCGGGGCAATATCGCCGCGCAGCCGGGCATCGACGCCGTAGTCAACGCGGCGAACGGCGCGCTGCGAACGGGCGGGGGCGTCGCCGGCGCGATCCACCGGGCCGCGGGCCCGGGCCTCAAGGCGGAGTGCCGGCCGCTCGCCCCGATCCGTCCGGGACAAGCCGTGATCACCGGGGCCCACAACCTGCCGAACCGGTACGTGATCCATTGCCTCGGGCCGGTCTACGGCCGGGATGAGCCCGCCGGCGCCCTGCTGGCCGCGTGCTACCGCAACGCCCTGGCCCTCGCCGAGCGGCACGGCCTCACGTCGATCGCCTTTCCGGCGATCTCAACGGGCGTCTTCGGCTATCCGATGGAGGCGGCCGCGCGGGTGGCGCTCCGCACCGTGATCGAGGAGATTCCGAAACTGACGTCCGTGGCGCACGTTCGCTTTATACTCTACGGCGCGGGCGATGAGTCGACCCACGCCCGCGTGCTGGAGGAGTTGCTGCCGGAGCCCTAGCGCGTCAGGGTTGCACGCCCAGGCCGAGGCTCCGCAGGTACCCGAGCGCGCGCGGCACCGCGGTCCGCCCGGCCTCCTCGCCCTCGTACTCGACGGAGACGGCGCCCCGATACCCGGCGGCGCGCAGCAGGTCGATCGCCCCGGCGTTGTCGATCCGCTCGTCCCGTCCGTTCCGGCCGACCCGCGTGAACTTGGCGTGGGCGTGCCGCGCGAGGGACGCGGTGCGCTCGATCGAGGGCCGGCCGTCGAGGAAGTTGCCCGTGTCGAGCAGCAGGCTGAGCGCCGGGCTCCCCACCGCGTCCAGGATGGCCGCGACGTCGTCCGCCGTCTGCACGAACCCGCCGTGATTGTGGTTTTCCATCACGAGCGCCACGCCGGCGGCCTCCGCGCGCGCGCACACCGTCCGGAGCGACGCGATCATCGCCGGCCACCGGGCGGCGCGGTCGCCTTCCGGCCAGCCGGCGAACGTACGCAGGAACCGCGCCCCGAGATCGCGCGACGTGCCCATCCAGGCGATGGTACGCTCCTCCTCGGCGCGCCGCCGCGTGTCGTCGGCGAGGCCGAAGTTGTTCATCAGCGCGATGTTGACGATCTCGAGGCCGTGGCGCGCCGCGGCGGCGGTCAATTCGGCGATGCGTGCGGCGGACGGCTCGCCGACGTGCTTGTCCTCGAGCTCGACCGCCCGCAGCCCGAGCTCCTCGGCGCACAACCGGAACCAGGCCGCGAGGCTCATCCGTCCGTCGTTGAGGTCCGCGGCGTAGGACTCCGAGCTGCACGAGAGATACATGCGCTACTCCTGGGCGACCGGGGTGGACGCGCCGCCGTTCCGGATGCTGGCGTACGCGGCCTCGAGCACTGCGATACTGTGGAACGCCTCGCCCGCGCCGACCGGCGGCGGCACCCGGCCCAGGCAGGCGTCGATGAACTCGCGGTCCTCGTCCACGTACCCCCAGAGCGTGACGCGGTCGGGCGACGGCAGCTGCTCCCACGGCGCCTCGGCCGTCTCGCGGGTGGTGTGCCGCACGCGGTCGAGGTCCTCCGAGACGAGGAGCGCATGATCGCCGTACAATTCCACCCGTTCCTGCGGCGCCGCCCAGGACGCGTGGCCGCAGGTGCTGAAGGCGACGGGGCGGTCGCCGCGGCAGTGCAGCAGCATCGCGATGTCGTCGTAATCGGGATAGCAGCTGCGCCGGCCGAGCGCCGAGACCCGCTCGACCGGACCCACGAGCCACGCGACCATGTCGACGAGGTGCACGGCGGTGTCGTACATGAAGCCGCCGCAGATCTCGACGTTCGTGTACCAGCTCGGCGTCAGCATGTCGCCGTCGTTGATCTTCACGCTGGCGGAGTACGGGACGAAGCCCGCGTCGATCCGCCCTTTCAAATATCGGTACGACGGCGACCACCGCCGGTTGAAGCCCATCTGGTACACGCGGCCGGCGCGCCGCGCGCGCGACGCGACCGCGCGTCCCTCCTCGAGCGTCGTGGCCATCGGCTTCTCGCAAAAGACGTGCAGCCCGCGGTCGAGCGCCTCGAGCACGACCCGGGCGTGAAACACGTTCGGCAGCGTCACGAAGACGGCTTCCGCGCCCGCGTCCGCGAGGTCGGCGAGATCGCGGCAGGGCGCGGCCCCCGCGGCGGCCGCCGCGGAGCGGGCGGCCTCTTCCACCGCGTCCGCGACGCCCACCACCTGCGCGCGCGCGTCGCGCGCGAGCGCCTCCAGATGCCGGCGGCCCATCGCGCCCGCGCCGATCAGGCCCACCTTCAGGCCCATGGATCGATTACCACTTTCATCGAGTCCGGCGCGATCGATTTGCGGACCGCGGCCTCGACCTGGTCGAGCGGGAAGCGGTGCGAGACGAACCGGTCCAGCGGGTAGTGCCGCCGGTAGCGCGCCATTTGCCGCAGGCTCGGTCCGTAGCTGCCGACTTCCTCTCCGCCGACGCCGAGAATCCGCACGCTTTTCGTACAGAGGTGGCGGTGCGGGTTGATCGGCACGTCGCCCAGGTCCGAGAAGTTGCCGGCCTCGACCAGGAGGCCTCCGACCCGCAGCATCTCGAGCGCTTCCGGGATCACCTGCGGGACGCCCGCGCACTCGATCACCACGTCGGCCCCGCGGCCGTGGGTCAGCCCGCGCACGGCGTCGAGCCGCTCGGTCGCCGTCGTTCGCCCCGAATCCAGCGCGTGGTCGGCGCCGAGGGCGCGCGCCATCTCCAGCCGGTACGGCGAGAGGTCCGCCGCCACGATCGTCCCGGCCCCAAGCATCCGCGCCTTCATTAAAAAGCACATTCCGAGCGGACCCGCGCCCAGCACCACCACCGTGTCGTCGAAGAGAAACGGCGCGTCCGGCACCGCGGACATCTGTTTGGCCCGATCCAATCCGACGGTGACCGCCATGACCTCCGTGAGGACGGCGATCTCGGTCGGGACGTCGTCCGGCACCCGGAGGAGGAAGCTGCCCGGAACGACGTAGAGGTATTCCGCCCAGCCTCCGAAGAGGTGCGGGGGCTCGGCGGCGCTCATGTTGTTGCCGTAGTCCACCATCCGCTCGCAAAAATAGTACGGGAAGCCGTGCCGGCAGTAATAACAGGCGCCGCACACCACGTTGGCGCCGACCACGACGCGGTCGCCGACCGCGAGCGGCGTCCCCTCGACGTCGCGGTACACGCCGTCGCCGCCGACGGCCGCGACCGTCCCGACGTTCTCGTGTCCCTGGATGATGGGGAACGGAATCTGCCGCGGCGCGGCCGTGCCCGCGTACTGGGTCGTGTACCCCTGATACGTGTGCTTGTCGGTGCCGCAGATGCCCGACAGCTGCATCTTGATCAGCGCGCATCCCGGCGCCGGCTCCGGCATCGGGTAGTCGCGGATCTCGTAGCGTCCGGGCGCGACCAGCGTCGCGGCCCGCACCCGACCGTTCGTGGCACCGCCCCGCGGGGGCGCCGTGGACGTCATTCGAAGATCCAGTCCTGCAGTTCCACGCCGAGTCCCGGCCCCTGCGGCAGCTGCACCATCCCGTTGTCCACGACGAGCGGCGTCTTCAAGGTCTGCTGGTAGACGTCCGCGGGGAACGCCGGCGGATCGTGCGGGAACTCGAAGTACGAGGCGTTGGGAATGGCCGCGGCCAGGTGGAGGTTGGCGACCGTCCCGAGCGGATCGCCCCAGGTGTGCGGGGTCAGCTCCACGTTCATCGCCTGCGCCGTCGTGGCAAGCGCGCGCATGCGCAGCAGTCCCTCGCACAGCGTGACGTCGGGCTGGAGCACGTCGTAGTTGCCCTCGACCAGGAGGCGCTGGAGCTCCGCGAACCCCTGATTCACCTCGCCGCCGGCGATCGGGACCGGGGACGCCTCACGGAGGCGCCGCAGCTGCTCGTACGCGTGGCGCGGCAGCGGTTCCTCGAGCCACGTCACGTTGTAGTCCGCGAGCGCCCGCGCGGTCTCGAGGGCCCGGTGGTAGCTCCAGTGCGGCCCCGGCATCGGCGCGCCGTCCACGTCGGTTTGGTTGGCGTCGGCCATGATCGCCATGCGGTCGCCGACCGCGGTCCGCACCGCCGCGACCTGCGCGATGTCGTCGGCCAGCGTGTCGTTGTGGATCCGCAGCTTGATCGCGCGGAAGCCCTCGTCCCTGAGGCGCCGGGCGTCGTCGGCGCGTTGGGCCGGCGTACGGTTCTGCCCGGTGGAGGCGTAGGCGGGCACCGCGTCCCGGCAGTTGCCGAGCAGCTTGTAGACCGGCAGCCCCGCGACCTTGCCGAGGATGTCCCACAGCGCGATCTCGACGAACCACACCGCGGTGCCGAAGTACGGCCACAGGTACCGCAGCGTGCCGGCGTGCTTCTCGATCCGCAGCGGGTCCTCGCCGACCATGTACTGCGCGATGCGCGCGACGCACTGCTCCTCCGCGCCGTAGAATTCGTGGCCGGCGATGCCGTATACGCCGGCGTCTGTGTCGATGCGCACGTACGCCAGGCGGATCTTGTCCTCGATGCGCCCCGGCGCCCACGCCGGATGAAACGGCGCCGGCAGCGGCACGTCGACCTGCCGTGTTCGAATGGCCGTGATGCGCATGCCTACCCCCGCGTGAGGCGCCCCGGTGTCGGGGCGCCGGAAAGCCGGCCGGCCGTCCGGCGCCCCCCGTATACAAAGCGGGCGGAGCCGTTGCGACTAGGCGTATCCGATGTCCTTCAGCGCCTTCATAGCATAGCTGATCGAGTCTTTGTTGGACGCGCCCTGCGCCGCGCGGGCGAACATGTTCGGGAGAACGAAGGTCTGGTAGGCCTTTTCCGCCCGGGCGTCCGGGGCCGCGGGATACGAGGCCAGATGTGCGTGCGGCATGTAGTTGAGCTCCGCCCGCAGCTGCGGGTCGGCGGCATACGGCGGGCTCACGTCGAAGTGCGGCAGGACCGGCATGTCGTAGCCCTGGCCGAGGGTGAGGAACGTTTTCTGGCTTTCGACAGTGTACATCGACCGCAGCAGCTGCTTGGCCAGGTCGATGTTCTTGCTGAACTTGAAGATTCCCCACCCGTGGATGTCGACGTAGAAGAAGCGCCCCTTCGGTCCCGCGGGCGGCTGGCCGTGTTTGACCGCCGCCGCGAACGCCATCTTGTCGCGCTTCGCTTTGAGGTAGATGCTCGGAGCGTTGATGGTGTACGCTCCGCGGCCCGACAGGATGTATTTGTTGTTGCTGCTGTCATCCCAGGAGTAGACGGCGGGCTCCATCTGCGCTGCCAGCTTCCGGACGTAATCCAGGGCGGCGTTGGTGGCCGGCGAGTCGATGGCCAGGCGTCCTTGCGTATCGGTGACCGACCCGCCGAACGACCACAGCAGCGGGTAGAGCGCCGCGTTCGAGTCTTCCGTCGCGCTGATCGCGATGCCGACCGGGTGGCCGGCTTTCTTCAGCTTGGTCGCGGCGCGGAGAAGGTCGTTCCAGTTGGCGGGCGGCTGCTCGCCGACCTTCGCGAGGTAGTCGGACCGGTAGACCGCCAGCTCCGAGTTGCCCAGCCACGGAAGCGAGATCCAGTGCCCGTCCACGTAGCCCGAATCCCTGGCGACCGGGTAGAACGGCCCGAACTCCTTCGTGATCTCGGCCACCACGTCGTCGAGCGGGACGAGGTAGTTCTTGTGGATCGCCGGGAGATTGTCCTGAAGGTCGACGATGTCGTGGCCGGACTGCGCCTGCTCTTCGGCCGTCAGCTTCGCCGCCACCTCCGGCTGGTCGATGAACTCGCCGGCAAATGTCGCGTTGTGCTTCGAGGCGAACGCGTCGCCGATCTTCGTGACCGCCTTGTCGCTGTCTTCGTTGTACGAGCTGTGCCCGACCAAACGAAGCGTGGCGGCCCCGGCCGCCGACGCCGGCGGAAGCCTGAGCGCGCCGCTCGCAACCGCCAAGCCTGCCCCGCCGACCTGCGTGAGAAACGTCCGACGTGTGACTCTCATGGGCATCCCTCCTTGTCCCCTGCCTAGACAGCCCTTCTCCTCCGAGAAGCCTGGCGCGACGCAACCGCGCCGCCGTCGTCCATCGGCGGCCGACCTCACCCCCTTGCCCCCCTAGCCCTTGACCGCTCCGGCGGTCAGCCCCGCCACGTAATGGTCAAGGAACAACGAAAACAGGACGACGATAGGCAGGGACGCCACGAGAGCCCCGGCCATCAACGAACCCCAATAGAACACGTCGCCGCGGATCAGGTCCACCACGACCCCGGCGGTCACGGTCTTCAGGCTGGTCGTCGAGATGAACGTCAGCGCGTAGATGAACTCACCCCACGCGAGCGTAAAGGCAAATAGCGTCGCGGTGATAATGCCCGGCCGGGCCAGCGGCAGCACGATCCAGCGCAGCACCCCCAGCCGGGTGCAGCCGTCGACCAGCGCGCTCTCCTCGAGGTCGCGGGGGATGCTGGCGAGATACGCCGCCAGCATCCACGTGATGAACGGCACCATGAAGGCGGGGTACGTCGCGATCAACGACCACAGCGTGTTCGACAGATGCAGCACCGCCACGACGCGCGCCAGCGGAAGGAACAGGAGCGTCGTGGGCATCAGATAGACGACGAACACGAACACCGACACCCCCTCCGCGTACCGGAACCGCAGGCGGGCCAACGCATAAGCGGCCAGCAGGGCCAGCGCGAGCGAGATCGCCGTCGAGGAGATCGCGACCAGCGTCGAGTTGCGCAGCCACAGCGGAAACGCCGTCTGCTCGAATAAAAACCGGTAGTGCTGCCATGTGATCCCCGCCCGTATCAGAAAAGGGTTCTGGGCGAGGTCGTACAGCTCGCTGTCTTTCTTCAGCGACGTGACGAGCATCCAGACGAACGGGAAGAGCGAGAACGCGACGAACGGCGCCGCCGTCACGTACGCGATCACAGCCCGGCGGGACGGCGACGCTACCATTGCCACGCCCTCCGCATGAGCCTCGCCTGCCACACGGTCGCGACGAGCAGAATTGGGAAGAGGTACAGCGAGATCGCCGCGCCGTTGCCGAGATCGCCCGTGGCCAGCCCCAGCTTGAACGCGAGGGTCGCCAGCAGCTGCGTGGCGTTCAGCGGCCCGCCGCGCGTCAGCACGAAGACGGTCGCGAAATCGCTGCTGGTCATGACGACGGAGAACAGGACGACCGTCGCGACGACGGGCCGCAGCAGCGGAAGGGTGATCCGCCACAATCGCCCGGCGGCGCCGACTCCGTCGACGGTCGCGGCCTCATAGAGCTCCTGCGGAATGGTCATCAGGCCCGCGAGAAACGTGATCCCGAAGAACGGGAGACCCGACCACACGTTGACCAGCACGATGGCAAACCGGGCCAGGCCCGCCTTGCCCAGCCAGGGCACCGGGGCGGACACGATGCCCAAATGCATCAGCGCCCAATTGAACACGCTGAACGAGGAATCGAACATCCACGTCCACGCCAGGACGCTGAGCGCGACCGGCGTCACCCAGGGAACCAGCACCGCGCCGCGGATCCACTTCATCCCCGGCGCGCGCTGCGCGAGGACCAGCGCAAGCACCAGCCCGACAACGAGTTTCACCGCGACGGCGACGACCGTGTACCATACTGTGTTCCAGAGCGTCAGCGCGAAGATCTGAGTCTGCGGAAGTCGGACGTAATTGGCAAGGCCGACAAATCGCGCGGGATTGCCGAGCTGAGCGTTGGTCATGCTCAGGAACAATCCGTAGCCGAGCGGATAGGCCGCCAGCACGAGCAGGAGGACGAGCGTCGGCGCGACAAACGCCCACGCGAGCAGCGCCTCGGACCGCCACGCCATGCGGCCGAGCCTGGGGGCGGCCGACTCGGCTCGATCGACGACGGATTGCGTGCGTCACCCTCCCGGACCGGGCGCCGCTACTGCGGCGACGCCGGCACTTCCGTATCCAGCAGGTCCCGGTACACTCCCTCCAGGTGCGCGCGCATCGCGATGCTGGCCCCGTTGGCGTCGCCCGCAACGACGTGCAGCAGCATTGCCCGGTGCTCCGCCACGTACCGCTGAACGCGCTCTCCCTGCCGGCCGCTCATGCCCTCGGTCAGTTGGAAAAACCGGCCGTTCTGGAGATCCCACAGATAGGCGACGAACTCGGACAGCACGGTGTTGCCGCTGATCCGTGCGAGCGTCAAATGGAACAGGCGGTCTGCCTCACCGCTGTAGAGCCCGCGGTCGACCTCACCCTGGAAGGCGTCCACGGCGCGCGTGAGCGCCGCGACGTCGTCGCCGTCATGCGCTCGGGTGGCCTGCTCGATCGTCATACATTCAATGAGGATGCGCGCCTGCAGGATGTCGCTCGGGGTGCGGCCCTGTTCGGCGGTCGTCTCGAGGGACGCGTCGGGCGGCCGTTTGACGAACCATCCCTCGCCGACCCGGCCCTCGACCACATCGAGCAGCTCCAGCGCCACGAGCGCTTCTCTGGTCGGCGCTCGGCTGACCTTTAGCCGTTGGGCAAGCTCACGCTCCGTGGGTAAGCGGTCCCCAGGCCGAAACTCGCCTTTTCGGATCAGCTGTTTAAGCTGCTCCACAATTAGAAGGTAGAGTTTGGTCGTTTTGACCGGCGTGATTGGCATCGGTTAATATGGTACCCAGGTTACGTGATTATCTGATGGTCCGGCCAATTCTAGCCTGTCGCGACCAACTCCTTCATCGTTTCGCCGCCTTTCGGAAGAGAATGTCTAGGAACTGACCCGAGTTCGAACCTTGGCGAGGGCCTCTTCGATCCCGGGCTTGTCCAGCACGAACGCCATCGGGCCGATTTGCTCTTCGTAGACCCCGGCCGGAATGGCGTCCCTGACGCTCTCCTCAAGCACGTGGTACACGGGGAGTCCCAACGGGACTCCGGCGAGCGGTCCGGCGTAGCTGGGGTCGCCTTCGGTCAGCGTCAGCGCGATCATGAGCGTGCTGGCGGCATTGGGCGTGCCGAGCACCACCACCATGCGGTCGCGCTCGCCGGCCTCGACGAGCTGCTGTATCCTCCCCTGCTCCTCCAGATCCATCGCGCCCGCGGACGTTCAGACGAAGCACTGGGTCGCGGCGTACACGACCCGGCCGCCGGCGCTCTCCGCGCAGGCGGCGATCGCCTGTGCCGGGATGCCGTCGCGCTCGCCGAGCGCGAGAACGAGCTTGCCGTGCAGATCGATCATGCGAACCTCCCTCCGGCCGGCGGCGCCCCGTTCCGCTCCAGCAGCAGGCTGGCGCCGTCCGCCATATTGGTCATGCGTCCGAGAAACAGACTGCCCTTGGCCACGAGCTGCACCCGACGCAGCGCACCGTCGGTGAGGCCGGCGATCGCGTGCGGCAGATACGCCACGGCCGAGGCGATATGCCCCTGGGTCGGCGAGAACCCCGGCATGCCGTGGGCCTCGATGAACCGGTCCATCGCCGAGCGCTCGATCTCCCCGGCCTGCGCGGCCAGGGCCGCGATCATCTGATAGTTGCGGTACGGCACGTCGCCCGACCCCGCGGGTTCGGTGATGTCCGGATTGTGCAGCTCGACGGCGTAGCGGTCCACGTCGGAGAGCCGCAGCCCGGCGGCCCGCAGCGGCGCGGAAGACAATACCTGGGCCATCTGGTGCGGGGCCGCGCCGTCGCCGACCCGGTGCACCGCGGCGGCGTCGAGCCGGAGGACGGGACTGCGCCCATCGTCGGGCACGACGTCGATCGCGGCGCCGACGATGACGTCCTCCAGCACCGGATAGCCGGCGGACAGGTGGCCGCGGTACTTCATGCCCAGCTTCGCCAGCGACCCGCCGGCGACCACGACCACGCGCCGGTACACGCCGCCGGCGACGAGCGCGCCGGCCAGCAGAAGCGCGTGCAGCGGGCCGGCGCAGAACGACTTCACGTCCGACGCCCCGGCGGTCCGGACGCCGGCGAGCTCTCCCATCGCTTTTGCCAGGTTGCCGCCCCCGCGCTGATACCGATCGCCTACCGCTTCCTCGCCGCATCCAATCAGGTAGTCGACGGGAGTGTCCGAGTCGACCGCGTCGAGGAGCGCCCGCAGAGCGAGCCCGCCGGTGACCTTGGCCGCGAGGTTCTCCAGCAGCACCGGCGCCGCGAGCGACTCGTCCTGCTCGTGCGCGGGGACGACGGCACCGACCGTCTCGTCGGGCGTGCGCCGCAGGGGCTCGGCGCCGCGCTCCACCGCCCGCGCCAGGCCGGGGGCTGTCATCGTCTGGATCCGCTCGGGCGCGCCGAAGTGCTGCAGCGTCCGCGCGAACTCCGGGGTGACATAGAGCAGGCTCGCCGCATCCGCCCGAGCCAGCCACGCGTAGAACTCCATCTCGTCGAGCATCCGGCCGCCGGGGCCCTCCGCCCGCGCTCCGTCCACCGGCCGGTCATGCCACGGCCTCGGAATCCCCCACAGCGCCTCGGGCGGGAGCGCGCCGAGCATCACCTGGTGCGGCGGATACCGCACGGCGTCCTCGAACGACCGCAGGTGCCTGAGAAGGGCTTCGCGCTCCGCCGCCCCGCGCACGGCGAGTTCCCGCCGCGGCTTCGAGCCGGCCGCGATCAGCGCGGGGGTATGGGCCATCGCAAACCGCGCCGCGCGGACGACGGGCCGGACGCCGTTCGAGACCGGCCTCGCGCCCTCAGTAGTCAAGGTAGCTCTGGCGCCCCAGACCGTAGTTGTCGAAGTGCCCGAAGATCGGCGAGTATGCGCCCGACACCGCCTCGAGATCCAGCGGCCCGGCCGCGGGGGTGCGGACGTCGGGGCGCTCCTGATCGAACACGACGTCCCGCCCGCCGATCACCCGCGGCATCGCCGGCAGCGGGTCGGCGGGGGCGAGGGTCCCGGTACTGACGATCGCGTCGGCCTCCGGCACGCTGAACAAGAGCGGCGGTTCCGAGGTGCCGGTCTCCGCGAGCGCCGGCGTCATCCGCACCACCTTGATGTCCGACTCGATCGTGAGGAACGTCGTCTTGATGCCCGCGCGCTCGAGGCTTTGAATCGTCATCATCACTTCGAGGAGATCGTTGCCGCCGTGGTTCCAGGTGACGAGCGCGCCGTCGGCGCCGAGCATCGCGGCCAGTTTGGCGGTCTGGTACGCGCTGAGGCGCTTCTCGTCGAGCCCGCCCCACCGCGTGCGCGAGATGATCGAGCCGAGCCAGGCGAGATCCGTCCCGTCGCGCTCGTACAGCGCGCCGAGCGCCGGGTTGTTCACGTGCAGCCAGGTGCACTTCCCGGGATAGGTGACGACGGCGTCGCCGGCGATCGCCCCGTCGAGGATCTCGTTCGGGTGCAGCAGCACCGGCAGGGCGTGCTGCGTGTACCCATAGATGCCGGTGCCGATCCCCGGGACCATCGAGGCGTTGAGCGTGTGCACGTGCACGACCCGCGGGCGTCCCGCGGCGGGCGGCGCCAGGAGGTACGCGCGCCGTTCCGGCGGCGTCTGGGCGCGCACGAGCTCCGCGAGGTCGGCCGCGACGCGGTGGGCGGCCCCGCGCAGCGCGTCGTTCCACGAGGTGAGATCGAGGTCCGGCAGCGTCTCGATGGTCAGGGCGACGTAGCGCAGCGTGCTGTACACGGTGACGGCGCCGGGCCCGGACATGTCGATCAGGCTGTCGGTGGCCGCGCTGACCGTGCGCCGGATGTGGGGCAGCGCCTCGGACGCGATCAGCACGCCGAGGCCGGCGTAGCGGTGCGTGACGCCGTCGCCCACGGTGTCCGGTGCGTGGCCGCAGATGCCGGGGTAGGTGTGGCCGGGCCCCTCCACCTTGACCCGCGGCTCGATCACGTCGCGCACCTGCACGATCCGCGCCGCCTCTCCCGGCTGAACGAGATCCACCGCGACGCGCCGGATGCGGCGGTCCTCGCGCACGAGCGCCGCGACGCGGTCCGCGTCGACGACGAGGCGCCCGTCCCGCCATCCCGCCGGCGCGCCGAAGGCCACCTCGCGGACGGGAAACGTCCCCACGGTCAGGTTCATCGACGCCGTCACCGCGCCGTCACCATCGTGCCGTCCCCTTCGAAGAGCGTGGGACGCTCCACCGCGGTCCCGAGCGCCCGCAGCCCGCGCTCCACGAGGCGCCGGCGCACCTCCCCGTCCTCCTCCGCCGGCAGCGCCGGGTCCCCGCAGACGTGCTCGATCTTGACCCCCTGCACGACGCGGTTCGCGCCGGCCTGCATCGCCAGCGGCGGCAGCGCGCTGATCACGGCCACCGGGATCCGCCGCCGCTCGATCTCTTTGCTGATCGTTGCGCCGCAACGATTGCACGACCCTCAGGTCGCGACGAGCAGCACGCCGTCGATCCGCTCCTGCCAGAGCAGCTCCGCGATCTCCTTGCCGTTGCGCACGCAGTCCGCGAACCGCTGGTCGTTGCCGGTCGTGGTGCAGTAGAAGTCGGCGAGCCGCGCGAAGAGGCCGCGGCGCTCGAGCTCCCGCAGCGCGTCCAGCGGCAGCACGACGTTCGGGTTCTCCGACGCCGGGACGTTGTAGAAGCCGCCGTGGACGCACTCGAACTCGTCCGGCTCGAGGCGCGTCCGCCCCTCCAGCTCGTAGCGCTGCCACCGCGTCTCGCTGCACCGCTTGAGGTGGTCCGGATTGCCCTTCGGCACGATCGCGCCGGTCGTCACCACCGCGATCGTCGCGTGGGGCATGTCCGCGACGGGCGGCGCGGGCGCCACGGCTTCGTAGCCTTCGACCGGGAGCTCGGTGCGAAACGGCGTCCCGCCGAGCTTGGCGACGAGCATATCGACGGCCCGCCGCGCCCCGGGCAGCGCCCGCGCTCCGGGCCGCCGGATGCCGCGCGGCAGGTAGCCCTCGTCCTCCGCCGGTCCGACCGGGAGCCCCGCGCCGAGCTTGCGGGCGAGCGGCACGATCGCGCCGAGCGCCGCGGCCATGCCCGCCGCGTTGCCGGCGGTCGGCACGACGTACGCCTCCCGGTACATCAACAGCCCGGGATTCTCGGGGTGCATGCCGGTGACGGCGGGAATCCCGAGATCCGCGGCGATGCGGCACACCTCGACGCAGGCGCGCCCATACCGGCCCGCGGCGAACGCCGGGCCCGCGATCACCACGTCGGGCCGCTGCGCGCCGAGCCACGCGCGCACCGCCTCGCCGGCCGCGTCGATCCGCTCGTTGAAGTAGCTGTCGCCGCAGACCATACTCGAGGCCACGGCGCCGTGCGAACCGAGGGCGGCCTGGATCGCCCGTCCGGGACCGACCGGGCCGTCCTTGACGGCCGGCGGCGTGTCGGCGCGCTCTTCGCCGCCGATCCCCGCGAAGAACTGGTTGATGTAATGAACCACCCGCAACCCGTGAGCGTCCATCCTATCGCCTCACACCATTTGGTCTTCGCGAATCACCTGGCCGGCCTGGATCAACGCGTCCTGCAGGTGGCGGACGTCGATCGCGCGCGGCGGCACCGCGCGCGCGGCGGCGAGCGCCGCCGCGGTGCCGGCGGCCTGCCCGGTCGCCATGCACACCGGCTGCATGCGCGTCGCGCCGTGGGCCTTATGGGTGGTCGAGATGCACCGGCCCGCGACGAGCAGCTGCTCCACGTTGCGCGGCACGAGGCACCGGTACGGGATATCGTACGCCATAATGCCCAAGTCGGTGGTCTTGATCCAGTAGTTCTCGCCGCCGGCGTCGGCGCCGCCGTGGATGTCGATGGGGGTGGATCCTTTCGCGATCGCGTCCTCGAACGCCCGCGCCGACAAGACGTCGTCTTCAGTCAGCATGTAGTCGCCGACGATGCGCCGGGTCTCGCGCACGCCGAGCTGCTGCGCGGTCTGGTAGATGTAGCACTGCTCGAACCCCGGCATGCGGCCGCGGAGCCACGCGCTGAGCCCGGCGGCCTGGCGCCGGGCGTCCGCCTCGGCGCGGGTCAGCTCGCGCGGGTTCGTCCCGTCGAGGCCTTCCACCCGCGTGCCGTTGACCGTCACGACGCCCTGCCGCGCCTCCTCGCGTCCGCACAAGAGCCACACCTGCTCGCCGGAGATTCCGCGGGGCAGCTCCCCGGCCCGCACCGCGTCCCGGAACGGCTGAAAATACGTCAGGCTCATGATCCCGAGCCCTTCCGCGCGCGGATCGTCGGGCACGCGCGTCATCTCGAACTCCCGCGGCCGCCCGCGGACGAAATCGGCCCACCGGTCGATGTCCACGCCGCCGAGGCGGTACATCAGCGTGATCGGCTGCAGCTCTCCGCGCGCCGCCTTCTCGAACGGCGCGCCGGCGGCCGCCGCCACGTCCCCGTCGCCGCTCGCGTCGATGCACACACCGCACGTCGCAACTTGCAGCCCGCCCTTGTTGTGCAGCACCAGCCCCTTCAGCCGGTCGCCGTCCATCAGCACGTCGACGACGCTGCTGTGCAGCAGCAGCTCGACGCCCGCCTCCCCCGCCATCTCGAACAGCACGTTGCCGAGCACGAACGGGTCGAAGAGGACGCGCGTCACGCATTCACCCATCGTATCCGCGGTGTGCCCGGCCGAGCCGCCCGCCCGGACCAGCCGGTCCACGATCTCCTGGGCGATGCCGCGAACGGCCTGGCGGCCTCCGGCGTCGTGAAAGGTCACGAAGCAGTTCATGAGACCCCTGGTACTCGTCCCGCCGAGACCGCTCGACTGCTCCACGAGCAGCGTCGGCGCGCCGCTTCGCGCGCTGGCGATCGCCGCGACGATGCCGGCGGTCCCGCCCCCGACGACGATCACGTCGGCATGCCCAAAGAATCTCATCCGGCGTCCCCCCGCAGGCACGGCAGTCCGGACGCGGGCCCGGCGGCCCGAGCGCCCCGCCGCGCCGCATCGCCGCAATTATGGGACACGGCGGCGCCGGTAGTCAAACCGATTTGGCAAAATCCGCACCCCCGCGCCGCGTTAGCGCGCCCGATCAGGGCTCCAGCGGGCCCGTACCCGGTCCGCCGCGTGGTTCAACGCGAGCACGGTCAACGCGATCAGGAGGCCCGGGAAGATGCCGTACCACGGCGCGGCGTACATGTACTCGCGGCTCTCGCTGATCATCAGTCCCCAGGAGGGCTGCGGCGGCTGGGTCCCGAGGCCGAGAAAGCTCAGGCTCGCCTCGAGCAGGATGGCGCGGGACACGCCGATGGGGATCTGGACCAGCACCGGCGAGAGCACGTTCGGTAGGATGGTGCGAAAGACGATCCGGGCGTCGCGCGCGCCCGCGGCGACCGACGCCTCCACGTACTCCATCTCGCGGTGCGTCAGCACGCCGGCCCGGGCGATCCGCGCGAACTGCGGCAGGCCGACGATCGCGATCGCCACGCCGGCGTTCACCGACCCCGGCCCCACCGCGGCCACGAGCGCCATCGCGAGCAGCACCGGGGGGATCGCGAGGAGCGTATCCACGGTCCGCATCGCGGCGGCGTCCACGGCGCCGCCTTTGAAGCCCGTCCAGAGGCCGAGCGGCACCCCGCACACCGCGGCGACCGCGGTCGACCCGACGCCGATCGCGAGCGCGATCCGGGCGCCGTACAAGAGACGGCTGAGGATGTCCCGCCCGAACTGGTCCGTGCCCGCGAGGTGGCTCCACGACGGCAGCGCGAGCACTGTCTCTTTGCTCATGTCCGTCGGCCCGTACCGCGCGAGGAGCGGAGCGGCGGCGGCCGCGGCCGCGATCGCGATCAGGAAGACGGCGCCCGCGTCCGGGACCCGCGCGCGCCGCGCCGCCCGGGCGCGGAGAGGGGCGTGATTGCCCGCGAGCGCCCTCGCCGACACCGTCATCGGCGCGCCGGGAACGCGGCGCCCGTCATTGATACCGCACCCGCGGATCGAGCAGGCCGTAGAGCGCGTCAGTGCAGAGATTGATCACGACGAACGCCGCGATGCCGACGAGGATCACCGACTGCGTCACCAGATAGTCGCGCGTCAGGATCGAGCGCCACAGCATGCTGCCGAGCCCCGGAATCGCAAACACGGCCTCCGTGATCACGGCCCCGCCGATGAAGAACCCGGCCTGGATGCCGAGCACGGTGACGATCGGAATGAGCGCGTTGCCGAGCGCGTGCCGCCACACCACCGCACGTCCCGGCAGGCCCTTCGCGCGCGCCGTGCGCACGTAGTCGTTCGACAGCACGTCGCCGAGCGACGCCTCCACGAAGCGCGCCATCACCGAGCCGACGCCGAGGCCGAGCGTGACGCCCGGCAGCACGAGGCTGCGCGCCCACCCGGACGGGCTCTCCGCGAGGCCGACGAACCCCGAGGGCGGCAGCCATTTCAGGACTACGCCGAAGTACCACGACAGGATCGCCCCGAGCCAGAACACCGGCACGGCCAGGGCCCATCCGTGGTACCAGCGCAGCGCGGCCGCGAGCGGCGACCGCGGCCGCGTGGCCGCGAACATGCCCGCGGGAAACGCGATCAGCACGACCACGGCGAACGCCCACAGCGAGAGCTGCAGCGTCAGCGGCAGGGCGCGCCCGACGAGCCCGGCCACCGGCGCGCCGTTGATGAGCGAATGCCCGAGATCGCCGTGCGCGATCCGGACGATCCACCCCCCGTACTGCAGCGGGAGCGGCCGGTCCAGGCCGAGATACGCCCGCAGGGCGCGCAGCTGGTCGGGGGTGCCGCGGTCCCCGAGAATGACCTGCGCCGGATCCCCCGGCAGCGCGGCCACCATGGCAAAGACCAGCACGGACGCGAGAAACAGGGTGAACGCGGCCTCGATGCCCCGCCGCGCCAGGTAGCGTCCCAGCCCGCCGGCCGCCATGGCCCCCGCCTACGTCCGCTCGAGCGCGGCGAGCGCCTCGCTGACCCTCCGGGCGATCTGATCGGACTCGTAGGCCACGTCGTCGCGGCCCCGTTCGGCGGTGGCCCGGCGCGGATCGTGTTCCGCGGCCACGGTAAAGTCCGGGGTGGGCTCGCCGACGACGGTCTGGCGATCGAGGATGCCGAAGTCCCGGTACCCGAGCGGCTCCGGCAGCGCGGGCAGCGCCGCGAGGTCGATGGCCTCGGGATGGTACGCGAGCAGGTACGACGTCTCGCCGATCGCCGCGTGCTCGCGGTACCGACCGTCGTAGAGGTACCCCGCGAGCAGGACGGTCGCGCGGCCCGGCTCCGTCGTTTCCGTCGCCACGCGCGTGAGCGTGTTCCGGTGGTTCTGGGCGCCGTGGCCGTTCACGAGCGCGATCACCTTGAACTCCTGGCGCTTCAGCCCGCGGACCACCTCGCGCACGATCAGCGCGAACGCGCTCTCCTCGATGTACAGGCTCGGCAGCGCGAAGCCCGGATAGTCCATCCCGTAGATGCGCTCGGTCCCGCTGAAGCCGCGGTGCCGGAGGCGCTCCGCGTCCGTATAGGTCTCGGTGCCGAGCGGCAGCGGCGGCAGGACGACCCCGCCGGCCTTGCGCGCCGCCTCGAGCGCCATCGTGTGCGCGTGCAGCATGTCCATACCGACGGCCATGTGCGGCCCGTGCCACTCCATCGGGCCGATCGGCAGGTAGGCGATCGGCGCCCGCCGGCGCGCGGCGACGATGTCCTGCGGCCGCATCAGTTCGTAGCGGATCTCCACGTCCGTCTCCCCCCTGACGGGACCAGCCGGCATCGCCGCCCTCCTAGCGGTTCAGCCAGGTCCCCTTCAGCTGGATCAGCATCTGCGGATCGACGTCGAACCCGGCCACCGGCTTCGCGAGGCCGTAGGTGGGGAGCCGCAGCGCCACCGGCACGGCCCACGCCTGATCCAGGATGTAGCGGATCACCGCGCGCAGCCGCGTCCACCGCTCCCGCATGTCGAAGGTCGTGTTGAGGCCGAGCAGGCCGTCGACGTATTCGCGCGGCGGCCCGGTCTGGATCCACGCCGGGTTCGTCCCGTCCGTGCGGAACGCCGAACTGATGGTGAAGTCCGTCGGATCGATGGTCGCCAGCGTGAGGAACGAGAGGCTGAGATCGAAGTTGCCGGCGAAGTAGGGCGGAAAGTACTGGGCCGGCTCGTGGATCGTGATGTTCGCGTCGAGGCCGGCCTGCCGGAGATCCGCCTGGATGATCTGCGCGATCTGCGGCAGCTCCGGGGTGCTCGTAGACGTGAGGAAGTTCAGCCGCACGCCGCGGCCGATGCCCGCGGACGCGAGGATCTGCTTCGCCTTCGCCGGATTGTACCCGTACTCGGCGTCCAGCTTCGGATCGTAGCCCGGCGAGGCGGGCGTCACCATCTGCGCGACCGGCCGGCCGACGCCGCCGAGCACCGTGCGCACCACCGTAGCGCGGTCCACCAGGAGCTGGATCGCCTGACGGACCTTGATGTTGTCGAGCGGCGGCTTGCGCGTGTTGATGACGAGCACGTAGTACTCGTTCGGCACCGGCGCGGGCGCGATCTGGAACCCGGCCTGCCTGAGGCGCGCGACGTCCTTGTTGACGATCGTGTGCGCGACGTCGACCGTCCCGGCCTGGAAGGCGTTCTCGAGCGCCTGCGGATCCGAAAACACGCGGCAGACCACGCGGTCGAGCAGCGGCAGCCCCTGCTGCCAGTAGCCGTCGAAGCGGGCGAAGGTGACGTGGTCGCCCGGCACCCACTCCTGCACGCGGAAGGGTCCGGTCCCGCCGCCCTTGTTCCGCACGGTCGCGAACGACGCCGGGTCCACCATGCCCCACCGGGCGATCTGGGCCAGGTAGTCGGGATGCGGATGGGCGAACCGGAACCGCACCGTTCTCGCGTCGAGCCGGTCGGCGGCTTCCCAGTCGCCGAGGCGGCTGAACAGTCCCCCGCCGGTGGCCTTGTCTTTGGTGCGGCGGAAATTGGCGATCAGCGCGTCGGCGCCGAAGGTGCCGCCGGAATGCGTCCGCACCCCGTCGCGGAGGCGGAACACGACGCTCATGCCGTCCTTCGCCGCGTCCCAGAACTCGGCGAGGTCCGGACGGGCCTGCAGCGTCGTGGTGTACTTGACCAAGTAGTTGTAGACCTGGAAGAACATCGGCACGTTGGCGAACACGATGTCGTTGGGATCGAGCGACACGAGATCGGTGTTCACGCCGACGGTCAGGGTTCCGCCGCGCTTCTCCGCGGCCGCCAGCACGCGGCGGTCGAACAGGCCGCCGGCCGGCAGCGCCGCGCCCGCCGCGGCCCCCGCGGTGAGCGCGAGCAGCCGCCGCCGGGTCAGGCCGCGCGGATCGGCTTCGGTGCGTGTGCCTCCGTTCGCCATCGTCTCCCTCCGGGTCGTCGACGTCTCAGCCTTTGAGCGCGCCCGCGGTGAAGCCGCGGACCAGCGACTGCCGGAACGCCAGCACGAACAGCACCACGGGGATCGTCATGATCACGCCGAGCGTGGCCAGCGCGCCCCACTGCAGCTTCTTGTAGCCGGCGGTGAAGCTCATGATCGCCACGGAGCCGGTGCGCGCGTTGAAGCTCGTCACGATCAAGGGAAATAGAAATTCGTTCCAGTTGAAGATGAAGGCGAGGATGAAGGCGGCGAGCAGTCCGGGGCCGGCCAGCGGCAACAGGATCTTCAGCACGATCGCCGGGAGCGAAGCGCCGTCCAGCGCCGCGCTTTCGGCGAGCTCCCGCGGCACGTCCGCGAGGAAGGTGTGCAGCACCCACATCGCCAGCGGGATCTCGAACCCGATGAACAGGATGACGAGCGCGGTCTTGGTATCGATGAGGCCCATCGCCTTCAGCGTCAGCTGAATGGGAATCAGCGTCGTCACGGGCGGGAACATCCGCGGCAGCAGGATCAGCAGAAAGAGCACCGTCTTGGCCTTGAAATCCAGGAACCGAAACGTCATTGCCGCGAGGCCGGCCAGCACGACGGTGCCGAGGGCGCCCAGCGTGGACGTGATCAGACTCGTCCAAATCGGCCCCGCCAGGCCGCTCGCGACAAAGTCGGTGTACCGTTCGAACGTCGGGACGAAGAACAGCGCCGACCGGTCGATCAGAATCCGCTCGGGCTTGATGGACAGCATGACGAGGTAGAGAAACGGCGGCAGCGTCCAGGCCAGCAGCGCGATGATGCCCGCGATCTGCCAGCGGGCGCGGCGGGCGGCGGCCGCCGAGCGGTCGCGGACGCGCGCACGCGCGCGGGCCGCCGGCCGGAGCAGCACGTCCGCTTCGCCTTCGCGCGGGGCCAGCTCGCGCGCGTCCATTACAGGTTCGCCGCCCCGAGGGCCCGGTAGTAGCTGCGCAGATAGAGCCAGTAGGCGGCGCCGAGGACGGCCAGGAGCACCGTGATCACGGCCGACGCGTATCCCAGCTCGTAGAACTGGAACGCCTGCTTGTACACGAACATGCTCACGAACTGTGTCGACGAGCCCGGGCCGCCGCCGGTCATGACGAACACCTTGTCGAGTTCGAGAAACGCGTCCATGAGGCGAAGGCCGGCGGCGACGAGCACCATGCCCGTGACCTGCGGGAGGATGATCCGGCGGAACAGCTGCCATCCCGAGGCGCCGTCCACGCGCGCGGCCTCGAAGTGCTCGCGCGGGATGGCCTGCAGCGACGCGAACAGCAGGAGCGTCACAAGCGGCGTCCACTCCCACGCGTCCGCGACCAGCAGGGCGAACATCGCCGTCCCCGGCGTCGCCATCCAATCCGGCTGCGGGACGTGCAGCAGGTGCAGGACGTAGGGGATGTAGCCGACCGTCCGGTCGAACAACGTGCCCCAGGCCGTGCCGACCACGACGGGCGCCATGATCATCGGCAGCAGGAAGACGCCGAGCAGCAGGTTCCGTCCCGGCGGGTCGGTGTCGAAGAACATCGCCGCGGCGAGTCCGATCAGCACCTCGGCGGCCGTGGCGATGAGGCCGAATTTCGCGGAGAGTCCCAGCGACTGGCGGAGCGCGCCGTCGCGCGCGATCTGGACGAAGTTCGCCAGATGGTTCCAGCGCGGCGCGTTGTCGTACACGATGTTGTACGTGTGCAGGCCGAGCCACAACGTGTAGACCGCGGGGGCCAGCCGCCACACGACCACGTAGAGCACGGCGGGCACCGTCATCAACCAGAAATAGAACCGCCCGCTGCCGAGGACCGCCCACTTCATTCCCATCGCGCGCTCCGAAAGACGCCGGTCGGAAGGCCGCCGCCCGCCGTGAGGCGGACGGCGGCCCTCCGGCGCCGCATTAGGCGGTTACTTAACGTAGCCCTGCCGCTTGAAGAAGTCTACCACCTTGGCCTGGGCGCCGCTGAGCGCGTCCTCCACGGACTGCTGGCCCGACATCGCGGCCGACAGCGCCTGCTCGTAGATATCCTGGGCCTGGACCCACTCCTTGAGCGGCGGGATGAACGTCGTGTACGGCTTGCCGTTGATGAAGCTGCTCATCGCGTTGAACACGTTCGGATAGTTCGTGCGCACCTCCGGATCCTTGATCACCGACGAGCGCATGGGAATCAGCGCAGGGTACTCCTTCATCACCTGCTTGGTCCCCTGCGTGTTCAGCACGGCCGTGGCCAGCTTGAACGCCTCGGCCTTGTGCTGGGTCAGCGCGTAGATCGCGAGGCCGTTCGCGTCGCCGACGTTGGCGTGGGGCCGGCTCGCGACCTGCGTCGGCAGCAGGGTGTAGCTGACCTTGCCGACGATCTTGGAGAGCTTCGCCACCGGCAGCACCGACAGCATGTTGTCGAGGGCGTCCATCGCGATCGCGCCGCGGCCGGACGCCATGATGCGCTCGGCGCCGCCGCCGGTCAGCGACTCGCTCCCGGGCTCCATGTACTTGTGCAGGGCGACGTAGTACTTGGCCGCGGCGATGCTCTGCGGCGAGTTCACCGTCGGCTGCATGGTCTTGGGGTCGTAGATCAGGTCCCCGCCGAACGCGACGAGGATGTGCTCGTACCGGTGGAACAGGAAGCCGCCGCTCTTGTTCGCCATGACGACGCCGTAGAAGTCCTGGTCGAGCGGCTTGCCCATCAGCGTCGCGCCGGCCTTGCGCGTGAAGAACTGCGCCACGTCCATCAGCTGCTTATAGGTCTGCGGAACGGCGAGCGGGTAGCCGTACTTGGCCTGAAACGCTTTCTTCTCGGTCGGATCGGCGAACAGGTCGGTCCGGTACCCCATCATGTACGGGGCGGCCAGCATCGGCATCGCCCACAGCTTGTTCTGGAACTGGAGGCCGACTGTGGTCAGGCTGATGAAGTCCTCCGGCGCCACCGCCTTTTTCGCCGCGGGCGTCGTCATCAGGTCGTCAATCGGGATGACCGCTTTGGCCGCGGCGAGCCCGGGGATCCAAGTGTTGTAGACGTAGACATAGTCCCACGTCTTCACGCCGGACTTGTAGTCGATCAGCGCCTTCTGGAAGACGTTGTCCCAAGGCAGGTACTCCGGCTTGATCTGGATACCCATCGGCTTGCCGATCTCGTTCGCCACCTTGACGAACGCGACCCACTCGTCGAAGTCGGGCCCCAGGAACGTAAGCGTGGTCATGCTCTGAGCGCGCGACGTCTGGGGCAGCGAGCCCGTGACGAGCACCGCTACGAGCAACATCGCAAACACGGTCGCGGCGACCCGGTATCGTGGCTGACGCAACATACGCGTGATCCCCTCCCCCTGATGATCTAGGCGGGCCGGCGTACCGATCCGGCCCCGCCGTGGTGCGGCGTACGCGATCAACAGCTCCGCGCGGCGGTGTCCCTCCCTTCCCACCTCGACGTGCCTCCCTTGGCGCGGCCCGGCCCGGTCATGAGGCCGGGACCGCGGCGTCCAGGACGGCGTGCTGTGCGCGCAAGGTCTTCTGGACGGCGGGCGCCGTGAGCCCGCGCGGCGCCGTCCCCGCGGCGGCGCTCATCGCGGCGATCGTCCCCGCGGCGTGCCCGGTCGCCATGCAGACACCCTGGCCCCGAACCGAGCCCGCGGCCTCGTGCGTCGCGGAGATCGCCCGGCCGGCCACCACGAGGCCGTCGAGGCCCACCGGGAGCAGGCACCGCAGCGGAATCCCGTAGGAGTACTCGATGCGCCGCAGCGTCACGCCGCCGCCGCCGACCCGGGCGCCGAGCACCTGGGCGCCCGGACGAAGATCGTGCAGATCGAGCGGGTACGCGCCGCGGGCGACCGTATCGGGAAAATCCGCGCCCGACAGCACCTCGTCGAGGGTGAGGACGTAGTCGCCGGCGACGTGCCGCGACTCGCGGACACCGACCTGGTAGGCGGAGTCGAGCAGCCGGGCCTTGCGGAACCCGGGCACGCGCCGCCGGAGGAATTTCAAGATTTCGAACATCTGGCGCTGCGTCTCGATCTCCGCGCGGCTCAACGCGTCCGGATCGGTCGCGTCGACGCCGTGGACACGGGTCGCGTTGATCGTCACAACGCCCGGCACGGGCCCCGTCTCGACGCCGATGCGGTCCCGCGGCACGGACAGCTCGCCGGCCCGCCGGGCCGCGGCCACGAGCGAGGGATAGGCGTCCATCACGATCGACTGCGCGGCGAGATCCTGGGCGGTGTACCCCGCTCCGCCGTCCCAGCGCTCCGGCAGGTCCATCTCGCCGGGGTTCGCTTTCAAGTACGCCAGCATCTCCTCGACGTCCACGTCGCAGACCCGGAAGATCCGGGTCACGGGCTGCGTCAACCCGTCGTCGGCCCGGCCGACGACGAACCGCCCCCCCGCGCGGGCGGCGACGTCGGCGTCTCCGGTCGCGTCGACGACCACCTGCGCGAGGACGGTCTCGAGACCGCCCTTGTTGGCCGCGAGGATCCCGCGCACGCGCGGGCCCTCGGTCACCGCGTCGACGCAGAACGTGTGGAGCAGAAACTCCACGCCGGCGTCGAGCAGCATCTCCAACAGCGTCTGCTGAAGCGCGACCGGATCCGCGACGGTGACGGAGCCGACCTGCTTGTCGGGGCGGTCCTCGAACGCGGCGCCCGCGTCCGCGAGGCGCGCCAGGAGCTCCGCCCCGATTCCGCCGAGCGCGCGGCGGCCCGAGGCGTCGCTCACGCCGAGGAACGACATCCCGGTCGAGGCCATCCCGCCGACGCTGCCGTACTGTTCGACGAGGACGGTCCGCGCGCCGGTCCGCGCGGAGGCGATCGCGGCGACGGCGCCGGCCGTCCCGCCGCCGCAGACGAGCACGTCCACTTCCGGCCGCACGCGCATCGCGGGCCTCAGACCTCGAGCGACGCCGGCGACGGGCCGAGGCGCCGCAGCAGCTCGAGATCGACGCCGAGACGGGTCAGCTCGCGCTGCACCGCGCGGACGTCGGCCGCCCGCGGCGGCACGCCGGCGCGGGCGGCGAGCGCACCGGCGACGCCCGCGGCGACGCCGGTCGCCATCGCCGTTCCCTGGTTGCGCGTGTACACGTCGGCGTGGTGGTCGACGGAGATGCAGCGGCCGGCGACGAGCAGGCCGTCCACCTCCCGCGGCAGGAGGCACCCGTACGGAATCTCGTAGACGAACATCCGGGCCACGAGCTCCCGCGCCTCCACGTCCTGCGGCCCGCCTTCCTGCCCGTCCGGCGGGTGCCCGCCCTGCTGGCGCGGGTTCTGCTGGTTCGCGTCGACCCCGACGACGTCGTCGTAGTGCCGCCCGGCGAGGATGTCCTCCTCGGTCATGAGGTACTCGCCCCGGATGCGGCGCGTCTCGCGGACGCCGATCGTGTTCGCGGAGTCGAGGATGAACGAACGCTCGAAGCCCGGCACGCGCGCGCGCGCCCAGTTCGCGAGCTGGATCATCTGGTGCCGCGTCTCGATCTCCGCGCGGGACAGGTCCTCGGCGTTGGTCCCGTCCACGCCGTAGACGCGCGTCGCGTTGACGGTGAGGACGCCGCGGTCCGGCAGGACCGACTCGACGCGGAAGTAGTAGCAGTCCGGCCACAGCTCGCCGCGCGCCTTCGCCTCCTCGACGAGCTTGAAGAAGCCGAAGACGCGGATCATCTGATGCTCGAGATCGAGCATGCACTGGAGCGGATCGGGCGAAAAGTCCTCGGGGTGCGTGCGCACGTAGTCCACGAGCCGCGGGACGTCCACGCCGCCCATCCGGAAGATGAGCGTCATCGGCCGCATCTTGCCGTCCCGCTCGCGCCCCTTGATGTACGGCGCGCCGGCGCGCGCGGCGATGTCCGCGTCGCCGCTCGCGTCCACGGTGATGCGGCTCAGGATCGCCTGGCGCCCGGACTTGTTCTCGGCGACGATGCCCCGCAGATCGCGACCGTCCATCACGACGTCGCTGACGAACGTGTGCAGCAGCACGCGAACGC
>Ga0070731_10000958_pt1 | contig 32637 bp, 32 predicted proteins | sample Coa_R1_2_FD_66448 | JGI IMG/M metagenome (GOLD analysis project Ga0070731, IMG submission 66448) | Surface soil microbial communities from Centralia Pennsylvania, which are recovering from an underground coalmine fire - Coalmine... | ecosystem: Environmental > Terrestrial > Soil > Unclassified ... | reverse complement strand
CCGTCGACGCGATCCTCGATCGTGCTCGACGCCGTCAGCATCAAGACGCGGGTGGGCGCGCCGCGCGCGACGAGCGCTCGGCAGACGTCGTCGCCGTGCACCTTCGGTAGGTCGCGGTCGAGCACGATCACGTCGTACTCACCGCGCTCCGCGTGACCGAGCGCAGCTTCACCGTCGGCGGCGATGTCGACGGCCATCCCTTCGCGCCGCAACCCGACCGCGATCGTCGCGGCTAGCTCCTTGTGATCCTCTACGACGAGCACGCGCATCGGCTGGCCCCCGGCCGGGGCCTCCAGCCTGCCAGAGCGGGGTTACAGAGAGGTAACAATTTCCGTTCCCCGGTCGTAACCGTCCGGCTGCTACCCGTTGGCCATGAACGCAGCCGTCCATAGCGCCGCGCTCGCCGCGCTGCTCGCCGTGCTCGGCCTGCTTGCTGCCGGCTGCGGCGGCTCGTCCGGCGCGCCCGGGGTCGCGAGCCTCGGCCCCTCGGCCGCGACGACGACGACCGGGGCCGCGTCGACGGGCGCGACGTCGAAGGCGAGCGGCGCGTTCGCGTTCTCGCGCTGCATGCGGTCGCACGGGGTGCCGAACTTCCCCGATCCGTCAGCGGGCGGCGGGATCCAGATCACGGCCGGGAGCGGCATCGACCCCGGCTCGTCGCAGTTCCAGTCGGCGCAGCGTTCCTGCCAGGACCTGCTCCCGGCCCCCAAGGCGCCGTCTCCGGCGCAGATCGCATCGATCAAGTCGCAGCTCCTCAAGTACGCGGCCTGCATGCGCACGCACGGCGTCCCGAGCTTCCCCGACCCGCAGATCTCCACGAACGGCCGCGGCGTCGCCGTCAGGATCCAGGCGGGCGGCGGCGGGGTCGATCCCAACTCGCCGGTGTTCCAGCAGGCGCAGCAGACCTGTCGCAAGGACCTCCCTGGCGGCGGCAAGGGCCCCGTGATCAAGGGCTCCGGCCCGGCGACGGGCGGAAAGGGCTCCGGCGGCGGCTTCGGGATCGCCGCCGGTTAGAGCGCGACCTTTAGGCTCGCTTCAGAGAGCTCGCCCACACTTCTCCTGTGGCGATCCTGGTCGTCGACGACGACGTCGGCCTGCGAAAGGCGCTCCGCCGGGTGCTGATCTCGCACGGCTTCGACGTCGAGGTCGCCGAGGACGGGGCGGAGGCGCTCGCGCGCGCACGCGAGCGCAGCTTCGATGCGGTCGTTCTCGACGTCATGATGCCCGGAGGCGACGGGCTCGACGTCTGCGAGCGGCTGCGCGCGGCGGGCGACGCCGTTCCCGTGCTGATGCTCACCGCGCGCGACGCCGTACGCGACCGCGTCGCCGGGCTCGAGGCGGGCGCCGACGACTACCTGGTCAAGCCGTTCGCGAACGAGGAGTTGGTCGCGCGAATCCGCGCGCTGCTCCGCCGGGCCGGCACCGGCTCGGAGTCGCTCGCGTTCGCCGACCTCGAGCTCGACCTGCTGACGCGCGACGCGCGCCGCGGCGAGCGCGGGATCGAGCTTTCGCCGACCGAGTTCGAGCTGCTCGAGTTCTTGCTCCGCCACCCGCGGCAAGTGCTCGCCCGCGGGACGATCTACGAGCGCGTCTGGGGCTACGACGGATCGCTCTCGTCGAACTCGCTCGACGTCTTCGTCGGTCATCTTCGACGCAAGCTGGAAGCCGGTGGCGAGCCGCGCCTGATCCACACGGTCCGCGGCGTCGGCTTCACGTTGCGCGAGCGATGAGCTTTCGCCTCAGGCTCACCGTGCTCGCCGCGCTCGCGGTGGCCGTGGCGATCGTCGGGACCTCGTTCGTCGTCTACTACACCGACCGGCACGAGCTGATCCGCGAGGTGGACGGCGACCTGAGCTCGACGGTCGATCAGCCGCCGTTGAGCCTGTTGCTGCACGGGGGGCTCGCCGTGAACCGGTCGTTCTCCGCCGGAAGCCCGGCCCCCTTGGGGGCGGCACGCCGGGTGGGTCCCGCGGGATTCAAGGTCGTCCTCCCGCGCCTGTCGACCGCCGTCCAGGTGAACGTGACCCCGCACGAGCAGAGCCCGGCCGCAGCCAAGGCGCCGCCGCGCTTCAGCAGCCGGACCGTGAAGGGAGTGCCGACGCGCGTGCTCACGCTCGCTCGGACGGGCGACACGGTCACGATCGAGCGTTCGCTCGTGGACGTGAACCGCAACCTCGCCCATCTGCGGTGGCTGCTCGTCTTCATCTCGCTCGGCGGGGTCGGCGCCGCCGCGATCCTCGGCGCGCTCGTCTCGAGACGGGCGGTCGCGCCGCTGCGGAGGTTGACCGAGACGACCGAGCGGATCGTCGCCACAGGCGACCTCGGCGAGCGCATCGGTCAGCGCGGCCGCGACGAGATCAGCCGGCTCTCGGCGCGGCTCGACGAGCTGCTCTCGTCGCTCGAAACGTCGGTGAAGGCTCAGCGCCAGCTCGTCGCCGACGCCTCGCACGAGCTCCGGACGCCGCTGGCGACGCTGCGCGCAAACGTCGAGCTGCTCGCCTCGCCCGGCCTGCTCGCGGCGAGCGAGCGCTCCGAGCTGCTTGCCGACGCGCAGGAGGAGCTCGAGTCGATGACGACGCTCATCGGTGAGCTCGTCGAGCTGGCCCGCGGCGAGGAGCAAGACGCGACGTCGCGTCCGTTCCGTCTCGACGAGGTCGTCCGGTCGGTAGTCGAGCGAGCTCAAGGGCGCGCGCCGGAGCTCTGCTACCGGGCTCGACTCGAGCCGACCGTCGTCAGCGGCGTGCCCGAGCGGGTCGAGCGCGCCGTCGCGAACCTGCTCGACAACGCACGCAAGTGGAGCCCGGCGAACGAGGCGGTCGACGTCGCCGTGTACGACGGGCTCGTCGAGGTACGTGACCGCGGGCCCGGCATCGACGCCGAGGACGCGCCGCTCGTCTTCAACCGCTTCTACCGCTCAGCGAAGGCGCGTGGAACGCCCGGTGCAGGGCTCGGGCTCGCGATCGTGAAGCAGATCGCCGACGCGCACGGCGGCACGGTCACGGTCGACCGCGCAAGAGACGGGGGCGCGATCGTCCGGTTGCGGCTGTCAGCGACTCGCTAGCGGGGGCGTTAGAGCCGTTTTAGAAACCCGTGCTTTCCTGTCCCGTGTGCCCGGCCGCGTGCCAGCGCTCGTCGCCGCCCTCGCCCCGCTCGGCCTGGTCGCGGCGGGCTGCGGCGGCGCGAAGCCCCCGTCTGTGGCGAGCATCGCGACGGCGACGACCCCGCCGGGCGCCGTCGGCAACGCGACCTCCGCGAAGCCGAGCCGCGCCGCGCTCGCGGCCTGCCTGACCGCGCACGGCTTCTCCGCCGCCGTCGGCTCGGCGCACGGTGCGGGTGGCGCGGTGCTCGACCTCGCAGGCGTGATCGTCGCCGGAAACGTCGATCCGGCCTCGTCGCAGTTCCAGGCCGCGATGCGCGCGTGCCGCCGGTTCATGCCCGGCGGCGGCCCGCCGGAGCTGACGCCCTCGCAGCAGGCCGTGGCGGCCCGGGCGATGCTCCGGTTCGCGAAGTGCATGCGCGCCCACGGCGTCCCGAGCTTCCCCGATCCGAGCAGCGATGGGCGTTTCTCGCCCGAAAGCCTTGCGGGAATCGACCCGAGCTCGCCGTTCCTCACGAGCGCGTTCAAGGCGTGCGCGTCGCTCGAGCCAACCGTGGGCCCACGTCTGGCGCTCCCGTGACCGGCCGCCGGTTACAGCGAGGTAACAGCATCCGTCATGTGCCTGTAACCGAATGCGGGCTACCTCTTAACCGATGACCACGACCACCTCGCCGCCGCTCGAGACGGCGCCGGAGCTGGAGTCCCGACGGTGGTCGCGCTGGCGGCTGCTCGCCGTGCTCGCGGTGCTCCTCGTCGCGCTCGCGGTCGGTCTCGTGGTTGCGAACCCGTTCAGCGCCTCGAGCAAGCCGAGCGGCGTCGTCGACAACGCGACCCCGATCTCGCTCTTCACCGTCGAGCGCCGGTCGCTCTCGTCTCAGACTCCGGTGAGCGCGACGCTCGGCTACGCCGACCCGGGAACGATTGTCATGCCGGGTGGCACGGCGGCTTCCGCGTTGACGCAAGCCCGGCAGGCGCTCGACACGGCCGGGACACAGCTGCGGACGGCTCAGGCCGCGCTCGCGAGCGACGAACGCGCGCTCGCGCAGGCGCAGGGCGGCCTCACCGCCGATCGCAGGAAGCTCGCCGTCGACTGCGCCGGCGACAACGCCGGCGAGAGCCCTGCGAACGGAGGCTCCGGCGCGGCCGGTTCTGCGAGCGGTCCCTGCGCCGGCGACACGCAGGCTGTCTCGACCGACGAGCAGACCGTCGCGCAGGCAACGGCGAAGGTCGGCTCGGACCGGCAGACTGTCGGCTCGGCCGAGAGCGGCGTGACGAGCGCCGAGTCGGGCCTCGCACAGTCGCAGGCGGCCGCGACCGTCGGGGGTGCGAGTGCGGTGTACACCGCGCTGCCCGTGATCGGGCGGATCGTGCGGCGCGGTGAGGCGCTGTTCTCGATCAGCGGGCAGCCGGTCGTGCTCTTCTACGGCTCGACCGCCCCGTGGCGCGCGTTCGTGGCCGGGATGTCGTCGGGACGCGATGTAGCAGAGCTGAACGCGAACCTTCGCGCGCTCGGCTACCCGGCGCCCTCAGGCGACGCGTTCACGGGCGCGACGACCGCGGCGATCGAGCGGTTCCAGTCGGCCCGCGGTCTGCAGGCGACCGGCGAGCTCCTGCTCGGGGCAGTCGTCTTCGAGCCGGGCGCGGTGCGCGTGACGAGCGTGACGCCGACCCTCGGCACGTCCGTTCAGCCGGGGGCGGTGCTCGGTGTCACCTCGACCAAGCGGCAGGTGACGATCGAGCTCGACGCGGCGCAGCAGGCCGAGGTCAAGGTCGGCGACCCGGTCGTGATCACGCTGCCCGACAACTCGACGACTCCCGGTCGCATTTCGTACGTCGGCACCGTCGCGACGGTGCCGTCGAACAGCGACCAGGGCGGCGGCGGGTCGAGCACGCCGACGGTCGAGGTAGACGTGACGCCGAGCAACCCGGCCGCGACCGGCCGGCTCGACCAGGCGCCGGTCAACGTCTCGATCACGACCGCGAGCGTGCGGGACGCGCTGGTCGTGCCGGTGAACGCGCTGCTTGCGCTCGCGTCCGGCGGCTACGCCGTCGAGGTGGTCGCCGGCGGCGTCCACCACCTCGTCGGCGTCCAGGTTGGCCTGTTCGACGACGCCGAGGGGCTCGTCCAGGTCTCGGGGCAGGGCCTGCAGGCAGGGCAGCGCGTGGTGGTGCCGGCAAGTTGACGGCGGTCCTCGAGCTCGACACGGTGACCAAGAGCTATCCGGCCGAGCCGCCGGTCACCGCGGTCGACGGCGTCTCGTTCACCGTCTCGGCCGGCGAGTTCGTCGCGATCGTCGGGCCGTCCGGCTCCGGCAAGTCGACGCTGCTCCACCTGATGGGGACGCTCGACCGGCCGACCGCAGGCACCGTGCTCGTCACCGGCTTCGACATCGCGCGACTCTCCGACCGCGAGCTCGCCGCGCTGCGGGCGACGCGGATCGGCTTCATCTTCCAGCAGTTCTTCCTCGCCGAGCACGCGACCGCGCTCGAGAACGTCGCCGACGGGCTGCTCTACGCGGGCGTGCCCGTGGCGGCGCGCCGGCGGCTCGCCGCCGCGGCGCTCGCACGCGTCGGGCTCGCGAAACGCGCGCGCTTCCGGCCGACGCAGCTCTCCGGGGGCGAGCGGCAGCGCGTCGCGATCGCGCGCGCGATCGTCGGCCGCCCCGCGATCGTGCTCGCCGACGAGCCGACCGGGAACCTCGACAGCGCAACGGGGACGGCGATCTTCAGCTTGCTGCGCGAGCTGCACGCCGAGGGCTCGACGATCGCCGTGATCACGCACGACCGCGACCTCGCCGCCGAGTTGCCGCGCCGGGTCGAGATGCTCGACGGCCGGATCGTGGGGGACACATGAGACGCGTCGCGCTCCTGCTCGTCGCGCTCGTGACGATCGGCGGCCCGCGCGCCGTGCATGCGGCGAGCCAGTGCCCGACGACGAACTGGCCGGACTCGCTCGTCCTCGCCGGCGGCACGCCGCAGATCGCGAAGGTCGGCAGCCAATACGACAGCTTCCAGGTCGCGCTCGCGAACAGCAACGGCTGCCCGGTCACGGCGGGTGTCGCCGGCGTTCCGGTCACGTTCTCGTCCCCCTCGAGCGGGGCGAGCGGGACGTTCGCGGGAAGCGGATCGACGAGCGTCGTCGTCGGCACGAACGCGACGGGCACCGCGGCGGCGAGCCTGACCGCGAATCACACGGCGGGAGACTTCGTCGTCGTCGCGAGCTCGCAGTACGGCTCCGTCTCGTTCGCGCTCGACAACACGGCGACCGGCGTCGCGACGACGATCGTCCGGACGTCGGCGGCGACCCAGACCGCGCCGGCGGACGGCTCGTACCGGCCGCTGCAAGTCCGTGTGCTGGACGCGACCGGCGCGCCGGTCGCCGGCGCGACGGTGACGTTCTCGCTGGGTGGCTCGGCCGGCGGCGGCGGTGGCGGCGGCGCGGCGGGCGCGGGCGCGAGCTTCGCCGGCGGCGGCGGGCAGGCGACCGCGCTCACCGACGACACCGGCACCGCCACCTCGCCCGGGTTCAGCGGCAACGGGACCGCCGGAGCGTTCACGGCCGCCGCGTCGACGATGGGCGTGACGCAGCCGGTGACATTCGCGCTCCGCAACCTCCCCGGCGGCGAGTCGAGCATCGCCGTCGTCGGCCGGTCGGAGCAGACGGCCACGGTCGGCGCGCGCTTCGTGCAGGCGTTGCGCGTGCGCCTCCTCGACGGTGGCGGACGGCCGGTGCCGGACACGACCGTCACGTTCTCGCTCGGCGCAGGCGGTGGGGGCGCCTCGCAGGGAGGCGCAAGCGCGACCTTCGCCGGCGGCGCAGCTCAGGCGACGACGATGACGAACTCACGCGGGATCGCAGTGTCGCCGCGTCTCACGGCCGGCTCGGTCTCCGGGTCCTTCACCGCGACAGCGACGGCGACGGGAACCGCGTCCGAAGCCGTCTTCTCGCTCCGCAACCTGGCCGGCAGACCCGACAAGATCGCCGCCGGCGCCGCGGCGACCGAGTCGGCGCCGGCCGGAACGGCGTTTCCGGTCCCGCTGGCGGTCACGGTCACGGACAAGGACGGCAACGCGGTCGCGGGCGCGCCCGTCCGCTTCACGGCTCCCGCGCACGGCGCGTCAGGGAGGTTCGCGCACCGGCGCCGCTCGGTCACGATGCGGACTGACGCGAACGGCGTTGCAGTCGCCCCGCGCTTCATCGCCGGCAAGCGCCAGGGCGGCTACGCCGTCGTCGCGACGCTCGACGGCGTCGGCCGCTCCGCCGCGTTCGCGCTCAGCAACGTCACGTGAGCGCCCCACCCGTCGCACACCCGCTGCGCCCCGGTGACCTCGCGCGGGTGGCGAGCATCGGCGTGCGCACCCGGCGCCTTCGCGCCGGCCTCTCCGCGCTCGGAATCGCGATCGGCGTCGCCGCCATCGTCGCGGTGCTCGGGCTCAGCGCGTCGTCGCAGGCCGGCCTGCTCGCCGAGATCGACCGGCTCGGGACGAACCTGCTCACGGTCACGAACGGACAGAACTTCTTCGGCCAGAACGCTGAGCTGCCACTGGCGGCGCCCGGCATGATCGCCCGCATCGGTCCTGTGCAGCACGTCGCGCAGACGGGAAGCACGAGGGCGAACGTGTACCGCACCGACCTGATCCCGTCGGTGAACACGAACGGGCTCGCGGTGCAGGCCGCGACGATCGACCTGCCGGCGGTCGTGGGCGCGACCGTCGCGCGCGGCGTGTACCTGAACGCCGCGACAGCGACCGAGCCGGTCTGCGTGCTGGGCGCGCAGGCGGCGCAGCTCCTCGGCATCGACCGCATCTACCCGGGTCTGCGCGTCTGGCTGGGAGGGATGTGGTTCTACGTCGCGGGTGTGCTCACGCCGGCCACGCTCGCGCCGGAGATCGACAGCTCGGTGCTCGTCGGCTTCGCCGCGGCCGACAAGTACCTCGGGCTCGACGGTCACCCGACGACGATCTACGTCCGAACGGTCACGAGCCAGACCGATGCGGTTCAGTCCGTGCTCGCCGCGACCGCGAACCCCGAGTCGCCGAACGAGGTGAACGTGAGTCAGCCGTCGGCGGCGTTGCAGGCTCGAGCCGAGGCGAAGGGCGCGCTGAACGGGCTCTTCCTCGGCCTCGGGGCGGTCTCGCTGCTCGTCGGCGCGGTCGGTGTCGCGAACATCATGGTCATCTCGGTGCTGGAGCGGCGCTCGGAGATCGGGCTGCGGCGCGCGCTCGGCGCGACGAAGGGCGACATCCGCGTCCAGTTCCTCGCCGAGGCGATCCTGCTCGCGCTGCTCGGCGGCGCCGCCGGCATCGGGCTCGGCGCGCTCTCGACCGCGATCTACGCAGATGCGAAGCACTGGTCGGTCGTCGTTCCTGTGCTCGCGTGGGCGGGCGGCCTCGGCGCCGCCTTCGCGATCGGCGCGCTCGCCGGGCTCGCGCCGGCGATCAGGGCCGCGCGCCTCTCGCCGACCGACGCGCTCCGCACCGTCTGACGCGGCGCTAGGCCAGGGCCGCCGGCAGCGTGAACGAGACCTGCGCTCCGCCTTGCGGGCGGTTCTCGGCCCAGATGCGACCGCCGTGCGCCTCGACAATGCCGCGCGCGATCGCCAGGCCGAGCCCGGTACCTGGGCTCGAGCGCGCACGGTCGGCGCGCCAGAAGCGCTCGAACATGCGCCCGGCGGTCCCGGGGGCGAGGCCCTCGCCGGTGTCGGCGACCTGGACGAGCACCTCGTCGCCGACCGTGCGAGCGTGCACGGCGATCGAGCCGTCGGACGGCGTGTGCCGGAGCGCGTTCGTGACGAGGTTGAAGAGCACACGCTCGATCTTGTCGGGCGCGACCGTCGCGGACGCCTCGTCCTCGACGTCGGCGATCAGCTCGACGCCGCGCGTCGTCGCTTCCGGGGCGAGCAGGCGCAGCGTCGACTCGACGAAGCTCGAGACCTGCACGTTCTGGAGCTCGAGCGTGAGCGCGCCGGCGTCGATGCGCGCAAGCTCGAACAGATCCTCGACGAGCAGCGAGAGCGTCCGCACCTGCTCACGGAGCGCCGGCAGGTAGTCGACCGGCTCGGCGAGCCCGTCCTCGAGCGCCTCGACCATCGCCTGCATCGATGCGATCGGCGTGCGCAGGTCGTGACTCGCCCAGGCGACGAGCTCGCGGCGCGCGTCGAAGAGCTGCTCGATGCTCGCGGCCATCGTGTTGAACGACCGTGCGAGGCGCGCGATCTCTGTCGCGCCGCCCACCGGCGCCCGCGCGGAGAGGTCGCCGCCGGCGAGCCGCTCGGAGGACGCGCCGACCCGTCGGATCGAGCGGGCGATCGAGCGGGCGAGGACGAGCGAGGCGATCACCGCCGCCGATGCCGATCCTGCCGCCACGATCAGGATCTTCAGGTCGGCGCCCATGTGGAACATCACCCAGCCCGAGAGCAAGACGGCGGCGAGCGGCACCGAGACGGAGAGGAACGCGAGCCCGGCGAGCTGCAACCACACCGTCGGCGCCGCCCGCAGCGCGTATGCCGCCGCAAGCCCGACCAGCAGGCTCGCCGCCGAGACGGTCAGGGCGAGCTCGATCACGGGTCGAGGCGGTAGCCCGCGCCCCAGACCGTCTTCAGGTGCGCCGGCCGTGCCGGATCGGATTCGATCTTCTCGCGCAGCCGCCGCACGTGGACGGTGACGGTGCCCGTGTCGATCGCGCTCGCGTAGTCCCAGACGCGATCCATCAGCTGGTCGCGCGAGAAGACACGCCGCGGATGCGAGGCCAGGAACCAGAGCAGGTCGAACTCCTTCGCCGTCAGGGCGAGCGGCACGCCTGCACGCGTTGCGACGCGGCTCGACCGGTCGAGCTCGACCTCGCCGAAGGAGAGCCGCTCGGTCTGGCGCGCGCCGACGCCGCTGCGACGCAAGACGGTGCGTACGCGCGCGGCGAGCTCTCGCGGCGAGAACGGCTTCGTGACGTAGTCGTCGGCGCCGAGCTCGAGGCCGACGATCCGGTCGGCCTCCTCGCCGCGCGCCGTCAGGAGGATGACCGGCAGCTCCGACCGCTCCCGGATCCAGCGGCAGAGCTCGAGCCCGTCCATGCCCGGCAGCATCACGTCGAGCACGACGAGCTCCGGCTCGGATGCCTCGATCAACTGGCGCGCGGTGCTGCCGTCGCCCGCCTCGAGCGTCGTGAAGCCGTCGCGACGGAGGTAGCGGACGACGACGTCACGCACGATCGGTTCGTCGTCGACGACGAGCACGGTCGTCACGGAATCTACTCTCGTCTGTCCCACCGGAATGTCCGTGCTCGCCTTCGCACGCGACCTCGGACGGAGGTCCGAGCAAAGCCCGGACCTCCTCGAGGCGGGGCCGACAAGCGGCGCCTCAGTCTTGCGTCCACTTGCCGTGATGCCGGCGCGCCCAGTCCTCGCTGACGGTGCCGACGGTGATCCCGCGCAGCGCGTGGCGTGTCGCAGGGTGGATGACCGCGAGGTAGAGGTGGCCGACGAGGAGGACGAGCGCGGCGTACATCAGTCCGTCGTGCAGGATGACGGTGCTCGCGAAGCGGAAGCGCGTGTCGCGCTCACCGAGCCAGAGCAGCAGGCCCGAGACGAAGAACAGGAGCGTGAACGCCGCCGTCAGCACCGCGTTCAGCTTCTGGCCTGCGTTGAAGCGGCCCTGCGGCGCACGCCGGCCGGTCAGCCAGCGGGCGTCGTCGCGGTCGAACCGCTCGAGCTCCCCTGCCGTGCGCAGGAGACCGCGCCTGTCGCCGGCGAGCGCGACGAGGACGAGCAGGGAGACCCAGCCGATGCCCGACCAGAAATGGACGTCCTTCACGAGCGGGCGGCGGCCGACGAGCACTGACAGGCTCGGCAGGTAGAGCACGAGCCCGGAGCCCAGCAGCGTGAAGAAGCCGAGCGCGTTCACCCAGTGGAGCACGCGCTCGGTGCGCGAGAAACGACGGACGTAGCGCGTCACGTGTAACCGTTCGAGCGCCCGACCCAGGCGTCCTGGTCGTAGCCGAGTTGCTCCCAGTAGCCGAGCTCCTCCCGCGGGACGAGCTCGATGCCCTTCAGCCACTTGACGTTCTTGTAGCCGTACATGTCCGGGATCACGAGCCGGACCGGCGCACCGTGCGCGCGCGAGAGCGGCTTGCCGTCCATCTCGTAGGCGAGCATCACGTCCGGCAGCAGCGCCTCCTTCAGCGTCAGGTAGTCGACGTACGGCTCCTCGGCAGAGACGAAGCGCAGCGCATGCGCGCTCGGGTGCGGCGTTACCTGCGCAAGCACGTCGCGGATGCGGACGCCGCCCCAGGCCACGTTGTGCACCGTCCAGCCGGTGACGCAATGGAAGGTCGACACCTGCGACGCCTTCGGCAGCGCGAGCAACTGCCGGTAGTCGAGGGAGACCGGGTGCTCGACTGCGCCGCCGAGCTCGAGCCGCCACGTCGCCGGGTCGAAGCCGGGCAGCGAGCCGGAGATCGTGTAGATGCGCCAGCCGCCGCTCGGGATCAGCGGGATGTACGACTCGAGCGGTCCGATTGAGCTCGACACGCGGCTCCAGACGGCCCTCCCCCACCAGAGCGAGCTGAGGCCGCCGAGCGTCGTCGCCAGGAACACGCCGCGACCGACCCTGGCCCCGTGGCCAGGACGTGAAGTCGGAACCGGTGTGTCGCTCATTCGCTCGTCCTCTTCCTACATGTGCGCCGTGCCGGCGAACAGCGTCCCGCGCAGGTCGCCGGGGTGCCCTTCACGGCGATGCCGACCGCCAGCGTCCCGCAGAGACAAGCTGCCGACGACACGATCGAACGCATTGAGTACCAACATTACGGGGCGAGATTGCCTCCCGGTTTCCGGGTTCTTACGAGCGGCTTAAATCGCCGTGGGACTACCCGTTCGCGTTCTCGACGCGCTCGACCTTCTTCTGGTAACCGTCGAGGCCCGAGCTGATCGCGAGCGCCGAGGTGCGGGCGGCCGTGATCTGGTGCGTGACTGCCGCGGCGTTCCCGGTCGCGCCTTCCGCCGCCGCGAGCGCGACCTCCTCGGCGGCGACCCGGTCGACGAGGTCGCTGAATCGAAAGCCGAAGACGGGCGGGAACTCGTGCGCGAGTGTCGCGTCGAGGACGGTCGGGCTCGGCGACGCTGCCAGCCGGGCGAAGGCGCTGCGAACCGACGTCGGCGCGCACTTCGAAAGCGCCTGCTGGGCCGCGCGCGCGTCGCTCGAGGCGGCTGCCCTCGCGCCGGTCGTGAGGTCGGCGCGCAGGGCCGCGATCGGCGTGAACGTCTTCTCGAAGTTGCAGAACCAGACCGGCGGGAAGAGCGCGAGTGCGGCGTTCTGCGCGCGCAGCGCGTCGCGAATCTCGGTCGCTGCAGCCGCGGCGGTGCGAGCCGGCCGTACGAGCTCGGCGCTGACGGTGCCGTATGCCTTGAACACGCCGGCCGGGACCGGAAGGGTCGAGAATCCGATCGCGTAGCCGCCGAGCGCACAGGCGGGGATCGCGCTCTTGGCGCCGGCCCTGCCGACGATCACCTTCGCGGTGCAGTGCTCGTACTGGTTCTCCGCGACGACCGACACGGTGCCGGCGCAGCTCGCGCCCTTGCCGCGGATCCACTGGAACGTCGGGCCCTGCTCGTCCCAGACGACGAGACCGTTGCGCGAGAGCGTGGCGCCGGGGTAGGCGTTGTTCTCGCAGGCGGCGCCACCCGTCGGGGCGATCGACCACTCGAGCGTCGGCTTGTCGCCGGGCGGGACGTGGCTGACCGCGACCGTAAACGACAGCGTGTTGGCCTGCGTACTCGTGCCGACGCGCGACACCTGGAAGAAGCCGCTCTTGGACGGCGTCGCTGCAGCTGCCGCACCGACCGACGCGAGTGCGAGGACGACGGCGATGCGGAGCGCCACGGTGGACATGATGCCCGCCGTTCGCTGCGGCCGCGGAGAGCCGCGCCTCAGCCGGCCTCGAGGGCGGGCGCGGCGGCGGGCGCCGCCGGGCGCGCCGGCCGTGGCAGGAGCAGGCTCGCGACGAAGCACGGGACGAGCACTGCGGCGTCGAGCACGAGCACCCACTGGATCGCGTGGATGTACGAATGCTCGGTCGGGCGGCCGCCGAGGATGCCGAAGAAGATCTCGCTGAGCACGGCGATGCCCGCCGCGATCGCGAATTGCTGGCCGGTCGCGAGCATTCCGGCGGCGGCGCCCGCCTTGGCCGGCCGCACCTCCACGAGCGAGACGCCGATCAGCGGCGGGATCACGAGCCCGTTGCCGATTCCGATCACGAAGAAGAGCGGCCACAGACGCTGCGGGTCGCTCGCGGCGCCCGAGAAGTGGATGTCGAGCAGCAGTCCGACCAGCCCGGCCGCGGCGACGACGAGGCCTGCGGTCGCGACGCGCGGGCCGTAGCGCGCGATCAGCGGCCGGCCGAGGAGCGACGCGGCCGCGAACGAGACGCCGAGCGGTGCGAACGAGAGCCCTGCGTCGAGCGCCGACAGGCCGAGCCCGAGCTGCAAGAAGAGCGTCAGGCCGAGCAGGATGCTCCCGAAGTACACGAAGACCCCGATCGTGACGGCGAAGCCGGCGGCGAACGAACGCACGCCGAAGAGCGCCAGGTCGAGCACCGGCTGGCCGCCCCGCCGCTCGAGCGCCCGCTCGTAGCGCGCGGCGAGCAGGAACGCGAACGGCGAGACGCAGAGCGGCGCGACGAGCCACCACGGCCAGCCCTCGGTGCGGCCGAGCGTGAGCGGTATCAGCGCGAGCGCGAGCGCGCCGGTGACGCCGACGACACCGAGCGGGTCGAGCTGCGGCGCCGCTGTCGAGCGGTTGCGGGGGAGCAGCCGCCCGCCGAGCGCGACGGTGACGATGCCGATCGGCACGTTGACGAAGAAGATCGTGCGCCAGCTCCAGCCGAACAGGTTCACCTGGACGAGCGCGCCGCCGAGCACCTGGCCGGCGATCGCGCCCAGGCCGATCGTGACGCCGAACCAGGCAAACGCGCGATGGCGCTCCGCCGGCGGGAAGAGGACCGTGATCAGCGCAAGCACCTGCGGCACCATCAGCGCCGCTCCGCAGCCCTGGACGAACCGTGCCACGATCAGCTCGATCGGCGTCTGCGCGAGCCCGCATGCGAGGGACGCAACCGTGAAGAGCGCCATACCGCCCAAGTAGACGCGCCGGTAGCTGAACCGATCGCCGAGCCGGCCGCCGGTGACGAGCAACGCCGCATACGAGAACGAGTAGCCGCCGACGACGAGCTGAAGATCGGAAGACGTCGCATGGATGTCGCGCTGGATGCTCGGTGCCGCCACATTGACCACGAAGACGTCGAACAGGCCCATGAACGTCGCCACGAGGATCACGGGCAGCGCGGCCCAGCGCTGCGGATGCGCTTCCGTCATTCACCCACCCTAGTGGCCCGAAACGGGCCTGCGCCGGGCCGCATTCCCGCTGGGGGATGCGGGCGCCGGGCGGCGCGGCGCCCGCTCTCGCCCGCCCCTACGAGTCGAGCCGGATGACCACGACCGTCTTCGTCTGGTCGAGGTCCCGTCCGGTCGCGCTGCCGTGCGCGCCCGCGAACGAGCCGACGCCGCCCGTGATCGCGAAGTTCGTCACATGCGAGTTGACGTTGACGCTGCCGGTCGCGACGAGCGCACCCGTCGGAACGTGTGCGACGAGCGTGCACTGGAGCTCCGACATCGAGACGATCGTGCAGAGGTTGTCCGTGGTGCCGATCCGCGCGCCGGCCGGCTTGCCGAACTGCGCGACGCGGTTGTAGTCGACATCGTTGAAGATCATCCGGTCGCCGATCCGCGGCGGGGACGTCTTGCTGATCTGCGGCACGGTCGTGAACTGCTTCTGCACGCTCAGGACCGTGAACGTCCGCGGCGCGGCGGCGCGCGGGGCGGCGGAGACCGCGCCCGCCGACGCGAGCCCGAATGCAGCAAGGGCGATTGTCGTCTTGAGCATCATGTCGAACCTCCTGGGTCGAAAACGGGATGCGTCGACCGTACGTCCGCGTGCCGTGAACGTCGTCGGCCGCGCCGGCGGTCTTGCCGTCGGCCGCCCGGCTGATCTTTCCGGGCCTCGAGATCGCCCGGCCGGCCGATGACACGTCGAGCCCGAGCCTCTACGGTGACGGGATGCGGAGCGTGCTCACCCGCGCCCGGATCGACCCGCAGAAGCGCGACTACGCTGTCGCGGCGATCCTGACGGTCCCGCTGGAGCTCGAGACGTGGCTCGGCTCGAACGCGCAGGGCCACCGGGTCGCGCTGACCGTCGCCGGCCCGTTCTTCACCGCGGCGATCGCCGTCCGTCGCCGCTATCCGACGGCGGTCGGCGTCGGCGCCGGCGTGCTCGGCTCGGTGCTGCAGACGCGGTGGCCGTCGGCCGAGATCACGATGGGCATTGCGTGGATCTGCGACTTCTACGCCCTCGCCGTGTGGTCGACCGCGCGGCGCTTCGCATACGGGCTGGCGACCGTCGTCACCTTCGAGCTCGGCCTCGCGCCGCTCGGGCGCGGCAGCGTCGAGTCGGACTACAAGGGAGCGATCCCGTTCACCGTCATCTCGGGCGTCGCGGCGATCATCGTCCGCGCCGTCGTCCGCGACTACGACCGACGTGCCCGGATCGCCGAACGTGAGCGCGACCTCGCTGCGCGCGAGGCCGTCGTCGAGGAGCGGGCGCGGATCGCGCGCGAGCTCCACGACGCGATCGCGCACAACGTCTCGATGATGGTCGTGCAGGCCGGCGCGGAGCGCAGCACGCTCCCGGGCGGCCGCGAGTCGACTCGCGAGGTGTTGCAGACGATCGAGCACATCGGACGCGGCGCTCTCACCGAGATGCGCCGCCTCGTCGGCATGCTCCGCACGGACGGCGACGACCCGCTCGCGCCGCAGCCTGGTCTCCGCGACCTCGAGACGCTCGTCACGCAGGTGCGCGAAGCCGGCCTGCCCGTCGACCTGCGCGTCGAGGGCGAGCGCCGAGACCTACCGGCCGGAATCGAGCTCTCTGCCTACCGCATCGTGCAGGAGGCGCTGACGAATGCGCTCAAGCACGCCGGCGAGGCGCGGGCGCTCGTGCACGTGCGCTTCGGTGCCGACTCGCTCGAGCTCGAGATCGCCGACGACGGCGCCGGCGGCGGCGCACCCGCACTCCGCGGCGGACACGGCCTGGTCGGCATGCGCGAGCGGGTCGCGCTCTACGGCGGCCGCTTCGACGCCGGCCTCCGTCCGAGCGGCGGCTTTGCGGTTCGGGTGCTGCTGCCGATCCGATGACGACCGTCCTCGTCGCCGACGACCAGGCGCTCGTCCGCGTCGGACTGCGCAAGATCCTCGAAGGGGAGGTCGACACCAGCGTCGTCGGCGAAGCAGGCGACGGCGAGGACGCGGTCGCCGAGGCGCGACGGCTGCGCCCGGACGTCGTCCTGATGGACATCCGCATGCCGGTCCTCGACGGCATCGAGGCGACGCGACGCATCGTCGCGGTCCAGCCGGCCACACGCGTCGTGATCCTGACGACGTTCGGTCTCGACGGCTACGTCTACGACGCATTGCGCGCCGGCGCGAGCGGCTTCATGCTCAAGGACGCGCCGCCCGAGGAGATCGCCGCCGCCGTCCGCATCGTCGCGAGCGGTGAGGCGCTCCTCGCGCCCGCGGTGACGCGCTCGGTGATCGAGGAGTTCACGCGCCAGCAGCCGGCTGCGCCGCCCGAGCCGCCGCGCGCGGTCGAGGAGCTGACGCCGCGCGAGCGCGAGGTGTTCGAGCTGCTCGTGCGCGGGCTCTCGAACCCGGAGATCTGCGACCGGCTCGTGATCAGCGACGCGACCGCGAAGACCCACGTGGGGCGCATCCTGCAGAAGCTCACCCTCCGCGACCGCATCCAGGCCGTGATCTACGCCTACGAGCACGGCCTCGTACGGCCGGGCGGGCTCAGGCCGGACTGACCGCAGCGTCGCGCTTCGCGCGCGAGCTCGCGCTCTGCCGTTTCGACGCCGACAGCTCGACCTTGCGCAGCCGGATCGACCTCGGCGTCACCTCGACGCACTCGTCCGGACGGATGAACTCGAGCGCCTGCTCGAGCGAGAGCGGCCGCGGCGGGATCAGCCGCACCAACTCGTCGGCCGAGGCCGCGCGCATGTTCGTCAGCTTCTTCGGCTTGGAGGCGTTGACGTCGAGGTCCTCGCTGCGCGCGTTCTCGCCGACGACCATGCCCTCGTACAGCTCGTCCGTCGGCGCGATGAAAAGCGAGCCGCGCTCCTGCAGGTTCTCGATCGCAAACGCGGTTGCCTGACCTCGCCGGTCGGCGACGAGGCTGCCGGTCGGCCGGGTCCGGAACTCCCCGTGCCAAGGCTCCCATTGCTCAAAGACGTGGTGCATGATCCCGGTGCCGCGCGTCTCGGTGAGGAACTCGGTGCGGAAGCCGATCAGCCCGCGGGACGGCACGAGGTACTCCATGCGCGCCCAGCCGGTGCCGTGGTTGACCATTTGTTGCACGCGGCCCTTGCGCAGCGCGAGGAGCTGCGTGAGGACGCCGATGTACTCCTCGGGCACGTCGATCGAAACACGCTCCACCGGCTCGTGCCGCTCGCCGCCCAGCTCGCGCACGAGCACCTCCGGCTTGCCGACGGTCAGCTCGAAGCCCTCGCGCCGCATCAGCTCGACGAGGACCGCGAGCTGCAGCTCGCCGCGGCCCTGCACCTCCCACGTGTCAGGACGCGAGGTCGGGAAGATGCGCAGCGAGACGTTGCCGACGAGCTCCTGCTCGAGCCGCTGCCTCACCTGACTCGCGGTCAGCCTGTCACCCTCGGTGCCGGCGAGCGGGCTCGTGTTGATGCCGATGGTGACGCTCAGGCTCGGCTCGTCGACGGTCGACACCGGCAGCGGCCGCGGGTCGTCGGGGTCGGCGATCGTCTCGCCGATCGTCACGTCCGGAAGGCCTGCGAGGGCGACGATCTCGCCGGGCCCGGCCTCCTCCGCCGGCACGCGGTCGAGCGCCTCGGTGACGAAGAGCTCGGTCACGCGCGCCTTCTCGATCGCGCCGTCCGCGCGGCACCACGCGATCTGCTGGCCCTTGCGCAGCGTGCCGTGGCGGATGCGCAGCAGCGCGAGCCGGCCGAGGTACGGGCTCGCGTCGAGGTTCGTGACGAGCGCCTGGAGCGGCTGCTCCGGGTCGTATGCCGGCGACGGGATCGTCTCGAGCAGCGTGTCGAAGAGTGGCATCAGCGTCGGCTCGAGCTCGTCGGGGTCGAGCCCGGCGCGGCCTTCGCGCGCAACCGAGTAGACGATCGGGAACTCGATCTGGGCCTCGGTCGCCTCGAGGTCGAGGAAGAGCTCGTACACCTCGTCGACGACCTCGGCCGGGCGCGCGTCCGGCCGGTCGACCTTGTTGACGACGAGCACGACCGGCAGCTGCGCCTCGAGCGCCTTTCTGAGCACGAAACGGGTCTGCGGCAGCGGGCCCTCGGACGCGTCGACGAGCAGCAGCACCCCGTCGACCATCGTCAGCCCCCGCTCGACCTCTCCGCCGAAGTCGGCGTGCCCGGGCGTGTCGACGATGTTGATCTTCGTGCCGCCGAGCCGGACGGCGGTGTTCTTGGCGAGGATGGTGATCCCCTTCTCGCGCTCGAGATCCATCGAGTCGAGCACGCGCTCGGCGACGTCCTGGTTCTCGCGGAACGAGCCGGATTGCCAGAGCATCGCGTCGACCAAGGTCGTCTTGCCGTGATCGACGTGGGCGATGATCGCGACGTTGCGGAGATCGTCGCGGCGTGAGAGGGAGGCGCTGGGCACGGCCCGGCAGGGTAGCGGGCGGCTGGGAGCACGGCTTCGTGCGGCCCGGCGGGCGCCGTGCAGGCCGCAACGGCGTCACCGTTTCGTGCTTCTCGTCCGCTAGGCGAGGTCCCGAGAGAGGGCGGCCCCTCGCATGGGGCTCACTCTCTCGACGCGCCGCCGCAGCGCGACCACGTCCCCGACGACGAGCAGCGCCGGCGACTGCAAGCCGGCCGCGAGCTCGGCGATCTCGTGCAGCCGGCCGCTCACCGTCTCGCCGTCGCTGTGTGTGCCGCGCGAGACGACAGCCGCCGGCGTCGCCGGGTCCTTGCCGGCGCCGATCAGCCGCACCGCGAGCTTCGGCAGCTGCGTGAGGCCCATGAAGACGACGAGCGTGCCGGGTGTGCTCGCGAGATGTCCGTAGTCGAGCTCGTCACCGTTCGCGGAGTGACCGCTCACGAGCGTCACTTGCGCCGAGACGCCCCGGTGCGTGACAGGGATGCCCGCGCTCGCGGGCACAGCCGAGAGCGCCGATACGCCCGGGACTACATCGAACGGAACGCCGGCGTCTGAGAGCGCGAGCGCCTCCTCGCCGCCGCGGCCGAAGACGAACGGGTCGCCGCCCTTGAGGCGCACGACCTCGAGCCCTTGCCGGCCGAGCGCGACGAGGAGCTCGTTCAGCTCGTGCTGACCGATGCCCCCCCGCGAGATCCGGAGCGCGTCCTCCGGCGCCTCGTCGACGAGCTCCGGTGCGACGAGCACGTCGTAGACGAGTGCGTCGCAGCTGCGGACGAGCTCGAGCCCTTTCGCGGTGATGAGCCCAGGGTCGCCGGGCCCCGCACCGACGAGGAAGACGGTCACGAGAGCCGCTCCCGGACGAGCTCCTCGAAGTAGTCGCGCCGCTCCTCGTACGTCTGGAAGCGCGCCTTCACCTCGGGGCGCAGCGCGCGCAACTCCTCGGCCAGCTCGGCGTGCTCGGGCCGCACGATCTGCGCGATCTCCGCGCGCAGGCGCTTGGCGAGCGCAGGCGACGCGCCGCCGGTCGACACGGCCACGGCGATCGGCCCCTCCCGGTGTACTGCCGGCAGGATGAAGTTGCAGAGCTCCGGGACGTCGGCGACGTTGCAGAGCATCGCGCGCTTTTCGGCGTCGCGGAAGATGCGCTCGTTCAGCTCGCGGTCCGGCGTCGCCGCGACGACGACGAACGCGCCGCGCAGCACGCGTCGCCGGTAGCGCGCCGGCGGTACGCGCTCGACGACGGCGCCGCACGCCTCGAGGCCGGCGACCTTCTCGTCGGCCATGCCGCCGTCGCCGACGACGACCGCGCGCCGGCCGGTGAGGTCGAGGCAGGCCATGTAGTAGCTCGTCATGCGCCGAGACTCGCGAGCCGCGCTCCCGCCGTCCCGAGCCGCAACACCAGCTCGAAGTTGGGCGTCGAGATCGTGATCCCGTACTCGCCGGGGCCGACGGCATTGACCGTCACGCGCTCGAGCTCGCGGCCGCAGAGCGCCGCCAGCGCCTCGTTCAGGTCGCGGGTCGACTGCTGGAGCTCCTTGCCCGCCGGCAGGCGGCGGTAGAGCGCGAGCACGGCTTGCTCGCCCTCGGGGCCGTAGACGGAGCGGATTCGACCGCTCTGGAGCCCGAGCTCGAGCAGCTCGGCGAGCGCGTCGGCGTCGGACTCGCCGAGCACCCCTTCGTCGACCGCTGCCACGAGGTCGGCGAGGCGAAGTCGCCGCGTCTCGTCCTGGACCATCGCGAGCACGGCCTGGGCCTCGGCGCGCGCGACCTCCGCCGCGTCGCCCGTCACCTTGACGCCGACCTCAGGCAGCGTGCTCTCCGATCAGCGCGTGCAGCTCGTGCTCGAGGCCGCCGCTCTCGATCGAGCAGTGGATGCCGCACTCCTTCGGCGCGCCCGACTCCCACCACCAGCGGCCCGACCGGCTCGCGGCGCCGGGAGCGACCGCGCGCGTGCACGGCGCGCAACCGATCGACGTGTAGCCCTGGTCGTAGAGCGCGTGGTACGGGACGTCGCGGTCGCGGATGTAGTCCCAGACCTCGTCTTCGGTCCATTCGGCGAGCGGGTTCAGCTTCACGATCGCGCCGTGGTCGTGGTCGATCTCGACCTTGCGGATGTTCGTGCGGCTCGCCCACTGGTCGCGGCGCAGGCCGGTGATCCACGCGTCCAGGCCGTGCAGGTGCTTGGTCAGAGGCCGCACCTTGCGCACGTTGCAGCAGAGAAGGCGGAGGTCGACGCCGTTGTAGAAGAGGTCCTCGCCGTGCTTGCCGACCATCGCGGCCACCTCGCGCGCCTCGGGCTCGAGGACCTCGAGGTTGAGGCCCTGGTAGCGCTCGCGTAGCCGGTCGGCGAGCTCGAGCGTCTCTTGCGGCAGGCGGCCGGTGTCGACCGAGAACACCTTGATCGCGGGCTCGATCTCGTAGGCCATGTCGATCAGCGCCACGCTGTCGGCCTGGAACGAGGTCGAGATCGCGATGTTGTCGAACGTCCGGATGCCCCACTCGAGCAATGCCTGCGGCTCCTCGCCCTCGAACTCGATCGAGAGCTCACCCGCTTCGAGTTCGTCGATCAGCTCGTACGTGCTCACGCTGCTTCTGCCTCCTCGTCTCGGTGTCGTCCTTTCGCCGGCGCGAGGCCTGCGAGCGCGCCGAGCTCGTCGTCGTTCGAGCGGCGCGCGAACGAGACGAAGCTCTCGCCCGGCACGCGCTTGTCGAGCCAGCCCTGGATCAGTCCTTCGACCGCCGTGTCGAGCTCGTCGGTCGGAACGCGCCGGAAGAGCGGCCGCCCGATCTCGGGTGCGGGTCCGAGCGAGCCGCGCACGAAGATGTCGTAGGCCTGCCTTCTCGCACCGCCCTCGTCGCGCGCCGTCGTGCCCTGGAAGCCGATGTCGCCGACCCAGTGCTGAGCGCAGGCGTGTGGGCAGCCGTCGAGGTGCAGCCGTAGCTCCGCGATCTGCGTCCCGAAGCGCTCGTCGAGGCGGTCGATCAACCGGCCGAGCCGCGTCTTCGTCTCGGCAACCGAGAAGTTGCAGTGCGGCTCGCCGGTGCACGCGATCGAGTTACCGCGCACGGGGTTGACGTCGAGCGGGAAGCCGATCCGCTCGAGCTCGGCGACCGCCTCGGGCACCGCTGCGGTCGGGACGGCCGTGACGACGAAGTTCTGCTGGCGTGTCAGTCGGACGTCGCCCCCATAGCGGTCGGCGAGGTCGGCGATCGCGATCATCTGGTCGCCGCTCACGAGCCCGAGGTGAACCGGCACGCCGATGTAGTTGAGGCCGATCTGCTTCTGCGAGTGCACACCGAGGTGGTGCGAAGGCTCGACGTCGACGGGCGGCAACTCGTAGTCCTCGAGCTCGCGGCCGAGCTTCGCCTCGGCGCGGTCGCGAATGCCTTCGGGCCCAATGTCGTCGACCATGAACTTGAGTCGCGCCTTGACACGCGAGACGCGGTACTTCAGGTCCTCCGACCAGACCGACGTGATCGCGCCGAGGATCTCGTTCGCCTCCTCCTTGGGGACGAAGACGCCCATGTCCTTCGCGATGCGCGGCACGGAGGAGAGGCCGCCGCCGACGAGCACGGCGAAGCCCTCGCGGCCGTCGTCCGTGACGGTGCCGATCAGCGAGATGCAGTTGATCTCGGGCGCGTTGCACCGGTCGGCGCACGCGGAGATCGAGTACTTGTGCTTGCGTGGCAGGTCGGCCCAGGCTGGGTTGCCGTAGAACTCGGCTGCCGCTGCGTCGACGATCGGGGTGGCGTCGAAGAGCTCGTCGGCCGCGATGCCTTGCACGGGGCAGCCGGTGATGTTGCGCACCGTGTCGCCGCAGCCGCCCGCCGTCGTCAGCCCCGCCTCTTCGAGGTCGCGGAAGACGTTCGGGAGCTGCGCGAGCTCGAGCCAGTGCAGCTGGATGTTCTGCCGGGTCGAGAGCTCGCCGTCCCCCTTGCCGTACCTGTTCGACACCTCGCCGATCCGGCGCAGGTGCGCAGCCGGGAGTTGGCCGGACGGGACCTTGATCCGGAGCATGAACGTGCCGACCTTCGGCTTGTCGTGGTAGAGGCCCCACCACTGAAGGCGGACGACGTCTTCCTCGGCGACGTTCTCGTAGCCCTGCGCGATCAGCGCCGGCAGCTCGTCGCGAATCCCGAGCGGCGCCTTCTCCTTCTTCAGCCGCTCGACCGGATTGCGCTTGAGAACGAGCTCCCAGTCCGGCGGCGGCTTCTCGACCGTGCTCAACCGGTCGCCCCTGCCGCCGTTTTCGCCGGCGGCCGGCGGGGCGTGCGGACCCCGCCGGCGCCGGCCACCGAACCAGGAGGGATTTCGTTCGGTTGGACCACCGCCCGAAACGCTAGCGACTCTGGTTCAAAAAGTAAAGTTTTGAGCGCCGAGGCCGTCCGTGCCGCTTCACTTCCTACAGTTTTGACACGGTTTGCGTAACGTGAGGTCGTGAGCGAGAAGCGGCCCAGGGTGCTCGTCCGCGAAGAGATCGCGCCGGCCGGCGTCGAGCTCCTCCGCGCGAAGTTCGACGTCGACGAGGACCGGCAGACCGACCTCGGCGAGATCATCGGGCGCTACGACGCGATCGTGATCCGTTCCGCGACGAAGCTGGACGCGTCCCTGATCGAGCGCGGCGAGCGGCTCAAGGTGATCGGCCGCGCGGGTGTGGGCGTCGACAACGTCGACGTCGACGCGGCGACCCGGCAGGGGATCGTCGTCGCGAACGCGCCCGAGTCGAACGTCGTCTCCGCCGCGGAGCACACGATCGGCCTTCTCGTCGCACTCGCGCGCAACATTCCGCAGGCGCATGCCGCGCTGCTGGCAGGCCGGTGGGAGCGTTCCAAGTGGGGGGGCGTCGAGCTAGCGGAGAAGACGCTCGGCGTGCTCGGATTCGGGCGGATCGGCCAGCAGGTGGCGAGGCGTGCGCTCGGCCTCCAGATGCGCGTCCTCGTGCACGACCCGTTCGTCTCGACCGAGCGCGCCCGCGAGCTCGGCGTCGAGACGGCGGCGCTCGACGAGGTCTTCGCGCGGGCCGACTTCCTCACGCTGCACCTGCCGCTGAACGACGAGACGCGGGGTCTGATCGATGCGGAGGCGATCGCGAACATGCGCCACGGGGTCCGAATCGTGAACGCGGCTCGCGGCGAGCTCGTCGACGACGAGGCACTGCTCGAAGGACTGCTCTCGGGCAAGGTCGCGGCGGCCGCGCTCGACGTCTTCACGCAAGAGCCGTACTCGGGGCCCCTGCTCGAGGCGCCGAACGTGGTCTTGACGCCCCACCTCGCTGCTTCGACCGACGAGGCGCAGGACCGCGCGGGCGTGATCGTCGCCGAGCAGGTCGTGGCGGCGCTCGACGGCGGCCTCGTCACGAACGCCGTCAACATCCCGACGGTCGGCGCCGAGGATCTCGAGGTGCTCGGCCCGTTCGTGCCGCTCGCGGCGAAGCTCGGCCGCCTCGCGCTCGAGCTCACCCGCGGTGAGACGGCACGCATCGGGCTCGAGTACTACGGCGAGCTCGCGGAGTACGACACGCGCCTGCTGACCGTGGCGGCGCTGAACGGCGCCTTCCAGGGCCGCACCGACCAGCCTGTCAACTACGTCAACGCGCCCGTGATCGCGGCCGAGCGCGGGATCGACGTCGTCGAGGAGAAGCGACGCTCGTCACGCGACTTCACGAATCTCGTCGCGGTGACCGCCGACGGCGTGCGGGTGGCCGGAACGACGATCGGCCGCGACCACCGGCAGTGGCTCGTCTCGGCACTCGGGTTCGAGATCGAGATCGAGCTCGCGCCGCGCATGGTGTTCCTCGTCTACGACGACGTACCGGGAGTCGTCGGCCGCGTCGGCATGCTCTTCGGCGAGGCCGGGGTCAACATCGCGAACATGGCCGTCTCGCGGAGCCGCGAGGCCGGCAAGGCGCTGATGGCGTTGTCCCTCGACACGGCGCCCGCAGCCGAGGTCGTCGAGCGGCTGCGCCAAGGTGTCGACGAAGCCCATTTCGTCGCCGCGGCCTAGTTGTGGACGGAATGTTTCCTGCTCTGACACTTCTCTGAGACAGCCGCGACCCGAGAAGGGGCGCGGAACCGCCGAATGCCGTGCAAAAGGGCGGTCGGGTCTCTGAGAAGTGTCTGAGACCGGGGGCCGCGAACGGGCCCGGTTCAGTGCGCGCTGATGTACTCCGTCAGGTACCGGAGCTCGAAGCTCTGCTGTCTCGATTCGAACTTGACGAGGTCGCCGATCGAGACGACTCCGACGACCCGGCCGCCGTCGCCGACGACCGGGACATGCCGAATGCGCCGATCCGTCATCAACGCCATACACTCCTCGACTGTCGTCTCCGGCGTGACGACGACGAGCGGCGACGAGATGATCTCGCCGACCGCCGTCTCGCGTTCGTCGCGGCCTTCGAGCGTCACGCGTCGCAGGTAATCGCGCTCGGTGACGATGCCGACGTCACGGCCGTCCTCCGTCACGAGCAGGGATCCGACGTTGAAGTCGACCATCCGCCGCACGGCCTCGAGCACCGACGCGCCGGCGTCGATGCGCAGGACGACGTCGCCCTTCTCGGCCAAGATCTCAGCCAGCCTATTCATAGGACCTCCCTGATGACCATATAACCATAAGTCTATTCCCGGCCTGCAAGCAAGCCAACCAACCGCCGGCCGCACCCTGTGGACGATTTGTTTCCTGCTCTGACACTTCTCTGAGACCGGCCTGCGGCCGAGAGCGGCCGCTGACCGTGAAATGCCCTGCAAAGAAGCGCTTCGGTCTCAGAGAGGTGTCTGAGACCGGGGTTTTGCGCGAGTTGTAAAGATTCGCGCCCAGCGTGACGGTGGGGTGGGACGGCGGCCTATAACACGCGTGATGAGGTTCCGCGTCGCGGTCGTCGCAACGCTGGCGTTCGCCGCCGCGGCCGGGCTCGCCTCGGAGGCGAGCGCGGCCGCGAAGACGCGCCGCCTCGCAGCCTTCCAGTCCTGCCCCGCGCTCCTGAGCTACGCGAAGGCGCACGCGGCGCCGTACGTGACCGGATACGGCTTCGGCCAGGCGCCGTCGAGCCTCCCGGGGCGGCTCGTCCCCGGCGTCGCAGCCGCCTCCGGCAAGGTCGCCTCGTCAGCGGCGGCCGGCGCGGGCGCCCAGACGCCTAGCGCGGCGCCGCAGCAGGGCGTCGACTACTCCGGCACGAACGACCAGGAGCAGGGCGTCGACGAGCCCGACATCGTGAAGACGGACGGGGACACCCTCTACACCGTCGACGGCAACCAGCTCGAGGCGGTCGACGTGAGCGGCAGCGCGCCGAAGCTCCTCGACACGCTCACGCTGACGAGCGGCACGAACCCGCAACTTCTGCTCTACGGGAACCACCTGCTCGTCCTCTCGCAAGGCGGCTATCTCTTCGAGCCGCTACCGGCGCAACCGGCGGCGATCATCGCGCCGCAGAGCTCGAGCTCGATCCTGACCGAGGTCGACGTCACCGACCCCGCGCACATGAACGTGATGCAGACGCTCACGCTCGACGGCCAGTACGTCGACGCGCGGATGGTCGGCAGCACCGTGCGCATCGTGTCGTCCTCGTCGCTGCCGGTCGTCACGCCGTTCCCGCCACAACCCGCCGCCGGCGCCTCCGGATTCAATCCCGCTGCAGCGAAGGCGCAGAACCTGGCTGCGCTCAACGCCTCGCGCGTCTCCACGTGGCTGCCGAGCTACCACCTCGGCAAGCAGGCGGCGCGGACGGCGGTCAACTGCCGCAGCGTCATGTACCCGCCGGTGTTCTCGGGCCTCGGGATGCTGACGGTGCTCACGGTCGACCTCTCGCAGGGCCTGACGCCGGTCGACTCGACCGCCGTGATGACCGACGGCCGCATCGTCTACGCGTCGCCGACCACGCTCTACGTCGCGACCGAGCAATGGAACGTCCGCCCGCTGCCCGCAGAGCCGAACCAGGCGCCGTCGAGCCAGGTGACGACGCAGATCAGCGCGTTCGACATCTCCGACCCGACCAAGACCACCTACCTCGGCACCGGAACGGTCCCCGGCTACCTGCTCGACCAGTACTCGATGTCGGAGTTCCAGGGCGTGCTCCGCGTCGTCTCCACCGAAACGCCCGCCTGGTGGGGCAACGGGCCTGCGAGTCAGTCGTACTTGACGACGCTCAAGGTCGGGAGCGGGGGACTGACTCAGCTCGGCCAGGTCGGCGGACTCGGCCAGGGCGACCGCGTCTACGCCGTTCGCATGATCGACGACACCGGCTACGTCGTCACCTACAAGCAAGTCGACCCGCTCTACACGATCGACCTGCACGACCCGACGAACCCGCAGGTGCTCGGCCAGCTCGACCTGCCCGGCTACTCGTCGTACCTGCAGCCAATCTCCGACACGCTGCTGCTCGGGATCGGCCAGAACGTCGACCCGAACACGAACGAGCCGACCGGGACGCAGGTCTCGCTCTTCGACGTCTCGGACCTGAAGAACCCGACCCGCGTCGTCACCTACTCGCTCGGCCAGGGCTGGTCCGACGCAGAGTCGGACCCCCACGCGTTCCTCTACTGGCCGGCGACGAACCTCGTCGTCGTGCCGTTCGGGCAGCAGGCCGTCGCGCTCCGAGTCACCCAGAGCGGGATCAGCGAGCTCGGCCGGATCGTGCAGACGCAGGCGGCCTCGTCGTCGCTGCCGCAGATCCAGCGCTCGCTCGTCGTCCGGAGCGCCCTGCTCACCGTCTCCGATGCCGGGGTGGCCGCGAACGCGCTCTCCGACCTGTCGAGTCTCGGCTGGGCCGCCTTCCCAGCGCCGCCGCCGACGCCGATTCCGGTTCCGCTGCCGCAGCCGGTCCTTCCCGGCGGCGTCGTCACGCCGGGCAAGGCGGTCGGCAACGCCGTCGGCGTCGCGACTGCGAAGCGCTAGGGCCTAGCGCTTGCTGTCCGCGTTCTGGAAGAACGCGGCAAGCGCGCCCGCCGACCCGGCGACGACGACGACGGCCCAGAGCTCGAGGGCGACGTCGACGATCCGGCCCCCGACGGTCAGCGGGTTCTTCAGCTGCGAGGAGACTGTCAAGAGCTGCACGGTGGAGAAGAAGAGCGCATCGCCGACCGACGTGATCTCCGTTCCGTGCGCGTGTCGCTCGAGGAAGTAGACCGCGACCGTGCAGACGGCGTCGACGACCGCCGTCGACAGGAACACGAGCGAGAGCCGCGCGAGGAGCCGGCGGTGGCGCTCACCGTAGTCGAGGATCGCGTGGAGCTCGTCGCGAAGCATCGACATCGTGCGATCGTCACAGGCCTCCCGGACGTACAGTGAGGCCGTGCCGCTCGAGGGTCAGGCCGGGCGTGTCGTCGCGCCGCTACGCCGGCGGGACCGCCTCGTGCTCGCGGTTGCGGCCGCAGCGTCCGCAGTCGCCGCGGCCGTCGCCGGCTCGATCTATCTGACACGTTCCCACGCGCACGGCAACCGGCACTGCGTGACCGTCGTCATCCCCTCGACGATGGGCGGGGCTGCGCAAACGAGCTGCCGGCCGAAGTAACGGCTCGCGTTTGACGCCGTCAGGGAGCGCCGCTATGGTGCGGCGCGCGCGGTCGACGACGGCCACGCGGGGGCGACGAGGCCTGTGGACTGTGCAGTCCAGGCCTTTTCTTTTTGGTCCTGCAGGTCTGAGCGTGGGCTCCTGTGCGCGCGCGCGGCCGACGGTGAAAGGAGATTCGCTTGATCGGGGCAACCGTACTCCCGTACCCACACTGGCTGAACCCGGGCGACAACGCCTGGCAGCTGACGGCGGCGACGCTCGTCGGCCTGATGAGCGTGCCGGGCCTCGTCGTCCTCTATGGCGGCGTGATGCAGAAACGCTGGTCGGTCAACAGCATGATGCTCGCGTTCACGGGCTTCGCAGCCGTGCTGATCGTCTGGGTGCTCTACGCGTTCGACATGGGCTTCGGCAACCCGTGGCACGGGTTCTCGCACAGCGGCTTCTGGGGCAACTTCATCGGCCAGCCCGGCGCGGTGCTGAACCACACGAAGGAGCAGGGCCAGGCGACGATCCCGCTCGTCGGCGGCCCGCCGTGGCACTTCCCGCAGTCCTCGCTCGTCTACTTCCAGTTCGTGTTCGCGGCGATCACGCCGCTCCTGATGCTCGGCTCGGTGCTCGGCCGCATCAACTTCAAGGCGTGGCTGATCTTCGTGCCGCTCTGGATCTCCGGTGTCTACACGGTCAACGCCTTCCTGATCTGGGGCGGCGGCTGGTGGGCGCACAAGGGTGCGCTCGACTTCTCGGGCGGCTACGTCATCCATCTGACCGCCGGCGTCGCCGGTTTCGTCGCCGCGGCGGTGATCGGCCCGCGCCTCGCGCGCGACCGCGAGATCGACGCGCCGAACAACCTGCTGATGGTCGCGACGGGCGCCGGCCTGCTGTGGCTCGGCTGGAACGGCTTCAACGGCGGCGACCCGTACTACGCCGGCGCCGACGCGGCCGCCGCGGTGCTCAACACGAACCTGTGCACCGCCGTCGCGTTTCTCGTGTGGGTGATCTGGGACTACGCGACGGGCCGCAAGCCGTCGTTGATCGGCAGCGTCAACGGGATGATCGTGGGCCTCGTCGCGATCACGCCGGCTGCCGGTTTCGTCAACGGCTATGGCGCGATTGCAATCGGCGTCATCGCCTCGTCGGTCGTGTACGTCGCGTACAACTACCTCTCCCGGCTGCGGCCGTTCCGGAACGTCGACGACACGCTCGGCGTCGTCTACACGCACGGCTTCGCCGGGCTCGCCGGCGGCCTCCTCGTTGGCCTCTTCGCCGACTCGCATATGGCCGTCTACCTCAACCCGGACGGCACGCCGTTCTTCTCCGGCACCGGCAGCCTCCACCTGCTCAAGGTGCAGGCCTACGTTGCGCTCTGGGTGATCGTCTTCACGGCGGTCGCGACGTTCGTGATCCTGAAGCTGGTGGGGCTCGTGGTGCCCTTGCGGATGACGGAGGCGGAGATGGAGGAGGGCGACATCGCGGTGCACGGGCACGAGGTCTACCCGTCCGACGTCCCGTCGCTCGGCTACCCCGGAGGCATCAGCGGCTGGGTGCCCGCCCCTGCGGGCGGCGCCGGGCCCGCGGAGCCAGAGGCCTAGATGGCGACGAAGATCATCGTCTCCTACGACGGAACCGACAACGACCAGGACGCGCTCGCGCTCGCGCGCGTCCTCGGTCGGGTCGGCGGCTCGCTCGAGCTCGCCTACGTCCGCCACCTGCGTGAGCCCGACGCGAGGCGTGAGGCGCAGGTGCAGCGTGAGGCCGAGCAGCTGCTCGCGGACGGCGCCCGGTGGCTCGACCAGCCGGATCTGCCGCAGCACGTCGTCTTCAGCGGTTCCACGCCCGAGGGCCTCGCCTCCCTCGCCGACTCCGAGCACGCGGACGTGATCGTGTTCGGCTCGGAGTACCGGACCGCGCCCGAGCACGTGATGCCGCAGGCATCGGCGCTGCGGCTGTTCGAGGGTGGCCGCTACGGAGTCGCAATCGCACCGGCCGGCCTCCGCGAGCATCCGGACTTCCAGATCGAGACGGTCGCGTCGATCGACGGCGACCGTGACCCGAGTGCCACCGAGACGGCGGGCCTGATCGCATCGAGGCTCGGCGCGAACGTCGCGGCACGGGCGAACGGCCGGCAGAGCCTGCTCGTGATCGGCTCGAAGCTCGGCACGCAGCCGGGGCGGGTCAACGTCAGCGCGGCGGCGCAGTACGCGATCGAGCTCGTGCGCTGCCCGGTGCTCGTCATCCCGCGCGAGACGGTGATCGGGTTCGGCAGGTGACCCTCGGCTGCCAGGACGCGCGGCCGCCGCTCGCGCTCGTCGCAGAGGACGGCGCGATCATTCGGCTCGACCTCTGCCGCCTGCTGGTCGAGCGCGCGGGCTTCGGGGCAGTCGTCGAGGCGCGCGACGGCGAAGAGGCGGTCGCGCTCGCGCGCGAGCACGAGCTCGACCTCGTGCTGATGGACGTGAAGATGCCGAAGCTCGACGGCATCGACGCGGCGCGCGAGATCCTCGCCGAGCGGCAGGTGCCGATCGTGCTCCTGACCGCCTACGCAGACGAAGCCTCCGTCACGCGGGCGGCCGAGGTCGGCGTGTTCGCGTACGTCGTCAAGCCGTTTCGTGAGCAGGATCTCCTGCCTGCGATCGAGACCGCGCGGGCGCGCCACCGCGAGCTCGTCGCGCTCACCGAGGCTGTACGCGGACAGCGGTCCGTCGAAGAGGCGAAGTCGCTGCTGATGCGCCGCGAGGGGCTCTCGGCCGGCGAGGCGTTCATCCGCCTGCTCGGCGCGAGCAAGCAGTCGGGTCAGCCGCTCGAGGTGATCGCCGGCGCCGTCGTCGAGGCGTTCGCGAAGCGGTAGACGTCAGGCAGGCGCCTCGGCCGGCTCGAGCGTCGCGCGCGCGGGACGCCGGACACGCTCGGCGACGAGGTACGACCCGATCACGAGTACCGCGGCCGTCGCCTGCGCGGCGAGCCCCTCGACGGTCGGGAACGTCGCGAACCAGAGGCCCACGAAGCCGGGGAAGCCGACGCCGATCGACGTCGTCGGCAGCCAGCTGGCGAGCTGCAGCTCCTGGACGCTCTCGCCGACCATGACGAGGAGGACGAAGCCGAGCAGGATGCCGGTCGCGACGAGCATCCGCCGGTACGGCAGGCGGTGCTGTGCCGAGAACGTGATCGCGCCCGCGACGACCGTGAACGCGAACCCGAGCGCGACGCCTTCGAGCACCGCCGCATCGCCCGCCTTGAGGCGCAGGTTCTGGAGGAAGAGGACGACCTCGAAGCCCTCGCGGTAGACGGAGGTGAAGCCGAGGATCGCGAGGCCGAGCAACGCCCGCCGGCCGGCTCCCGGCCGGGCGAGCCGGCGGCGGACCCGGTTGTGAGCCGAGATCCAGCCCGTCCAGTAGACCTTGTGGAAGAACCAGTTCATGACGACGAGCAGGACGGCGACCGCGAGCAGTCCGGTCGCGGCCTGCACGTCGAGGCCGGGACCGCCGAGCGCGCCGATGACGGCGATCGCGACGAACCACGTCGCGACCGACGCGGCGAGTCCCGTCCCGGCTCCGGCGGCGACCGGGCGGCGCAGGCGCCGGTTCGCGCCGACGAAGCTCGCCGTCAGCGCGGCCAGCACCAGAACGGCCTCGAGGCCTTCCCTGAAGACGAGCAGCCCGCTGTCGAGGACGACCGCGCCGTGGCCGAGGTCGACGCCCGGAGCGGTCGGGTCGGGCACGCCGCCCGGGGCGACGGCCGCTTTCCAGGCGAGCGCGCCGATCGCGGCGGCCGCCACGAGGCTCCAGGCGGCTCGGCGCTGGAGCCGCCGCCTGGCGGCGAGCTCCTCGGCCGTCTGGCAGTGCCGGGCGAACATGTAAGGCGAACCTTACCGGACGTGCAGACGACCCTGGCGCCCGCCGGCGACGGCCGGCAGGAGGATGACGGTCGCGTTCTCGGCCACCTCGGTGTCGAGGCCGTGGGAGAGGCGGACGTCGGTGCCGTCGACGAACACGTTCAGGAACTGCGGCAGCTCGCCGTCCTCGAAGACCCGGTCGCGAATCGAAGGATAGGTCGCGACGAGGTTCTCGAGCACCTCGCGCACCGTGCTGCCGGAAGACTCGACGTTGCGGTTGCCGCCGGCCTCGGGGCGCAGGATCGGCGGAATGCGGACGGTCGGCACGGTCGAAACGCTACACGGCCTCCACGGCCGCGACGTCCTCGAGCCGGTCGACGTGCGCAAGCGACGGGAACAGCTTCAGCCAGCTCGCGGCCAGGCCGATCGTGATTGCGCCGCCGGCGACGACCGCGGTGACCG
>Ga0070731_10000956_pt1 | contig 32682 bp, 30 predicted proteins | sample Coa_R1_2_FD_66448 | JGI IMG/M metagenome (GOLD analysis project Ga0070731, IMG submission 66448) | Surface soil microbial communities from Centralia Pennsylvania, which are recovering from an underground coalmine fire - Coalmine... | ecosystem: Environmental > Terrestrial > Soil > Unclassified ... | reverse complement strand
AGTGTAGAGCTCTTTTATTTTCAATCGTTTCACGCCATCAACCTGCATCAACGCTATGGACTGTCCTTCTTTCACGGAACCTCTTGCCACTTTGCCCACTGCAATTCTTCCTAGAAAAGAAGAATAATCCAGAGAGGTGATCTGCATTTGTGTTGGTCCTTCGGAAATCTTTGGAGCAGGCACATAGGTAAGAATTCCATCCAACAGGGGGGTGATGTCTGCACACTGTTCATTTTTATCATTGAACCAACCCTGTTTTCCCGAACCATAGTAAGTCGGAAAATTTAATTGTTCTTCGGTTGCATCCAGATTAAAAAATAATTCAAATACTGCGTCGTGCACTTCGTCCGGGCGGCAATTTGGTTTATCAACTTTATTAATGACTACGATGGGTTTCAAATGCAGGTGCAATGCTTTTTGCAAAACAAAGCGCGTCTGGGGCATCGGTCCTTCAAAGGCATCCACCAGCAATAAAACGCCGTCTGCCATTTTAAGGACACGCTCCACTTCGCCGCCAAAATCAGAGTGACCCGGAGTATCGATTACGTTTATCTTGACATCTTTATATTGAACAGCCGCGTTCTTGCTGAAAATGGTAATACCCCTTTCTTTTTCCAGTTCATTGCTGTCCATGATCAGTTCGCCCGTTTCCTGATTGTCGCGAAACACCTTAGTAGCATGTAAAATCTTGTCTACCAGCGTTGTTTTACCGTGGTCAACGTGAGCGATAATGGCTATGTTACGAATTTCCATAAGTTGAAATATTGATTATTTGAACAGTTGATACCCTAACGCAAAATACAAGCCAGCTAATATCAAGAATGTTCAAAAAAACGAGGCGCGAAGGTACGACAAAACAACGGGAAGGCAAAGGAATGTGAGCTTAAAACGAGATTTAATAAAATGTTGTTGTTGTTGCCTATGTGATCGCTGAGCGGGAAACGTGGGGCTGGCGGATACCCCTGTAAGGACCGGCGAGTTTATTGTTGATAATATCCTGCGTAAAACAAAAAACATTTTCCGGTATAACCAAGGAAGCAAAACCGGGATCCCGATCTCTCTGGAAAAGAACAATCCCATTCACACCCTCACATAAATCTTTCTCTTATCCAAAATATATCCTATCAGCCAACAAAACAGCATAAATGTTATGGCACCCAATAAAGAACCGAAATACAAGCCAGCATGCTTAAAAATATGTTGGTACACCCATCCGTGCAATGAAGTGTTACCAACCGGAATAATTTCCATCACCGTCGCGCCCAGTTCAGATAGCAGGTAGATAAACAGCGGATTTTTCCCGACCACAGTAAAAAAACCCGTCCATTTTGTTATGCCGAGAAAATCTACCACATAAATAATAGCAGCGATGATCACGCAATCCAATCCAACCGTGTAAACCACAAATGAACTTGTCCATAATTTTTTGTTTATCGGAAAACCTAAATCCCAGAAATATGCAACAACCAGCAAGCAAAAACCCGCGAGTAATAATTTTGCCAGACCTTCAAAAGTCTTTCCTTTCGCCTGCAAAAATTTTCCAACAACGTATCCCGCAACAACATTTCCAACCGCAGGCAACGTGCTTAACCAGCCTTCGGGGTCAAATGCTATCCCCTCACCATGATACAAATGATTGTCTCCCATCAGCCATTTGTCTAACCGCAAACCTGCATTGCCAGTCATGCTGAGCGGATCTACAGGATTTCCAAACATCACCATTACCGGCCAATAAAGCAATAATATAAGCACAGAAATGATGATTGCGGCTTTGGGCTTTAAATAATAGATCAACAATGAACCGATCAGGTAGGCAAGCGCGATGCGTTGCAGCACGCCTAAAATCCTGGTGTTAGCGATCGGCGAAAGAACAAGATGATGCTGATTGTCGTATTCAAAAAATGGAAACCAATATAAAAGATAACCACACAGAAAAATGATCAGCGTGCGTTTAAAAATTTTCCCAAGTACCTGCCCCTGTGAAAGCGTGGTCCACTTTGCCATTACAAAACTCATTGCATTTCCTACTGCAAATAAAAAAGACGGAAACACCAGGTCAGTCGGCGTGAAACCATTCCAGCGCGCGTGTTCAAGCGGTGCGTAAGAAACAGGGCCGCCGGGCGTATTTACAATGATCATGAAGCAGATGGTCATTCCGCGAAAAACATCCAATGCAAGAAATCGTTGACCGGGGATTGAAGATGGCATGAGCAATTGGTTTTGGTTTGAATAATCAGTGCTAATCAGTTCCGAAATATCGGAAACTTTGTGCATCTGTCCAAAGGATAGCGCGCTGATTTTTGTTGTGATCACGATTTGTCAGCTTAATGGTATTTCTTCAAAATTAGGAATCTCAACAAATCCGCATCGCGCCATGTTAACATTTTCTGATGATCCTTACGATTACCGTTATTAAGAGGCTCAACAAAATCATTGTGGTAATTGGAAAATAAAAACGAAAGTTTTCCTTTTTGACGCTAATATCTCCCGGCAGGTGTCCGATCCAATGCAGCTTATTGCCAAATAAATAAATAATAACGCCCACGACAATAGCTGCTGCCCCAAAAGCAATAATATATTTTCCGGTCTCGCTGCTCATGGTGTCGGTGAATTTTCAATTTTCATAATATTTACTTTTCACAAATATTTTATAAATTCAACACACAAATTTAAATCATGTTCAAAAAATGGTTGCTCGCTTTACCGATTGTTCTGGTTATCTTTTATTTTTTGGGACCGGCGCCTTCAACGCCAAAGTATTCGGCGGAGATGCCAACAGTTCCTGCCGGCGCAAATGATTTGGAAAATTATATTAAAGCAAATGAATCGCAACACAAAATAAAACCCGACAATGAGGCAAGAATTATTTGGGCAAATGACTCGCTCAAACAAAAAACGGATTATGCAATTGTCTACTTGCACGGGTTTGGCTCTTCGCAGGCAGAAGGTGAACCCGTACATCGGAATATTGCGAAAGAGTTTGGATGCAATTTGTTTTTATCAAGATTGGCAGAGCAGGGAATTGACACCGTTGATGCCATGGTACACTTTACTGTTGATGAATACTGGGAATCTGCAAAACAGGCGCTGGCAATCGGTAAACAACTGGGCAAGAAAATCATTTTGATGACGACGTCAACCGGAGGAACCTTGGCCTTGAAGCTTGCGGGCGATTATCCGAACGATGTCGCAGCCATCATACTAATGTCGCCAAATATTGCCATCAATGATCCCAATGCGTGGTTGCTAAATAATCATTGGGGCTTGCAGATCGCACGCATGGTTTTGAAATCGGATTATATTGATTCAAAAGATACGGGAGTTTTGTATAAGCAATACTGGTATTCGCATTACCGCGCTGAAGCTGCCTCACAATTGGAAGAATTGCTCGAAACGACGATGACCAAGAAAACATTTGAAAAAGTCGATCAGCCAACTTTATTGCTTTATTACTTCAAAGACAACATTCATCAGGATAGCGTGGTGAAAGTTTCATCCATGCTAACCATGTTTGACCAATTGGCTACTCCCGACAGCTTGAAAAGAAAACAGCCAATTCCTGATGCAGGCAACCACGTTATCGGCTCTTACATTCGATCCCACGCAGTGGATGATGTACAAAAACAAATTGAGAGATTTTTTGTCGATGTGTTGCATTTGAATCAGGTAACGAGCAATCAAAAGTAAAACATATATTTCTACCGCTATCTGCCAACCGCCACCTTCTTTTAGTTCCTTCTTCGTAATTTTCCGGTTGATAACGCTTGTTTATGAATCGTACAAAAATTGCCGGAATGGGAATGTATGTTCCCGAAAATGTGGTTACCAATAATGATTTGACCAAAGTGATGAATACAAGTGATGAATGGATAGTAGAGCGAACGGGTATTCGTGAACGTCGGTATGCAAAAAGGTTTGAAGAGACGACCACGACAATGGGCGCGGAAGCTGCGAAGGTCGCCATGCAACATGCGGGTGTGGGCGCCGGAGAAATTGATTTTATTATTTTTGCCACATTGAGTCCGGATTATTATTTCCCGGGATGCGGCGTGTTGTTGCAGCGCATGCTGGACATGAAAGAAATCGGCGCGCTTGATATCCGCAATCAGTGCAGTGGTTTTATCTATTCCCTGAGTGTCGCAGATCAGTTTATCAAAACCGGAATGTATAAAAACATTTTGCTCGTTGCATCCGAAACACATTCATACGGGCTTGATTTTACAACCCGCGGACGCAATGTAACAGTGATTTTTGGCGATGGTGCGGGAGCTGTTGTGCTGCAGCCCGCAACAAAGGATGAACAGGGGATTTTAAGTACACATTTGCACAGCGACGGCAGCTCCGCGGAATTATTGAGTATGCCCAACCCGGGTTTTCATGCAGGAAGATTCTGGATAGAAAAGAAACCACCAATCCCCCGGCTGCCTTACGGAGGCCTTTTTATAACTGACGATATGATCCAGAAAGAAGATGTGTATCCGTACATGGATGGACAATCGGTATTCAAAAAAGCGGTGATAAAATTTCCAGAAGTCATAAACGAGGCTTTACATGCAAATAATCTGCAAACAGCTGACATCAATTTATTGATTCCACATCAGGCTAATTTGCGCATTTCCCAATTTATTCAACAACAAATGCATTTGCGCGATGACCAGGTATACAACAACATTCAAAAATATGGGAACACCACTGCGGCCTCTGTTCCCATCGCGTTGTATGAAGCATGGAAAGAGGGAAAAATAAAAGACGGAGATTTGATTTGTCTCGCCGCTTTTGGAAGCGGGTTTACGTGGGCCAGTGCATTGCTGCGCTGGTAAGAAAATTGTTCACCGGTAAAATTAACGAGGATAAAAATCGGTGATATCCATGAAAAAAACGCTGAATTAATTAGCATGAACAGAAAAATCGTTTATCTCATCAATCCGGTCTCGGGCATTTCAAAAAAATCTTCGTTAGTGGAAATGCTCACTAAGAAAACAACACAACGAGGAATTGATTTTGATATTTTTTATACCAATGCTGAAGGAGATTATGAACTTTTAAAAAATAAAATTCAGGATGAAAGAATAACTGACATTGTTATTTGCGGTGGTGATGGTACAGTGAATATGATTGCCGCAGCGTTATTGGGTGTTGAAGTCAATATCGGGATTATTCCAGTCGGTTCTGGAAACGGATTGGCCTTTGCGGCGAAAATCCCAAAACAGGCATCCAAAGCGCTTGAAATTGTTTTTGAAGGAAAAGCATCTTTCATTGATGGTTTTTATGTAAACAATAAATTCTCCTGCATGCTTTGCGGAATTGGGTTTGATGCCTTGGTCGCGCATGAATTTGCAAGGCAAAAAAGAAGAGGATTGCAGACTTATATCAAAGTGTCACTGACAAATTTCTTCAAAGCGGAACCTTATTCATTTATCATTGAACACGACAAGGTTTCGCTTTCCGTCCATGCCTTTTTTATAAGCATTGCCAACAGCAATCAGTTTGGCAATAATTTTACCATTGCCCCAAAAGCCAGACTGAGCGATGGTTTACTTGATATTGTTATCGTAAAAAAAATGAACAAGTTCATGTTGCCGTTTTCGGTGTTGCAACAGGTTAGGGGAGTCAATCCCATACGGAACATCACTGACATATCTTCCCAAAAAAATATAATTTATTTCCAAACGCCTTCATTAACCATTTACAACAACGGCGATGCGCCTTTGCATATAGATGGCGAACCAAAACAAACAGCCAGGAGAATTGAGATAAGAATAATCAGCAGGGCTATTAGGCTGATTCAGTAAGCGTGGCTGATGAAGCATGAGGCAACAAGAAGATAAGGCCTTCACTTGGTGCCTGCTGTTTCAGAACCCGCCTTTACTTCGATAACTCTTTAAACCGTTTAAAATTCTCTTGATTATCGCTGTTCGATAATGCGTTGGCAATATCTAATTTTTCCTGCTTGGTCAGGTGAAAATTCAGCGTCGCCCCCTGGTTTTCGTGCGTGGGAACATATTGAAAAGAAAGTTTGTAAAAATTTTTACCCATCGTTTGCTGAGATAAACTCAACAAATCATTTTGATTATATTCCTGCATTTTGTACCAGTTGTGTTGAAGCAATAACAATGGTTTGGTAATAATTTCAGTGATATCATTCGACTCATAAGGGTTTTCCCAGCCGCCGGATTTTCGATCACTGATCTGGATCATGATCACCGAACTTGTATTTTCTTTAAGCCAATCCCTGAACGCATATAAAAAACGAACAGCTGTCTGTTCGCCAAAATTATCCCTGAAACCCGCATCCATCACATCGATGACGGGTGTGGTGGGAAGCCAAACATTCGGCAATACGTATGGAAAAGTTGCGTTCATGCGCAGGGCAGTGAGCAATCGGAGATTCATCGGGTTCTGTTTTGCAAAAAAAGAAGCGAAGTCAACTGCGTCAGGATCCATTGTCGGAAAACGAGTGCTGTCATATTCCGGACGCATTAAAAAACTAACCGGCTGCGTGCTGATCACCAGCGAACGACTATCTCTTGTAATAACTGAATTAAAAAACATCAAAGGAATTCGCGCATTTTTTTCATCTGCATAAATATCTTTCAATTGTTTATCCAGTAAACCGTGTGTGTTTGCAGCCAACTTTTGTTCAAAAGCATACCCGCGGTCTTTGATGTATTCATAATCTCCCACCTTAAACTTTTGGGCAGGAGAAGCAAGATCCCTTGCAACAAATGATGAAAACAAAGGGTTGAGTAAATCGCGCGATATATTATCTGCATACTTGTGACTTTGCAGGTCAATGGATTGATTTTTATTTTCCCTGAGATTTGCAAGCTCTCTGAAATAAGCAGCGCCGATCATTCCGCCGGAAGCCCCGGAAATGAGAAAAGTTTTGCGCATCAGTTCGTGATTACTTATGCTATCAAGATATTGCAACACATTCATGGTAAATGTTGCGCTTCGGTTTCCGCCCCCGCTTGTGTTGATGATGTAGAAGACCGGCCTTTGCTCCTTTTGCTTTCTTTTCCATTTCTCTAAAATTTGCAGCATGTTTTCTTTGTCATGCTCTACTTTTGCGGCCGTACATAACCGCAATAAAGTCTCCCTGTCGTAACTCGGGCGATCCAGGCGATTTAAATAATTCAATCCGTACGCCTTGTTAGTCGGGTCAATTACATTGAAGTGGTACAATAAATTCAATACTAAAAAAAGACCTATGACAAAGGGAATGCTCCAACTCTGGAGAAAATAAGAAAATGCGCCGGAAATGGAAATAAGAATTGTAAAAAAGATCAAGATGCTCGCAGCTGCAGGCAACTGGAACAACGGATTGTCCATAAAAAACCCAACGATGATCAAAAAGATAAAAGCAACAAAAATGGAAAGAATTGCAGAAAAGTGATGGCGCCCGAAAATATTTTCTATAAACTCCCTGCTATAATGGGAAACATCCCGTGCTTTCTTCACCGAAAATGGCGAATTCAAATACCATTTTACTTTCATCAACCTGCTCGCATTCACCTTATGCTTGTCAAACGCAAATTGCGATTTAAACAATTTAGCATTACTCATTACCGGGGTAATTTGCCTGATGATCGTTTTATCCGCCCGGAAAAAATATAATAAAGATGCGATAATGATGATTGCCAGACCGACAAGAAAACCAAGCGTAAGAAAAAAGAATTCAAAGCCGCCGACCAATTCTTTTATCACTTCAAATTGCAATGCCTTTACAAAATAAAAAATCAAGAACAGCAAAGGGATGATTGAATTATTGATGCAATATTTTAGAAAGGGTTTGGTGGTTGTCGCCAGAAACCGAAAATGCCGGCTGAACAAAATAAACGTGGTAATATTCCAGCTCATAATAAACACCCCGGTGGCTGCGCCAACAACTCCGGCGCTGATGCTATTCACTTTGCCCAGATATTCCGGGGCAAGAAATAACGCATATGCACCAAAAGATTCCATAAACCCGGCATTGACCGTACTGAATAAGATGTACCAAAAAAACAACAACACCTGGAATTTCTTGATGTGGAGTATTACCAGTTGAATCGGAAATGAATAATAAAATGCTTTTAGATAGCGAATCATACGATTCTGAAATAGAATACTAAATTAAGCTGTAAAGTCGGAAGTCGGAAGTAAGTCACAAAACAAAATCACTATGATTTAACCCTTGGTTTTTATGTCGAACCGATGGGTGCTGCAACCTGCAAACATTTTTATGTCGTACTGTTTCGGGGAAGAATATGCTTCGGGGAAATTCCAAAAGTCTGTAATGTATGTTGTCTTTCGGATTCCCGGCCCGGGCCTTTTTATTTCCGGCCGCTGACCACGAAGAGTACGTACAGCATCGTCAGCAAAAACAACATGGCAGTAAGTTGGTGGAGTTGTGCGATCCATTCAAACATACCCCAGTGATTGGGAATGATCGAAGGGCTGGTCAATACAGCAAGAATGCCCAAAACCATTTGAAGAAAAATGATCACCAATGGCAATGACCTGACTTTTAAAAAATACCTGGAGGCATCAGTAATCCTGATCGCTTTGAAAAACCAAACCATTACCAGCACCAAAAGCAAATAGGCCAATCCGCGATGCACAAAATGTATGGTGATCTTGTTGTTGATAAAATTGATCAGCAATGGCGAATCTTTAAACATTGAATTGGGGATCCAATCTCCATTGATCGTTGGCCAGGTGGATGCGGCAGCGGCGGCCTTATTTCCTGCCATCAATGCACCAAACATTAATTGTAAGAATAACATGATAATAATAATCCAGGTCCATGCATGGACAGATGAATATGGTACCGCGCCTGTTTTCGGAATTGTCAGTTGCAATGCAAACCAAAATGCATAACAGATCAATATCAATGCAAAAACGAAATGAAGCGCCAGTTTGGTTGGCTGTACATAGATAGCATCCCCGGTTAATCCGCTTTTCACCATTATCCAACCGACAGCGCCTTGCAAGGCGCCTAATAAAAATAAGATGAGCAGCGGTTTAATCATGGTTTCCTTCAATTCCTTTTTCCACAGCAAATATATAAATCCCACAATAAAAACGACACCCACCAATCTTGCCCAAAGTCGATGAAACCATTCCCAGAAAAAAATAAATTTAAATTCAGATAAATTAAAATCTGCGTGAAGTAAACTGAATTGCGGCGTCCGTTTGTATTTATCAAATTCGGTTAGCCATTGCTGTGAGTTAAGCGGAGGAAACGCACCCGTTACCACATTCCATTCAGTAATGGATAATCCAGAACCAGTGAGTCGGGTGATGCCGCCGAGAATAACTTGTATCAATAACATTCCAACCCCGATAAATACCCAGTTTGCAACTGCCCGCGAAGGATGAGACAAAGATTTATTCATTGCGCCGCAAAGTTAGCGTTGAAGGGTATAAGAAATAAAAAATAAAAAATGAGCGGGGCATGAACGCATCAGGCTCCTTTCTTTGCCAGTTTTTCTTTTGCTTTTTGAATGGGGTTGAATGGACCGAACTTATGTTGCTGTTCAGAAAAACTGTCTGTATACGGACCAAATGGATGATCGAAGGGTTTCATAGCAATTTTTGGCCAATCCTGTTTAAAATATTTCTCCGGGCGTGGTCTGGTATTTACATAAGCTGCGATATCCCACGCTTCCTCGTCAGTGAGCTGTGCGTTTTTGTAAGTCGTGCCAAAGGGCATATTATCTTTTATATATCCTGCAAACCGCGATAAGCGGTATAAACCGGCGCCGGTATTGTAACTATTGTTACCCCACAAAGGCGGATACAAATAAGTTAGCGCACCCGGCTTCAAGATGCCCTCGCCGTTTACGCCATGGCATTTGGTGCATTTCTGTTCATAAGCAATTTTTCCTTTTGACGTGTCTGCCGCCCGGTCCAAAAACCCCGGCTGTTTTATTCCTGAACCGGCAGGCTTTTTCCCTTTGATCACATATTGACCAACCCATTTCATGTAAGCCACTATCGCCAGCATTTCATGACTGTTGCTGTCCAAACCATCGCCATTAAGACTTCGCCTGAAACAATCATCCACTCGCTGGAAAACATTTTCAATCGCTCCGCGTCTTTCACGAAATTTTGGATATGTGGAAACCACCCCGGCATAATTATTTCCCCAGGGTTTTGTTCCTGCATCCAGATGACAATTCTGGCAATTCATTCCATTTGCGTTGTGAGCGATCTTTCCCGCCGGCCCGAAAAAATCAGCGGTGTTTGAAATAAGCATTCTTCCATACCTTATCAGGTCGCCTTCGGGGGAATGGGGAATCAGGGTTGTATCAGGTGCGATCCAAACCGAGTCAATAACCGCATGGGCTGCGGATTGACCTTTGTTGTTGTTCTTTTTGAAATTTTGCAAAATCAATTCTACAATTGTCAGCATGATCGCCAGGAAAATAACAATGATAACAAAGGATTTACGGGACATATCTGATCCGCTTATATTTTTAAAACAATCAATTTGCCAAAAATAGAACAGGCAGGATAATTCCGATTATACCTGCCCGTTAGTTTATATAGAACACCGGTTAGCCTGCAAAGCAATATGCACAATTATGTTCCTGTGCCCGACCGACTGCCCAAACGCCTGCTGGCACTACCTGTACACCGGGAAGCAATCCGTCAATCCATTCTTTTTTTATATCCGCTGCGTTTCCTTTCGTTTGCATGGCAATTACTCCTGAATAAACAGTAATCGCGGCATCACAGATACAAAACATGACACCGCTTGCCTGGAGGTCTTTATAGCCAATCGGCACAGGCCCATAAACGGGCATTACAAAATCTCCGGGTTTGGTATCCCAAAAAGGATTGCGTGAGGCCAATGCTGTTGCAGCATCAGCAGCCTGGAAACCTGGGCCGAGGTTGGGCACTTTAAACATCTCTGCCAATTTATATTTAGCCCAAAGACTATCCTGCATGCCATAACAGATTGCATTATGCCTCAAAATAACAACGGCATTGCAATCTTTTTCCGGAGTACCTGTTGCTCCGTTTGTCATTAAGAATATTCTTGGCCATGCAAAAGGAAAAATGCCATTCGGTTCCGTGCAATCAAATACAATCCGATGTTTACCTTTTATTTTTGCGAACCATGCATCTGCATCATCGGCTTGTTGTTTAAAATTTTTTTCTGCAGACGCGCTAAATGGTGCAAATAAGGAAGCCAGGCTCAACGCCGCCGCGCTGCCGGCGACTGTCCCAATAAACCCACGACGGTGTGTAGTTTGCGGAAAATCATGATGATCCATAAAAGATGTTTTTAAAGTTAGAAATGAATTTTTACAATTAATCATGCGACATTAAAAATGTAATGGCAGAGGAAGCACTACTTACAAATGAGGTGTTTCAAAAAGTGCGGAATTGCCATTTCCTAATCAGCGATATAATTATTTAACCGGGAACAAAGTTATTCTTAAAAAATGCCTGCAGTGAAAAGGTAGTAAAAATTTAAATATCAATATGGATTAATGAGGTAATTTTTCTCTCAGCACTCCGTAAACCCAGGTGCCCGCAATTGCGCTGCACAAAGAAATGACCGCTACGGTAAAGCCTGCACCTATCTGCGCAAAAAGTGGTCCGGGGCATGCGCCGGTGACCGCCCATCCCAATCCAAATAAAATTCCACCGAATATTTGGCCTTTATTAAATTGGCGGCGATGAAAAATAATCGGTTCCCCGTACAGGGTTTTCATTTTAAATTTCTTGATGACCTGGACAGACACAGTTCCCACAACCACAGCCGAGCCAATCACTCCATACATATGAAAACTTTCAAGTCTGAACATTTCCTGTATGCGGAACCAGGATACGATTTCCACTTTTACCAGGATGATCCCAAAAAATATTCCGATGACAAAATATCTTATGTCGTGATACCATGGATTTATTATTTCAGATTCATTGATACACAATGCATCCAGAGAGCGTATCTCAAAATCGGTATTCGTTTCTTTATCCATGACTTTTCCAGATATTTTTTCCATGGTAATTATAATTTTAACATAAAGGGGACAATAAGATTAGACATGATAAACCCGCCAATCATAAAAAAAATGGTAGCAATCAACGATGGCCACTGCAGGGCTGATAACCCCATTATCGAATGCCCGGATGTACAACCGCCCGCATAACGGGTTCCGAAGCCAACCATAAAACCACCGGCAACAGTGAACAATAATCCCTTTATCGTAAACAATGCGTTCCAGCTGAAAATGTCAGTTGGCATTAATGAAGAAAAGTTTTGCACGCCAGCAGCACGTAAATCACGGACTAAGCTTGCATTTAACTTGATTGGATCGGGATCTCGAAAAATAGTAACTGCCAAAAAACCCCCCGCTAAAATTCCCGCAGCAAACAACAGGTTCCAGGTTTCTTTTTTCCAGTCGTATTTGAAGAAAGCAATATTTGCCGGAAAACAGGCAGCGCAAATATGCCGCAAAGAGGATGAAACGCCAAGCCTTTTATTTCCCATGACTAATAAAAGCGGAACGCATAAACCAATCAATGGTCCGCCAACATACCAGGGCCAAGGTTGTCCTAAATACTCTATTAATTTCATAGACTTTATTTGAAATAAAATTACGGCAAATTTTAGTGCAGAAAGTGAATAAGTCTTTATGAAAAAAACAAACAGTTAATTTATTTTTGAAAAAAAATAACATTGCTGAAGCTCAGGCACCAACATAATTTGGTTGAAGCAGGTTGCGATGAAGCAGGGCGCGGTAGTTATGCCGGACCTGTGTTTGCTGCAGCCGTAATTCTGCCTGCAGATTTTTTTCATCCTTTACTAAATGATTCCAAACAGGTCGTTGCGGAGATACGTGAAGAGTTAAGGGTCTTTATTGAAGCCAACGTGTTGGATTTCGCGGTTGCCTGGATTGATGAACAGGAAATTGATCAGATCAATATTCTGCGTGCATCTTTTAAAGCAATGCATCTTGCCATTAAAAAATTAAAAATAGAACCTGAAATGTTATTGATTGACGGGAACCGTTTTTCATGTTATAAAAAAATTCCCCACCAGTGCATAATCAAGGGAGATGGAATTTATGCTCCGATTGCGGCCGCAAGTATATTAGCCAAAACCTACCGCGATGATTATATGCGCAACCTGCATAAAGAGTTCCCGTATTACCATTGGCATAATAATAAAGGTTATGGAACGGAAGAGCATCGCAAAGCGATCGAAGAGTACGGTTTATGTAAATATCATCGAAAGAGTTTTAACATCATTCCTTCACAAATGAATCTATTTGCAGAGTAGTTGGCAGAAAGTTAATGATGATCGAATTCCCTGAAAATATTATCCTGGAGAATAAAAGAGTTTTACTCCGCCCGTTGGTAAAAACGGACATTGAGTTCTTGGATTCCTTCGCAATCAATGAACCGGAAATCTGGCAATTTTCTCCAGATCCCATCGGTGGTGCAGCTGGATTAAAAAAATATATTAACGCCACCGTTGATCTGCACCGGGAAAAAAAAGAGTATCCATTTATTGTTTTTGATAAATTGTCAAACCGGTTTGCGGGCAGCACACGATTTTATGACATTCAGTTACAAAATCTTACGACACAATTGGGTTATACGTGGTACGGAAAGGATTTTCGGCGTACCGGATTAAATAGAAACTGCAAATTACTGATGCTGGAATTCGCGTTTGAAAAATGGGGAATGGAACGCGTGGAATTCAGGGCACATATAAAAAACGAACGTTCCATCGCGGCAATGAAAGCAATCGGATGTACGGCTGAAGGAATATTACGAAGTGTTTCAGCATCATCAACCGGTGGAAGAAGAGACTCAATGGTTCTTTCCATCCTAAAAGAAGAATGGTATAATGGCATAAGAGTGAAACTACGCGATTTAATTCACTGACAATCCGAATACAAACAGGGGAATAAAATCAAAAAATTGCCAAAGGCACGCTGGCAAAGGGTTTCATATAATTATTCACTTTTAATAAACACAAAGAGAAATATATTTTTAAAAAACTTATTAAAAAATATTGCATTTTACCAAAACAGTCTTTATTTTTACCCTGCTTATATCTCAAAACCACATCTGGATAAAACAGTTAAGTCCAAGTTCCTTTCTCCAATTTCCACGAAAAGTAAATGCAGTTTTCTGTCATGTCAGAAACTAATTGTTCTATCCGTATTTCCCTTTAAGATTTATTGTACCTGTATTTTGACGTTTTTGTTCTTAAACCACTGAGTTTGTTATTAAAGGTGGCCAGACAACAAGCAGTTTTTTGTATGGGTTATGCTGAAATGGTAGCTGTTTAAAAAGAAGATTAAACCGCATTGGTGAACCGGAAACCTGTTTCATTGCTACCTTTTGCTGACAACATGCAGGGACAAGTCCAATTAAAAAATCATTAAGAAAATCGGCTTAGTTAATAATAATGGCGATGTCAAAAATATTCAACTTTTTCTTTTTGTGGTTTCAGAGGTAAGCACAGGCCGGCGATTTCTATCGCTGGCTATTTTTTTAACTGACTAAATAAAAGATTATTTCCTTGTAAAAGCCAAATTAAAAACCCCGCTATGCGGGGTTTTATTTTTTATCGTATATTGAAAATTAAACGATTGTCCATGTTTCATTTCCCCTAAGTAACTTATTCAGGTCTCCTTTTCCTTTGCTTGCAATAACTTCTTCAATTTGCAGGTTGAGGGTCTCCTCGTAACAGGCTCTTTCGGTTTCATAGAATATTCCGAAAGGTCGTGGCAAATGATTTTCTAATTGCGGATCATCAAACATTCGCACCAGGATCTGTGCTTTGTAAAAATCCTTTTCATCATGGATCCATAGATCATCCTTGGTTGCTCCATTATCTGTGTCAACAACAACCGGTTTGAATCCATCCAGTTTAATTCCTTTATTTTGCTGAGCCCCAAAGACAAGTGGCTTGCCCTGTTCGAGAAATAATGTCTCAACAGGTTTTGTCGATTTTTCAGTAAAAATTTCAAAAGCACCGTCATTAAAAATATTACAATTCTGATATATTTCTAAAAAGGAACACCCCCTATGTTGATTACAACGTATTAATATTTGCTGCAAATGTTTTGGATCACGGTCCATGGAACGCGCTATAAACGTTGCATCTGCACCCATTGCCAATGCCAATGGATTAAAAGGATGATCAATGCTTCCGTAGGGGGTTGATTTGGTTATTTTCTTTTCTTCCGACGTTGGTGAATACTGGCCTTTGGTCAAACCGTAGATCTGGTTATTGAACAACATGATGTTCACATCAAAGTTTCTGCGCAATAAATGAATCATGTGATTGCCCCCAATGCTCAAACCATCGCCATCGCCGGTAACAATCCAAACACTCAATTCGGGTCTTGTTGCTTTTAATCCCGAAGCAATCGCGGTTGCTCTGCCATGGATAGAATGCATTCCATATGTATTCATGTAGTACGGAAACCTGCTGCTACAACCGATTCCGGATATAATTACAATATTCTCGCGCGGAATTCCCAGTCCGGGCATTATTTTTTGCACCTGCGCCAAAATGGAATAATCGCCGCAGCCGGGACACCATCTTACTTCCTGGTCGGTAGCAAAATCTTTTGCGGTCAGGGGCGGCGTAGCGGTATTGACATCGCTCATCGTTTGAATAAATTTATATTACAAAGTTCTCTATTAATTTTCAATAATCCGTGCTTTAATTCTGTTGAAGCGCTTCCCAATACTCTGCAGCCCTTCTGGTGTGCGGAATAACGATGGTACCCCCTACAATATTGGCAACCGCAAAAATTTCGTACATCTGGGCGGTCGTTATTTCCAATTCGTGGCATTTTCCCAAATGATATTTTATGCAATCATCACATCGTAAAACCATCGAAGCAACAAGCCCCAGCATTTCTTTTGTCTTGGTATCCAGGGATCCTTCTTCATACGTGTTCGTATCTAAATTCCAGAGGCGTTTCATGACCAAATTGTTTTTAGAAAGGATAACGTCATTCATTTTAGTACGATAGTCGTTAAATTCAGCTACCAGGTTGTTCATATTTTAAAAATTAAGTTTCAGTAAAATTAATGAGGTTCTTTTTATTGTTTACCCTTCATTTCCGGGCATTCAGTAATTTTAACATAGGGTTTGTCGGAAATGTTTTTAAAATTTGAATCATTTATGAGAAATAAGAAAATGGCCTGTTTGATGATGATGTGCGCTGGCCTGTTAATTACCAATGTAAGTGATGCCCAGCGAGAAAATTATGAAAACAACAGATTGGTGGAACGCTGGTTTAAACACATTGCCGACCATGACACGCTGGGTCTGGCCATGATGTATGCTGACACTGCGATTATCGAATCACCAAACTGGGAAGGGACCAAAAAAGGACCAGCTGCCATCCGTGAAATTTACAGTCGGTATTTTACAACATCTCCTGATCTTACCCATAGACAGGTCAACATTTTCACCAATGATAAAACCATCGTTATTGAATACATTTTTTCCGGAACCATGGTAGATCCCGAAAAAGGTTCGCCGGCATATATGCGCGGTAAAAAGTATACCCTCAAAGCCTGTTCAAGGATGAATATTGAAAATGGAAAGATTGCCGCACAATCTTATTATTTTGACCAGGTTGCATTTTTGAGACAGGTTGGATTTTTTGATCAGAAATAGCATTATTATTCATAAAAAAATATTTCAAGTGAAATTATCAAATCTGGCAGAAACACTAATTGGATCGGAGATTGTTAGGCTTGGCGGAGAAATCAGAGAGAAAATTCGTACCGGAGAAAAAATTTACAATTTTACTGTTGGCGATTTCGATCCTAAAATATTTCCCATACCCAAACAACTGGAAAATGAAATAGTCCAAGCATACCGCGAGCACTTTACCAATTATCCTGCAGCAGAAGGCAATGCGGATTTGCGCGAGTCCATTTCTGTATTTACGAAACAGAGAGAAGACCTGGATTACCATCCGGATGAAATTTTAGTATCCTGTGGTGGTCGTCCGCTTATATATGCATTATTCAGGAGCATAGTCGATAAGGGAGATAAGGTTATTTATGCAGTCCCCTCATGGAATAATAATCACTATACACATTTAACTAGCGGTGACCATGTAGTTATTGAAACAACGCCGGAACACCATTTTATGCCCTCTGCAGAAGATATAAAGCCGCATATAAAAGGAGCAACCCTGATTTGCATTTGTTCTCCGCAAAACCCGACAGGTACTACCATAAGCAAAAAGGATATTGAGTCAATCTGCAATATGGTGGTTGAGGAAAATGAATCGCGCAGTGACCAGGCAAAAAAATTATTCATGATGTATGACCAGATGTACTGGCATCTTACTTATGGAAGCATCAAACATTATAACCCCGTTTCTGTAAATGAAAAGATGCGTGAGTATACCGTATATATTGATGCAATAAGCAAAGTGTTTGCTGCCACGGGAGTCCGCGTCGGATGGGCGTTTGGACCCACGGAGATCATCAATAAAATGAAATCAATTCTCGGTCATATAGGAGCATGGGCACCGATGGCTGAACAAAAAGCCACAGCAAAATTTCTAATGCAAAAAGACGCTATCGATGAATACCTGATCAATTTTAAAAACGCCATTAGTGAAAGGCTTCATAAAATTTATGATGGATTTATCCAGTTGAAAAAAGAAGGGTTTTCAGTTGACGCCATTGCGCCACAGGCAACTATTTATCTAACGATAAAAATTGATTTATCCGGCAAGACCAACGTAAATGGAGAAAAACTATGCGGCCAAACTGATGTTACCAGGTATATTCTTGATGAAGCGAAATTGGCAGTTGTTCCTTTTTCCGCATTTGGAGCAAATAAAAACGCGCCCTGGTATCGGTTGGGTGTAGGAACCTGCCATACAGATGATATTGATGAAATGATCAGGCAGTTAAGGAATGCAATGATGAAGCTGCATTAAATAAAAAACCTCCGCAAGGAGGTTATTTAATATGTCGATATGCCGATTTAATTTTTATTGCAGATAAACTGAAAAGGTTTTGTTTGCTTTTGCTTTAAGATTTTTTCTATGCCTTTTGCCTTTGTTACAATTTTGTATCTGCTCACGTCAAATATTTCATGGGCAACACAAAATTTTTCTACTGTTTCGTAATGAAACAATAAATTGTTCAGTTGCTCAAGTTCCTTTTCCATGAACTGATCATTCATGAATTCGTCTTTAACCAGAACTAGCAGATCTCTGTCGGAAGCTTTCATTGCTGAGATAATTAGATTTTAATATCCAACCATACCTTTGTTCATGCCGCAGCCGCATTTTTTACTGGTACCGCCAATACGATTCCCACTACTGCAGCTAGTAATTGTTATTGTCGCCATTATTAGCCACAAAATCAGCACCAAACTTTGCTTTTTCATTAAAATAATCTTACCAATTTAAACTACTTTGTATACAAAATAGTATTTGGGTGAATAAATATACTGAAGATGTCCAAATCCGCCATTTCAAAACCTACAATTCTCATTGCCCCTTTAAATTGGGGACTCGGACATGCAAGTCGCTGTATCCCAATAATTAAATCACTAATTGCCAATGAAACTACGGTAATTGTAGCGTGCGGTGATAGCCAAAAACACCTCTTACAGGCTGAATTTCCATCCTTAAGGTACATAGATTTGCCAGGTTATGATCTAAAATACGGGCAAAATAAAGGATTGACTTTGCTTAAAATTATTTATCAAATTCCGAAAATATTGATTAGGATCAAGAGCGAAAATCGCTGGTTGAGCGGGTTAGTGGCAAAAGAAAGGATAGATGCAGTGATTTCCGATAACCGCTACGGGCTATTTTCATCAGCCGTTTACTGTGTTTTTATTACCCACCAACTCCGGATCAAGGTTCCTTTTGGAAAGAAAATAGAAAATATGATTCAGCGGATAAGCTATCAATACATCAACAAATTTTCAGAATGCTGGGTTCCTGATTTTGAAAAATCGCCTTCACTTGCTGGCGATCTTTCACACCCGGGCAAACCGATGGAAACACACCTGCGATATATTGGCTTTTTGTCGAGATTTGAAAGAAGGGCTGATAAAGCTGTTGAGAATGGATTACTGATCATGTTATCCGGGCCGGAACCTCAACGGACAATACTTGAACAAATACTATTCGCTCAACTGAAGTCTTATCCTGGAAAAGTAAATTTCTTAAGAGGAACGCCTGCTAAGAAAGAAAAACCTGCAATAGGTTCAAATATCAGCGTTTACCATCATCTTCCAACAAGCGAACTAAATGAAATTATTAACGAATCCGAATTTATTATCTGCCGGTCGGGATACAGTTCAATAATGGATGTGGTTAAACTGGAAAAGAAAAGTATTGTCATTCCCACCCCGGGGCAAACCGAGCAGGAATATCTTGCCGATTATTTATCAGGAAAAAAAATAGTTTTCAGCGTTTCACAAAAGAATTTCATGCTGAGCGATGCGCTGGAAAAAGCCAAAAAATTTTCCTTTGAAAAATTTGAAAACATCGAAGACAGCTTGATGGAAAAAGCTGTTGAAGATTTGGTAAAACGAATCAGGAAATAGTTTTCATCATAGCGTGAACTTGCGCACCGCAGGACGAATCATCAAATTAAGACTTCGCCGATGGCCCTGTTGGTATTAAACTGCTCAAATCGTTTTTGGGTAATCAAAAAACCAAAATTCCTTTTGCGCGGATGAAAATTCACTCCACTTATTTGCCGGTGAAGTAACTCCGAATATTCCGCAGGTCGGCATGTTATCCAGCTGCACCGTTGTTAATCGATTCACGAAATCAGTTATTCCGGGGTTATGAGAAAATATGGCGATGAAATTATACTTATCGTCAAACTTTGCAATTATATCATAAAAAAGATCGGCGGGTGCGTGATATAATTCGCTGATAAACACAATTTCATTTTCGTTTTTACCAAATTCTCTTATAAATAATTCAGCCGTTTTTTTTGCCCGCTTTGCGGGACTGGCAACAAAAAGTTCCGGCATTATTTTATTTTCGATCAGTCTTTTGGCCATAGTTGGCGCATCTTTTTTTCCGCGCTCATTCAAGGGGCGATCGAAGTCGCTCAGTGTAGCGGTATCCCAACTGCTTTTGGCATGCCTGATAATTAAGAGTGTTTTCATTAATGCAAAAAAAATCAATGATCAATATCCCCTGATGTTTTTCCCTTCCATAAAATTAATGAAAGCTTTATTTACAACACGATTTCCCCCGGCAGTCGGGTAGTTACCGGTAAAATACCAATCACCTGTATTTGTAGGACAAGCCGCGTGCAATGATTCAATGGTTTGATAAATTACCTGGACCGGGATTTTAGTTTCCGGCGGCGTTATCAACTGCGCAATTTTATCTGAAATTTGATCCGTGGTAAATGGTTTGTATACATGCTTCACTACATTTTCTGTGTGCAGTTGGCCCGTTCTTTGTAATTCTTTGCACTTGTTATATAAATCTTTTAAACAATTTTCTTTGTTCGTTTCTCTTGTCAATTCAATTGCCGCGCGGAAAGCAATAAAATCACCGAGTTTACTCATATCAATTCCGTAACAATCCGGATACCTGATTTGCGGAGCCGAAGAAATTACTATTATCTTTTGCGGCTGCAAACGCGCAAGCATCCGCACGATACTTTCCTTTAATGTTGTTCCCCGCACAATGGAATCATCGATTACCACCAAGGTATCTTTCCCTTTTTGCACCGTGCCATAGGTAACGTCATAAACGTGTTGAACCATTTCATTCCTGCTCACATCTTCCGTAATAAAAGTCCGCATCTTGACATCTTTAATCGTAACTTTTTCAATCCTGATTTTGCGATTGATCATTTCACTGAGCTTTTCTTTGGAAATATCTTTGCCCCATGAAAGAATGCGCTCGATTTGAACTTTTTTAAGATAATCATCCATGCCTTTCCACAATCCAAAAAAGGCAACTTCCGCGGTATTTGGAATAAAAGAAAAAATGGTATTTTTTAAATCATGGTTGATTGCATTCAATACCTGTTCTGTAAGGTTATATCCAAGGGCAATGCGCTCCCGGTAAATTTTTTCATCGCTGACGCGGGAAAAATAAATCCGTTCAAAACTACAAGCCCTTCTTTCCTTTGGGGGTAAAATTTCCTGGACTGATACCTCTCCGTTTGATTTTACAATTAATCCTTTTCCCGGCATCAGTTCGAGCACTTCATTTTCGTCCACATTAAATACCGTTCTGATTGCCGAACGTTCGGAAGCGGCAACAACCACCTCTTCGTTCAAATAATAATAAGCCGGTCGTATCCCATTGGCATCTCTGAAAACAAATGCATCGCCGTTCCCGATTAAGCCCCCAACGGTAAATCCGCCATCAAAAAGAGGAAGCGCCTTTCGCAACATCCCTGTCACATCGAGATTTCCTGGTGCAACCTCATCTGCCTGAACCAAAAAATGATGAATCACTTCCATCATCGCAGCAAGATCGCTTTGCTTTTGAAAATCGCCGGGTTCAATATTTATCAGGGCAAACAACTCATCTGCATTGACCAGGTTAAAATTACCTGCCAAAGCCAGGTTTCGTGAGGGGATCGTATGCCGTTTTATAAAAGGATGGCAAAACTCCACATTATTTTTCCCATGGGTCCCATAACGCAGATGCCCGAGCAACAATTCCCCAAGAAAAGAAATATGGCCTTTCATTAATCCGGGATGGGCGGCAATGTCCGGCTGATATTTTTCCAGCTCTTTTATCTCACTAAAAATTTTTGAAAAAATATTCGCGATGGGCTGGTTTTCGATGCTTCGTGTTCGGTTTAAAAAGGGGTGACCCGGTTCCACATTTAATTTTATGGTAGCTACCCCGGCGCCGTCTTGTCCGCGATTGTGTTGCTTTTCCATTAACAGGTACAGTTTGTTTAACCCATAAAGGACTGTCCCGTATTTTTGTAAATAGTAGGAGAACGGCTTTCGTAACCTGATGAATGCCAGGCCGCATTCATGTTTTATTTCGTCACTCATGAAAAATAAAACGCAAAGGTAAATCTTATTTGCGTAACAATAATGCTAATTCATGGCAGGTAATCCAAAATCGAAAAAAATCAGAAATAGGTCGCCGTGGTATTGACGAAATTGACCAGGGATGCAGAATTTTTCAGTTTGAGTTTTTTCAATATATTATGCCGGTGAACTTCTACGGTTTTTAAAGAGATGGCCAACAGGGATGCAATTTCCTTGGAGGAGGATCCTTGTTTGATAAAATTAATTATCTGCATTTCCCGCTCGGTGAGCGTATTAATATTGGGCGAGCTTATTTTTTCATCAAGTATCTGATCTGAAATGATATTTTTTATTTCACTACAAATATATTTATCTCCATTGTTAACAGTGATGATCGCTTCGATCATTTCTTCTTTCGACGAATTTTTTGTTACATAACCGGAAGCGCCAAGCTGCAACATTTTTTTTGCATAGGCTGGTTGCGAATACATGGAGAGACCGATAATTTTGGAAGAGGGAGAAATTTTTCTGATTTTTTGTGTCGCTTCTAACCCTGAAAAAGGATGCATGTTGATATCCATCAGCACAACATTCGGGTGCGTTTTTTTTGCCAGCTCAACGGCTTCAGCGGCGTCCCCGCTGTCGGCAACAACCTGGAAACGCGAATCATTATTAAGTATATAACTCCAGATTTCCCTAATCAGTTTATGATCGTCTGCAATTAAAATACTGATCTTACTCATAAAGCGGTTTAATAGTTCGGTTAGCTAAATCATAACTGATCAATTACTTCCTTATATACGGAATGTATCCTAAAAAGCAATTCAAAGAATAATCAGACCCTTTTGAGAATTGTCGCTGAATAAATGAAACTTTTTCGGAATTTCCACTGATCTTGTTTGGAACAGAAAATAAAACACAGACTAACTTTTTTGATAGGAAAAAAGAATTGATTAAATGATAGCATGTATTTCGGGAATTTCCAAATCTACTGATCATAGAAATTTTTTTATAGCAAATCCCCTATCTAAAGCAATACGTTAAGTTACACATAATTGCTTTTCCAATAAATTAATTTAATCCATTTAAGTAGTAACCCTTAGTCTCAGTTGTTTGATGCAGTGCCTGACGTCTGCCATTTTGCGAGATTGCCGCAGTTCTTATACTGGGGATCTATCATGATATAAAATGTAGGAATTTTTGTTCGAAACCATTTTTCCACAACAGTTTGTTTTTTCTCCTGCAATTCGCGTTGAGCAACGCGGTCATAATCATCTTTAAGGTTTTCGCGATGAGGGTCGGATTTGGAAAGAAGTAAAATAATATGGACTCCTTTTTTTCCTCTTTCATCCGTAAAAACGGTTGGAGCAGAATAGTCTCCGACTTTCAGTGTAGCAAGCAGTTTTACAATATCCTTATCCAATTCGTCAATTTTCAAATAGGTCGAGCCATCTTTTGCAAGTTTTAATCCACCGGTAAATTTCGCAACTTCATCATCACTAAATTTTGATACGGCTGCGCCAAAACCAATGGTGCCTGAGATCAAGAGCGTGCGAACTGAATCAAGCCTGGCGACGGCTTCAGCTATTTCGGCGTCGGTGATTTGAGGAACACGCAAAATTTCGCGCACTTCGGCATCATCTCCCGAACGACTCATCATCTGAATAATGTGGTAACCGAATTTTGATTTTATGGGAGCCGAGATTTGTCCTTCCTTTAGCCTGAAGGCTGCAGCCAAAAAATTTGGGTCAATCTGTTTATCGGTGCGGTTTATATCAAGCTTCCCGCCATTGTCTTTTGTGCCGGGATCGTCAGAATAAAGTTTGGCCAACACTTCAAATTTTCTCATCCCCGATTCCACCTGTCTCTTATATTCGTTCAATTCGTCAATAGCCAGTCTTTCTATATCCCGGTTGGCTTTGGGATAAACTAAAATTTCTCCCACCTGTAGTTCTGATTCATAAAAACGCAAGCTGTCTTTGGGGATCCTTTCATAATATTCCTTTACTTCAGCCGGCGTCACTTTAATATCCTGAACAATTTTATTTTCCATGCCGGTCGCGAGTCTTTCTTCACGGATAGGCTCACGAAATTCCTCTTTTAACTGGTATATGGAGCGGCCTGCAATTTGTTCAAGAGCATCTTTACCACCATATTGGCTGATAAAAAACCTGATCTTTTGATCAATGGTAGCATCCACCTCTTCATCACTCACCGGAATAGAGTCTTTTTCAGCCTGCAGCACAAGCGCTTTCCTGATGAGCATTTGATCAAGCACCGCGCAATCTTCAGGAGCCTGGCCACCCTGCCTCACCACATCTCCAATTGCATTAACAATATCAGAATTCAATATAATTTTATCGCCAACAATGCCGGCAATTTTATCTGCAACTACTTTTTGCTGGGCGAATAAAAAGCAACAGACAAAAAAAGAAATGGATGTGAAGAATAATTTTTTCATAAAATGAAATGCCAGCATCAAAAATAATTTCAGATTGTGGCATATCTGAAAGATGAACGCGATTTAACAAAAGCTTAGAAAAGCGGAACGTGTTTGTTTATAGCGTACGCTTGATTTCTTCTTCGTCGTAAGCTTCCACGATATCGCCCACTTTAACGTCATTGTAATTCTTGATCGTCAATCCGCACTCCATTCCCGAGACGACTTCTTTGGCATCATCTTTAAATCTTTTTAATGAAGCAAGTTCGGCAGATGCCCCTTCCCCAACAGGATAAACGACAATACCATCACGTATTACGCGAACCTTTGCATTGCGGTTTATTTTTCCATCCAGCACAAAACATCCTGCAACGGTCGCTTTATCAAATTTGAAGACGTTTCTCACTTCTACATTGGCAATAATTCTTTCCTGTATTTTTGGCTCAAGCATTCCTTCCATCGCACTTTTCACTTCTTCGATCGCATTATAAATGATCGAATACGTTTTGATTTCCACGCCTTCATTTTCAGCCAGTCGTGAAGCCTGTACGGATGGACGAACATTAAAGCCGATAATAACCGCATCGGATGCTGTTGACAGCAGGACATCGCTTTCTGTTATTGCCCCAACTGCCTGGTGAACGATTCGAACTGCAATTTCTTCTGTTGATAATTTTTGCAATGAATCGCTCAATGCCTCAACTGAACCGTCGACATCCCCTTTGATAATTAAATTCAGCTCTTTGAAATTTCCCAGAGCCAGGCGACGACCGATCTCATCCAGTGTGATATGTTTCTTGGTCCTTATTCCCTGTTCACGCAAAATCTGTGAACGTTTGTTTGCTACTTCTTTTGCCTCACTCTCATCCTCATAGACCTTAAATTTTTCACCGGCCTGCGGAGCGCCATTCAAACCTAAAAATAATACCGGCGTTGACGGAGGCGCAGTTTCCACTTTTTTATTTCGTTCATTGAACATGGCTTTCACTCTTCCATAATGCTGACCGGAAACGATGATGTCTCCATTTTCCAAGGTCCCGTTTTGTACAAGAACGGTAGTAACATATCCTCTTCCTTTGTCAAGTGTTGCTTCAATAATTGTTCCCGATGCTTCCCGATTCGGATTTGCTTTCAGATCGAGTATTTCCGCTTCAAGTAAAATTTTCTCCAATAACAAATCAACGTTAAGTCCCTTCTTTGCAGATATTTCCTGTGATTGGTATTTTCCGCCCCAGCTTTCCACCAACAGATTCATGGAAGCAAGCTGCTCATATATTTTTTGAGGATTGGCTCCGTCTTTATCGATTTTATTGATAGCAAAAATCATTGGCACATTTGCAGCCTGGGCGTGGCTGATGGCTTCCTTTGTTTGAGGCATCACCGCATCATCCGCAGCTATCACAATTACGGCAATATCGGTGACCTGCGCTCCACGGGCACGCATGGCAGTAAATGCCTCGTGACCGGGCGTATCAAGAAATGCAATTTTTTTGTCGTTCGCCAATGTCACTTCGTAGGCACCGATATGCTGGGTGATTCCGCCCGCTTCTCCGGCAACAACATTTGCGCTGCGGATGTAATCGAGCAAGGAAGTTTTCCCATGATCCACGTGTCCCATTATGGTAACAATGGCGGAACGTGGAACTAAATCTTCAGGATTGTCTTCTCCTTCATCTTCTTCCATTTCAGCTGCGTCATCGATACCAATAAATTCAACCGTGTAACCAAATTCACCCGCAACCAATTCGATGACGTCAGCCTCCAGTCGCTGGTTGATGGAAACCATCATTCCCAAGCTCATACACTTGCTGATAACCTCTGCATAGCTTACGTTCATTAAATTTCCCAATTCGCTGACACTGATAAATTCAGTCACCTGCAGTTTGTTGTTTGTGGTTTCCTCAGCTCCTGTCTGGTCAGACATCTCTTCGCGGCGTGCGCGGCGGTATTTTGCTTTTAAGCTTTTTCCGCGACCGGAAGCGCCTGCAAGCTTCGCCTGCGTTTGGCGAATTTTTTCCTGAATTTCTTTTTGATCAATTTCTTTTGCTTCGTGAGGATGTCTTACATCAAGACGTCTGTTTCTGTTATCTCCACTCCCGGGTTGCTGATGAGGCGGTGGTCCGTCCCGTCTTGGAAAGCGATTGTCGCCGCCGGGAGGAGGTCTTCTGTCACGTTGAAAATTGCCACTGTTATTATCTCTTTGAAACTTCGGAGGTTCTTTTTTCTCGATAGGAATTCTTTTTCTTTTTCTTTTTTCATCAGAAGGCTTTGGCCGGGTTTCACTATCGACAGGTAATTCAATTTTACCCAGGATTTTAGGACCTTCTATTTTATCTGCCTTTATATTTTCAATGATTGCATCTGGTTCTTTATTTTCTTCAAGTATGGAAATATTTTCTTTTTCCTTTTCGGACGTGGCAGGTTGTTTTTCCGGCGTTTCAATTTTTTCTACTTTTTCTTCATCCCCTCCTTCTGTTTTCTCTGTCGGTTTCTTTTTTGCGGTCTTTTTCGGCCTGGTGGAAGAATCAATTTCGTCAAGGTTTATTTTGTCAATCACTTTGGGTCCCTCAATTTCCGGCGTTTCCATTTTCATAATCTGCGGAACGGGCTCTTCCTTTGGCGGTTCAGGCACTACCACAGGTTTTGGGGGCTCAGGCGCCTTTGCAGGTTCTTCTTTTGCAATTTTTTTCGGATCTTTTTTGAACAGAATGGCTTCGTCTTCCTTTTTCTTTTTTACTTCCGCGCTTCCTTTTGGTAAATCAATCTGGTTGCTTTTGATTTTGGCTACTTTATCGCCCTGGAATTCCTGTTGCAGAGAAATGTACATTTCTTCCGTTAACCTTGAAGTGGGTTTCAGATCATCCTTATTAAATCCTTTGCTCACCAAAAAATCTACAAGGGTATCCTTACCTATGTTGAATTCCTTGGCTGCAGCCATTAATCGCATTGTTGTTGTTTCTGCCATAATTTTTTAACTAACTCCTAATGGAATTTTACTTTTTTATTCTTTATCAAATTCTGCCTTCAGTACTTTTCTTAATTCGTCAATAGTTTCTTTTTCCAGGTCAGTTCTTCTTTCTAATTCTTCTGTTGTCAGGTTAAGGACGCTGCGTGCCGTATCGCAACCGATTTTTTTCAATTCGTCTATTATCCATGGTTCGATCTCATCGCTGAACTCTTCCAGATCAATATCAAACTCTTCGACTTCTTCTTCATTATCACGGAACACGTCTATGGTGTGACCCGTTAATTCCTGTGCGAGTTTGATGTTTACTCCTTTTCGTCCTATGGCCAGCGAAACCTGGTCGGGTTTTAAATAGACATTTGCATGTAGCTTTTCGCTGTCTATCTCCATGCTGGTAATTTTTGCCGGAGTAAGGGAGCGTTGAATTAAGAGTTGAATATTATTTGTCCAGTTGATTACATCGATGTTCTCATTTTTCAACTCACGAACTATACCGTGAATGCGGCTGCCCTTCATGCCAACACAAGCGCCAACAGGATCGATTCTGTCGTCGTAGGATTCAACAGCAACCTTAGCGCGCTCACCGGGTTCACGAACAATTTTCTTAATAACGATCAAACCGTCAAAAATTTCGGGTACTTCTATTTCCAGCAATTTAGCAAGAAACGAGGGGCTGGTACGTGACAGAATTATCACCGGTGAATTATTCTTGAGGTCCACTTTCTTGACTACGGAACGAATGGATTCTCCTTTCTTAAAATAATCCTGTGGGATTTGCTCGGACTTGGGTAAAATCAATTCACTGCCCTCCTCGTCGAGCAATAGTATTTCTTTTTTCCAGACCTGGTAAACTTCCGCATTGATAATTTCCCCAACCCGGTCGCTGTATTTTTTTACGAGTACATTTTTTTTCAAATCGCCGATACGGCTTGCCAGCGTTTGTTTTGCTGCCAATATCGCACGCCGACCGAAATCTAAAATTTCCACTTCTTCGTACAATTCTTCGCCAACTTCATAATCCGGCTCAATTTTTACCGCATCGCTGTAAGCCACCTCTGCCAGCGGGTCAATAACCTGACCATCATCTACAATCATCCGATGACGAACAATTTCCAAATCGCCTTTTTCTGCATTTACGATCACGTCAAAATTTTCGTCGCTTCCGTATTTTTTACGCAGCAGCGTTTTAAAAACATCTTCTACCACTTTCATCATTGTAGGTCTGTCAATATTTTCAGCTTCTTTAAAATCCTGAAAAGCTTCTATCAGGTTAATACTGGGCATAACTGTAATTTTTTGAATCTTTTAAAAAACTGTTTGAATTTTGGTTGATTTTATATCGTTGAATAAAAAACGGTGATCAATGATTTCTTTTCGCTTGTTTTTTCCTTTTGTTTCTTCAATAACAATTCCTTCCTCTGAAACTTCCGTTAGTCTGCCTTCTTTTTTATTTCCCTCGTTCAGTATCACTTCTACATTTCTGCCGATGTTTTTCTTAAACTGGCGAATTGATCTTATCGGCTCATCCACTCCGGGCGATGATACCTCAAGAGAAAAATCTCCTGACGGAAATAAATTACCTGCTTCTATTTTTTTATAAAGAACTCTATTGAACTGAACGCATTTTTCAATCGTAATCCCTTTGTCGCCATCTAAAAAGACTTTGACGTTATTGGTAGGTTTTATTTTTATGCTTACCAAAAAATAATCCGGTTCGTTGGCCAGCATGCCTTCCAGCATCGCTTCAATTGCCTGATTTTGAGTTTCGCTGACCATAACAAAAATGAAGAAGGGAACGATTTCGTCCCCTTCTGTTGTTTCATATATCGGCGCAAAGATAAGGTAAATAATATATTACAACAAAATCCATAAAATAAGTTTCAGTAAAGTTTTTCTTGTGAAAGAGCCTGCTTTTCAGGTTCAGCCCGTTAATATTTCAAAGTTTGAATGCTTCGTTAATAATGGCGGCGATTCCGTAATTTTAAGCAAATACTAATCATGAGTGATCCCGAAAATCTTGTTTCTTTTTTTAAAGAAAATAAATCGCTGCTTAAAGAATATATAGAAACCCGATTGGCAATATTCAGGCTCCAGGCTATAAAAATTTCATCTAAATCAGCGGGTTATCTGGTTTGGATCATCGTTTCTTTGTTTCTTCTTTTTTTAATTGCTATTTTTTCAGGAATGACGCTTGGTTACTGGCTTTCTTCACTAACCGGCAGTAATATAGAAGGCTTTGGGCTTACGGCTTTGTTCATGCTTGTAGTCTTTGTATTTTTCGCGGTTTTCAGAAGAAAATTATTTGTGAACCCTCTGGTAAAAACGATCATCCAAAGTTCCATGGAAGAAATGGACGAAGAGGAAAATGCAGATTAAATCAATTATTTATGGCCAATAAAGTCTACGATCTGGAATCGCTTGATAAAGAAATTGCGCGTTTGCGCGCACAGGCAAAATTGCTGGAGAATAAAATGGATGAAGGTTTTTCATACCTGCAGGAACATTCTTCTTCCCTGATGATAAATACTTTATTATCCGGAATAATTAATAAAAACAGTGTGACGGGGAGCATCGTTAATCTTTTTGCGCAGAGTGAAAGGTTACAAAAGACGCTGGGCAATCTTGCCGAAATCTTAATTGACAGAATTGCAAACGTGCTTGATTTTTTAGTACATAAGATCGCGCCAGAGAAAGACTAATGCTTTGTTATTTTACCTGAACATTTTTTGAGAAGATTTGTTTAGTTGTAAATTCGTTGATATGGCAGACATATTTTTAATAGCGATCGCGTTTTATGTTTTTTATAAACTGGTTTTTAATTTTATCGTCCCGGTTTATAAAACAACTACACAGGTAAAGCAACAATTCAGAAATATGCATGACAACATGCAGCAACAGGCGAATAATTTTCAAAAACAGCCGGAACCCGAAACAAAGAAGGAACAGGTCAATACTTCAGCGGGAGAATACATTGATTTTGAGGAAGTGAAAAAATAAATTCGAACAAGATCTGTAAGTCAGCTCAAAAACTCCACTCCATGTCAAGAATGGTTTTTCCCGGTTCAAGAAAATAGCCTTTCAATCCTGCCTCGTTTGCACCTTTTATATTTACGGAAGCATCATCAATAAACAGCGTTTCTGCAGGTTGTAAATCATTCTCATCAATGATGTAGCGATAAGAGGCTACATCGGGTTTTCTCATCCCCAGTAATTGCGAATAATAGGCCTTTTCAAAAAGTTCATCCAGCGTTTCACCGTTAAAAGTATCCCGGTAAATTTTACGAAAGGTCTTTGTATGCAGCGCATTGGTATTGCTGAAAAGAAAAATCCGGTACCTTCCTCCGAGCGTTTTCAAAAGCTCGATTCTTTTTGGGGGGAAATCAAGCAACATGGCATCCCAGTCTTTAACAATGACTGAATCCGGGGCGCTGAGGTTTCCAAGTTTCTTCAAATCACGTATAAATTCTTCATCGCCTATTTTTCCCGTTTCGTAATCCTTAAAAAAAGAGGTTGCGAAACCATGGTGAAAATATCGGGAAAAATCTTTTATCCCTAAATCCACAAATGCTTCCTGGGTAAGATTAATATCAATGTTAAGAATTACGCCTCCGAGATCGAAAATAATATTTTTAATGCGTTGCATTTAATAAAGATAAGGAAGCGGCAGGCTTTGAGCAATGAGGTTCACTGGACACACCGAATTTACACCTTAGGTTACTTTGTGAGGGTAAAATCAGCTTCCTTTACATCCCTGGAATTGCCACCAACAAATACTCTGAAATCGCCGGGCTCATAGATCTGATTTAAATAACTATCGTAAAATTTCAAATCATCGATCGTTATAGTAAATGTCACTTCTTTGCTTTCTCCTTTTTTTAACCACACTTTTTGAAAACCTTTCAATTCCTTTACCGGTTGCGTAATCGTTGCAACCATATCCCGGATATACAATTGAACAGTCTCTTCACCATCATAATTTCCGGTATTGGTAACCGTTAGTTTAACCTGTAATTTATCGTTTGCTGACATTTCCTTTTTACTTAAACTTATATCGCCGTAAGAAAAACTAGTGTAGCTCATCCCAAATCCAAAAGGATAAAGCGGTTCATTACTTACATCAAGATAATCTGATCTGAATTTTTGAAATTCATTCCCTTCAAGGGGTCTGCCTGTGTTTTTGTGATTATAGTAGATTGGAATCTGCCCGACATTTCGCGGAAAACTTGTTGTCAATTTTCCGGATGGATTATAACTTCCGAACAACACATCCGCAATCGCATTTCCGGCTTCCGTTCCGCCAAACCACGTATCTAAAATCGCATTTGCGTGATCGTTTTCCCATGGTAATGTCATCGGCCTCCCATTGAACAATACAATGACAACCGGCTTGCCGGTTTTTAATAAAGCTTTTAATAGATTTTCCTGGCTTTCTTGTAAACCAATATTACTCATGCTGGATGATTCTCCGGTCATATCGGCTGCCTCGCCTACGACGGCCACCACAACATCCGCTTTCGAAGCGACTCTTGTTGCTTCATTGAGCATATCGTCCAGCGAACGATTGTCCATATCAATTTCTGTTCCGAATACATTTACATGTTTGGCAAATTCTTTATCATCACTCAGGTTTGCACCTTTTGCATAGACAATTTTTGCTTCTGTGGCGGCACTTTTTATGCCTTCTAAAACAGAAATGCTTTTTGAGGGATCACCGCTAACACTCCAGGTGCCCAACATATTTCTCTTGCTGTCTGCAAGCGGACCAATCACCGCAATGGTCCCCGACTTTTTCAGCGGCAATAACTGATTATCGTTTTTCAACAGCACAAATGAATGAGCCGCGGTTTCTCTTGCAGCCTGCCGATGCCCCGGAGATAAAATTTCTTTGGTTGCGCGTGCGTCATCCATTCTGCGGTATGGGTTATCAAAGAGCCCCAATTTGAATTTTGCCTCCAGAATTCGTTTGCATGCTTCATTTATTGTCTGTTCCGTCACTTTTCCTTCCTGTAGGGATTTTTTCAATGTGGTTAGGAATCCCTCACTAACCATATCCATATCAATGCCCGCATTCAAAGCCAGGGCAGACACCGTTTGCAGGTCACCTTCGCCATGAGCGCTCATTTCACTGGTGGCGGTATAATCTGTTACCACCAATCCTATAAAACCCCATTGTTTGCGCAACAGATCGGTCATTAACCATTTATTTCCCGTTGCAGGGATTCCGTCTATTTCATTAAAAGAACTCATCACACTACCCACACCCGCATCAACAGCCGCCTTATA